>Ga0265323_10001225_pt1 | contig 12931 bp, 6 predicted proteins | sample 41225metaG_FD_193580 | JGI IMG/M metagenome (GOLD analysis project Ga0265323, IMG submission 193580) | Rhizosphere microbial communities from Carex aquatilis grown in University of Washington, Seatle, WA, United States - 4-12-25 metaG | ecosystem: Host-associated > Plants > Roots > Rhizosphere >... | reverse complement strand
GTTCATCACCAACATGGGTTTCGCCAACGTCGTGACCGCCGCTGTGGATTCGGACGACAAGCGCATCAAGGGCAGTTGCATGATCATCCTCGAGGAAGGCGACCCCGGCATCTGGGACCGGGGCACGCCGACGAAAAAACTCGTCCACCAGCTTTCCTCTACGAACGATCCCATCTTCAATCTCAAGGTGCCGGCCAGCCGCATCGTCGGCGGGTACACGGTCAAGGACGGCGTCATCATCCCGAATTATTCGAATGGCGACGTCATCGAAGCCGTCTTTCGCCGCACCCGGGTCACCGTCGGCCTGATGACCGCGGCGAAGCTGCTTTCCGCCGTCGAGCCGGTGATTCTTTACCAGCGCCGCCGTTTCCGTGGCGGCGAAGGCGCGCCCGGCACGCCGCGCTACGAACTCGGTTTGCAGCAGAAGGAAGACGGGCTGCACCGGCTGGTGGACGTCTGGGCCGCCGGCGAGGCGAGCGCGTCACTCGGCTTCGAGGCCGCGCGGATGTTCGACGTGCTTGACCCGCTGGAAAAACAAAAGGACCAGTTGCTGGCTGAAAGGAAACTCACCGGACGCGCCGCGCTCAAGGAATTGGCGGCGAAACAAAAAGACGCGCTGGAACTGCTTCAGATCACCACCCAATCAGTTGGCGAACGGGAATTGAAACGCCAGGAAGAACTGGAATCCGACCTGCTCGTTCAGTTCGTCAAACTCGACTCGCTCGCCAGCGTCCTTTGCCCCGCATGCAAGCTTTGGAACACCGGCCACGGCGCAACGATGATGCGCGAGGCCGTCAGCCTCATGGGCGGTTACGGCGTCACGGAGGATTGTCCCGGCTTCCTCGGCCAGAAGTGGATGGACGCGCAGCTCGAAGCGACCTACGAAGGCCCCGAGGCCGTGCAGCGCCTGCAGCTTTCCATTACGATGACCAACGAGTTGTTCCTGGCGCAATTCCAGCAGTGGATTCTGGAAATGCGGCGCATCGCCTCCGACCGGCCCGGCACCGGCGCCTGCACGCTCGCCAGCGCCATGCAACTCTGGCTCTGGACGCTCAATCATATGCAGGAAGCCAGGGATGCCGATGGCGTGAAGCTCTATCACAAGGCGCGCCAGGGCGTGACTTTCCCATTGGCCGATGCGCTGTGCTGGTTGCTCGCCGCGCGGCAATTCATCCTCGATGTGATCGAACTGGAAACGAAAGGCGCTGTGAATCCCGCGCTTGCAGATGGTCTGGCTGGTACGGTGGATTTTTTCATGGACCTGTGCCACGTGCAATGCGCGCGCGCCGCCGGCGAAGTGAGCCGCATCTGCGCCGAACTGGTCCACGGCTACAATCGCCATCCCGCGTGGGACGAAACCAGCAGCCACGTCTGTTATTGCGCCGCGGAACTCGAATCGCTCGAAGGCATCATCCCCGGCCTGGCTGGCTCCGCCCGCGCCTGCTCGGATGTGTTGGAAGAGGGCGGGTCGCATCCGCTCAAGGCCGGTCCCTGCGTGCAGTTCGCCGGACTCGAAACCTTCACGCGCCTGCGCTCGAAGCTGGACGGTTGTCTCACCGGCAGCCGCCTGGCCAAGGACCGCGCCGCCGAGGCGCTGACCAGGGTGATGACCCGCGAGGCGCTGGATTATCCGGTGTAGTAATGTAGGAGCCGACGTAAGGAGGCTCTGACAGGACATGAGACACACGAAGATTGACGCTTTCGCTGTGAAACGTATTTGGTTTCAAACCGGAGCTTGTGTCTTTGCGTGCTTGTTGTTGTCCGCGGGCTGCAGTTCGCCGCGGCCGGGCCAGGAGCGTCAATTCACCCAAGCGCCCAAGGAATGGAATCTTCCGGTGAAGCCATTCCGAATTATTGGCAACATTTACTACGTCGGTTCCGCCGGAATTTCGTCCTGCCTGATCGAGTCATCGGCGGGCTTGATTTTGCTGAACAGCGGCACAGCTGAGACCGCGTCGCAAGTCCTGGCCAACATCCAACAACTCGGTTTTGACCCGCACCAGGTGAAGATACTGGTTGGCCTGCACGGTCATTACGATCACATCGGCGGAATGGCGGTAATCAAACATGCCACCGGAGCCAAACTGTACATGAGCGCGGCGGACCGGGCGGTGGTTGAAAGCGGCGGCAGAAACGATTTTCAATATGGCGATGGTTTCGCCTGGCAACCGGTTGCGGTGGACCGGGAGTTGCGCGATGGAGATAATATCCGCCTGGGCGGAACTGAACTGGTTGTCCACGCCACTCCCGGACACACCCCGGGCGCCATCGCCTGCACAATGGATATCCGGCAGGCAGACAAGGAATACCATATCGTTTTCGCCGGCAGCGTGTCGTGTCCCAATTACACGCTGGTTGGCAACCCGCGTTATCCCGGCATCGCCGAAGACTTCGCCTGCACTTTCAAAACCATGAAGTCCCTGCCTTGCGACATCTTCCTCACCGAACACGGATGGGATTGCGCCTTGGCGGACAAAATGAAACTCCTCGAACAAGGCCGGAACCCCAATCCTTTCATTGATCCAGCCGGCTATCGTCAATATTTGGAAAGTGCCGAAGCCCGGTATCACGATCTGCTCATGAAACAATCAGGCATTTCAGGAAAACGCGCTTCGGCCGATTGACACGCTGACAATAACGAAACCATGATGATTCGGTCAGTGATTACCGCAAAGGCGCAAAGACGCAAAGACGCAAGGGCCGGGATAGCGTTTGCCGGAGCGGACTATACTCACAAGACAATGAATGGCGGGCGGGTCAATAAACACCCTGTTTTCTTTGCGCCTTCGCGCCTTTGCAGTGCTATCTCGCAACATCGTCACATTCCGCGAAGATTTTTTATAAGGGAACCAGGAAACCAAGAACCATCAGAAATTTTTTTTGGTTTCCTGGCTTCCTTATGGAAATTTTTTCCGGTTGCGGCTCCGCCGCGCTGCGCCCTTGCGTTGAATCCTAACGGGTTGGAGGCGGGCTTGGGATGCCTGACAAGTCTCAGACAAAAAAGGGTTAGAGCCTCCTCACGTCGGCTCCTACATTAAGAGAACACCGGATAAAACGATTTTTATGACAGATCAACCGGCCATCGAACGCCAGCGCATGGACGTGGACATCGTCTGTGTCGGATTCGGGCCGGCCACGGCGGGATTCCTCACCACGCTCTCGAAGCAACTCGTCAATGCCGACGGCACACCGGCCGTCGAAAGCGCCACCCTGCCCGGCATGCCGCCGCAGGTGCTTTGCTACGAACGCGCCGATGACATCGGCTTTGGCGTCTCCGGCGTCGTGACGAAGGCGCGGGCATTGCGGGCAACGTTTCCAAATCTCGACCAGGCGCAGATTCCGATGACCGCACCGGTCGGCGAAGAAAAAGTTCTCTATTTGCTCGACCCCATCGGCGCCAGCCGGCGCTCAGCCGCGTTGCGCGCGGCGGATGCGATGATTCGCACGTTCAAGTGGGCGCTGCCGGTGGAACACGATGCGCTGAATCTGCCGTGGACACCTTCATTCCTGCACAAGGATGGTGGACTGATTCTCTCGATGGGCCAGTTCATGCAATGGGTTGGCGCGCAGGTGCAAAGCACCGGCACAGTCCAGATCTGGCCCGGCACGCCCGTGTCGCAAGTGCTGATCGAACCCGGCGAACCAGATCAGGTGGGGCGCGTCACTCCGTGCGCGCCGGGGCTTGATAAATGCGGATGCGGCATGCACGGAGGAGTGGCGCGCCCCACCGCGGCAGCTGTAAATTCCAAGGTCGTCGGTGTTCGCTTGCTCGACCAAGGCGTGGACAAGAAAGCGCAGCCTGCCGAAGGCTTTACCCCGGGCATGGACATCCATGCCGCACTCACGGTCGTCGCTGATGGCCCGGTCGGTCCCATCGGCCAGCAATTGGATGCCCACTTCGGCCTGCCCGACGGCCATCACTCGCGGGATTGGGCGGTGGGCATGAAGTTCGTCGTGGATTTGCCCGAGGATACGCCACTCAAACCCGGCACCGTGCTGCACACGTTCGGTTTTCCGGAGCCGGAGATTTTCGGATTTTTCTACGTTCATCCCGACCGCGTCGCGTCGCTCGGCATTTTTGTGCCGTCGTGGTTCGACAGCCCCATGCGCACGGCCTACCGCCAGCTCCAACACTGGATGCTGCACCCCTATCTTTGGCGTTACCTCAAAGGCGGCAAGCTCCGTTCGTGGGGCGCGAAGACGCTCGGCGAATCGGGCCGCCGCGGTGAACCGCACCTCGTCGGCGACGGTTATGCGCGCGTCGGTGAAGGCAGCGGCAGCACCAACGTGCTCACCGGCTCCGGCGTGGATGAAGCCTGGGCCACCGGCACCCAACTCGCCGAGGCCGTGCTCGAATTGCTCAAGGCCCAAAAGCCGTTTACAAAACAGAATCTTAACGAAGCCTATGTGAAGCGCCGCCGCGCGAGCTGGGTGGAACGGGAAGCGATCGTGGCCGAGAAATCGCGCGACGGTTTTCAAAAAGGCGTGGTGCGCGGCATGATCGGCATGGCGCTGGCGGGTTTGACCAACGGTAAACTCAGTCTGAGCAGTGAACCGGTGCCGTCCTGGAAACGCATTCCGTCCATCGATGAATATTATCGTGGCCGTATCTCGCCGGAAGAAATCGCCAGGCTTCATGCCGAATGCCAGGCGCGAAACAGCTCGCTCCACGGCGCGCTGATGGAGAAAGTTGGCTGGCCCGCCATTCCTTACGACGGCCAGTTGCTCATGTCGCATCAGGACGCGCTGCTCATGGGCGGCAAGGTGCAGGCACCCGCCGGGTACGCCGACCATGTCGAATTTCTCAACCCGGAACTGTGCGAGAAATGCGGCACGAAAATTTGCATCGAGGCGTGCAGCGGCCAGGCCATCACACTGGGCGATGGTGGGGTGCCAAATTTCGACCGCGAGAAATGCGTCCATTGCGGTGTGTGTATCTGGAACTGCTAGCAGCCACTGCCGGACAATCTAGAACGCACCAACATCGCCTTCCGCGCCGGCACCGGCGGCTTGCACTCGGCGGAGAACTGACCGTTCGAGAGCTGAATTTCAGTTGAGCTTCGGACGCGTTTGGCACAACGTTGTGCCGTGAAACGGACGTTGTCCATTTTCGCTGGCGCGTTCATTGCCGGCAGGCATGAAGAAGGCGCTTTGCCGGGGCGGCGTTTGAAATGGCAGATCAGCACGAAGGAAACCAAAACAATCAAAAATTATGAACGAAACCATTCCCCCCTTCTCCGGGTATCCGTCTCAGTCCAAAACCTCCGGCCTGGCCATTTCGAGTTTGGTTTTGGGCATACTTGGCTTGGTGCTTTTACTGTTCTGCGTCGGCCCGTTGTTTGCCATTCCGGGAGTCATTTGCGGCCACATGGCCCATTCGCGCATCAAACGTTCAGCCGGCGCGCTGACGGGTCAGGGTCTGGCCGTTGCCGGTCTGGTGACGGGCTACATCGGCATTGCGTGCGCCTTGGTGATAATTCCCATGATGCTGTCCATAGCCATTCCCAATTTCGTCAAGGCGCGCAACACGTCCATGATGAATGCCTGCCTCAACAATCTGCGCCAGATCGATGCGGCCAAAACCCAGTGGGCTTTGGAAAAGGGGAAGAAAACCGGGGACATTCCCACGGCTCAAGACCTCACACCGTATTTAAAAAACGGCGTGTTCCCGACCTGTCCCGCGGGCGGCACTTACACCATTGGCGCCGTTGGTAATGATCCCATCTGCTCAATTGCCGGACACACATTGTCGCAGCCTCGCGCGGGCGACGCGGAAAACGGGTCAACCCCCAATAATAACGCCGTCCAGGTAGCGGCAACTCCACAAGCGGCTGTGGCGCCCGACGTAGCGGGCGTTTTTATCCCGGCACCGTATCGCGCGGACATGGTCCACGATCCGAAACGCAACCTGCTTTACATTTCGGCCGGCGACTCGGTGTTGCGGTATCAGATGGACTCAAACACCTTTCTGTCTCCGCTGGTGCTGGGCGGCGACCTGCGCGGAATTGACATATCGCCCGACAACGATCGGTTGGCGGTTGCGGACGCCACTGACAAGAACGGCAGCATTGGGATTTACCTGGTGGACCTGAAAACCGGGACCAACACGCATGTGACGTTTCGGGCGGAGAACCTGGAGGGCGGCACTTACGCGGTGGCTTTCGGCGCGGATGGCGGAGTCTGGATCACCTCCTCCTTTCACGGTTCCGGGTCGGTCCCCCTGCGCAAGTACGATCCGCTCACCCGGCACGTGATCGCGACCCAGCGCATCCGGCAGGATACGATGCTGGCCGCCAGCGCCGACCGCGAATTCATTGCCTATGCCGAGGCAGACATATCTTCGGGCGATTATGGCCGGTTCCGCTGCCGGGCCACCCAGTTGCAACCGCCGCTTCAGGCCAATGCATTCTTATATGAAATCGGGATCAGCCGGGACGGGACGCAATTGGCGGTGCCCACCGGTAATGGAGTGATGCTTTCGGGTTCGGCGGTGCAAAAGATTGATGAAAAAGAAACCCTTGGCGTGGCCTACCATCCGCAGCGGGATTTTGTTTTTCTTGCCCGCGCCGGCATATCAACCATCGCCGTTTATGAAACCACCACTTATACGATGGTGAAGGAGCTGGATTTCGGAGACAAGTTTGGGTGGGTGGGGAACCAGGCGTTTATGCAGGGACGCCTGCGCCTGTCCAGTGACGGCAAATTCATCTTCGGTACGGTGCCGGGAGGCGTTCGCTGCGCCGAGACGGGGCTATAATTGACCCGGACAGGGGGCGCTGGAATTGTGAACGTCATGAGTGGATCGCAGTATTTGAAAATATTGCGCCACGGCCAGGTTTTGGTTTATACACGGAACAAAATTATGAAACGAACATTATTTATTTTCGCTGCCGCATTCATCGCCGGCGGTCTTTTTGCCCAATCCATTGACCTGCCCGCGCCGCAAAAAACCGGCGGCCTGCCGCTGATGGATGCGCTGGCGAAGCGGTCCACGGCCAGAGCTTTCGATTCCAAAGAGCTTCCACCCCAACAGCTCTCCAGCCTCCTTTGGGCGGCTTTCGGCATCAACCGGTCCGATGGCAAGCGCACCGCTCCCTCCGCCATGAATTTTCAGGAGACCGACATCTATGTGCTGCTCAAACAGGGTGCGTATGTCTATTCCGCCAAATCCAACCAACTCGATCTGGTTGTCGCCGAAGACATCCGCGCTCTGGGTGGAACCCAGACTTTCGTGACGAATGCGCCCGTGACTTTGATTTTTGTCGCCGACCTCTCCAAGATGGGCAAAGGAAGCGATGACAATAAAAGGAACACGGCCAATATTGATGTCGGTTACATCTCACAAAACGTCTATCTCTTCTGCGCTTCCGAAGGATTGGTCACCGGGGCGAGAGGTTCGGTGGATCGGGCGGCCCTTGGTCCAAGACTTAAACTGCGTCCGGATCAGACGATCATTCTGGCACAATCCGTGGGCCATCCCAAACCCTGATCCTTGCTCTGCAATGCGCCAGAATCAACGTGCGCCGCGAGGATTTTCCTTTGTCACCCTGGGAACTTGGTTCGCCGGAAGACATGCAAAACTTTGCTTCAGGTGAAGCAAAGTTTTGCATCGGTTTTCCAGCCTCAAACGCCCGGCCAGCTTGACTTGAAATCGCTTTCCGGGCGCGGTCTGAACCAATTACACTGCACCGCGAATTGATGAACATTTCCATCGTCCTTGCTCATCCGGATCCCGGGAGCTTCAATCATGCCATCGCCAGCACGGCGGCGGACACGCTTCGCCGGAACGGCCATCAGGTCATCCTTCACGACCTCTGCCAGGAACATTTCCCACCGCTGCTTCTGGCCGCCGAACTTCAGCAGGACGCCAAGCTCGATCCGGTTGTGGCCCGGCACTGTGAAGAAATCGCCGTCGCCGACGGCATCGTCATCGTGCATCCGAACTGGTGGGGCATGCCGCCAGCCATCCTCAAGGGCTGGATTGACCGTGTGCTGCGGCCCGAGGTGGCGTATCGCTTTGTCGAAGGCGACCAGGGCGAAGGCGTGCCGGTGGGTTTGCTCAAGGCGAAGGCGGCGATTGTTTTCAATACCGCCAACACGCCCGATGAACGCGAGCGCAAAATTTTCGGCGACCCGCTGGAAACGCTTTGGAAGAATTGTGTATTCGACTTGTGCGGCGTGCGAAAAGTGCATCGCCGGACGTTCGCGGTGGTTGTCACCAGTACCCCGCAACAGCGCACTGGCTGGCTGGCCGAAGTGCGGAAGACGGTGGAACAATTCTTTCCCAAGCGCGGGTGACGCAACTCTCACACCTTTTCAAACCATCAACACCAAAACCAGATGATCAAAATTCATTCCCGCAACTTCCGGCTCCGGCGCATCGTCACCGGATGGCTCCTGTTTAATGCCGCCCTGACGCTGCGGGTGGCTGTCGCCGAAGATCTTTCCGGCGCAAAATATATGGACCCCTCGCTCCCGGTCGAAACCCGTATTGACGATCTCCTGCCGCGGCTGACGCTGGCGGAAAAGATCACGATGCTCAGCGGCGACAAAACGGGTTTTAACGCCAATGGGGTTGATCGCCTCGGCATCCCGCCCATCCGCATGTCCGACGGGCCGGTGGGGGTTCGTTCCGGCGCGGCCACGGCGTGGCCCGCTTCCGTCAACATGGCGGCTTCGTGGGACACCAATCTGATTTACCATTACGGCATTGCGCTCGCCGAGGAAGTCAAGGCCAAGGGCAAAAACTGCATTCTCGGCCCGTGCGTGGGGATTCATCGCTTTCCGCTCAACGGACGAAATTTTGAGAGTTTCGGGGAAGACCCGTTTCTCTCCGCGCGCATGGCGGCAAACTATATCCAGGGGGTCCAGAGCCGGAACGTCATCGCCACCGTCAAGCATTTCGCCTGCAACGACCAGGAATGGCAGCGCAACCGCGCCGATTCGGTGGTGGACGAGCGGACGTTGCGCGAAATCCATCTACCCGCTTTTGAAGCGGCCGTGACCGAAGGTAAGGTCCGCGCCGTCATGTCGGCCTACAACCTCGTCAACGGCCGGCATTGCAGCGAAAACAAACATTTGCTCGCCGACATTTTGAAAGGTGACTGGGGCTTCCAGGGCATTGTCATGTCCGACTGGGTGTCGGTTCACAGCGCCGCTGCGGCGGCGACCAACGGCCTCGACCTCGAAATGCCAAAACCCATCTGGTTCGGCGCAAAACTTCTGGAGGCCGTCCAGTCCGGCCAGGTGTCGGAGCAGAACATTGACGACAAAATCCGCCGGCTGCTTCGCGTGCGATTCGAGACCGGCTTGTTTGAGAATCCTTCACCGAAGCCCGACGAGAGCGTGGTCCGCAGCGCCGCCCATCGTGACCTCGCGCTGGAGATGGCGCAAAAAAGCATCGTGCTCCTGAAAAACGACGGCCTGCTCCCCCTGTCCGGGGACAAGTTGAAAACCATTGCATTCATCGGGCCGGCCGCCAATGTTGCCCGCACGGGTGGTGGCGGCAGTTCGGGCATCCGGCCGTGGGAACAAGTCAGTCCGGTGGCGGGAGTGAAAAAGCTCCTCGGCGACCGTGTGAAAATTCAGTTCGCCGAGGGCGTGAACATTGATCCCGTGAAGGCAAAAACGGTGGCTTCGGAATTTCTCCTGACGCCCGACGGCACGAATCACGGTTTGCTCGGCGAGTATTTTGGCAATCCCGATTTCAAGGGCAAACCGCTCTTTACCCGCATTGACCCCAAAATTGATTTTGAATGGACGAACAGCATCAGCCCCGATCCGCGACTCGAGCTGACCGATTATTCCATCCGCTGGACGGGCAAACTCGTCCCGCCGCTGACGCAGAAATATTATCTCTCCATCACCAGCGACGATGGTTCGCTGCTGTATCTAAATGGCAAAAAGGTCGTGGACAATTGGGGGGATCATGGCATGTCGCAGAAATCCTGCGAATTAAATCTCGAAGCCGGCAAGGCCTACGACGTTCGCATTGAGTTTTACCAGGGCGGCGGCGATGCCGGCATGCGCTTCGGCTGGCGCGATCCCAGGGATCACACACCCGATCCGACCATCGCCGAGGCCGTGGCAACAGCGCGGGGCGCGGATGCGGTCGTTCTCTGCGTGGGAAACACCTCGGACACTGAGGGCGAAGGCACCGACGTGGCGGATTTCAAAATGACCGGGAAACAGGACGAACTGGTCCGGGCCGTCCTCCAGGCGAATTCCAACACCGTCGTCGTCGTCTGGGGCGGTGTGCCGGTGCTGATGAAACCCTGGCTGCCGAAGGCGAAAGCGGTCGTGGCCGCGCTTTATCCCGGACAGGAAGGCGGGACGGCACTGGCGCAGATTCTCACCGGCGAAATCAATCCATCCGGCAAGCTGCCCTTTTCCTACATCCAAGAACGCAGCGAGGCGCCCGAATTCGCCGGCTACAAGGATCCCGGCCTGAAGGTGAAATACTCCGAGGGAATTTTTGTCGGCTACCGTTACTACGACCGGAACAAAATCGAACCGCTGTTTCCATTCGGCTACGGGCTTTCCTACACCACGTTCAAGTATGACAATCTGCAAATCAGGAAAACCGGTCCGGCGGCGTGCGAGGTGGTGTTCGACGTAAAAAACACCGGCCCGGTCGCTGGCGCGGAAACCGCCCAACTCTACGTTGGGCCGCGACATGCCCCCGTGCCGCGTCCGGTGCGTGAGCTAAAGGGCTTCGCCAAAATCCAACTTGCTCCCGGCGAAACCAAAACTGTCACCCTCCCGCTCGGCGGCCGCGCCTTTGAATTTTTTGATTCCAAAACAAATCAATGGACCCTCGCACCGGGAACGTTCGATGTATTCATCGGCGCCTCCTCCCGCGACTTGCGCCTGTCGCAGACCGTGAAAATTCAAGCCGACTAAGTAGCGTGATTTTCGGCCTGACGTTTGAGGACGCTCACGCAGCCGCGGTTGCCATCCACCTGCACCAGGTCGCCCGTGCGAATGACGCGCGTGGCCGAAGCCACGTTGGTTACCGCCGGCAGGCCGTATTCGCGCGCGACGATGCTGCCGTGCGAGAGAATCCCGCCCTGTTCCACAACCAGGCCGGCGGCGGTGATGAAATACGGCGACCACGCCGGATCGGTGAATGGGGCGACGAGAATTTCGCCGGAGAGAACCTGCTCATGGTCATCCGCGCGCAAAATCACGCGGGCAAGCCCGGTGACCATGCCGGGAGAAGCCGGAATGCCTTCTAGAAGCTTCGCGTCCGCGTTCGCCACCGGCCAGGCCGGCGCATTGGGATCGAATCTTCCGTTCACGACCCGCGGCGGGTTGAGCTTCAGGTTCTTTTCATATTCCCGCCGGCGCGATTCGATGCGCTCGCGCCAATCGAATGAAGCGCCGCCCGTCGCGACCGGTTCAAGCTCGGAAACTTCCAGGAAGAAAATATCGTCGCGGCAGGACAAGCTGCCCTGCTCGTGGAGTCGCTGGCCGAGGACCAGGAGAACGCGGCGCACAAAGGCAAACCGCCGGATGCCGAGGTTCTTCAATTGCTCCCGATAGACGGTCAGTTCCTGCGCGCGGCGCAGCGAGTGCGAGAAGATCCAGCGTTTGATTGGATGCTTCAGCCGCGCGCGGCATTGGACGGTCAGGCGTTCCCGCTCTTCCGCCAGCCGCCGCTGATTTTCCAGAGGATCGGACCGGCCCAGCGAGCGAAGATAGCCGCGCACCAGCCCCAGGATGTAATCGGGCGTCTCGCACCAGCGGGCGTTGGACAGCTCGAATTCGCCGCGGCAATGGTGTCCGTGCTCGGTCATGAAGGCATCCCAGGCAGCCAGAAATTTCCGGCCGGGTTCGGTGCAGCAAAGCTGGTCGCGGACCTCCAGCCAACTGTTTTCGGAAGACACCGCGGCCTCCGTGTCGCCATCGGCGTGGGCCAGCGCCGCCAGGCGCCAGAGAGCCAGGCCGGCTTCCGCGACCGGCAGGCCGCCCAACGCGGCGAACAACCGGAGCATCAGGCCGGGTTCGCCCAGCCAATCGCGGCAGGCCTTCTGAAACACCGGCAGCGCCGCTCCCTGTGTCCAGAGGTAGAAAATATCTACTTTTTTGAAAACTTCCCGTATGAATCGGACGCAAAACCGGGTCAGCTCCGGCGTGGACATGGCCCCAAGGTCCAGGCGGTCGAGTTCGTCCGTTTGCTTCTTAAAGCGGGCCAGCCAGGCACAGCCACGACGGCGGGACGAATGGGTAATGAGATAGTAAAAGGTGCGAGGCCAGGAAAAGATGAATTTCGGCCAGCGGAAACCCAGGTCCGGGAGGTCTTCCGGCGAAAGGGTCAGCGGGGCCTGGCGGTATGCCTCCACCAGATCGCCTCCCACCGCCCGGACAAAATCGGGGAACCCCTTGTGCAGGAAAGAAAATGGTTTGACCGCAGCCAAAACCGTGTTGGCATTGAAATAGAGTTTGCCGGCAACGAGACCTGCCAGCGGGGCGCGCGTGCTATCAGCGCCCATCAGGCGAGAGATGGAACCGACCAAATCAAGCAAGGATTGCATTATGGACCACGTAATCGGCGTCATCACGTCCGGCACCACTTCGCCGGTGTTGACATTGGTCCAGACCTGCCTGTCCTCCCACGTCCTGGCTGGAACTTTGGTTGTAATCGGACGGGACTGCAACAGGAACAACCCGCCATCTCGCTGTGCCCACTCGATGTCCTGCGGCGAACCAAAGAGGTACTCGGTCTGGCGGGCGAGATCGCACAGGTTTTTGAGAGTTGCGGATGAAAGCAGTTCGTTTTCAGGCGAAGCCAGCACGCGTCCTGTTCGCTTTTCAATCACCACCTGCCCGGGCTGAATCGTCCCCTGCACCAGTCCTTCGCCCAGGCCGCTCACGTACTCCACGACAAACCGGTCCGTTGCTCCCGTCAGCGGATCGGCGGTGAACACCA
>Ga0265323_10001223_pt1 | contig 12947 bp, 10 predicted proteins | sample 41225metaG_FD_193580 | JGI IMG/M metagenome (GOLD analysis project Ga0265323, IMG submission 193580) | Rhizosphere microbial communities from Carex aquatilis grown in University of Washington, Seatle, WA, United States - 4-12-25 metaG | ecosystem: Host-associated > Plants > Roots > Rhizosphere... | reverse complement strand
TTTTAAGCATGTTCTGGATCTCGGTAACGGTCTCTTCGCCAATTCGCGCACGCATAAAGTTCAAATACCGCGCATCCCCAAAATAATCGCGAAAGGCCTGGTCGCGAAAATGCAGAACATCCATGGCCGCCAAGTGACGGGTCGGGACCGGTTTGAAATGCGGGCTCATCTGGGCGAACTCCTCGCCCCGCTGCGGAAGCTCCACGCCGCGCGCTTTCATCCCGTCATACAGCCGGCTTCCCGGATAGACCGTCATGCAATAAAAATTGGCGTACTCACAGCTGAGCTCTTTGGCCAGGTCCAGAGTCTCCCTCATCGTTGAGAGATCATCCTCCCAGAATCCGAACATGTAATTCCCCAGGGCATTGATGTCCGCTTCCCGGGTCATGCGGATGACCTCGCGGACCTTTTGGTTGGTGAAGTTCCCCTTGTCGACCTTCCGGCGGATATCTTGATTGCCGGATTCGATGCCATAGGCCAGCCAACGGACCCCCGCCGCGCGCATCTTTTTCAACAGCCGCTCGTTGACCGTATCGATGCGGGCGTAGGCCCAGATATTGATCTCCTGGCCCAAGCCGTCCGATATCAGCCGATCGCAGACCGCATTGACGCCATAGTTCTCGATCGCAAAAAGTTCGTCCATCATCTTGAAATTCGTAACGCCGAGCTTCACCGCAGCAGAAACTTCCCCAGCGACCAGCTCCGGCGAACGCTGATGGTATTCGGAACGGTAAAAATCCTTCACGCAGCAGAACTCGCATTGGAACGGACAGGAAATGCTCGCGAACGTCGCGCCGTAGGATTTGTCTTTCCTTCCCCAAGAATGCCAGTTATGGGCGCGATATTTCTCCATCGGAAGGAGTGACCAGTCGATCGCCCCGGCATTGATCGGATTGAATGGAAGATAATTGTAAACCTCAACCGTTATGCCAAAGGCCTTCTCAAGTACTGGCCTCAACTGTTCGGCGGCTTCGGTCTGTTGAATATGGGCGGAAGGGTGGGAACCCGTCGCCATGATGACCGCGCGCTTCGGATCGGCGCCGTTAAGCCGGCTGACCAGGCCTTCCGCGTCAAGGTTCTCCGCTTCCATGTCCACCACCACCGCGTCCGGCGTGCCCTTGGCCAAAAGCGCCAGCCACACCGGTGGCTCGATGGCCGCCAGGTGCTCGACCCGGCCATATTGCCTCTTCTTCGCGTTGGGCTTAATAAAAATAGTCGACATAATTTGCAGGTATTCCCATCCGCTATCGGCTGAACGCTATGCGCTTAGATGTTCGCATACTGGTTGCGCTTAAGGATCTGGTACGCTTTCACGAGTTCGCGGATTCCATCGGATAGAGAAACATCGGGTTTAAAACCGGTCTTTTCGATCTTCTCGTTCGAGACTATGTAATCGCGCTTATCCGGGTCTTCCCCGACCGCGGCTTCCACAAAATAGAATTCCGGAACGTGTTTCTTGATCTCCGCGCACAGTTCCAGCTTGCTCAGATTGGCGTCGCTCAAGCCGACGTTATAGGGCTCGTTCTTCATGCTGTCGAAATTCTTGAGCGAATGGGAAAAGGCCTTGGCCACATCCCGCACATGGATGAAGTTACGTTTAAAATGCGCCTCGAAAATGATGATGAACCGGTCATAGACCGCCCGATAGACAAAGTCGTTCACCAAAAGGTCCAGCCGCATGCGGGGGCTGGCGCCGAAAGCCGTGGCCAGTCGCAGTGCAATGCCGTGCCCGCTGTTCAAGACCGCCGTCTCCGCTTCCACCTTAAGTTTGCCGTAGATCGAGATCGGCCTTAACGGTGTCTCTTCGTTGCAGAACTTCCCCTTCTCGCCGATGCCGTAACCGCTGTTGGTCGTCGGGAAGATGATCCTTTGCTGCTTGCTTGAGAGCTCAATGATCATCTTGACCGCGTCTGCCAGGATCGTCTGCGCACCTACGGGATCCCGGGCGCACAACGGGGCACCCGTCAGACACGCCAGCGGGAAGATCGCATCCGCATCCTTGATCAATTTCTGCACTAGCCCCTTGTCGCGCGTGTCCCCGCGGACAAAAGTGAACTTGGGATTAATGCACTGGTCCAACAGAGGCGCCTGGCCGTACATCACATTGTCTAGGACCACGACCTCATGTCCTTCCGCCAAAAAACGCGGAGCCATGATCGAACCAAGATAACCAGCTCCACCGGTGATCAGAATTTTCATGAAACTTCTCCTTTTTCAAGTGCGTGATTAACTCGCCGTATCCCCTGGGCCAGCGCGACCTGCGGTTTCCATCCCAAGGAAAATAAGCGTGAACTGTCCAGCAATTTGCGCTGAGCGCCGTCCGGGCGTGCAGTGTCCCACCTGATCTCACCCTTGTAACCGGTTACCTCCCGTACGATCATGGCCAGTTCCCGGATGGAAACTTCCACGCCCGTGCCAACATTCAAAAATTCCTCGGGCCCTTCATGCTCCAGGAGAAAATGGCAGGCGGACGCGAAATCATCCGCGTAGATAAATTCCCGTCGCGGATCGCCCGTGCCCCACAATTCCACAAAAGGTGCCCCCTCTTTGGCCGCCTGCCGGAATTTGGCCAACATGGCGCCCATGACATGGGCATTATCCGCTGCGGCCGCTCCATCACCGGGCCCATAAACCGTGGCCGGTACGATCGAAAGCGCGTTGAACCCGTATTGTTTGCGGTACGCCTGGCACATCACAATGCCGGCTGCCTTGGCCACGGCGTACGGCTCGCTGGTCTTTTCCATGGCGCCGGTCAAAAAACACTCTTCCTTCATCGGCTGCGGACAATCCTTGGGATAAACACAGGAGGCGCCGATAAAAAGCAGCTTTTTCACCTGATGTTGATGCGATAAATGGATGACATTGCTCTGGGCTTCCAGGTTCTCGTAAATGAATTCCCCGGCGAAGGACTGATTGGCGCCGATGCCTCCTGAACGGACGGACGTCAGGACCACGACCTCCGGGGACTCCTGCACAAAGAAAACGCGGACAGCCAGGGGATCAACGAGCTTGATCTTCCGCTCGGTGGACGACAGCACACGGCTGAACCCGTTGGCGCGGAAATGGTCGACCAGGCACCTTTCCATCACATCGCCATGACCCGCTATGAAAATCTTGGTATCGGTGTCCATGGACCGCCTCACTTTTCGTTATAAAAGTTTCCATCTTCGATAATGAGGGTTGAACGGCCGTCCTGCCGTTCCAGCGCGTGTTGATAAGCCGAAAATATTTCTTCCGGCTCATTGACTTCAACCACATCGATCCATTCAAAAGTCTTGCGAAAAGCTTCGACAAAATTTCCGACATGCTGGTGGCCCGGATGGACCGGCTTGAACGGTCCGGTCGCCACCCGGATGATCACTTTGGGCCGGACCGCGCCGTGGCTCATAGACGCAAACTTGTCGAGGACATTCGACATGTCGCCCATGGCCAACAACAAGAAATTCTGCCGGGGATAGACCGAGATCGGGACATAGCCGGCCAAGGCGAGCCCGATGGAGAACTGCATCTGAAAACTTTCATTGACCGGCAATTCCCAGGCCCGGTCTTTGGGCACATCGCGCAGCGTCTGGTACATGAACGTGCCCGGCACGGCCACGGTCTGCCCGACGAAGATCGTCTTGGGCTGTTGGGCCAGCCATTCCATAGTGCGTTTCAGTTCGTCGAAGTATTTCATAGCAATTAGAATTTGATCAGCTTGCCCAGGCCTGAGTGCGGCCAGCCATTGTGGTACTGGAAATATTCGATCTTGGAGGCAAAGCGCGTGCCCTTGAACCACGGGTCCGGCGAACCCCAGGCCGCGCGCGTCTCGGTCATGACGCTTAAGCCATTATCGCTCACGACAAAGACCGCGGGCAGGTCAAAATTGACCGCATACTTGACCGCCTCATGAAAACTACCGGTCTCGGAAGACATGTCCCCGCAGAACAGGAAAACCCGGCCTTTCTTCCCCTGGCGCTTGAGCGCCCAGGCCACTCCCGTCGCCACACCCATCAGGCTCCCCACGATACCGGAGCAGTAGATGTTGTGATCGGGAAAGCACAATGAAATGCTGCGGCCGTCCAGGATCGCCTGTTTGACCGTTTCGCGCGGAACGCCCTTCAAGAGACACAGCTCATGGGAATCCCAGAAGCCGAAAAGATAATCCTCCGGGCCGATATCGTATGTCCGGAAGATACGGATAAGCTCTTCTTCACGGCCGGCACGCAAGTGCACGGGCGCCTTAATCAAGCCCTTACCGAAAATTTCGGCGATTTCGTTCTCGAATGATTCCAGGTCGTTTTTGGTGAGCATGATCGCAGAACGTTAAACGATTTCACTCCAAATTGGCTTTAAACCACTCAATGGTCTTGCTTAAGCCTACGCGCAGCGTGATCTTCGGCTCCCAACCCAGTGTTTTCCTGGCAAGCGTGATATCCGGTTTGCGCTGCTTGGGGTCGTCCTGGGGAAGCGGCCTATGAACGATCCGGCTATGTCCGCCCGTGAGCGCCCGAACGATCTTCGCAAATTCCAGGATCGTGAACTCCCGCGGATTTCCGATATTGACCGGGCCCGGTACGTCCGAAAAAAGCAGGCGCAGGATCCCCTCCACTTCATCGTCGACAAAGCAAAATGAACGCGTTTGTTTGCCATCACCGTAGATCGTGACCGGCAATCCTTTAAGCGACTGATAGATGAAGTTCGGGACCACGCGGCCATCGTGCAGGTTCATCCGCGGCCCATAGGTATTAAAAATGCGCACGACCCGGACCGGAAGCCTGAACACGCGGTGGTAGGCAAAGGTGACCGCTTCGGCGTACCGCTTGGCCTCATCGTAAACACTGCGCACGCCGTTCGGGTTGACGTTGCCCCAGTAGGACTCGGTCTGGGGATGCTCCAAGGGGTCGCCGTAGACTTCGGACGTCGACGTAATAAGAAAAACCGCCTTTTTTTGGCGCGCCATTTCGAGCATGTTATGGGTCCCATACGAACCGACCCGGAGGGTTTCCAGCGGATGCTTGAGATAATCGACCGGGCTCGCCGGAGACGCGCAATGAAGGACATAGTCCACCCGGCCCGGAACGCGAAACGGAGCGCTCACATCCTGCCTGATGAACGTGAAATCCCGGTTCGTTAACAGGTGCGCGATGTTGGCTTTCTTTCCCGTCAGGAAATTATCAACGCAAATGACCTTGTGACCGCGTTCGATGAGCTGGTCGCAAATATGGCTCGGGATAAAACCCGCGCCACCGGTGACTAGGGAAACTTTCTTCGACTTCATGAGCACTCCAAGTTATTCGCCACAGGCACAAAGCTCAAAGCTTAATAAGCTTATCTGAGATAACTCCCCGGTAAACGTTCTTCAAGTCAAAGACCAGCCTGGCATTCTCCAGAATGAGTTTGTAATCGACATCCGTATGGTCCACCGCGACAACAATACAATCATAACGGGATAGCGTTTCTGGCTTGAGCGCGACGCCGGTGCGCTTGATGCCGTTGATATTCAGATACGGCACGATGGGATCAAAAAAGTCCACCTTAACGCCTTCCTGCCGTAAAACTTCTAGGAACCTGATCGATGGGGACTTGCGCAGGTCCTTAACGTCCTTCTTATACGTGACCCCCAGGACCAGGATCTTCGCATTCGCGAGCTTCTTCCGGCGGTCTGCGAGGATCCCCTTCAGCCGGCCCATGACATACTCCGGCATGGCCGAGTTGATGTCCGCGGAGAGTTTGATAAAACGGGAGGCATGGCCTTTCTGTTTGGCCTTCCAATAAAGATAGATCGGATCTTCCGGGATGCAGTGCCCGCCCACCCCCAGGCCGGGATAGAACGGCATGAAACCAAAGGGCTTGGTCTTGGCCGCATCAATGACCTCCCAGATGTCGATGCCAAACCGGTGGCACATCATGGCGGCTTCATTGATCCAGCCGATATTGACGATGCGGAAGGTGTTCTCCAAGAGCTTGGTCATCTCCGCAGCGCCCGGCGATGAGACCGGATGGACGTGCTTGATGATCGTGCCGTACAGAGCGCAGGTGAGTTCATTGCACTCCCGGGTCATGCCGCCCACGACCTTGGGAATGCGCGTGACCTTGTGCTTCTCATTGCCCGGATCAATCCTCTCGGGAGAAAAGGCCAAGAAGATATCGCGGCCGACCAAAAGCCCGCTCTTCTCGAGCTCCGGCTTGATCATTTCTTCCGTGGTCCCGGGATAGGTCGTGCTCTCCAGGACGATCAGCGTCCCCGGGGAAAGGTGCTTGGTGACCGCCCGGACGGCCGAGAGCATAAAAGAGATGTCCGGAGTATATTTCCGTTTGATCGGCGTGGGAACACAGATGATCACCGCGCCGCAATGTTGGACATGTACGAAACTGGTTGAAGGAATGAACCGTCCCTTTGAGATAGGACGGGCGATCTCCTGATCTGAAACATCCGTGATATAGCTCTTCTTCTTGATGAGTTTCTTCACCCGATCCTCATCCAGGTCAATGCCATAAACCTTGAATCCCTTTTCCGCAAAACTCAGAGCCAAAGGCAAGCCCACATAGCCCATGCCGATGACCGCGATCCCCGCCTGCCGGGTCTTTATTTTTTTAAGCAGATCCTTATACACGGCCCCTCCCTATTCCATAATATTCAAATCCCATTTTGCCCAAGACTTGTTCGTCGAGAAAATTTCTCCCGTCAAAAATGACCGTCTGGCGCATAAGCTCCTGGACTTTGGCGAAATCCGCCTTGCGGAACTCCTCCCATTCGGTCAAAAGCAAAAGACAATCAGCATCTTTTACCGCTGCATAAGGATCATCACAGAACTTGATGTCCTTGAGGAACTCACGCGCTTTGTCACTGGCCTTCGGGTCGTAGACCTGGATCTGGGCGCCCTCGTTCTGCAACGCCTCGATGATGTCGATCGAGGCCGCGCGGCGCATGTCATCCGTGTCGGCCTTGAAAGCCAGGCCCCACACCGCGATCTTCTTGTCCTTGACGATCCACAGCTTGTCTTCGATCAGCTTCACAAAGAACGATTTCTGGTCTTCATTGACCTGACGGACGCTTTTGAGCAGCGTGAAATCATAACCGTTCTTTTCGGCCAGGCGGACGAAAGCATCGATATCCTTCGGAAAACAGCTGCCGCCGTAACCGATGCCGGCGTTCAGGAAAGCCCGGCCGATACGCTTGTCGTAGCCCATGCCCTCGGCGACCTTCTCGACATCCGCTCCGACCCGGTCACAGATGCGGGCGACCGCATTGATAAAGGAGATCTTGGTCGCCAAGAATGAATTCGAAGCATGTTTGATCATTTCCGCGGTGGCGACGTTGGTGACCACGATCCGCGCTTTCAAAGGCTTGTAGATCTCACGCAAGAGCCTTTCGCCGCGCTTGGATTCGACGCCGATCACGATGCGATCCGGGTTCATAAAATCCCCGACGGCCGAGCCTTCACGGAGGAACTCGGGGTTAGAGGCCACATCGAATTCGATCGTTGAGGTGTTGCCCTTTTTGAACTGCGCCGGAAGGTTCAGGATGATGGTACGCTCAATGCGCTTGCCGGTCTCGGCCGGGACCGTGGACTTCTCGACGATCAGTTTGTAGGAATCCATGTGCTTGGCGATCTCGCGCGACACGTTCTCGATATAGATCATGTCCGCCTCACCGGACTTCTTGGAAGGAGTGCCGACGGCGATGAAGATGACGGTCGCGCGCTTCGTGGCCTCTCCGATGGAGCTCGTGAACGTAATACGCTTGTTCTTCCGGTATTTCACTAAAAGCTCATCAAGACCGGGCTCATAGATCGGCATCCCGCCGGACTTCAAGACCTTGACCTTCTCGTCGTTGTTATCCACACAGATGACATGGTGACCGATGTGCGCCAGGCACACGCCCGTCACTAGTCCAACATAACCCGAACCGATGATCGCAATATCCATGAACTGACCTTTTCCTTATATCGTTGATTGTGAGCCTGGTTTCATCTTGTTGAATCCGCTCCCGCCAGACGGTGCGACGGACGGGAAAGCCTTCAAGCGGAATATCACCCACACCTCGCTGCCGGCATCCGTATTCCCGTGTTTTTCATTATAGGCAAACTCAACCTCCCAGGTGTGCAGATCGCGCACAAGGGAGTACTGCTGCTCCTGGGTTTGTCCATTATCCGCATTAAAACGGTTGTAGACGACCGTGCGCCATAGGGGATTGAATTTGTAACTCAGCTGGCTCGTCACGATGTCATCGTCATGGTAAGTCCAGCGGCGGCTGAGATCCAGTTCCCATTTCTTGAGGTCCTTCAGATAGACGTCGAAATTCGCGGTCCTTAAATGATTCCCGTCATTGTCGTACGTCGCGTCCTCACGGAAGGACACATACTGGTTCGGGTAGAGTTCGTTCTCCCAAGTCACGTCGCCGAAGCTCCCCTGACTATTGTTCCCTTCCATACGGAAATTGGCCGTCAGGAGCGAGCGCAACAGGTCCACGTTCTGCCCCTTCCGTTTGGTCTGGAGCTTGTTCTCCAGCCCCAGGGAAAAATTGTTGGCCCGAGTACGGTTATCGATATCATCGAACTGGAACAGCTTCTCGTTGGGATAGGTCGGCTCGCTCTGGTACAGGTAGGCGATCGTCGGCGTAATGACATGGCGCAGACGGTTGACCTCAATGCCCCACACGTCAAAATGCACATCGTAGATCCGGTAAAACTTGGTGCTCGCGTCAATGCCGGTCTTGAGCATCCCCCGCACGATCTCCCCATCTTCCTCGTCCAGCGTCTTGGAATAGTACGTCTGCTCCGTGCCGACGTGCGGCCTGAGTTCCACGAAAGCGACCTTGAACGGCCGGGAGATCTCGTTGTCCGTGTCGAGGCGGACCGTACTGTTCTTGACGTCGCTGGGAGCCGGGTCTTTTTTCACCAGGTTCGTAACCGTATTGTTGCTCTTAAAGTAAAGACCGGTGTCGCCCAACTGCTGGTTATTCAAGGAGTAATTGACCTCCGGCAGGCGCTCGACGATGGAATCAAAGGGGTTCGCGCGGAAATCCGCCCGCAGGGTCAACGAGGAGTTCGCCATCGTATGCGTCAGGAGAAAATAGGTCGCCGGGTTCTCATCGCTCTGATATTCCTTGTTGAAGAACGTCTTCAGGAAATCGGCGTCGGAGAGTTTATAATATTGCAGGATCATCGAGGTCGCCGGGTCGATGTCCCATTTATGGCGCCATTCATAACGATAACGGAGATGTTCGATCGGCACGGTAGCGTTGCTCAACTGGGGGTTGCGGTCATTCATATAATAAGTCCGGATCAGTCCGTAGCCCATCTGCGGCGGCTCATATTGAACATCAACGCCGCCCGCCAGCCCGCGATGGTCGCGGTAATCAAAATGGTACGTCGGCTCAATATGCGGGGTCAGAAGCTGACGATAGGCAGTCAAGACATAAGCGCCGAAGGCTTTCTTGTACCCGGGAATGATACTGAAATGCGGACGACTGTTGCTCAGGTCCTGGGTGTATTTCGGCCAGAACATGATCGGTGTACCGCCTACGAACATCGTGGCATCTTTTGCGATGGCCTTGTCGCCAGGGATGAGCTCGACACGCTTTGCACGGATGCGCCACTCGGGGTTGTCATAATCGCTCGTCGTTAAATAGCCATCGGTCATGACATAGTCGTTATCGCCGACCTTGGCGATCGTCCGGCCCTCTCCGAACATGGGATAGGCCAGGATGCGGGCGTTGGTGAACTCGCCAATCTTGTCATTGAAATTATAAGTTCCTTTTTCGGCCCAGACCGTGCCTTTGTCAGTCTTGAGAACGACGTTGCCCTTCGCATGGGCCTCGCCTTTGTCACGGAAGAATTCAAGACTGTCGCAGGTCAGGACAGCAGTTTCTTTCTTGAGAATGACATGGCCGGTCGCCACGAACTTGCTCTCCGCGGCCTGGTATTCCATGTTGTCCGCATTCAGCTCAACCGGCGTCGGGGCGGTGCCTTCCGCGGGTCCTTTCACCGCCGCTTGATCCGGACTGGCCGGCGGTTTATCCTTGGCCAGGGCAACTGACGAGAACGCTACCCAAGCCAGGACCGTGATGCAGACCACAACAACGTTGACACTCAGAGTACAACTAATGTTTTTTTTCATAGCGGACCAGGACTTGTGCACCGACGATCCCTGCATCATCGTCAAGGCGGGCCTTGATGATACGAACCATCTCGGCCTGGGTTTTCATACAACGGCGTTTGATGACCTTTTCCAGACAGGGTCTCATGAACTCGAGGCTGCGGGAGACCCCGCCGCCGATGATCACACATTCCGGGTTGAGGAAATTGATGGGGCCGACCAGGCCGTTAGCGACCTTCTCCCCGACCATTTCCCAGAACTTGATGGCCTTCTTCTTGCCCTGCCGGGCCATGAGATAAACTTCCTCCAGAGCGATATCCTTACCGAACGCTTTGGCCGCATCCTTTTTGAGCACCTTGTTCCCGACATAGCGTTCGAAGCAGCCCCAGCCGCCGCAGCCGCATTCTGGCCCGTCCTCATTGAGGGGCATGTGGCCGATCTCCCCAGCCGCATAACCCGGTCCGCGATAAATCGCATCGTTCAAGATCAGACCTGCTCCCACGCCGGTCCCCAAAGTAATGCAGATCAGATCCCGAAAACCCTTGCCCGCGCCGTAGCGCCATTCTCCGAGCGTGATCATATTGACATCGTTTTCCAGCCTGACAAGGATCCCAAGCTCTTTTTCCATGGTCTTTTTGAGCGGAACATCCTCCCAGCCGGGGATGTTCGGAAGGATCCTCACGACCCCGCGGTCAGCATCCACCAGGCCGGGCAGACCGATCCCGATGCCGGCGATGTCCCGTCTGGACAGGCCTTCCAGTGAGACCAGCTGCAATACGGCATCGCAGACCGCGCCGATCAGCGTCTTAGGTTTCTGGTTGAAATTTTTTGTGGAAAAGGATGAACGGGCAGAGATCTTCCCGCTCGAGGAAATAAGCCCCAATTTGACATTGGTACCGCCAACGTCAACCCCTATAACATATTTTTTCATATGTTAATTAATATAAATATGATTAATGATTGTAATTGGGCTGTATTCTACAAAAAAAAGACCGCGTATTCAACCCTATTCTGCAGTAAGGTTATTCCGCGTTGATACCCCCGAAATCCCATCTTGAAAATAAAGTAGGCTAACTGCCATTATTACGACTAAGTTACGGTCCTATGAAAAAGGGGGCGATGTGCTCTTACTGGCGGCTTTTTCGTTTTTGGCAGGGGTAGTGACAATACTGTCCCCTTGCATCTTTCCCGTTCTGCCGATCATCCTCACCGGAGCTGTCACCAAAGGCCGGCGCCGGCCGTGGGGCATTGTCAGCGGGTTCGTCGTCAGCTTTGCTTTTTTCACTCTGGCCCTGGCCACCGTCGTGCGCAGCACGGGTTTATCCGCGGATGCTTTGCGCCTGGTGTCCATCGTCTTTCTGGCCCTTTTTGGGCTCTTTTTATTCATTCCCAGGCTGCAACTTCTTTTTGAGAATATCGCCAACCGTTTCCTGCCTCGGCAGGCCGGGAACCAGGGGCAGGGCTACCGGTCCGGGTTCCTGGTCGGCGTAAGTCTGGGCCTTTTGTGGACACCGTGCGTGGGGCCGATCATGGCCGCGGTTATCTCGCTGGCCGCGACCAGTTCGGTCAACCTGGCGTCAGTCCTGATCACACTGGCCTATTCGGCGGGGACGGCATTCCCCATGCTCGGCATCATGTACGGCGGCCGCGGGCTCTTGAACCGGTTCGCGGCGGTCAAGACGCACGCCGGCGCGATCCAAAGGGGATTCGGCGTTTTGATGGTGATCATGGCTTTGGCTCTGTACCTGGGTCTGGACCGCTCTTTCCAGTACTGGCTCCTGTCCCACTTTCCCAACTACGGTGCAGGCTTAACGGCTTTGGAGAAGAACACCCAGGTTGAAAAGGCCCTGGGAACGCTGACAAAAAGACCCACCCATCCCTTATCCGGTAATAGCGCGGAACTCTCTTTGGATATGTATCCATCCGCGCCGGAGCTCATTCCGGGCGGTCAATGGTTCAATTCCCAGCCCCTGACCCTGCAAAGCCTGCGCGGCAAAGTGGTCCTGGTCGACTTCTGGACCTATACCTGCATCAATTGCCTACGAACCCTTCCTTATTTAAAAGCCTGGCAGGAGAGTTACGCCGACAAAGGGCTGGTCATCATCGGGGTCCATACGCCGGAGTTCGAATTTGAAAAGAACCCGGATAACGTCCAGCGAGCGGTCCGCGATCTGGGGATAAAATACCCCGTGGTCCAGGACAATGCTTATGCGACCTGGCAGGCCTATCAAAACCATTACTGGCCGGCAAAATATTTCATTGATAAAGACGGGAGGGTCCGCGCCACGCACTTCGGCGAAGGGGATTACGATGCGTCGGAAGGGATCATCCGCAGGCTCCTTAGGGAAACCGGCAGCCAGCCCGGCGCGTATGTCGAAAAACCGGCCTATTCCATCGATTCGCAGACCCCGGAAACTTACCTGGGCCTTGCCCGCACCGCACATTTTTCCTCGCCGGAAAAGCTGCGCTCCGGCTGGACGCAATACACCCTCCCTCAACAACTTGATCTGAACGGCTACGCCTATCTCGGCAACTGGCTTGCCAACGATGAATATTCCTCCCCCAAAAGCGGCGCAGAACTTGCTTTCCGATTCTCAGCCAAGGACGTCTTTCTGGTCCTGCGGCCGCTCGGAAAAGGCCCGGTCGCGGTGCAGGTCTGGCTGGATGGGCTTCCCATAACTGTTGCGGATGCGGGCAAGGATGTTAAATCGGGGATCGTGGAGGTCAGCGCGGATCGGCTGTATCATCTGGTAAGACTCAACAAAGCCGGCGAGCACACGCTGCTGTTGAAATTCCCGCAGGATGGGGTAGCGCTGTTCGCCTTCACATTCGGATAAGACGAACGCGGGGCCAGCGACTCAACT
>Ga0265323_10001222_pt1 | contig 12960 bp, 9 predicted proteins | sample 41225metaG_FD_193580 | JGI IMG/M metagenome (GOLD analysis project Ga0265323, IMG submission 193580) | Rhizosphere microbial communities from Carex aquatilis grown in University of Washington, Seatle, WA, United States - 4-12-25 metaG | ecosystem: Host-associated > Plants > Roots > Rhizosphere >... | reverse complement strand
GCGTTGCATCGTTCAGTTAGATTAACCAACGTTGCAGATTGCATAGGTGATAAGCTTACTAATTGTAAAAACTGTTTTTGGTGTTTTGATGGTTCTGGCGGAGAAAACCTCCGCTTTACCGAAACTTTTGTCCCGGGTATCAAGGATTCAATGGATATATCTTATACCGGCGACAACACCGAACGAGGTTATGAATCGGCAATAGCCGTTGGCAGCAATGCTCTTTTTAGTCTTTGTATTCGGGATAGCATGGGCATTGAATATTCTTCAGAGTGTACTAACTGTCGGGACTGCTTTGGTTGCGTGGGTTTGAGAAACAAAAAATTTCATATTTTAAACAAACAGTATTCTGAAAACGATTACTGGAAAATAGTTGATGAAATAAAATTTAAAATGCTTAACGATGGCGAATATGGAGGTTTGTTTCCACTTTCGCTTGGACTTTTCCCATACCAGTCTAGCAGGGGTCAGAAATATTATCCGCTTAGTGAGAAAGAAGCGGCCGAAAAGGGCATTCCTTGGTATCAAGAGCCAGAGTCGCAGATGCCAGATGGCGTTCGTTTGCGTAATATTCAGGATATTCCAGCCGATATTAAAAATATTGATGAATCTATTTTAAATGAAGCTATTATTTGTGAGACAACCGGCCGGCCATTTCGGATTGTTTCAGAAGAGCTTAAATTTTATAAGCACATGAATTTGCCGCTTCCCACCAAACATCCATGGCAACGCATAATGGAAAGAAATTTTTTTGAGCATCCTCTAGAGCTTTTTCCATTTATTTGCCCTAATTGCGGCGAAAAATCTTTATCGATTTACGATGAGGTAAAACAAAAACAGTTTAAAATTTTCTGCGAAAAGTGTTATCTAAAGGAAGTTATTTAAACCATGAATTCAGAAACAAAAGCATGTCAGAATTGTAGACAAGAGTTCGTCATTGAGCCCGAGGATTTTGATTTTTATGAGAAGATGAAGGTGCCCTCGCCAACGTGGTGTCCTGAATGTAGGATGATGCGACGAATGATGTGGAGAAATGAAGGCAAAATGTATAAAAGAAAGTGTGACGCAACGGGTGTAGATATAATTTCTTTGATAGCACCAAATCTTCCTTATAAAGTTTATGAAGCGGCATATTGGAGGAGTGATGCTTGGGATCCTTTGGCATATGGCCGTGATTTTGATTTTTTTAAAACATTTTTTGTACAGTTTAATGAACTTTTTACAGAAATTCCGCATCCAAATCTTTTGCAAAAAAATGTTGTAGATAGTGATTATTCATTTGGGCTTAATTTAAAAAATTGTTATCTGGTCTGCGGGTCAGATGGTGCTGAAGATAGCGCTTATCTTTTTTCTCCTATTTTGCAGGTGAAGGACTGTTTTGACCTTCATTCAGTGGACTATGTAGAACATTGTTATGATTCGGTTGATATTGAAAAATCTGATGGGCTTCGTTTTTGCCAAAATTGTGTTGGATGCAGCGACTCTTACTTGCTTTATGATTGTCGCAATTGCACAAGTTGTTTTGGTTGCGTTGGGCTTCGAAGTAAAAATTTTCATATTTTTAATAAAGCTTATTCACGTGAGGAATACGCCAAAGAACTTGAACGGCTTAAACCAAATACGTTTGTTGGGCTTTCACAGGCAAAGAAAAAGTTTAACCAACTAAAACTTGAAATTCCGCGCAAATATGCCTCTATACAAAAATCTGAGCGCGTAACAGGAGATGATATTTTAAATTCCAAAGACTGCAAATATTGTTTTGTGGCCAAAAACGATACCCAAAACTGTAAATATTCTTTTAGAGTAGTTGGCGCCAAAGACGGGCACGATGCAACTACCGCGTGGGGAGGCGCAGAACAATTTTATGAGGTTGTTAGCATAACAGCTCAAAGAGTTATTGGTTCTTATGTTATATGGGGAGGATTTGATGTTCAGTATTCCTATAATTGTTATGATTGCAATAATATTTTTGGGTGTGTAGGGCTACGCAATAAATCATATTGTATTTTAAACAAACAATACACAAAAGAAGAATACGAAAAATTGGTGCCAAAAATTATTTCACAAATGGAAGAACTTAAGTTTGCCGATTTCATGGGAAGAACATATTCTTACGGAGATTTTTTACCTCCGGAGTTTTCTCCGCATGCGTATAACGAAACTATTGCTCAAGATTTTGTTCCCAAAACTAAAGATGAGGTTTTGCGGCTGGGATTTAAATGGCGAGATTCAGAAGACAAACAATATATTATTACAAAGAAAGTGGGGGATAACTTTGGAGAAACTAATGATTCTGCCGATTCTATTTTAAAAGAAGTTTATGAGTGTGAACACCTTGGTAAATGTAATGACCATTGTGCTACTGCTTTTCGCATTGTGCCGCAAGAGCTGCAATTTTTAAAGAAAATGGGACTGCCATTGCCAAGGTTGTGCCCCTTTTGTCGCCAGGCAGAACGAGTTCGTCTTAAAAATCCTCTTCATCTTTGGCACCGCAAGTGTATGAAGCCAGGTTGCACTAACGAATTCGAAACTCCATATTCGCCAGACAGAAAAGAAATTATTTATTGTGAAACCTGTTATAATAACGAAGTAGCATAAACCATGAACTCAGAAACAAAAGCATGTCAGAATTGTAAAAAGGACTTTGTAATTGAGCCCGAGGATTTTGATTTTTATGAAAAGATGAAAGTGCCTGCTCCAACTTGGTGCCCGGATTGCAGGTTGCAGAGGCGGATGGTTACAAGAAATGAGCGGTTTCTTTACAAGACAAAATGCGGGCGGACAGGCAAAACAATGTTTAGTATGTACCCTTTGGGCGCCAAATTAAATGTTTGGGATTATAACGAATGGATAAAAGATGATTGGAACCCGGAAGAATATGGAAGAGATTATGATTTTTCCAAACCATTTTTTGAGCAGTTTAAAGAGCTGTTGCAGGTTGTTCCTGTGCCAAGCAAATCGGTAACTCAGCCCATAAATAGCGACTATAGCAATAACAGCAGTTATATCAAAGATTGTTATTTAAGCTTTGGACTTACCAATTCAGAAAATGCTATATACTGTTTGAATTCTTTAAAAATTAAAGATTGTGTGGATTCAACGTTTCTTGTAAACGGAGAATTTTCTTACGATTCTTTTTTTAATCAAAAGTGTTCGCGCGATTTTTATTCTTCATATTGCACAGAATGCCGCAGCATTTATTTTTGCCGCGAGTGTTTGGGCTGCTCGGACTGCTTTGGTTGTTTTGGTCTTAGAAACAAATCTTTTTATATTTTTAACGAGTCATATTCTAAAGAAGAATATTATAAAAAATTGGAGGAATTTAAATTGTCATCTCGAAAATCGGTTGAGGAAATAAAAAAAGAAGCTGCTAAATTTTGGCTTAAATATCCGGTTAAATATGCTCGCAGTTATAAAAATGAGAATTGCGTGGGGGAATATATTAGCAATTCAAAGAATGTTAAAAAAAGTTATTATATTATAGGCGGAGAAAATTTAAAATATTGTCACTCGCTTTATACTCCTTCCTCCAGGGATTCTTACGACCAATATAGGTTTGGATTTAATTCTGAACTTATATATGAATGCTCATCTTGCGGAGATCAAATTTCCAATATAAAATTTTCTTATGGTTGTTTTAATAATTGCAGGAATGTTGAATATTCTTTTTATTGCAATAGGGTTTCTAATTTATTTGGTTGCGCTGGTTTGCATGACAAAGAGTATTATATTTTAAACAAAAAGTATTCAAAAGAAGATTACGAGGAGCTTGTTGCGAAAATTAAAAAGCACATGGATGATAAACCATATACAGACCGCAAGGGAAGAGTGTATGCTTACGGCGAATATTTTCCGCCCGAAATAAGTCCGTTTTCATATAACGAAAGCATTGCGCAAGAGTATTTTCCTTTAACGCCGGCACAAGCAGAATTATACGGGATGACATGGAGCGAGCCGGAAGAAAAAAATTATACTCCAACAATTAAATCAAATCAAATTCCCGATTCTTTAAAAGAAGTTCAAGATTCCATTACAGCAGAAATATTAGAATGCGCGCATCATAATCAAAACTGCAGTCACCAATGTACTGGCGCATTTAGAATAATTCCTCAAGAGTTATCTTTTTATAAAAGATTTAATATACCATTGCCAAATCTTTGCCCAAGTTGCCGATATTCCGAACGAATTTCTCAACGCGCTCCCATAACCCTTTGGAAACGCCAATGTTGCTGCGGCGGAGTTTCAGACAAAAACAAAAACTATAATAATGTTGCTAAACACTTTCACGGAGACAACCCATGCCCAAATGAATTTGAAACTTCTTATGCTCCAGATCGTCCGGAAATAGTTTATTGTGAGCAGTGCTACCAGCAGGAGGTGGCGTAAAAAATAATCAGGTTAACATAATGTTAACCTAAAATAATTAGTAAAAGAAAATTATGGAACAAGAAATAAAAAATTGTCAGAATTGCAAGCAAGAGTTCGTAATTGAGTCCGACGATTTTGCGTTTTATGGGAAAATGGGCGTGCAACCACCAATTTCTTGTCCTGATTGCCGGTTTAAAATAAGAGCTCAATTTCGTAATGAGATGACCTTATATTCAAGAAAGTGCGATTTGTGCCATAGGTCAATTATTTCTATGTATAATCCCAAATCGCCTTATACGGTTTATTGCGAGGAGTGCTATAGATCAGATAAATGGGATCCCTATTCCTTTGGGCAAGATTATGATCCTAGCCAGCCATTTTTTAGTCAGTTAGGTAAATTATTCCAGCGCGTTCCTAAAATGGCAATTTTTTCTGACCATACTCGGCCCAGTGTGAATAGTGAATATATAAATTATTCCGGAGCCAATAAAAATTGTTATTTAATTTTTAATGGTGGCGACTCTGAAAATTCAATGTATTCACGGGGTACTCGTTTTTTAACAGACACCTCGGATATTTATTTTGGTCAAAAACTGGAACGTTGCTATGAGGGAATAAATGTTAACCAATCAAACGGTGTAAGGTTTAGTAAAAATGTTACTAGCGGCGTTGATTCGGACTTTATTTTTAACGGCGTTAATGTCCAAGATTGTTTTGGTTGTGTTAATCTTAAGCATAAAAATAATTATTTTTTGAACGAAGCGATAGATAGGGTAGTTTATAAAAAGAAGACAGAAGAGATAAGAGGTAGTTATTTAAAAATTAAGAATTTTTCAGAAAAGTTTCAAAAATTTAGTTTGAAATTTCCAAGGCGAGAGAATAATAACCTAAAAACTATTGATTGTTCGGGTGATTATATTTTTGAATCAAAAAATTGCCATAATTGTTTTGAAGCAGCCGTTTGTGAAAATTGTAAATATGGGTTTTTTGTAAAAAATTCCAAGGATTGTTATGATTTCACTGGTTTTGGTTATAATGCAGAACTTTTGATTGAATGTGTGGGTGTTGGTTTTTCTCAGCGCATTATTGGTACTTATTGGTCTGAAAACTCTCACGATATTCAATACTGTTTTAGTGTTTTTTCTAGTGAGTATTGCTTGGGATGCGATAGTTTAAACAACGGGCAGTATGTGATTCTCAATAAGAAATATACGCCAAATCAATTTAACGAAATTAGACAAAATATTTTGAAGGAACTCCAATCAAAAGGAATTTATGGTTCTTTCATGCCACCTAGTATTGCGCCATTCGCCTATAACGAAACAATTGCCCAGGACTATATGCCGCTTTCCAAAGAAGATGCTATTGCTGCTGGCTTTCGTTGGGAAGAAAATCTTCAAATAACAAAAGGTAGGGAAACTCTAAAATCAGAAAATATTCCCGACAATATTAAAGACGTCTCTGATTCTATTGAAAACGAAATATTGGCTTGTGTTAGTTGTGGCAGAAATTATCGTATTATTAAGCAAGAACTAGAATTTTATCGCAAAGAAATACTTCCCATACCGCGCCAATGTTTTTATTGTCGGCATAAACAAAGAGTAGAAGACGGGGGCGGGCTTAAATTATATGATCGAAAATGTGATAAGTGCGGTAAACAAATTAAAACAACATATGCTCCAGATCGTCCGGAAATAGTTTATTGCGAACAGTGCTACCAGCAGGAAGTGGCGTAGGAGAAGTTTTTAAGTTATCAGGTTTATAAAGTTATAGGTTATATGCTACAATAATATTATGAAAACTTTAAAAGATTTTAGTGTGTTTAATAAACGCGTCTTGGTAAGATGCGATTTTAATGTACCGGTGGATGAAAAGGGAAATATTTTGGATGATTTTAGGATTAAACAAACTTTGCCGACAATAAAATATTTAATTGATCAGAAGGCAAAAATAATTTTGATGAGCCATTTGGGCGAGCCGGGAGGAGTGGTTGTTCCTGAATTGAAAATGGGAAAAGTTGCAGAAAAATTGGCAGAATATTTAAACATTTCAATAGGACAAGAAGATGAATGCATTGGGCTGGAAGTTGAAGAAGAAAGCAATAAGTTGAAGCCAGGAAAAATTTTGCTGCTGGAAAATTTGAGGTTTTATAAAGAAGAAACCGATAATAATTTAGAGTTTGCAAAAAAACTTTCATATTTGGGAGACATTTATGTGAACGATGCTTTTAGCGTTTGCCATAGAAATAATGCATCGGTTGAGTTGGTGCCAACATTTTTGCCAAATTGCGCCGGATTATTATTGGAAAAAGAAATTACGTCTTTGGACAAGGTTATGAATAATCCCGAAAAACCCATGGTGGCTATTATTGGCGGAAAAAAAGTTGAAACAAAATCAAAATTTATTGATAATATTTCTGGGGTGGCAGACTTTGTTTTGGTTAGCGGATTAATAGCAAAAGAAGTTGCCGAAAAAGATATTAAATTTAAATTTCCTGAAAAAATTGTGGTGCCGGTGGGGCAGTTAGATGCTTTAGACATTAGCGACGAATCAATAAAAATTTTTCAGGAAAAAATAATGCAGGCAAAAACAGCTTTGTGGAACGGGCCGTTTGGAAAATTTGAAGACAAAGAATATGCCAAAGGTTCTTTGGCAATTGCGCAGGCCATAATTGACAGCGGAGCGTTTTCGGTTGTGGGAGGTGGCGAAACAGTTGAGTTTTTGGAAAAACAAGGTATAGTTGATAAGTTCAGCCATGTTTCAACCGGTGGCGGAGCAATGCTAAGTTATTTGGCCGGAGACAAGCTTCCTGGCATAGAAGCGCTAGGGTAATCGCTCGGCAACAAATATTAATTTATTTATGCAAAAGATAAAAAACATAGAAAAGGCCGCGAAAAGGATTAAAAAAGCCGTTAAAAATAACGAGCGGATTATTTTGTATGGGGACTCTGATTTAGATGGAATTTCATCGGTTGTAATTTTGGAAGAGGCAATTAAAGGGTTAGGCGGGCATGTTGATTGCGCATTTTTTCCAGACAGAGAAAATGATGGATACGGAATAAATTTAAAAGCTCTGGAAATGTTAAAGGATAAAACTCCAGCGCTTTTGATAACTTTAGATCTTGGCATTGGAAATGTAGACGAAGTTGATATAGCAAATAAAATGGGTTTTGAAGTAATAATAATTGATCATCACGAACCGCTGGGCAGAATACCAAAAGCTTCCATAATTGTTGACCCAAAACAAAAAGATGACAATTATCCGTTTAAGGGTTTGGCCGATGTGGGCATTGCATATAACCTTTGTATAGAATTGCTGGGTAAAGATGTTTCTAAAAGTTTAAAAAACAGCTTTTTGGAATTGGCGGCGCTTGGGACAATTTCTGATATGGTTCCGCAAGTTGAACAAAACCAAGAAATTATTGAAGAAGGTTTGAGGTCTCTAAAAAATACTTTTCGCCCTGCGCTAAGGGCGTTTTTAGATATTTTGGGCAATGGCGAAGTTTTTGAAGGTGCTTTGCCAAAAATTATTTCGGGTTTAAATGCGGCCGAATCTGTAAATTTTATAAACGAATCATATTTACTTTTGGTTTGCCCAGACAATCAAAAATGCACAGAAATGGCGCAAAAACTTTTAGATAAAAATAAATATAAACAAATTCAGGTTAAAAATATTATTCAAGACATAGAAAGAAGAATTTCGCAAAAACAAGACGAGCCAATTATTTTTGAGGGCGATCCATCTTGGAAGTTAACCTTGGCCGGGTCGGTAGCTTCAATAATGTGCAATAAATATGAAAAGCCGGCATTTATTTACAAAAAAATGGACAAAGAATCTTGCGGCTCGGTTAGAAACCCTAAGGGCACCAATTCTGTTGATGCCATGAAAGAGTGCGATGCCTTTTTAATGACCTACGGCGGCCACGCCCAAGCCTCGGGATTTCGCATAAAAAACGAGCATTTAGAAAAATTTAAAAACTGTCTAAACTCTTATTTCAAAAAAAATAAATAAACTTCATGGACTTTTTGGTAATTATTTTAATAATTGTTGTTTTGGGAACCGCCGCCACTGCCTGGAAATATTTAGAGCATATTAATAACAAAAAATAATTGTTTGCCTTTAATTGTGGTATAATGAAGATAGTAAAGGTCCATAAGTAGTAAAAATAATTAATAATTAATTTATATAATTATGGAAGACGGAAAAGTTTGTAATTGTGCGCACCACAAAATTATGCCATGGTGCATAATTTTAATTGGTTTGTCATTTTTGCTTTTGCAGTTGGGCATATTGACTGCAGGTGCCGTAAGTATTATATGGCCTATTCTTTTAATGGTCATAGGATTGGAAAAATTGGTTAAGTGCAATTGTTGCTAATAGTATAATTTAGAAACAAATAAAAAGCTCGATATAAAATCGAGTTTTTTATTGTCTCAGCAAGACTGTAAGCCGAATTCTGTATTATGTGATTATCTATCTGCCCATTCGATTACTCTCAGGGTCTAGCGAACTACTTTTAACAGAATTTTGAGATGTGTTTTACCCAATTTCCTGCTTTGTTCTTGCACCCAATAAGGATTTAGCCGTTTCAGTCCCATATTACTACGGGAATATTCCATTGCTGGAATGCCAGATCTTTCGATCCGAGCCGTTTCTGTTCGCACCTCGCACATTACTGTGGACGGCCGTTAGCCGCTATGCTTTCCCTTGCGGGATGGTGTTCGGACTTTCCTCCCCGACAAAAGCTAAAGCATTTTGACGGGGCAATCACTTATCTTGCTGAGACATATTTATACTGCCAAATTTTTTTGCTATTGTCAAGTTCTTTCAAAACCAGCAAAAAAATAGTAATATGAGTTATTATTTAAACCAAGAAATATGAACCAAAACATAGAAGTTAAGGGCCAAACCTACGAGCGTAAAGCTATAAAAACCCATTTGTTGAATTTTGGAGACGATTTGTTTAAAGCAATACAAGATTATGTTTTGCCGCAAAAACAAGAAGGCGATTGGCTGGCTATTTCTGAAAAGGTTGTTTCTGTTTGCCAAAACAATGTCCGGCATATATCAACTGTAAAGGCTGGTTTTTTGGCAAAACTTATTGTTAAATTTGTTAAAAAATATCCAGACGACATAGGATTTTCTCGCGCAGAAAAAATGCAGGTTGCTGTTGAAACTTCTGGCCAGTTGCGCATGATTGCAGCAATAATTTTGGGGACTCTTGGAAAATTTGTGGGCATTAAAGGAATTTTTTGGCGAGTGGCCGGAAAGCGTGTTTCAGAAATTGACGGGTTTAATCCTGCCGCAATGTATCCATACACAGAATATGCAATTTTGCCGCCAAAAGATCCGGAAAAAATTTGCAAAGAAATTGAAAAGCGTTTTAACTTGCCAGCAGTAATTATAGATGGCAATAATATTAATACAAAAATAATATCCAGAAGCGAAGGCACGCCGCTTGATAAAAAAATGTGCCGTCTGGTTCTTTTAGATAATCCCATGGGCCAAGATGATGAAATGACACCCTTTATTTTAACCCGCAAAAAATAGATGAGCCGAAATTTTCTTAATTCTCAAACAAAAAGCATTAGTTCTGCCTCTTTAATTCTGGCAATATCTTATTTGGTAAGCGCGGTTTTGGGTTTGTTAAGAGACCATCTTTTGGCCGGAACTTTTGGAGCAGGAAGCGACCTAGATGTTTATTACACAGCATTTACTGTACCAGATTTTATTGCCTTAATTTTAATTTTTGGCGCAATATCGGCGGCGGTAATTCCAATATTTAGCGGATATTTATTAAAGTCAAAAGAAGAAGCATGGCGATATGTTTCGCTGTTGTTTAACGTATTTTTAGGAGGCTTAATTGTTGTTTGTTTAATTTTGATATTTTTTACTCCGGCAATTGTTTCTGCAATAGCTCCCGGGTTTTCTGGCCACAAAAAAGATTTGGCAGTTATGCTAATGCGAATTATGTTTTTAAGCCCAATTATTTTAGGAGCTTCAAACATGATAAGTGGAATTTTGCAGGTTTTTAACAGATTTTTAGTGACAGCTGTGGCTCCGTTGCTTTACAACCTTGGAATAATAATTGGAATTATATTTTTTGTGCCAAGATTTGGTTTGCAGGGGTTGGCATGGGGAGTTGTTTTGGGCGGAGTTTTGCATTTGTTAATTCAGCTGCCGGCATTTTTCTTTTCTGGTTTTAGATATAAGGCTAGTTTTAATTATAAAGATCCCGGAGTTGTAAAAACAATAAAACTTATGGTGCCTAGATCCCTTGGTTTGGGAGCCGGACAATTAAATACAATTGCTACAACTGCTATTGCGTCAACTTTAATGGCCGGGTCAATTGCGGTTTTTAACTTGGCAAACAACTTGTCTTCAATTTTGGTAAACGCGGTTGCAGTTTCTGTTTCAACAGCTTCTTTTCCATCTATGTCTATGGCTTTTTTAAGAGACGAGAGCGAAGAATTTTTACGAAAATTTTCCAGCATTTTCCGTCAGATAATTTTTTTGGTGGTTCCATTAAGCTTGTTGCTTTTAATTTTAAGAGCGCAAATAGTCAGGGTAGTTTTGGGGGCAGGAAAGTTTGACTGGGCAGACACAAAGTTAACAACTGCCTGCCTTGGAATTTTGGCATTAAATTTAATTGCCCAAGCTTTAATTTTATTTTTATCAAAAACATTTTACGCCGCTCATAATACAAAAATTCCGGCAATAATTAGCGGTTTAACTGTTGCCTTTAATATAATTTTAAGCTTGTTGCTTGTTTGGCTTGTTAGGTTTTCTGTTGGCTTTAATTTATTTTTGCAAAACCTTTTAAGACTGGGAGGAGTTGCCAACATTGGCGTAATTGCGCTGTCTTTGGCATATACAATAACAGCTGTTTTAGAGGGGTCTTTGCTTTTGTATATGTTTCTTAAAAAATTTCCAAAATTAAAAATAAAAGAAATTTACGATTCGCTGGGAAAAATTTTAATTGCCTCTTTAATAATGGCGCTAGCCACGTTTGCCGTGAGACAATTTTTGGGTTCTGTGGTAAGCTTACAGACGTTCTGGGGAATATTTTTGCAGCTGATTATTTCTGGCACTGTTGGAGTAGCAACCTATGCAATTTCCGCCCACTTGTTAAAATCCACAGAAAGCAAAGCCATTGTAGACTCCTTTTTAAAAAAGTTTTTATATACAGACAAATAACATGCAAGAAAACATACGTAATTTTAGCATTATTGCCCACATTGACCATGGAAAGTCGACTTTGGCCGACAGGCTTTTGGAGTTGACGGGGACTATAGACCCTAAAAAAATGATGCCGCAGTTTTTAGATTCTATGGATTTAGAAAGAGAAAAGGGGATTACCATAAAGTTAAAGGCCATCAGAATGAATTATAATTTTGAAGGCAAAGACTATATTTTAAATTTGGTTGACACTCCTGGCCACGTTGATTTTTCTTATGAAGTTTCAAGATCTATGGAAGCTGTTGAAGGCGCAATTTTATTAGTTGATGCAACTCAGGGAATTCAGGCGCAGACATTGGCTAATTTGGAATTGGCTAAAAAACAAAATTTAAAAATTATTCCGGTTATAAATAAAATTGATTCGCCAATTGCCAAGGTTGAAGAAACGGTTGAAGAGCTGGCCAATCTTTTGCAGGTTTTTCCGGAAGATATAATAAAAATTTCTGCCAAAAATGGAACAAATGTTGAACAGGTTTTGCATGAAGTTATAAAACAGGTTCCGCCGCCAAAAGAAAGTTTGTCACAAGATTTTAGGGCGCTTATTTTTGATTCTGAGTATGATTCTTTTAAGGGTGTTATTGCATTTGTACGCGTTGTTGACGGCGAAATTTCTAACGGAGAAAAAATTGAGTTAATGGCAACAAATACAACCGCCGAAGTAAAAGAGTTGGGATATTTAAACCCAACATTTTCTGCAAAAGATAAAATAAAAGCAGGCGACATCGGGTATATTGCAACAGGAATAAAAGAGCCGGGAAAAGTTACGGCCGGAGATACAATTATTAAATTGCAAAACATAAATACAAAGGGAACGGTTCCTGCGTTGCCGGGTTATCAAAAACCAAAACCAATGGTTTTTGCCAGTTTGTACCCTGAAAATCCTGAAGACTTTGATAATTTAAAAGTTGCTTTGTCTAAATTAAAATTGAGCGACCCGGCGCTCGTTTTTGAACAGGAAATGAAGGAGGCTTTGGGCAGGGGATTTAACTGCGGATTTTTGGGTACATTGCACATAGAAATTATTTCGGAAAGATTGAGCAGAGAATTTGGTTTGAATCTGGTAATTTCTACTCCTTCAGTTGTTTACAAAATATTTGATCAAAAGGGGAAACAAATTATGGTTTATTCGGCTTCCGACTGGCCGGAAAATCCCTCCACAATAAAAAGCACCGAAGAGCCGTGGGTTTCTTTGGAGGTTATTGCTCCATCTAATCAGGTTGGGAAATTAATGGAAATTTTAAAGAGCTTAAAGGGGAACTATATTACGACAAATTATTTAAGTCCGGAAAGAGTGATTATAATTTTTGAAACTCCTTTGCGCGGAATTATTGCCAACCTTTACGACAAAATAA
>Ga0265323_10001221_pt1 | contig 12965 bp, 7 predicted proteins | sample 41225metaG_FD_193580 | JGI IMG/M metagenome (GOLD analysis project Ga0265323, IMG submission 193580) | Rhizosphere microbial communities from Carex aquatilis grown in University of Washington, Seatle, WA, United States - 4-12-25 metaG | ecosystem: Host-associated > Plants > Roots > Rhizosphere >... | reverse complement strand
AAACGGATATTGGTGCGAGTAGAAGGCAGCTTGATTCGTGAGGTGATTGACCTGCACGTCTCCCACGCGCGCCCGATCCTGCAACAGAAGCCGATTTGCGATCACACTGCGGGTCGTGTCCACCTGAACGTCGCTCACCAGGGCCAGCTCGTAGCCCGCAACAAGAAACGGTCCCGAGCCTGCCAGCCGCACGCCCACATCACCGCCCGAAACTGTCGTTCTGTCGCGCAGAGTGGCGCTGTTCTGCGCGTACACGGCAAAATCGGTGGTCTTGGGGCTCGTATTGAGCGCCGATGTAGACACGCTCACACTCGAACCGCCACCCGGATCTTTTCGCGAACAACCGGCCACATCGACTGCGAGCACAGCGGCCACAAGCGCCAGCCTCAGCTCGAACGAAAAAGCAACACACGACCGACGAGCAACGCAGAAGCCTCTCATGTCTAACTCCCAAGATAGTGGACAACCAGACGGGCAAAACAGTTCGTCGAACGTCCCGTGAACTACCGGGCTACTGCTCAGTCGATGCCGAGTGTAACGCAAACACCTCGCTGAAGAAAAGCAGGAAGCGAAACCCAGCGTGACGAGGGTCACTGACCGTCGCACACCACTGCACATGACATGCGCGTGGTGCTCCGGCACGCACAGCCGGGGTGTGTTTCTTCGCCCAGCGAGAAACGCCGTCGTCTGCCGTTTGAGTTCAACGGCCACATAAGCCAGAATGGGCGCGTGACCAAAGACGAAGCCCTCAAGCAATTGGCAGACGCCGAGGTCGTACCCTGTGTTTCCGCAGGAATCGCGGAGGCCAAGGAGATCTTCGATGCGTGTCTTTCAGCGGACATTCCGGCCATTCTGGATCGCCAGGATTCCTGCCAAGGACACGGCCACGCCTGTGCCGTGCGCATCGACCTATGCGTGAGGCCAGAGGATCTCCCCAAGGTCATGGCCATGATGCACGCGCGTTGGCAGAGCCTGCTCGATCAGGAAGGCACCCTGCCAGACCGAACCGCCCCTTCCGCGGAATCCCAGGATCCCCCTTGCCCCGCATGTGGAACGGCCGCGCCCCTGCAAGAGGGTGCCTGCACGGGATGCGGTCTGCAGCTGGAATAGAGAAGTCTGTGCGCAGGTGACGTCCATGTTGTCGCGCTCAGAAATGGCTTCGCGCTTGGACGTTTTCGCCGTGCTCTCTTTCGCTGCCAATTCCGTGCTGGGATCGCTTGGCTGCGGCAGAACCCGACTCGATGGCCACGCGGCCGCGCCAGCGCAAAGTGCGGATTCTGGAATTGCGCGCGACGCACGATCCGGTCTCGACGCGACTCTCGACGACGTCTTGGTCCGGGACGCTCCCCGAGAATTCATGGCCACTGCCGATGCCGAATCCGACTTCGATGGTACAGCGGTAAACGACGACAGCGGGCTCAACAACATGTGTTCGGCGAACGCGCCAGTCACGCCACCTGATAGCCCCGTCTATGGCACCTTCGCCGGTCCCAATGTTGATGTTCTCGTCTGCGACGGCGGCGTCTTCAGCTACCTGTTTGTCCCGACCGGTTCAACCAGCCCATACATTGAATTGTTCCATGAGGACCTCGCCGCTGCTCATTCCGCCAGGTTCTCCATTCGACAACCCCAGAACGTCGCTTCGGTGGATTTCTCCGCATTGTTGGGCGTCAGTTCGACCACCCCCGGAACCTACACCTCGGTGCAGACCTGCGGCAGCATTGTTCTCTGTTTGAATTTTCCGATTCCAGCGGGGCTGGATTGCTCAACCGACGCTGGCCTTGATTGCCCCCCTGGTTGCACATTGGAAGGTCCGTTTTCGGGACCAACCTGCGTGCCGGTGCAACCATCGACCTGCTACGTCGCCCAGGGCTCGTCCGACTGTGTGTCCGGCACTCAAACCCCCATGGGCTCGTGGCAGCTTACGCTGAATTCGATAATCCTTTTCAGCAAAGCGACTGGGTACGTCACGCACGGGAGCCTGACGGCAACCATGGTCGGCGACCAGGACGCCACCGACGCTTTCTCACTGTCCCTGGAGTTCTAGACATTGTGGATGTGGCCAGAGGCATGAAGGGCCAGCGCAAGAACCGGCGCCCGATATCCAGCGGGGACGACCGACAGCGCGGCAGTTTGCAAACTGCCGTCCCGCTGCTGCTCCTGGGTTTGCTGGGAGTCTACGCCGTGTGGCGCGTGATCCACTTGGCGTGGACCTGCGACGATGCCTTCATTTCCTACCGATACGCGAAGCACCTGGTCGACGGGCAAGGGCTGGTGTTCAATCCGGGCGAGCGAGTCGAAGGGATCACCAATCCCCTGTTCACCATCCTGGTAGCTGGGATGATGGCTGCCGGCTTCGAACCGCGCTTCGCCTCGATGGCGTTGGGAGCCGTCGCCTACGTAGTCGTCGCTGTGACTCTGGCGTGGTGGTCGTATCGTAAGCGACCGACGACTGGCATCTGGCTTCCCATGGGCGCCTGTCTCTGGCTCGCTCAGGACGATCTGCACGCCTGGGGCACCGGTGGCCTCGAGACCACTGTGTTTGCGGCGCTGGCGCTCGGTGGAATGGCCTGCCTTTCGGCATCCCATAAGCTTCGCTGCGCAGTGGTAGGCGGGTTTATGCTGGCACTCGCGTGTCTCACTAGGCCCGATGGCATTCTCTTCGCCGCGTTGGGAGTGGCAGCACCTCTGCTGTTGCCTTCCGAGGCTTCCCGGACCGGGCCGCGATATGCGTTCAACCGAGTGGTCGCGATTGCAACCCCAGTGCTCGCTCTCTGTGCCGGTCTGGTGGCGTTCAAACTGCTCTACTATGGCCGCGTCCTCCCCACTGCGTTCTACGCGAAGTCCGCCATGGACGCCTACTACACTCAGGGGCTGATGTACGTGGCGCTCTACGGGGCCAAGCATTGGGCCATGTCGATCTCGCTCGTGGCATTACCCATCGTCGTGTGGTGGACAGGGCGGGCGCGGGCGTTGTGGCTCCGTCGGGACGCGCTGCTGGCCCTTGCGGCCTTCGCCGTCTTCACGATCTATGTGGCGCATTCCGGCGGCGACTTCATGTTTGCGCGCCGACTGGTCCCCGCTTTGCCTTTCCTATTTGTCTTTCTCGACGCTGCCGTCGCGGCTCTCACGCCGAAGGTTGGAGTTGCGCTCGCTTGCCTGCTCACGGCGGGCAGCTTTTTTCCATATCCGCTATTTGCGCCAGATCAGCCCGAGTTCGTCCGCGGAATCACCGACGAGAGACTGGGCTACCCTGAGGCCGTCATTGCCGAGCGTCGCGCCCAAGCCCGCGCCGCGCATGCGGTCTTTGCTGGTCTGCCCATCAGGGCCGCGTTTGGCGGCGGCATGTGCATGTTCGCGTACTACAGCGACCTTCCCTACCTGGTCGAGCCCAACGGCCTAACCCAGTACTGGATAGCCGAGCGACCCCTGCCGGCCCGCGGCTCCAAGGTCGGACACGAGAAGCTCGTGTCGCGTGAAGAGCTGCGCCAGCACGGGGTCGGCTTCATCTTCCATCATGACCATCCACCGCTACAACTGCCTTCGCTTGACTTCAATCAACTTCTCGTCGGAGATGTTTTGCTCGCCGAAATGCTCACCTACGACGACGAGCTGATGGCCAAGCTACGCAGCGACGGTCGGGTTCGTTTTCGAGCCATCGACGACGTCCTAGGCGAGGCCTCCACTGAAATGGATGCGATGGGCTGCGACCATGCTCGCACCACCTTCGCCGCGCTGTCGAGCTACTATCTGGACACCCATCCCGGCAAAGCTGGCTTTCTCCGCGAAGCGATGATCCGCGCCTGCGCCCGCTGACTGGCCCCGGGCCGATGGCGCTACTTAAGCGCAAACAGCCAGAGACCACCGCCCTCAGCGTGGCCCATCGGACTCACCATTGCGGGGTCGTCCAGGAATCTCCACAGCGCCGACGGATACGATATGTGCCAATCTCTGGTCGAATACAGAATGTGCGTGATCCGCTTCTCCCTGAGCCGCGCAGCAATCTCCTCGGAGGAAGAACATGACCCAAGCCAATCGGCTATCTGCGAAGCTTCAAAGAAGCTGTCGGCAACATAGTCCCGCTCGCTGTAAAAGCCGTAATTCGTATTCAAGAATAGCACTCTTGCCTCCGGGGGTAGTTCCCGATTCATGAAGGCAAACTCTCCGGGAACGGCCGACTTCATCACCGACTCACGATCTCCCGCTCCATACACGCCAAGAACCTCCGTCACTTTCCTAGACTTCCGACCCACCTCCCCGATCAGGAGCCAGGCTACTACGCAGTACACCACCGCAAACGCGCCAAGGGCGACAACCCTCCGGACAAACAGCCGCTCAACCAATTCTCCCAACGCAAGAGCGGCACCGATAGCCAACACGGGAATGATGGGAAGCAGGAACCGCAATTGCTGACTCGTTCCCGCCCAGCACACAAAGTAGACCCCAGACACCACGAGGCAAGCGCGCACAGTCCGGTTCCAGAACGCGCCAACAAACGAGAGCGGGAGGAGCGCAATCCATGCCTGGTTGAGCGATCCGTCAAAGTGAGAATAGCCATATCCAGCAGACAGGATCACTCGATATGGCAATCTGATGTAGTCCAACACCGTACGCCCCATGCCCATGGACGATTGCCAATCTGCAAACTGACGCCCGCAACTCTGGCTCCAATCGGGACCTGCAAACACATCGTAGAGGAAGGGATACACCGGATTGCCGGTGAACCAAGCCGCCTTGAGCATCCAGGGCGATGCTAGGAGTACGATAGGGGCCAGAAAGCAGGTCGCTAAATCAACGAGTGTCCGGCGCAAACCATTACCCCTGGGTAATCTGACCAAATACCACAAACTGATTGGCACCACGCCAAGCAATCCGCTCACCTTCATGCCCGCCATGATCCCACAACCAATACCCGAAAGAAGCAGGCACGCTCGCCGGTGATCAGGCTCATCAATCGCCCGCATCATGAATATGAACGCTGCCGTCGTGAAGAAGGCCTGAATGATGTCGACATAGGCGATATCCGCTTCCCACATGAATGTGTGATTGAACAGCACGAGCAGCACGGCCAGCAAGCCATACCAGGCCGATCTGCTCGCGCGCGCATACTCAAAGATCGCATAGGCGGTAAACACGGCAAAGATGCATTGCACGGAGTTGGCGAGAACGTAGTCCTTCAACAGCATCGCCATCGCGAACACCATCTCGCCATTGAGCGGCCAGTTGGAGTACACGTTGAATGGAATCCTAAAGAACCCGCCGTGAGCGATGTACAACTTGGGAATGCCCAGGTGATAAACACCGGCATCCCACTCAACCACAGGGTCCATGCTGCAAATAGCAGCCACCGCAAAGGCCAGCATAATTGGCAGGAGGCAACCGGCACCCGCAGCTATCTCAGCTGGCCGGCATCCGCGCAAGAATCGATGAAGGTGGAGGCGGCGCGGACGGATGAAGGGAACCGCCCCCACTACTGAGGCAAGAACCAGTGCCCAGACTGCTGGCAATGTAAGGCTTTGGGCGGTGCACAGAAGGAAGGTAGCGCCAATCCAAAACGCGGTTCCCAGACACAGCCTCACCAAACCCCTGAAGGGCAGGCCCTTCATATTCCGAAAGACCGCCCGCTCGATGGCAAATCCCGGCAGCCACAGGAGGCCAGCCAGGAATAGCATTGTGACCAAGTGTAGAAGGACGTTCCTCATGCTCGTCTAGCCACCGCGTTGTGGAATCCGCGCCTCAGCAGGTAGGCCAACTGAATCGTGTGTGTGGGGGCACGCTGCATCTCCGTGCCGTCCGCTGACGTATCGATGCGGCGGGCAAGAAGCGCATCCGGGTGCCGGGGATGGTCCTGCAAAGTTCATGGCGAGAACGAGGCAGAGTCTACTCCATCGCGTCAGCCCAACGGTCGGCGAAGTGCTTGTCCCTGGTTGCACGTTTTCGTTCGACCAAGGCCGCTGGCGGGGAGTATTCTCGCGGCAGGGGACTTGTTGAAAGCACACGATGAGCAAGCTGGCGCGATTTGCATTTGGTCTTGGCGTCTTCTGTGTTGCGTGTGCCGGATCACGCGGTGGCGCTCCTTCTCATCTCGGGACAGGGGGAATTCCTTCGGCAGGAGGCACCACAAACATGGCGGGAACGAATGTTCCGGGCGCAACAAGCTCCGTGGGTGGGCTGGCGGCAGTTGGCGGGAACGCTGCGACGGGCGGCGTCGCTGACACCGCTGGCAAGACGGCAACCGGTGGCAACACATCAGTCGCTGGCACGCTCGCCACGGGCGGCACTCAGAGCGGGGGCGGAGCAGGCGGTGGCAGTACCAGCACGCTCATCACGGGCGGACCGCGATGGGTGGGTCGAGTGGACGCCACTGACCCCAATGCGGTTCGCTTTGCCTGGCAGGGTGCGGGAGTTATTGCCACGGTGAATGGAACATCTATTGCGGTGAAACTGAGGACCGAGAGCACACCGACTGTGTATTTCCAGCCGGTCATCGACGGCAAAATGGCCACGCGGTTCAAAGTCGACACCGGAGCCGATCAAACCGTGATCTTGGCTTCTGGGCTGGCCGTTTCGGACCATGTGGTTGAACTCTATCGCGACACGGAGGGGATGTATGGCCTGAGTACTTTTCTCGGGTTCACCAGCGGCACAGTCAAAGGCGCCGCTGTCGCCAGCGGTCGTGTGATTGAAGTGGTCGGTGACTCGATCAGTGCTGGCTATGGAAATTTGGGCAGCGAGCCGCACCCAAATTGGGTGGCCAGTCCCGCCTGCCATTGGACCGCCGACAATTCTACCTGGTATCAAACCTATGCTGCCGTCGCCGGCCATGCCCTGGGCGCCGAGGTGAGCACCATCGCACGCTCCGGCTGGGGAATGTATCGGGATGCCTCCGGCGACACGAGCAACGTGTTGTCGAGCGTCTACGAGGATGCGCTCGGAACCAACAGTAGTCCTGTGTGGGCTTTTGTACCCAAGGCCTCGGTCGTCGTGATCAACTTGGGGACGAACGACTGGGGCCTTGGCGATCCGGGCACCCCCTACGAGACCGCATACAAGAGTTTCGTCGCCACGGTCCGCAGTCACTATCCCGATGCCTGGATATTCCTGACAATTGGATCGATGCTCGGCGACGCCGCTCTGAGCCAGGTCAAGACCCACCTGACCAATGTGGTTGCAGCCCTCGCCGCCACTGGAGACCAGAAGCTGGCGACTTTCGATCTGGGCGTGCAGAACATGGGAGCCGATGGTTCCGTGCCAACTGGTTGCGACTGGCACCCCAATGTGGCCGATCATCAGAGGATGGCTGGCATTCTGCAGCAGCAGCTCTCATCGAAGCTCGGTTGGTAAGCTGTCACGCGCGTGGGGAGCCGGCGAGCTTTGCTCGCCGCGCACCATCGCGGGAGGGTTTGGGAACCCTTTCAGGGTTCCCATTACAATGAGGAGGAGAAGGGATTCGAACCCTTGGCGCCCTTTTGAGGCGCTACGGTTTTCAAGACCGTCGCCTTCGACCACTCGGCCACTCCTCCCGGATCACAGGCTAGTCATAGACTCGGAATCGGCTTCGCACAAGGGTCAGACTCGTATGGACGACCTGCGGTCGCCCGTGTCTAGCCATGCAGACTGGGAATCTCTGGAAATGACGTTGCCGGCAGAAGCACGCGAACCGGGGGAATCTCGCCTTTGCCACGCGCGCGGGCGATCCATTCGATGGCCACGCCCGATCCTGGAGGCATGATGACCGTGGCCTTCAGGCGCCTTTCGCGAACCAGCCGCTGGCCAAAAGTCTGCGACCCATCACAGCCCGTGATTGGGGCGCTGGCAAGCGGCAAGCTGCGTTGGGAATCGATGTCGCGCAGGGCTTGTCGCACGCCCAGAGCCATCTCGTCGTTGTGGGCTACGAACATGCCTGGCAGGTCTTCTTTTGAACCGACGCCGCTGGCCCATTTTGCGACCGCCATGCGCGCACGTTCGCTCGTCCAATCGGCATTCAGTTCGATGAGCTCGAATTTGCCGTCGAGGCCCTGCTTCAAGCCTTCCAGCCGCTGCAGAGCAGCGACGTTTCCAAGGTAGCCTGTGACACACAACACGCGACCGGCGCCCCCGAGGAGAGCTTGCACCTGCTGCGCGTGGATGCGGCCAATCTCAACCTGGTCGGACGCCACCGCGAAGATGGCACGGTCGGGATGCTGGCGGCGAACGTCCTCGATGAACGCTGCTTCGTTGAGCATGGCCCACTCCAAACCAGCCTCGGCAGCTTCGTTCGCGACTGAGCGCAACTCTTCGTCCTGCACGCCGCTGACCAGAATTGCAGCAAGCTTGGTGGTGGAGGCCTTCTTGATAGCCTGGCGAATCTGCGCGACCTGCCGGCTGGAATCGAATTGCGCCGACTCGACGAAAAAATCGAAATCGTGGTGCTTCGCCTCGCGCTTGCCGACTTCTTCCAACCGTCGCTGATAGTCGTTGTCGGTCGTGCGAAGGAACAACCCGATGGTACCTAGCATGCGTTCATCTTGGCACAAAAGTGGGTCTGGCGCCGAGGTCCAAAAGCAACGCTTGTGAAGGTGGGACTTCCGACTGCTTTCACTTCCATGTGGCTTTCGACACAAGAACGGTTGGTGATAAGTGAAAGAATACAACCATCTGGCCGGGCCTGCCCGCTGTCGCGATGCAAAGTCTAGCCGCGCTTAGTCGCGCTGCTGATTTCGACCTGCGGCGCTAGAGGCATGCTGGCTGGCGGCACGACGCTGGCAACCGGGATCAGATCGGCCTCCGCGCGCCGCTCGCCACGCTCGCGCCGCTCGCCGGGCACGCGCCAGTCAGCCGACACCGACGGTTCCTTGAGGAACTCCGACGGATTGGGCAGCGCCAGGGCGACGCGCAGGACCTCGTCCATGTGTCCCACCGCAACCAGACGCGTACTCTTGAGCACGCGCTTGGGAATGTCACGCAAGTCCTTTACGTTGTCCCTCGGAATGATCACGGTCTTCATTCCGCCCCGGTGAGCCGCGAGGATCTTTTCCTTGAGACCGCCGATGGGCAGCACGCGCCCGCGCAGGGTGATCTCGCCGGTCATGGCCACGTCCCGGTGCACGGGCACGCGCAGCAACGCAGATACCATGGCCGTGCAGATGGTGATTCCGGCCGAGGGCCCGTCCTTGGGGATGGCGCCCTCCGGCAGGTGTACGTGCATGTCAGCGCGCGAGTAGAAATCGCGATCCAGTCCCAACGACGGCGCCCGCGAGCGCACATAGCTGATTGCTGCCTGGGCCGACTCCTGCATGACGTCGCCCAGTTGGCCGGTCAGCACTAGCTTGCCCTTGCCGGCCACGATGGATACCTCGGTGACCAGCAAATCGCCGCCGTGGGCGGTTACCGCAAGCCCGTTGGTCACCCCGATCTCGTCGGTGTCTTCCTGTCGTCCCCGGCGGTAGGGGGGTGAGCCCAAATACTTGGCCACGCGCTTGGGCGTGATCTTCCACGCGTTGACGCTGCGGTCAGACAGATATTCCCGAGCGACCTTGCGGCAAATCCCCGCGATCTCGCGTTCCAGGCTACGCACACCAGCTTCCCTGGTGTAGCCGTGAATCAGCACGCGCAAGGTCTCCTCAGGCATATCCAGCGTGATGTCCCCGAGGCCATGATCGCGCTGCTGCTTGGGCAGGAGGTACTGCTGGGCGATGGCCAGCTTTTCGTATTCGGTGTAGCCGGCGATCGGGATCACTTCCATGCGATCCTGCAGCGGCACCGGGATGCCTTGCAGGTAGTTCGCGGTGGTGATGAACATTACGTCGGACAGGTCGTAGTCGAGGTCAAGATAGTGGTCGCAGAAGGTGTTGTTCTGTTCGGGATCCAGAACTTCCAGCAACGCCGCCGAAGGATCGCCGCGGAAATCAGTGGACATCTTGTCCACCTCGTCGAGCAGGAACACCGGATTGGCGCTTCCCGCCTTCTTGAGCGACTGAATGATCTTGCCCGGCAGCGCGCCGATATAGGTGCGCCGGTGGCCGCGGATCTCGGCCTCGTCGCGCACACCGCCCAGCGCCAGGCGCACGAAGTTGCGCCCCGTGGCCCGCGCGATGGACTGAGCCAGCGAAGTCTTGCCCACGCCCGGTGGCCCCACCAGGCACAGGATGGGTCCCTTCTGCTTGCGCACCAGGGCCTGTACCGCCAGGTACTCGAGGATGCGTTCCTTGACCTTCTTCAAACCAAAGTGATCCTGATCGAGGATGCGTTCCGCCTCGGCCACGTCCAGCTTGTCCTCGGTGCGCGTGGCCCAGGGCAGGGCCAACACCCAGTCAATGTAGTTGCGCACCACCGCGGCCTCGGCCGACATGGGCGCCATCAGGCGCAGCTTCTTCAGTTCCTTCTTGATGCGGGCCGCTGCTTCTTTGGACAGCTTGACCTGGCTGGTCTTCTCCTCCAGCTCGACGAACTCATTCTTGAACTCGTCGCGCTCACCGGCTTCGCGCTGGGCGGCATCGCTCTCGGCGTTGAGAATCTGCTCCTCCTGGCGCTTGGCCATCTGGCGCCGCACCCGCGAGCGCAACTTCCGCTCGTTCTGCAAGACCTCGATTTCGGCTCGCAGCAGTTCGGCCAAGCGGACTAGGCGGTCGGCCGGCCGAGCCATTTCCAAGATGGCTTGCTTGTCCGCCATCTTGAGCTGGAGCTGTGCCGCGATGGTGTCAGCCAAATCGCCTGGATCCTCGATGCTATGCACGGATGCTAGGATCTCGGGCGCCAGACGCTTGTCGAGCTTGACGAAGCTGGCAAAGGCGACGTGTGCATCTCGGGCGGCGGCCTCGGCCTCGGCCGACCACTCGGTATCATCCTGAATCTCATCGACCTCGACGGCCAGAAAACGCTCGCCATCCACGAAACGGCGTACCACCGCGCGCCGCTTGCCCTCGACCAGGACCTTCACCGTGCCGTCGGGCAGGCGCAAAACCTGGATCACGTTGGCGAGCGTCCCCACCGAAAAGATGTCTTCAGGGGTCGGCTCATCGCTTTGCACGCGCTGTGCAGAAAGAAAGATCTCCTGGTTGTCGCCGCGAGAAGTGACCTCGCCCAGCGCGCCCAACGATTTTTCGCGGCCCACGAAGAGCGGCACCACCATGTGCGGGAAGACTACGGTGTCTCGCAGGGGAAGAAGCGGGACGCAACGAACCCCGGTTGTTTGGTCGTGACGGTCGGACAAGGGCAGCCCTTTCTGCGCGGCCTCCTACAGCCGAAACGCTGGGCGTGATCGTATCAGGGCTGATCAAGGAAGCTAATTTCTGCATAGTTCCGCAGTCCCCGAGCAGCCGCGGGCGGTCATTACCGACGGTGATCAGTCCGGCCAGGTCCGCCTCCTGCGGGGGCTTCGGAGTGCGGCCTGCCTGCCGGAGTCAGCGGACTTGCTCAAGGCTGGGGCGGTTTCGACAGATGCATCCGCCCTTGCACTCCGAATTACTCGCGCAGCCGGCCGTGGTCTGAGCAGCAAGTACCATCTGCATCTGCGGCGGCGCCACCTGCTGCGGTGCCATTGGCGCCTGCCACTTTAATGAGCTCTCACCACGACGGACAGCGCGAGCCGGCGGGCCTGGTGCAATCCATGTGTCTTCCGCAATCGCATGCAGTGTCGACAGTGCCATCACCATCGCAATCGGCCGTATTGCCGCAATCAGTTGGGCCATTCCAACACATGTCCATTACGGAGCAATAGTATGGGTATGCGGATGAACAGTTGTTCGTGTCGTAGACAGCGGGAATGCATGCCGCCGGCCCCGAGGGCACTTGGCACAGTTGCGTGGTGCAGTTGAAATGATAGCCACAGCTGCAGGCGCTATCTATGATGCCATCGCCGTCGCAGTCCACCGCCGTCCAGCAGTCCGTCGGTATGTCCCAACAAGTTTGGGTCGCCGCGCACCAGTATGGGTAGCTGGTCAAACAATTCGTCGTATCGTAGACGGCAGATGGGCCGCACGTGTACACGCCGGCATCCGGCGGCCGCAGGTCCGACATGAGTGCATCAGGTGCGCGCGTATCAGGCACGCGCGTATCAGTTACCCGGGCATCAGGCACACGCGTATCGGGAGCGCCCGCGTCGGTCCCTCCCCCACTGCAAGCCGCGGCACAACAGGAAGTGCCGCATGAATTGTAGGCATCCCAGAGCGGCCCCGTGTAGGTCATGCAGACCGTGTCGTTGATGCATGCGAGAACTTGACTGCAGCAATTGCTTTCCATGCAGATGGAGCAGGCATCGGTAGTGGAGCTGATCATGGCTTGGCATACGGGTGTCAAGGGCGTGGCGACGCACGCGCTGGAACCTCCGGCGCCGCCACCGCCGTTCCCGCCGAGGCCTCCGGTGCCGCCAACTCTGCCGTCTGGCGAGACAGGCCCGTCAGTGCGAGTTGATGGCCCATCGACGCGCAGATCCACTGCCCCGTCTCTGCTTCCGCCCTGACCGCCAACTCCTGCATCGCGGCCGCCTGTCGTCCCCGCGCCCCCAGACGAACCTCCCTGGCCTCCGGTTCCACTGCAGGCCGCGGAGCAGCAGCTCTCCATGCACACGCCCAGAGTGTCGAAGATCGGTCCCGCATAACTTGTGGAGCAGGTCGTATCCACAATACATGCCTCCAGCTGACTGCAACAGCTGGACGGGATGCAGGCGTCGCAGGAGTCCGTGGCGCTGCTCAGTGCGGCCTCACAGATGGATGTAACGGGCGACTCCATGCACACACTTGAGCCTCCGGCGCCCCCATAGGAACCGCCAGCTCCACCGACTTGACCTCCGACGTCTCGGCCGGCATCACGGTTGCCCGTGGCGCCGCCTGGTCCAATTGCGCCACCAGCCCCTCCGGAACCTCCGCCGGTGCCGCTAACACGTGTGCATTTGCCCGAGCCGGAACAGTCGGCCACATAGCCATCCTCACCGCAGGCGTAGAAACCGGTGGTTCCACAGTTGACAACTGTGTCGCACGCCACTTTGG
>Ga0265323_10001220_pt1 | contig 12992 bp, 8 predicted proteins | sample 41225metaG_FD_193580 | JGI IMG/M metagenome (GOLD analysis project Ga0265323, IMG submission 193580) | Rhizosphere microbial communities from Carex aquatilis grown in University of Washington, Seatle, WA, United States - 4-12-25 metaG | ecosystem: Host-associated > Plants > Roots > Rhizosphere >... | reverse complement strand
TCGCCTCAGACTATGGAAGACGGATACACCGGACCGAACGGAGCAGTCACCTTCTACAGACGAATTCAAAGTCATTCGGTTCTTGGGCGATGTAGAGCAGCCCTCTTGGATGTTCTCGTTGTTCACGGAGATGTTCACATCAACGACCAGTACCTGGTCAGTTTCCCTGACGGCTACACTGCGGAGATCGATAGCGATGCTCCTTTCAAGTGGGTCGATGACCACTACCACGCTGCCCAGGTCGATTTCCGCGAGTCGCCCCGCGATACGGATTACCGGATGAAGTTCACATTTAAGCGGATCGATAGCCCTTAGCCCGCTTCACCGCCTGGCCCACGCGCACCGAGGCCAGCTTGGATTCGTCCGCTGAGGCTTCCCGCCGGTACGCGCCGTTCTGCCCGATGCGGGGAAACGGCGCGCCCGGCGCCGCTCGTCCCCGGTCATACTCCGCTCGAGTTCGACCCCCTTGACGGCTGTGCGCAGAGATAGCGGCGCCTGTGGCCACAGGGGCACGGCGAGCAGAAACAGCATGATCGTTCGCATACTCACCGGCTAAGGTTCGGAAGATCGGCGAAGGTGACACGGGCGGCTCGCCTCTACGCCGGCACGGTCGTCAGGCTGTCGTTGGGGTAGAAGTGGTCCACGTTTTCCGGCGTGATGATCTGGTGGCTGGTGAAAACGGCCGGTGGCACTGCCTTCTTCCCCAGGATGTCCAGCGCCAGGCGCAACAGGCCGTCGCCGTACTTCTCGGGGAAGTACGCCACCGAGGCGATCAGCCGCGTGTGCGGGGACCGCAATTCCGCGCGCGCTTCCGGCTCGGCATTCTGGCCCACAATGGCGCACTCGCTGGCCCGGCCGGCCTCCTGAAACGCCCGCATGGCCCCCAGCGCGCTCGGATCGTTGGCCGCGCCCACCAGAATCCGCTTCGCTTTGGACTCCCGGAGGTACTTGCGCACGCGCTCCAGCGTGGTCTGAAACTGGCCGTCGCCGTCGATCGACACCGTGTGGCAGCCCTCGGGAATCCGGATCACCTCCGAGATGCCCGTCAGGATGCCGCGGATGCGCGCCTTGGGCAGCGAGCCCGCGCGCAGCAACTCCACCAGCAGAATCTCATCCGGCTCGCTGGCCCAGTAGCGCTTCGCCCAACGGCCCAGAAAGTGCCCGCCCAGCAGGCCGGCCTGGTAGTTGTTGGCGCCGAAATACGTGGCGCCGGGGTGTGGAATGTCGATGGCGATGAACGGGATCCGCGCTTCCATGTATTTGGAGGCGATGGCCGGGGCGATCACTTCGTCGGTCTGGAACTCGATCACCAGGTCCACCCGCTCGCGAATCAGATAGTCGGCCGTGCGGAGGGCGATCTTGGGCTGATACCGGTTGTCCACCGTGATCAGCTCCACGTGCTCCCGCTCGGCCGCGGCGGCCAGGCCCAGCCGCACTTCCCGGTCGAAGCTCGTGTCCTGCCCCTGTGCCGCGTAGCCCACCCGGTACAATTTCCGGCGGCGGACTTCCGATGCCAGCCGGTAGCGGTTCTCGCCCACCTTCTCCAGGAAGCCGCACTGGTGCAACGTGTAGAGCAGCCGGAAGCACATGCCCTTGTTGAAGGCCGTCCGCGCCACCACGTCCCGCAACCGCAACACGTCTCCCGCCGACTGGAAGGACTCCAGAATCCGGGAGGCGTGCACCAGGCTCTTCACCATGTACCGGCTGTGGTTGGAAGCTTTCATGGGATCGCGCCCGACGCTACCAGTTCTATCAGTTTTGGAGGTCAAAACACAAGTTGCCGGGCCCCTGGCCACTCCGGGACCGCCACAGCCGCGGGGATTGCGTCAACTGTCGTTTCAAGTGCGCCTGGCTGCCGGCGGCACGTTTTGCAGTACGAACTATCGGCGGGCGCTATCTGCCGCCGGTTGCCGCGGCGTCATCGCCCGTCCTGAAGTAGGCGCTGTCGCGGTGGAATCCGGCCACCGAGGCCACCAGGCTGTCCGGGAATTCCTGGATTCGCGCGTTGTATTTCTCCAGCATCCGGTTATACCGGCTTCGCGCCACGGCCACCTGGTAGTCGCACGTGGCCAACTCTTCCTTCCACTGGGCAAAGGCCTTATCGGATTTCAGGCGGGGGCGCCGGGCGGCATCCGCCGTGAGGCGTTCCAGCGCGGCGCTCAGCCTGCCATTGGCCGCCAGCTTTTCGCGCGGAGAGTGGGCGCCGGCCATCGCCTGCCGGGCGGCGGCGATTTCCCGCGTGGCGTCCGCTGCGTCCGCGCCCAGGCCCTTAAGGGAGGCCAGGCGCGCAATCACCGCCGCGCGGCGCTCCAGGGCCTCGCCGACCCCGCTCCACTCGTCGCGCGCGGCTTCCCGCTGGGCCGACAGGTCCCGCCGGATGCTGCGGTACTGGTGGCCGCATTCCAGCGCCCCCAACACCGCGGCCACCCCCACGAGAATCAGCGCAGTTTTCATCGAGCTCCGGGCGTTCCAAACCGGCGGCTGCTTCAGCGTTTCGCGATTCTCAGTGTACTACGCTGGCGTCACCGGGTGTCTCGTCCTGGACGGCCGTCACGCGAATAGACGCTACCCCCCGCCGTTCGCTATACTTTGGGGTCTGACCGAAGGCCGCACGCCGACCAACCGATGATTTCCGTAATTCTGTACGGGCGCAACGATTCCTACGGCTACAACCTGCACAAGCGCGCCGCCATCAGCCTGAATTGCCTGGCCGCGGTTCTCTCGGACCCCGAAGACGAAATCGTCTTCGTCGACTACAATACCCCCAACGAGCTCCCCACCTTCGTCGAAGCCATCTACGACACGCTCACCGCCGCCGCCAAGGCCCGCCTGAGGGTGCTGCGGGTGCGCCCGGAACTGCACCGGCGGCTGGCCGGAGCCACCCACCTGGCGGCGCTGGAGCCGCAGGCGCGCAACATCGCCATCCGCCGCTCGAACCCGCGCAACCCGTGGGTGCTGCTCACCAATACGGACATGATCTTCGTGCCGCGCGCCACGGCAGGCGATCTCACCGGAGCCGTGCGGGACCTGCCCGATGGGCTTTACACGCTGCCGCGCTTCGAACTGCCCGAACCGCTTTGGGAGTCCTTCCCGCGCCTGAATCCGGATGCCATCCTGGCCGCCGCCAGCCGCCTCGGCCCGCGCCTGCACCTGGATGAAGTGACCACCTCGTTCCCCTACAGCCGCTTCGACCAGGTGGGCGACTTCCAACTCGCCCCACGCCAGGCCCTGTTCGACATTCACGGCTTCGACGAGCAGATGATCCTCGGCTGGCACTGCGATTCCAACATCTCCAAGCGCCTGCATCTCTACTTCGGCGGCCGCACCGGGAGCCTGGCGGACCGGCTGAAGGGCTACCACTGCGACCACACCCGCGTCGCCACCGGAGCCCACCGGCTGGACGGCAAGGTGGATAACGACGTGTTCCGGTTCGTCTTCCGGATCGAGGACCCCGTGGCCCGCCACCAGGCCGACTCCTGGGGCGCGCCCGAGGAAGCCGTCGAGGAACTGGATTTCGCCGGCGATCCGCAGGCGCGCTACGTCTCGGCGGTGGCGCGCGCGCTGGGCGCCCCGCAGCTCTCCGGCTACCAGTCCGACTCCGTCGGGATGCGAAATTTCCTGCCCGCGCAGGCCGAGCACGTGCTGCCCTACCTGGCCAGCGACCTGTCGGTGTACACGCCTCCGGCGCGCTTCGCCTATATTGGCAATCATCCGCGCATGCTGTCGCTGGCCGCGGCCGCCATCGCGGGGATGGGGTTCCGGGCGCCGCTCACTTACGCCGCCAGCCTCCTGAAAAGCGGCCCGCCGCCGGAGGGCGCCACGCCCATTCGGGCCGCCTCGCTCCCCGAAGCGCTGCTGGCCAACTTCGACCTGTTGATTTTCGATCTCAGCCTGGACCCCGCCTCGCTGGGCGGCAAGCCAGTCGAGCGCGTCACGGACTGGCCGCGGGAGCTGCGCTATAGCCTGGGCGCGGTGGCGCGCCTGCTGCGGGACTGCGCCCAGCGCGCCGGCGTGGGCTCCGCGCACGTCCCGGATGTCCTGGTAATCAACGCCAATCACCACACCTTTCGCAATTTCGTCAACCAGTTCCTGCTCCTCACCTTCACGCCCTTCGCCACGCATGTGCGCAAGGGCCGGCCGCGCCTCGGCGAGGAACGCCGCTCCCGCTCCAGCTCCTGGAAGAACACCGAAGACGCCATGCGCGCTTTCTTCGGCTACGACGTGGAGGACGATTCGGTCCCGCCCGCAGCCGTCGGCCAGAGCATCGATTTCACTTCGGCCGGCCAACCCGCGCGCTTCAAGGACGGCCACTGGGGCGAGACCGATTACACCGGCACCTGGACCGATGGCGACCGCGCCGTCCTGCTCTTCCAGCCGCCGCGGCCGTGGCAGAATACCATCGTCTCGGTGCACGTGAACGAAGCGTTCATCGGGCCGGAGGGCGACCCCATCCGGGTCGGGGTGCTGCTGGACGGCGTCCGGCTGGCCCACTGGAGTTTCTTCGCGCGCCACGAACCGGTGGACGCCAAAGTGACGCTGCCGGCGGCGCTGGTCACCGGGAAGGCGGTCTGCCGGCTGGAGTTTCACGTCGAGAATCCGCAATCGGCGGCGCGCGCGGCCCGCGCCAGGGGACTGCAGGTGGTGGACGACGATCCGCGCATGTTGGGCATAAAGGTGCAGCGCATCGACATCCACTCGCTGGACCGGCTGCGCTATTCGCCCGGCGAAGCGCTGGATATGACCGCGCGTGGCTCCGGCGCCGCCCATGCCAACGAATGCTGGTCGCTGCCCGACGATCTGGGCGCGTGGACCTTCGGCGGGCGCAGCACCCTCACGCTGATCCCCGCCAAACCCATGGACCGGCGCGCGCAGGCGATCTTCACCATCAACGACACCGCGGTGAACGACGCCCATCCCACCCAGACCGTGCGCGTGCTGCTCGATGGCCGCCCGGTGGCCACCTGGACGCTGGGGCCGGTGCGCGATGCCGGCGAGCGCCGCATCCTGCTGCCCGCGGGCGCCTTGAGCAGCGCCGAGCCTGCCACGTTCGCCTTCGAGATCGCCACGCCGCGCACGCCCGTCGGGCTCGGCTGGTCCACCTGGGATAAGCGCCCGTTGGGATTCCGCCTGGCGCGGCTGATCCTGGCTCCCGCCGGCCGCCTGAAGTACCGCCTGGGCGACAACATCGATTTCGTGGAGGGCGGCGATTCGCTGGTTTTCGTGGGCGACGCCATGGGCTCCGAGTGGTCGCTGCCGGGCCCGCGCGGGTCCTGGACGCTCGGCCACGCGGCCGGCTTCCGCGTCCCCTTCGAGGAGCCCGCCGGCGGCGATCTGCCGGCCGCCTTCGTCATTTCCGATTGCATGGTGTCGCCGGCCTTCCCGCGCCTGCCCGTGATCGTGAAAGCCAACGGACAGGTGGTGGCGGAATGGGTTCTGGAGGACCGGCGCCCGCATCGCCAGTTCGCCACCATCCCCGCCGCCGTGGTGGGGGCGGCTCCGGAACTGGCGCTTACGTTTGAAATCGCCGGGCCGCGCTCGCCCGAGCAGATGGGCTGGAGCGCCGACTCCCGTCCGCTGGGATTCCAACTGGCGCGCGCCACCGTCGGCTCCCGAGACGTGGAGATCCCCCGGTTCCAGGCCGTGGGCCGCGACCGCCCCATGTACCGGCGCATTCTGGGATTGCCCCGGTACGCCGTGCACCTGGCGCGCATCCTGGCCAGGAGATACTTCCAATGATCTCCGTCATCCTCTACGGCCGCAACGATTCCTACGGCTACAACCTGCACAAGCGCGGCGCCATCTCCCTGAACTGCCTGGCCGCCCTGCTGCACGACCCGGACGACGAGATCCTGTTCGTCGACTGCAACACGCCCAACGACCTTCCCACTTTCGTCGAAGCCATTTACGATACCCTGACGCCGCGGGCCAAGGCCCTGCTGCGGGTGATGCGCGTGCGCCCCGATTTGCACCGGAAGCTGGTAGGCTACACCCACCTGATGGTGGTCGAGCCGCCCCCGCGCAACATCGCCATTCGCCGCTCGAATCCGCGTAATTACTGGGTGCTGAACACCAACACGGACGTTCTGCTGGTACCGCAGGCGGGGTGCCGCGATTTGAACGACGCCGTGCGCGGCCTCGCCGACGGCCTGTACACCCTGCCCCGCTTCGAGTTGCCCGAGCCGCTCTGGGAGTCCTTCCCGCGCACCGATCCGGAGGCCACGCTCGCGGCCTGCCGCGACCTGGGCCCGCGCCTGCACCTGGACGAGGTCACGCTTTCCTACCCCGAGAGCCGTTTCGACCAGGTGGGCGATTTCATGCTCTCCCCGCGCCAGGTGCTCTTCGACATATACGGCTTCGACGAGCGCATGGTGCACGGCTGGCACTGCGATTCCAACGTATGCAAGCGCCTCTACCTGCATTACGGCGGGCGCACCGAAAGCCTGGCGGAGCGCCTGAAGGCGTACCACTGCGACCACACTCGCGTGCAGACCGGCATGCACCAGTTCGACATGAAGCTCGACAACGACGTGCAGCAGTACGTCTTTGCGGTGGACGATCCCCTGGCCCGCCACCAGGCGGAAACCTGGGGCCTGCCGGAATTGCCCATCGAGGAACTGGATTTCGCCCGCGATCCGCAGGCGCGCTACGTCTCCGCACTGGAGGCCGTGCTGGAGTCGGCGCAGCCCGCGGATTACCAGGCCGACGCCATCGGCCTGCGGAATTACCTGCCGCTCACCGCCGAACATGTGCTGCCCTACGTCGCCGGGGACCTGGCCGTGTATCCGCGCACGGCGCGCTTCGCCTACGCCGGCAACCATCCGCGCCTGCTCTCGCTGGTGGCGCGATGCGTGGCGGAGATGGGATTCACCGCGCCGCTGGCCTATGCCCCCGCCCTGCTGACCAGCGGCCCGCCGCCGGAGGGCGCGCGGTCCATCGAAGCCGCCTCGCTTCCCGACGCGCTGCTGGCCGGCTACGACCTGGTGATTCTCGATTTCAGCCTGGACGCCGCCTCGCTGGGCGGGAAGCAGGTAGAGCGCGTCACGGACTGGCCGCGCGATCTGCGCTACAGCCTGGGCGCGGTGGCGCGCCTGTTGCGGGCCACCGCCGAACGGGCCGGCGCGGGCCTGACGCGCGTCCCGGATTTCCTGGCCGTCAACGCCAATCACCACGTGTTCCGCAATTTCGCCGGCCAGTTCCTGCTGCTCACCGAAACGCCCTACGCGACGCACGTGCGCAAAGGCCGGCCGCGGCTGGGCGACGAGCGTCTTTTGCCGTCGCAAGCCTGGAAGTTCACCGAAGACGACCTGCGCGCGTTTTTCGGCTACGACGTGGAGGACGGCTCCGTGCCTCCGGTGGTGCTCGGCCAGGAGGTTGACTTCACATCGGCCGGCCACCCCGCGCGCTACAAGGACGGCCACTGGGGCGCCACCGATTACACCGGAAGCTGGACCGATGGCGACCGCGCCACGTTCGTGTTTCAGCCGCCCGAAACCACCGAAGAGGCGATCGTCTCCGTTCGGGTCAACGAAGCGTTCCTCGGACCCGAAGGCGATCCGGTCCGGGTGGAGGTGCTGCTGGACGGCGTGCGCCTGGCCCATTGGGAGTTCCTCTCCCGCTATGAACCCGTCGAGGTGACAGCCGCCATCCCTGCCGGTCTGCTGGCCGGGAAGGCGGAATGCCGGCTCGAGTTCTACGTGGAGAATCCGCAATCCACGGCGCGCGCGGCCCAGGCGCAAGGGCAGATGGTCATCGGAGACGATCCGCGCATGCTGGGTTTCAAAGTGCAGCGCGTCGTCTTCGGAACCCGCGGCGGGATGGAGACCGCCCGGCCGGCCCCCACCGGGCGCGACCGCCCCATGTACCAGCGCGTGCTGGGATTGCCGGGATACGCCGCGCACGTGGCGCGCATCCTGGCCGAGAGGTATTTACGATGAACGTCGTGGCTGGGAAAGACCTGCCCCTGGCGGGTTTGCGCATCGCCATTACGCTGCCGCCGCACGGCTGGTTCGGCGGCGTGGACTACAATTTCGCCATCGAGATGTCGGACGAGCTGCGCCTGCTGGGCGCCGAAGTGTTCGACGTGGACGTGGCCGGCTTCACCAGCCAGAACGAAGTCTACATCGCGAGCGTTATCGAAGGGCTCAAGACGTTCCGGCCCGACGTGGCCGTGTCGCTGCCCAACGCGCTCTACATCCTGCTGTGCGCCACGCGCGAGCAGAAGAACGTCTTCCGCGACATCCTGCGCGTCCCCACGCTGATGCTGTGGGACCACGGCCTGTTGCAGCTTCCGCGGCAGATCCTGAATCACAATCCGTCAACGCCGGAGGAATCGCAGAAAGGCGCCGCGCGCCGCATCAGGAGCGTCCTCAACCACCCGCTGTACCTGCACTATTCGCCCGACAAGGGCCACATCGCGGCGCTCGACGCGCTGGGCATCGTGCCGGCCGGCGACGTGCGTTTCTTCCTGCAGCCGGCCTATCCCAACTTCGTCCGCTACGGCTACCGCACGCCGCCGCGGAACATGTTTCGCAGCACGGTGGCCTTCGCCGGCAACGTGTACCTCAAGGCCGCCGAGGAGCTGCCGTTCCGCAATCAGCCGCTACTGGCCGGGATCGAATCGCGCGTTATCGAGGCCAAGAAAGCCCGCCTCACCGAGTGCCTGTGGGACCTGCTGATGGCGGAGATCGGCGCGCTCGACGGCGCCACGCGCAAGCGCCTGAACCTGGACGGAAACCAGACGTTTTTCTGGAACTTCATGCACGAGGAGATCGAGCTGGTGGGGAACACCCAGGTGCGCCTGGGGGTGCTGACAGGCCTGAAGCGCGAGTACGATTTCTACGGCAATTTCATGGAGCCCAAGAGCGTCGCCAGCCTGCGCGACCGCTTCCGCATCCGCTTCCTGAAGTGCCTGGACTATTTCACCGAGCTGCCGCTATTGTTCATCAACAGCGACGTGATCGTGGACGTGGTAAACCTGGGTTACAACACCGGCGTATCGCCCAAAATCATGGGCTGTTTCGCCTGCGGCGGCCTGATCCTGTTCGATTACAAAGAGGACTTCCGCGGCATCATGGGCGATGTAGCCGACCAGGTGATGTACCGCGACGTGGATGATCTGAACCGCCTGGTGGAGGGATTCCTGGCCAATCCGCACCGGCGGCGGGACGTTTCGCGCTACCTGCAACACCGCGTGGTGTCGGAGTTCAGCTTCGGAGTGCTGGCCAGGCGGCTGCTGATCGACGAGCCGGCGTGGAGGCGGTAGCGGGGTGAGGTCGAAGTGAAGCGCGCCGTGGCGGGCATCTGGATTGCCGTGGCCGCCGGCTGCGCGGCGCACGCGGCCGAGCTCGCTCACGCCGTCGAGTCGCCGGTGTACGTCTGCCATTGGATGGTGGTTCCGCGTCCGGAGTTCACGGAAGACAATTTGACGGCGCTGGCTCGCGAGTTCGCCGGGCAGTTCCGGGGAGTGCCGTTCGCCAGGCTTGTCATGGCCCCTGACACGGACGGATTGTTTGGCCATCAGAGTTGGAGCGAGGGGAAATACCGGAGTTGGTTCCAGGCTGTGAATCGGGACCTGGCTGACGGCCGCGAGCCAAGGGCGAACTACGCCGAGGCGGATGTGGTGGGCGGCCAGGCAACGCTGCGGCTGCGGATTTCGCATCGGGTGAGCCGCGTGGTGCTGACCGAAAGGGACCCTTTGCTGTTGGAGGAGGGTGGGCATCGCTATGAGATCCTCCATATCGAGGGCCGGCTCCTGACTGAGGCATTCGATGACGGGCGGCAGAAGGTCTGGAGCTGCACCGCCTGTCCGGTTGACTTGCGCGCGTCCCTGCAAACGCAGCCGCCGCTCGATCCGCGCGGCTTCAGGAAGGTCGCCGCGCGCTTGGCGTCCCCGGTGCGCCCCATAGATCTGAGCTTATCCCTTCGCACGGATACGGTGTTTGTTGGAGATACTTTCTTCCCGCTGCTCTACGAATTCGGCGAAGGGGCGCGGTTTCCCGGCGAGAAGGAATACCAGGAATCGCCCAGGCTTGAGGCCCGGTGCAACGGCCACACGGGACGGATTCGTCTCGGCGGAGGAAAGCGGTAGCGCCCTTCTCCGCAGTCCCAATGCGTCCCGGACGATGGCGCGGCTGTCCAGGTTCAGTTGCCTGACTCCGAATGGCGTTGGCATAGAGCCGACCTCTGGGGTGGCGTGTAACCCTATCAGCCGGCGCGCCAGCGCCGACACTCTCGCTGGGGCTTGGCACTCGGCCGTTCTGAGCCACTGAACCGCTCTTCGGGGCTGGGTAATCTCCTTTTCAGTTGTTGAGGGTGTTGAAGAAGCTTGGGCTACGAGGCTTTGCGGGCACGGGGACCGTAGTGCGGGTTCGGCCCGTGGTGCTTGATGGCGCGCGAGCCCCGCGCCTTGGGGTTCATGGCGTCATCCGCCGTCCCGCCGCGCGCCCCGGCCGCCGCCGTCCCGCCGGTGAGGTTCATCATGCGCCGCACGATCACGTCGCAGTACGCCGGGCTGATCTCACAGCCGTACCCGACGCGATCCAGGCCCGCCGCCGCGGCCAGCCTCGGCGCCCACCGCTTCGCCAGCTCCGGCTGCGGCGACGGCACCCTTCGTGGTTTCGCTGGCGGCCGTGCCGGCGGGCGACACCGTCTGCTGGCCCTCGGTCGTACCGACCTGGCCGGACAACACGATGCCCGCGTTGATGGCGTGATCGATCGTCGCCGCGTTCTGCGCGCGTCGGCTGGCGGTCTGCGCCAGGTCCAGCGAGACCGCTTCCCAGGCGCGCTGACGCGCCAGGCTTTCGCGGCGGTTGTCCAACTCTTCGTCGAAGAGCAGTTTGATGTTTTCGGCGCCGCCCAACAGACTCGGCTGGTGGGTGACGCACGGGGAAAGATTGGGATTGGTTTCGGCCATACGGGAAATTCCTTTCGGTTGGAGTTGCGGTTTGGGTCATGCAACCCGGATCGCCGGGCCGCTCAAAGAGAAGAGATCAGGACGCCTTTTTGCTGCCATAGAACGGATTCGGGCCGCGATGTTTGATGGCCCGCGAGTCCTGCTGCTTCGGGTTCAAAGCCTGGTCGACGGGCACGCCGCGCGACTCCGCGGCCGCTGCGAATGTTTCTCCCGTCTCCGCGAGCATCGCCGTCTCACCAGTCAGGTTCATGATCCGGCGCAGAATCACATCGCAATAGGCGGGGCTGATTTCACAGCCATAGCCAGCGCGCTCCAACAACGCCGCCGCGGCCATCGTCGTTCCACTGCCCATGAACGGGTCCAACACCACGTCGTCAGCATCCGTGAACGCCAGCAGGAAGAACTCGACGAGCGGTCGCGGGAAGGGAGCGGAGTGCGATCCCTGACCGGACTCCGTGCGGACTTCGATGACGTTGGAAGGCCTCGCGACGCCTGCGTGGCGCCCCTCCGAATCATCGGACAGGCTGTTCCGGCTCCGTTGCCAGGCGCTCTGGTTCTTCCCGCCGTCGGCTGCGGCACCACGCGGGCCGGTGCCCAGCAAGCCGCTGCCGGAAGTCGCCTTCGGGTTGTTGGGGCTGTAATCGAAGCAGTCCTCCGAGGCGTGCCCGACCGCCTTCGGCCGAAATTTGATCTGCTGCTGGCGGCAGAAATGGAACACTGGCTCCCAGGCGTTCTTGAAGCGGTTTCCCCAACCGCCAGGCACGCCGTTGTCGGTCTTGCGCCAGCAGAACTCATCCACAAACCGCCAGCCCCACTGCCGCCGGTGAGCGATGACGAGATCCTTCACGTACAGACTCCGCTCGCCGTCGTCGGCGTGCTCTTTGATGTTCAGGAGGTAGGAGCCATTGTCCGCAAGGACCGCCACGATGTTCGCGGCCACATCCCGATACCAGTCGGCGTACTCTTCCGGCGGGATCGGTTTGAACCCGCTCGACGAATCGTACTCGCGCTGCGTGGCATACGGCGGCGACGTGATGCACACAATCGCACGCGTGCCAGCCATCAGTTTCTCGACGACGGCGAATTCGCGGCAATCGCCACAGATCAGGCGGTGACTTCCGATCAGCCACACATCTCCGGGCCGGGTGACGGGTTGGGCCGGCGGCTCCGGGACCTCATCCTGCACATCCGGCGGCGTCGCTTCGTTATCGGCGAGCAGCGCTTCCAGTTCGGCGTCGCTGAAGCCGACGAGTGCGAGGTCCATGCCCTCGTGCTCCAGTTCGGCGAGTTCGTGGGCCAGCACCTTCTCATCCCATCCGGCGTTCATGGCCAGCCGGTTGTCCGCGATGATGTATGCTCGGCGTTGCGTTTCGCTGAGGTGGTCCAGCACCACCACCGGAACCTCCGCAAGGCCCAACTTGCGGGCAGCCAGGAGGCGTCCGTGGCCGGCGATGATCCCGTCCATCGAATCGACCAGGATCGGATTGGTGAATCCAAACTCCACGATGGACGCCGCGATCTGCGCGACCTGCTCCGGAGAGTGGGTCCGCGCGTTCCTTGCGTACGGCACCAGCCGGGCGGTCGGCCAGATTTCGATGCGCCGCGCCATGGCGGGCGTTATGGTCGCCGGAACCGTTGACATGTCGTTGGTCGCGCGGAGTTGGCCGCCCTTTCGCGCCCCGTTGGCCCGTGTCGCGCCGTCTGCCTCCGGGTTGGCTGGTTGGCTCACCCGCCGCCTCCGGCGCGCCTGACCGCCCGACCGCCTCTTTTCGCGCCTGGCGCTAGCGAAACTGCGCTACTCTTCAACGCGCCGCCGCCGCGCGCCCGGAAGTACCTATGAGGTTTGCGGGGTAGAGCATGACTGCTCCAGGTCGCTCGCGTCGCCCGTCGCACCGCAGCGCAAGCACCTGAACCTCTCACCGGCATCGAGGTAGCCCGTCTGCGGGCAAGTGCCTGCGGATTCCGAGGGATGGCGATCAGCGTTCCGAACTGATGTCGATCACGATTCCGAAGTGATGCCGATCAGTGTTCCGAGCTGATGCCGATCAGTTTTACGGTCGTAGTTCGGAACGCTGATCGG
>Ga0265323_10001218_pt1 | contig 13000 bp, 17 predicted proteins | sample 41225metaG_FD_193580 | JGI IMG/M metagenome (GOLD analysis project Ga0265323, IMG submission 193580) | Rhizosphere microbial communities from Carex aquatilis grown in University of Washington, Seatle, WA, United States - 4-12-25 metaG | ecosystem: Host-associated > Plants > Roots > Rhizosphere... | reverse complement strand
CCCGAGTGCCTCCCGTAGCGCAGGCGCCATGTTGCTCAAGTCGGGCGCCCAGTCCTCGCCCTCCTCGTCAGGTCGCGCGCCAAAACCTTCGTCCGCGTCGACGTCTGGCCCGCGCGTGTCGATGCCCTCGTCTTCGGCTTCTTCCTGGGAGAGCGCAGTCTTGATGCACTCGCACTTAAAGTGCAAAAGCGGTGTGTGTGTGTCCCACCACGGGTCATCGGCCGGCAACGTCACTCCATTACAATCGGCGCAGATATCGCACTCGGTGTCCGAATCGCTGCCATCGAAGCGCGCATAAGGCCGCGCCTCGCGCACGGCTGGGGCGTTGTTGATGGCCTCGCGGCCGGCGGAGTAGCTCGACAGCACATTAGTGCGGAACACCGTTTCGAGTTGGCCCGGCTTCTCCCCGCCCCAGCTCTCGACAAGTTGCGCACCGCAGTCCGCCTTGAACTTCTCCAAGTCGGTTCCGTGCGTGATGGCGCTGTCGACGGCGTCCCACACCTGTTGCAACACCCGCCCGCGCGTGACCTGCGCAACCGTAAAGGCCCGCTGCTTCTCGCGGGCTTCGAGCTTCATGAACTGCGCATGCGGCATCGGCACCTTTTTGCGAAAGGCGGCGATGGCCTCGCGGTAGTGCTCGTCGCTTTCGATGGCCATGCTCATGACGTCCTACCTACAATACACGAACCTCTTATCTTGGCTGAGATATTGCCCGACCGGAGAACCTCCCCTTGATCGTGTCGATGCCGCTCTTCCGGTCAGAGTATTGAGAAACACGACTGCGCCAACGTGGAACGTCTCGTTCTCCACCGGCCGTGGCCAGCGCGGACGGCGTTCCTTGCCCCGGTTCCGTTCGGTTGTCGGATTGCTGTACCCGGCGCGGGTTCGGGTTCGCTTGCTCACTTGAGCACTCCTGTGGGACGCTGGTTCGCGCAGCCGTCCTCGTAGAAAACATCATCGCAGTGGGAAATGATTTGTTCTTCTACGGTACCGCCCTCCGTGTGGACGTACCCTCGACGTTCACGAATCGTGGGGCGCCTAAGCTCCCGGTTGAGATCCGCGACCAAACTCTCGCACGTTGGCATATCCGTCACTTGAGCGCTCCCACGAGCGCGTCCTTGCGCCCCTCGAGCCCCGCCAGCACGTTGAGCCGCTCCGTCAGCTTGGCCAGCGTCTCGACGCTCGCGGTGGGCTTGCGTGCCTCGTGGAGTATCAGGGCGTGAATCTCTTCGAGCGACGTCGCCCCGCGGATCACGCCAAGCAGTCGCTCCAGCTCGGGCTCAAGTGCCTGGGCGGCAAGCTGGCGGGCCTTCACCATGCGGGCCGCGCTGTAGAACTGCCGGCGCTTGATCGTCGAAGGCGCAGCCTTGAGGGCGACCAGCTTGGTCATGGCGGGACTCGTGCTCTCTGCCAGGGGCGCATGTGCGTCCGGCTGGGTGCCGGGCGCCGGCTGCTCATCGGGTTCCGGCACATCCTCAGGGTCCCGTAGCGGGATGGCGTTCGCCTCCAGCAGGGCGTCGACGTCGACGGCGTTGCTCGCCAGTTTGAGCTGGTTGGCCGCTTCGCCAATGGTCTTGATGACGCCTGCCTCGGTCTCGGGGTCGATGCTGGTCTCAAGCTTCGCCCGCGGGTAGGGCGCCAAGCCGGCGTCCAGGAAGTTGTGGTGACAGTACCAGCAGAGAATCTGCTCGCGCACACGCTGGAAGAAGTCGGCATCGCCGCGCTTGACGTCGCCCCGTACAGCCTCGTGGACCTTGCTGGCTGCGAGGCTACCGCCCTTCACGTCAGTCGTGAGGTTCTGCCCGAGCATCCGAATCGCGATCGCGTCGTCGATCATCCGCTGGGTGTCGTTGAACACCTGCCAGCCTTCGCCGCTCACCTCATGGATCTCCATGCTGTAGCTGGGGCCGTTCTTCTCATCCCGCTGCGGGGTCATGATGGTCGGCTCGCTGCCGAGGTTTTGGAGCTGCGTCTGGAAGGCGTTCACGTCGTCGGCTTTGGCGTCCGCCGGGTGCTTGCCCTCGATGATGGCGTTGCCGTACTTCTCCGAACGCCTGGCACGGTCGCGCTCATTCCAGCCGCGGTCGATGTACTTCATCGCGAGGCTGCGGACCATGCCGTGCATCCAAGAGCGCTCGCCGCCCCAGAAGAACCAGTTGCCGTTTCCGCGTGGCTCCTCGTCAGTGCGGGGCATTTCGATTTGCTGGCCATCCATCGTGATGACGTAGAAAGCGCGCCGGCCCCAGTCGTACCGCAAGTATTTCGGGTTGAACGGCACCAGGCGCGGGATCCACATCCCGTCCACTTCCTTCCAAAGAATCGGGCCGAACGCCACGCCCAACCCGATCTTCCACCGCAGGATTTCCTTTGCGGCGTCGTTGCTGACGATGCGCCGCCAGAGCCCATCGTCCTGGGTCTGGTCGTTGCCACCCATCAGCTCGGCCATCTTCCGCGCCTTGCGCTTGTCGGCGCTGGCCGTGAACGACAGGTCAGCCGATACGATGCCGCCCACGCGCGTATCCAGCACGGCGGCGATGCGGTCATCCGTCTGCATCTCCTCCCACAGCGAGGCCGAGTCCATGAACTGGCCATACTCGTGCTCGACGAGAATCTGCCGCAGCCGCCAGACCGAATCCGTCTCGCGCCAGTTGGTGAGAACAGGAATCTGTTGATAGCGCTGGATGGACGGGCCGGCCATGTTGCTCTAAGCTACCCCCAAGGGTGGGCCGGCGTCAACTGGCGCGATGTTGGCGGGCTACGTCATGGCGGCCAGAACAAGTGGCACTGTGCCGCGCGCATGTCGCACAACCGACTTGCGGCAGATCACATCGATTTTGGTGACCATGAGCTTCTTCCATGCCCGCGCGAAGCTGGCCCGCTTCCTGCGCGCCTCTCTCTCGTGCGCCGCAGAAAGGGAGCGGTCCTTGTGCATACCAGCCCTGATCGCCAGGTCGTGGCCGAGGATGAAGACACAAGTGACACGTCAACAACAATCGCCCAATCTACTTCCAGAGCACCCGCCGACTCGTGTCTGGCGCAGCGAATCGCCCCGGCCGGTTCCTCGCGTTCCACAGGCGAGCCAGCACCTCTCGGTTGTTCGCGAGACACGCGACGCTCTCGCACGCGGGGGACGGGCAGAACGCCACGAGGAGCGAGATGTCGGTCTGCTTGACCTGGGGCACGGCACCACATGAGAGACAGGGGCACAGGGCGGGCAGGGCGGCCACGGCGGCCAGCGTATCACGCCGGCTTGCCGGTGCGCAAATGGCCACCGGGCGCCGCGCAATTACGCGCCGGCCAGACTGCGCGATTAGCCTAGCCCCTAACCGCTCTACCCGTTGCCGTGTGTTCTTCCAGGCAGCGCAGAACCCCAGATAGCCGAATGGCTCGCGCAGCAGATTTGACTTTTGCCGGCGAGCCATTCAAACTCACGCTTGCGATGACGTTGGAAGCACTTTCCCACGTTTCTGACCCGGCGTCAAGCCAGGCAGATCTGGCGCCTCGAAGGGCGCTGATGCGTAGCAATACGAGTCCGTATCGCAGGTCAACGGCGGCAGCCGAAATACTCCGCGCCCACCCGGGCGAGCACTCGAAACGCCGGCTCGGGATCCTCGGGCCACAGGGACGCTACCGCTGTCCTTGGCGCCGGCGCGAACCATGGCCAACCCAGGCCCACCGGCAACGGCTCACGCGTGGATGCGTACCACGGTCGCCCGCTCGACGAGAGACGGCGTCCAGGTGTACGGGACACGTGACAGCGCGTGCATGGGGCGAGCGCGCAACATAGTCTGTCTTCAGAGCTGACCCAGCGCAAAAGACCCGCCGGCGTCAGTAGCAGAGACGGACACGGAGCAGACAGGATACCCGGACCTCTCTCGGGTCAGGAAGAGCGGTTTGCCTAGGCTATCGAGTACGGTCCCGGCCACGCCACGAAAGCTGCGCCGGTTCACCGCCTGGGCTTGTAGAGCCCCGTGGTCCGGCGGAACGTCAACGGCTCGAACCGCCGGGCAACATTGTAGGCGCCGGTCAGGCAGTCGACCTGGTTGTCCTTGCGCGAGCCCACGCCGGTGAACCGCTGGACCTCGCGCAGGAAGCCCTTCACGTCCCACTCCACCGACTCGGCCGGCGGGACCGTGACCAGCCCACGCGCCCATGCCGCCGCAGACGGCTGCGCACGCTGAAACTTGTCGCCCTCGGGGAAGTCCTCTTTGAGGTTCAGGTCGGGATCAATCTCCTTGAGCATCTGCACCACGGCCTTGAATCCCGAGACCGACTCAACCCACGTCTCGACTCCCCCGTGCTTGGCCTGGAAGGCTTTCAGCTCGCGCGCGTACTGCGGGACCGTCCACTGCCCCTTGTGGACATCACCCACGTGGCAGCGCATGTCCGGGCCGTGCCCCTCGCACTCAAGCAGCAGCATGGCGCCGTCGTCGGCCGTGGTCTTCTCGCTGGCCGCCGGGTCGCCGTAGATGATTCGCCGGTGCTCGGCAAGCGGCGTGGACCGATACGTCTCGGTCCCGAAGACATTGTGACCGCGCGGCCGCGGGCGCCCTTGGTAGAGCGCCGAGAAGGACCACTCGCCGATGACATCGCGAATCTTCGCGAGCTGCTCAGCGGTGTACAGTGGGTTGTCTGCCCAGAGCGCTTCGCCCACCGCGCGCCCAAGCGGGTCGTTCTCCTCTGCCAATGCGGGCAGGCTGATGTACTCCCAGCCCAGCTCATCCACGATGCGCCCCACAAGGTCGTCAGGGTTCCACCGCTGCATGACCACGAGGATGTTCCCGCCCTCCATGCGGGGCACAATCACCTCGGTGAGGGTCTCCCACAGCCGCTGGTTGACGATGTCGCTGTCCGCTTCCTCGCGATTCTTGTAGGGGTCATCGTACACGCACCAGCCGGAGATGCGCCGGCCCATGATGCCGCCACCGGCGCCGGCCGCCAGGAAGTACCCGCCCTCGTTGTTCTCCCAGGCGCCCATCGCGTCGGACTCGCCGAACTCCACGCCGGCATCAGCCGCGAACCCGCGCGCTCGGCGCGATTCAAAGCACGCCTTGTCGGCGCTGTAGGTCAGATAGGCGTTGATGTCGCCGCCGTGGTACTTCATCCACCACGCGAGACAGCGGAGGATGGTCAACGTTTTCGCACTGCCAGGAGGCATCGACAAGCAGGCCCGTATCTGTTCATGCTGACCCCGCTCGAACAGATTGAGGATGGGCTGGATATGCCGGGGCGGTGGATGGCGAGGGCACACCCGGCGGATGAAGTCCCCCGTGCTCTCCGGCGCCTCGCTCTCGCGAATGATCTGCAGCGCGTACTCCCTGTCCTCCGGACTCAGCAGGTGGATGCCTGCCCGTAGTCGCTGCACCTGGCTTCGTCGCTCGGCCCGCACGCGGGCGAGCTGGTCCACGTTCACGGCTCGGCCTTCGGCTCCGTGTCGGTGGCGGCTGCCCCTTCTGTTGCCTCGACCGTCCCGGTCGCCACGTCCGCAGTCACCGCAGCGGGAGCGCGTTCGTCCAGGGCGCTCAAGATCGCGTCGAGTTCCTGGCGAGCCTCCGCTGTCGTGGGCTTGCGATTGGGAGACATTGAGCGATCGCTGCTGGTCACGTCGACCGCCTGGTGTGGCCTCCCCGCATACGCCTCGCGCAGCCCCTTCCGTGCCAGGTCGCTCTTGCCCATCGCTGCCAGCCATTCCCGATGCAGGACCGCCTGGATACGAGAGACGCCGGGGCAGCCAATCTTGGCCTGCAGCGACTTGCCAAGTGTCGTGTCGTCCACTTCGTCGAGAAACGCCGCCACCTTCTCGCCGCGGGTCCGCCCGTTGAAGCCGGTCTTGTTGGGCGATGGGTCGCCCTTTTTGCATGGCCGTAGGTTGGCCAGGCTGCGCGGGTTCACGCCGCTTTTGCTGGGCGGGAAGGGGGACGAGGGGTTGTCAGCCATCCCCCCTAGTCTACACTGCCAGGCTGGTCTGTTGCAAACGATGTCCCGTCACGGCCTGCGCGCGCACCGTCGTCGAGCATCCAGAGTCCGAGCGCGCCTCGTGCAAACTGCGGCTTGCAGGACTGCGGCTTTCGCAGCACCCAATGCCAGCAGTCCGGCATGGCCCAGCGACTGCCAGAGCCTCGCACGCAATCCACCAGCTCGACGGTCCCGATCACGCAGCCAAGTGGCAGGTCTTCCAACTCAGGCGCCTCGACCCCAATGGCCGCCATCCAGCCCTGCGCCCAGGCGTGATATGTACGCGTCGCCGACGAGCCGGCGTGAATCGCCAGTGACCCGCGATAGCTCGTGTGCCAGGTCCGATTCTCGATGTCCTTCCCGGCGTCGATGATGGCCCACGCCCAGGGCTGCTTTACGGTGAGGGCTCGCACGGCGCCTCCTCGGGCCTGAACCCCAACCGTTCCCGCGCGTAGTCTGTGACGGTCTGCTTTGCCTTGTCGGCCTTCGCCTTCATGTCGGCGTACTCCTCTGGGGAAACCCGCAGGCTGAAAGGACGGCTGCGACTCGGTCGCTTGCTGTGTTGGTTTGGCATGGCTACGTTGTACCTCGGGCGGGCTACTGTGTCAATGGATGGTCATGGTGTGGTCTCCAGGAAGCTGCGCGCCCTGACGGTGTTTCGGTACGCCTCTTCCAACTTGTCCGCGGACTGCTCACCAATGGCGTCGTCGAGCAACTGAGCCGCAAGGTCCAGATCCCGCCAGGTCGTCCAGACGGACCAAGTCTTGCCCTTCCCGTAGGTGCGAAGAGCATCACCCACCACGATCATGTCGCAGGTGGTCGGCGCAACGAGCGCCGTCACGTCGTCGACGAATCCAGCGTCAGTTGCCATGCTCCACAACTTCCGCTGGCGCGCCTGGAAGGTCGCGTGGTCTATCGCGTTGGAATACCAGGCATCCACATTCGCGCGAATCTGAGAAGCGATCGTTGTGCTAGTGGTCATCTGGTTTCTCACTTTCTATAGATACTGTAGCGCGGGCTAGATACGAGTGCAAGCAACAAATGGCACGCGGTGCCAGATAATTCACCATGCGTTATCGAAGCGCGTCACGCCCAAAGGCGCAGCGCAAGCGAACGATCCGCGCACGCCGGGCCAGCGTACTCAAACGAGGCCACCTTGCGGCCCAGCGAACCAGCGCTCGTGTGGTTCATTCCGGTTCCATCACCGGAATGAACCACACCCATCTTCGGCGCCAGAGTCATCCGCCACGCCTTCGACTTGGCCCACGCGGCGATGAGGGCAGGGTGGGACGTCGTAACAGTCAGTCGCTTGCCCACGGCTCGCGCGATGGCGCCCAGCGCACCGGGAAACGAATGAGCGCCAAGCCCAAGACCCTGATAGTCAGGCAGCACCACGAGGCGGTGAATTCGCTGGATGGCGTTCGTGCGCGGGTGCGGGAAGTGCAGCAACGCCCCGAACGCCACGGGCTGCCCATCAATGAGCCCCGCGAAGCACCGAGCGGCCTTGTGTAGTTCCGCGCTCAGGTAGTGATGTGGAGCGAACCAGCGCCACGCCTCACGAGAGCATCGAATGATCTCCAGCTCGACTGCTGGGCGTCGTTGAAGTGACCTCCATGAGAACTTGCCGATGTGAGGCTCCAGCACCCAGTCGGGCTGCAACCAATCGAGCACGTCCTCGTGGCACGTCACGGCGACGAAGCGCTTTCCCGGCCGTGCCCTCACGGCCTTGGCGCTTGCGTGCGCTCCAATGCGTCCCACCTGTCGATCAACCACGGAAGAAAACTCATCCATCGCCACCAGCGGGCGCTCGTCCACTATGGCACGCGCCAGGTTCACCCGAAAGCGCTCACCGTTGGACAGCACTCGATAGGGCTTGAGCCAGCCCGGCGGACTCGCGAAACCGACCGACGACAACGCGCCCACCACGTCCCGCACTGGCATGTTCCCGAACCCGTCGACAATCGCCCTGTCGGCATCCCAGTCGTAGCCCTCGATCAAAGCGTCGCCAAAGAGAGCACGCGCCACCTGTGACTTGCCGGCCCCCGATGGCCCGGTGATGAGACCGATTTGCCATGGGCGCTCATCAAGTGGCACATCGAAGTGAAACTCGGCATTGGAGTGCCGGCGCTCGGGCACGTCGAACATGCCCATGATCTGCATGACCTTGGCGGTCGTCGCGATGGGTACTTGCAGACTCAAATCAACGCGCGGCACTTCAGACCCTCGTCCATGAACCGCTGCAACAGCATCGACTGTTCGCTTTCGTCCACGCACGTGATGACGATCTGGAAGTTCTCGCGCAGCTCGGCCGACTGGTCCTCTGCGCCCTCTCCGCCCTTCACCCCGTCTCCCACCGCAGCCAGCGCCGCCAACTCCTTCTCCAGCTCATCCAGCGCCAGATCCGCGAACCCCCCTTCGTCCTCCAGCTCTTTCAACTGCGCCAGCGCGTCCGCTGTGAAGCTTCCGGCGATGTGGTCGTTGTTCGCCGCCAGGTTTGCCATCCGCTGCTTGGTCTCTGGCCAATCCACGAACCGCACACGGAACCGCTCGCCGGTCTTCGGATGCTCGACGTAGCCCTCGGCGCCAGTGCGTACGCATTCGATGGCGCCGGCCGCGAGGAGTCGCTCTACCCGCTGGTGCCCGCTGACCCACTGGCCGGTGCGGTCGTTGAACACCATGCCCAGCTCGCCGAACTCTTCGAGCGACACGCCCAAGCCTGCGCGAGCAGCATCGCTCATCTCGCGCGGATTGCGCGGGTCCGGTGCCAGCGCTGCCAGCGGCACCCGAATCTCTTCCGCGTCATTTGCTGCTTGAGACTTTGCCACTCCGTTCAGTGTGGACCACCAGCGTGGGGCCGTGTCAACAGATTTCATCGCTTACGTAATGGACTCCTAACGCGCGACGTTTCCCAATTCATCCCGCGACGTTCGCGCAGCGTATGCCACGGGCCAGACTTCTGAGTGGCTACCACCTCGGAAACCACACCGGGGCAGTCGCTTGACACGCTTCCTTGCCGCGTGTGTCTATTTCTTCTTTCGTCGTGCGTTTGAATACAGCCCCCGCGTCACCTCTCCGGGCCGCGCTTCAGCACCCGGTCATCGCTTGGCAGGTTCGCCATCGTCAGCACGGCGTTTCTCCTTCCATTCGGCATATGCTTTCCCGAAGTCGGGCTGCACGCGCGGGACGCGCTTCTTTGGTCTGGGCTTCCAGCGATACTGCGCCCGCTTGGTATCGGGCACCGGAACCGCGAATGGCTCCTCGTCCGCCATGCGCTGCTGCCTGTAGGCGTTCGCCAGCAGGAGCTGCCGCAGTTGGCTTGGGCTCATCCATCGCCATCGCGGCCCCAAGGCTGCGCGCCAAGTCGTTCCCCAAGGACTGCAAGATCGGCGGGGCGCCCAACGCGCAGGCTTCGAGCCAGGATGGAGGGTATCAGCCGATCTTGCATACCCTCATGCTAGCACAGTTTCAGCCGGTACTCCTAGCGGTCGATGGTCATCAGCACCGTGCGCACATTCGTGCCCTGTGCAGAGAACGTGTCCTCAGGTAGCTCCTCCCACGTGGTGGCGAGCGGGCGCAGCTCGGCTTGTTGGCGCGGGCCGTTCGCACAGATGGCGACGAGCCGGCCGCCGGGCGCGAGAAAGGTCAGCGCGTGGCGGATGTGGGCGATGTCCTGCGCCTGGCCGAAAGGGGGATTCATGAGCACGCGATCGAATCCACCTTCGGTGTCTGGACACACCGGATGTTCGCTTGTGATTTTGAGGAAGTCCTCGCATACCACGTCACTGGCTAGGTGTTTGGGCAGGGCATCGGCCAGCGCCTGGTTGATCTCGACGGCCACCACGTGCGGCGCCGGGCCTTCCTTGCGCGATAGCTCCGCGTCCACGATGGCGCGCAGGATGTTCCCGATCCCCACGCTGGGTTCCAGCACTCGGTCGCCGGGCTCAATGCCGGCCAACTCGACCATGCGCGCGGCCAGATCGGGCGGCGTCGGGAACAACTGCGGCGCCACCACCACCTGCACGCCGGCCTTGAGCGCGCCCTTGATCGCCACGAAGGGCGCGGCTTCCGCTGCGGCTTGCTCGCGCTCGGGTGCTGCCGCCCTGTTGGCTTCGATGCGCGCCTGCATCTGCTCAGTCTTGCGGGCCAGCAACAGGTCACGCGCGACCGCGTCCTCTTCGGCCTGCGCTGCGATCGTGGCGGCGCTGGGGCGCTCGTGCTGCTTGGAGTCCGTCAGGACGACCACGTGATAGGCGTGGTCCCGCAACAGGCAAGTTCGTAGCCGGTGAGTCCCGCAAGCTGAGATAACCGTGCCCTTGTAGTCGGCGTGAATCTTCGCCCACTCGGCCTTGGTCAGCGGCGTGGCCTCGCACTCCATCACGTCGCGGCTGTACCGCGTGCGGTACGCCACGCGGCCAGAGTAGTTGAGGATCGGGAGGTCCGCCTTGCTCTTGGGCTTCGCCGGGGGCACGTAGCCGCTCTCAGTGAGCAACGCGCGCTCGTAGACTAGGCGGTTCTCCAGGTGGGAGATCCAACGGCGCTCATGAGCCGCGCTCGCTTCATGACCGGCGATGACCGAGGCCTGCGCCGCTTCCGGAGTAAGTTCACCCCGCTCCAGTTTGCCCTGCAGGTCGTAGCTGCAGCCGGCGCCGATGCGCGCCAGAAACGCCACTCGCTCTGCCAGCGTGGTGGGCGAGCCGTCCTTATGCTTGATCGTGTCGTCGCTCCAGACTCGGATGCGTTTCTCCGACTCGGCCAGGTCGCGCTGTGCCTTGCGCTGGGAGGCTTCCAGGGTCTTGATCCGGCGAGCGCGTACCGCGGGCACCTCGTGGCGCTCGGCGTGTGCCAGGGACGCAGCGGCGCGGCCGCGCCAGTATTCCTTGGTCTCCCACATTTGCACGGCCTTGCGCATGCCGTTCTCGATGCGCTCGGCGTCGCGGCGGGCGTGGCGTTCGCTGTGATGGCCGACGAGAATCGGCTGACCGAGGGGAATGCCGTCGGCGATGCGAGCCGCGCCGGCCCGAGCCTGCTCGGCGTCGCGCGCGCGGCGTGCCTCGTACTCGCTGAATCGCTCGGCCCGCTGGGCGGCGCGGTCCTCCAGGCTGGTGCTCTCGTCCTCAATGTCGCCGGCGAGCTCCAGCGCCAGGTCTTCACGGGCGGGAGTCCAGACCGCGTAGAACAAGCCTTGCTTTGCTGCCCAGCCGAAACCGGCGGCCTTGACCTTCGCGTAGGTCTCGGCATCGAGGCGGGAGCTGGCGCGGAGGCGAAGCTTGTCGTCGCTGCAGTCGTAGGAAGCATCGAAAGTGGTCATGACCTGATCTCCGTGAGTTGTGGTCGCGTCGTGGTCGCGCCCAGCTCGTTCCCGGGCGCAACGTACAGGGTGATCCCGCAGTCCTTGCCGCAGAAGAAGCTGTGGCAGAGAATCCCGACACCGGCTGGAATCTCGAACGTGCTATGCGCGATCGAATTGAACGGATTCGAGGCTGCGGCGCACGCCCCGGAAAGACGTCCCGTCGCCAGGTCGAGCGCCTGGGCATAAACCCGCGTGCCGCCGTCCCAGTAGTTCGACATGGTGTAGGCCGCAGAGGTGACAACCCGGAACTTCCTCGACTTGGTTTCGTAGGTCGACTTGGCGATGCGCTTGATCTGGTCGATGGTCAGCATGGAAGCCTCCTACTACGGTTGAGCGTAAAGGGTGACGTAGCCCGAGCAGCGCTCCTTGACCTGCTGGCGAGCCCACTTCTTGGCTTCGCCGTAGGTCATGCTCGGGCTCCAGAGAACCTCGTCGCGCTGCACGTCGGGCTCCCGCTTGAACGAAAAGGCCCAAGAACCGCGCCCGCGTGGTTCCGCCCCGTGGTTGATGCGGTATTCGATGGCGTCAAATTCGATGGTCAGCGTTGTTGAGTTCATAAGATGATTATAGTCACCCGAGTTAGTATGTCAAGAAGAAAACGCACCTGTAGTAAAGAAAAGATGCCTCCCTTTGAAGACTTGCGTTAAAGCGCGACTATCGAGACCGACAGCTTGCCCCCGCCGACGGTCTTGAGTTTGCCGAGCTGCTCAAGGTGGGAGATGGCCGCGCGCCTGCGCTTCCCGGCTGGACCTTGCGTGGCGACCAGCTCGATGACCTCGCCCACGCTGGCCCTTCGCAGAAATGTCATCACGCGCTCCTGGTCGTGGGTGAGACGCCCCCGGTTTGTGACCTTCCACCGCGCCTGGATCGCCGCTCTACCCCGCGCCCTGCGCTCTTCCGGCGATAGCGCGGCTGCCGATGCCTTGCCCCCCTTGGAAGCTCCGAACCTCGACAGTGCGCGCGCTGCTCTCGATGCCGTTGGGCTGGTCATGCCTTGAGTATACTGACCCCGGCGAGAATGTCAACCGGACACTCCCCCTGGTGTGCGACCTTGCACACGCACGCAGGCCACCCAAAGCAGCCCGCGTGATACGGCCCGAGCACCTCAGAGAGAGCCGCGCACATCACGACGGGCTCCCCGCAGACCGCGCACGGCTCCTCCCAAGTGCGAGTGGTGTCGTACTTTTCGGCCAGGCTCATCATCCCGCCTCCCTCATCGCCGCTTCCAGCCACACCATCGCCTCTTCCATCTGCCGCCGCAGCGCAATCTTGATCGCGGGCCTGACGCCTGCCCCACCTCGCACGGCCTCCCGCCACAGGTAGCGAAACCGGCGCCGCTCCACCGGGTTCAGCATCGCCTCGGCCCGGAGCTTGGCTGCGTGGTCATCCTCCAGCCGCACGACGGGCTCGGTGATGCGTGCCACGGGGTGCGGGTCGAGCGGCACGACCGGGACGGACTCGCCCTTTGCGATGACGACGGGAATCATGTGACCCTCGTGCCCCGGGCCTTGTTCCACGCCGCGCGCAGCCGACAGTTTGCTCGGTCGAGTTCTGCTTGCGCGCGGTTGCAAACAAGCCATGCTGCTGAACTTTTTGACTGTGCCGCCTTCTGCGTTGCCTTCGCCCGCTGGTACTCCCGCTCGTTCGCGCGCTCCTGTGCTGACCGACGGGCCTTCATGGCTTTGCCTTTGGCTC
>Ga0265323_10001216_pt1 | contig 13020 bp, 16 predicted proteins | sample 41225metaG_FD_193580 | JGI IMG/M metagenome (GOLD analysis project Ga0265323, IMG submission 193580) | Rhizosphere microbial communities from Carex aquatilis grown in University of Washington, Seatle, WA, United States - 4-12-25 metaG | ecosystem: Host-associated > Plants > Roots > Rhizosphere... | reverse complement strand
TCACATATTCACATCGCCAAAAGAGGAGCATATACAATTTCTCGAGTCTGATCCAGGAAATGTACGCGCATCATGCTATGACCTTGTATTGAATGGCGTCGAACTTGCATCAGGAAGCATAAGGATAAATAGGCGCGATGTGCAGGAGAGGGTCATGAATGTCATCGGCCTGACAATTGAGGATGCTGAAAAGAAATTCGGATTCCTATTGGAAGCCTTCAAGTACGGCGCTCCGCCGCACGGAGGATTTGCGATAGGTCTTGACAGGATAGCTGCACTTATCATAGGGACAAACGATATACGTGAAGTCATAGCATTCCCGAAGAACAAGAACGGAGAATGCCCCATGGACGGATGCCCGACAGAAGTCGATGAGAAAGTAAGAAAGGAATTGAAGTTGAAGTTTGAGAAGTGATTTAATTGCGAAGTCTTTTCGCAAGTGCGTCAATATCCTGTTTTGATGCAATCTTTATCTTCTTGCCTTTGGCTGAACCGTAAAGTTTCTTTAATTCAAAAGTCGCAGCAGCGATCTTTTCCTTCTGTATTTTCTCTCTCGCTGCAGCTCGTATGAATTCTTGGCTATTGGAATATCCTTGAGATTTAGTCAATTGGTTTATGTCCGACATTAGCTCATCAGAGATTCTTATGCTTATCAGTCTGTTTGCCATATTTGCATTATTGTTCGCGTTTTTATAAATGTTATCATTTGATGTCAAAAATTATCACCTATTTTGAGTTCTATATTCTATAAGTCATCAGGTCTCATTACATTAATATCCTTGAAACATGCGAAATCCTTGATATTTTTCGTTATGAGATATCTTACATTGTTTCGCTTGGCTATCGCTTTATGCAGTGCATCTGAATAGTGTGTCGAGTAGAATCTTACTGATTCTGTTGCAGTTATATGATCGCTGTTGAAAACCGCATCGATTATCAATTTGTTGGATTTCTTGAGCAGGGAAAACAGATTTCTCATCTCTGTATCTAATCCCTGATAATGCAATTCCTTGACAACCAGATCGGATATTATGATGCAGAATTCGCAGGAGATTGTCCGGATAAGAATATTATACGCATTACTGTCTCTTCCTAATAAAAAATCCATGATAACGTTAGTGTCTAAATAAATCAATTCGTTGTTCATCCATAAAAAGGAATGGTCTTATGTTAATAAATCCATCGACGGAAAAATAGTAAATCTTCCGGATTTTTCCGGAAATTTTGCGATAATATTTGGTTTTTTCGGATGATTCTAGGAAAATTTTTAATTTAGTGTTATATCTATCTTTTCATGCTCCACGGTTTTCCTCCAATAATCGACAAGGACGTCAATGTATTGGTTCTTGGAAGTTTTCCGAGCCCTGTAAGTTTGAATGTGGAAGAATATTATGGCAACAAGGGGAATGATTTCTGGAAAGTTCTCGAGAAGGTCATCGGAGAGAATCTTCATGATGAACCTTTCGATGTGAAGAGACGAAAACTTCTCACTCATCACATAGGACTGTGGGATGTATTTGCAGAGGCGGAGCGTGAAGGTTCGGCAGACAGCAATTTCAATTCAGTAATCTATAATGATTTTGCAACCTTATTCGATGAATATCCGAACATTAAAATCGTTTTGATAACAGGCAACAAGGCTTATGATTCATATGATGTGCTAAGAATCAAGGACAAACCTTATTTCAGGATACCTTCCACTTCAGGGATAAACAGGAGAATTAGCGTCGATGGGAAGGCAACGCTTATTTTGGAAATATTTAAGAAGAACAATATATAAAATTCTATTCCAGCAATATCAGGCTTGCCATTATCGCTATCCCTAGTATCATGACTGCCAATTGTATTGCGCTGTCGGATATCTTGAAGTCATCGCAGCTATTCTTGTGAAGTTCAGGTATCAAGTCCGTCCCTGCGATATATATGAGGTTTCCAGCGGCGAATGGCACAAGAAATGTGGTTGTGGCTCCTGCATTTCCTAAGATTATTCCAAGGATCGCTCCAAGCAATGCTGTCAACGCCGTCAGGAAATTGAAGAATAATGCTTTAAGCCTTGAGAATCCACCGTATACCAATACTCCGAAATTTCCGAATTCGTGAGGTATCTCGTGGAATAATACTGCGATGGTTGTCGCGATGCCTGCAGGGATGCTTATGAAATATGCTCCGGCTATGATTAATCCATCAATTAAGTTGTGCATCCCGTCACCGACAAGATTCATGTAGGCCAGGCTGTGATGATGTTGCTTGGATTCAGGGGTGTGGCAATGCCTCCAATGGATGAATTTTTCCATGACGAAAGAGAATAATATCCCTGAAAGGATGAATATCCCTGCATAGAGTGTATTTGATCCCTTGAATACGTCAGGGAGCAGATGTATGAACACGTCTCCGAATAATGCGCCTACGCTGAAGCTCACGAGATATAGAAGTATCTTGTCAAGATTCCTGTTTTTTATGAGAAATGTCAAAAGGCCTATGAGTGATACTGCGCTGACGATGATTACGCTGATCATGACATATGCGATGATATTCCAATCCATAGGTTATAGGAATGCAAACCTATTTAAATATGTTATTGATTCTAATTATCAATAAGGCATCATTTACAAACAAGACTCAAAATGAAATCGCGCAACACCAAGCAGAAAATTTTACTCAGTGATATGTCATCCTCGATGACTGGATTCTTCACTGCTGAAGATCTGCTTGCGAAAGTCAAGAGATCGAGCAGGAATATAGGCATAGCTACTATCTATAGGTTCCTTAATGAGCGTGTATCTGCAGGAGCGCTGCATTCATACATATGCAACCGTAAAAGTCTATACTCGAACAGTTCAAACAATCATTCGCATTATACATGCGAGAAGTGCGGCAAAGTGACGCATATCGAGATAAAAAATATAGACTTTTTGAAGAAGAATATTCCAGGGGACGTATGTCATTTCCAGATAGACGTGCATGGGATGTGCGATGGATGTTCAAAGAAGAATAAATGAATATTAAAATTAATATCTGAATCGTTTCTCATAATCTTTGTGGCAGAACCATTCTAGAATGACGTTTAATATCATGACATCATCAGTTTTTATAGTGTATATCAATCTCCAGCCGTTTGGCAGATCATATTTCCATAAATTCGTTATTCCATACTTCTGGATATAGATTTTAGGCCAGACTTGTTTCGGGATCTTTATGCCGCAATTGTGTATCTTTAGATCAGTCATGGCGCGAGTGATAAATTCATGCAATCTCTTATCCTCGAATTTGCCTTCATACAATAACTCGTATGATTCTTCAAGTTTCTTCCCTGCGAATGTAGTATAGACCGGTTTATCATTCATCGCAGTTTCACTCCCGACTGCAATATCTTTCTTATCCCTTGAGGATCATGGGTCCATATGATTATCCCTTCCTTGTCTATGATTATTTTTCCTGATTCTTCTAAATAGTGCAGGATGACTTGGAATGTCTGGTACATCATCTTTTTAGGAAGCTTCTGCCATAATTGGTATTTGCCGCATTCTTGGCTATGTTTTCGGATGGCTCTCTCTACGCTGATCACTGATTCCAGCGTCGGGCTGTGAAGGATTGAGACTTGTTTCATGTTGTTACCTCTTATATAAATCCATATATTATATAAGTGTATATAATAAGGACTATTTAAAGTTTATGGATTTTCGAGTTGTTCTCTGAATCAGAAACCTATCTATGATGCCTTTCCTGTGTCTTTACCTGCTTTCTCATCCAGTATCCTATCCCTAAGAATATCAATGACTGGAACATGGCATAGACGAATATCCGCAGCGAGATGTCCATGAAGAACTGTTCAGGAAACAATGTGATGAGCATCGATGAACTCTCAAACATCCAATTCCCCTGAGGGAAGAATATCATGTGGAAGATTGTGAATGTGAGGTCGAACTGGAATACGCACAATAGGAATATCGCGACCAGGAACGCCATCGCCGCAATCGAGGAATATAATAATGTCTTTGCAAGTATCCTTATGAATTCCAGCCTGTCATCCTTGAATTTCTGGTAGCAGTAGAGAAATATTGCTATAGATACCAATGCAGCGCCGTAATATATGAACTGCATCGTATGGATAAGCCCGCGCACATCCTTGAGATGGTCCATCTCTGTAGGCGTATAATATCTCAGTTCCTTATTGTCATAACTCCTGAAATATCTGGTCAGATCATCAGTCGCGTTACGCGCAATCTCGTCAGCGATGACTGGGTCTGATGACAATTTTTCATAGACATGATTCTTAGAATATTCCTTGATATAGAAATCCTTGTTGAATATCATCACATTCAATGAACCGAATATGATTATGACAAATAGTGCTACAGCAAGCAGTATGATAAGTGATTTATCGTGGATGTTCTTCTTGTCGAAATGTTTCTTGTGGTCCATACGTTCCTCTATTTTCTCTTATTCAATCATCCCTTGTAATAAAGTTTCCCTGAGGATTTCTGCTCCCTGTCCTTCAATGAGTCTTCCTTGTTTATCCTTGGGCGATAATTCTCTTCATCGCGCCTAAATGTTATGTCAAGCTCTGATAAGAATTTATTCATCCCTTCATTCATGTCCATAGGCCTGTTTGCGACGCCTGATATCGCCGGAGTACCGTCGAATACGATAAGCCTGTCTGAGAGATAGTCTATGAACAGCAGGTCGTGATCGACTATTATCGCGCTCCTTGCCGTCGTGAACATGACTTCCTTTATGACTTTGGAGACTGTCAATCTCTGCTCGACATCAAGGTATGCTGAAGGCTCATCCATAAGTATAATCTCTGCATCCTGCGATAATGCATGTGCTATCGCGACCTTCTGCAGTTCCCCTCCTGATAGTTCATTTAGTTTTCTAGTGTATAATTCCTTAAGGTTAAGAGGCCTTATTATCTGTATCTCAAATCTTTGTATCGCCTGCGCCAATGCCGACATCACAAGTTCATCGCTTGATTCAAGATATTGGGGCTTATACGAGACTTTCAGTTTCAATTGGTCATCTTCTTCGCCTGTCTTTATGACACCTGCGAGAATCTTGACAAAAGTCGTCTTACCGATGCCGTTCTGTCCGAGAACTCCGACGACATCACCGCGGTATATCTTTCCATCATCGACCTTCAGGTTGAATCTTCCCTGCTGGTATTCAAGAGCCTTCCATTCCGTAAGCAGATGATCATTCTTCTGCGCGAGTATCGCTGCAGGATTGAATTTTATCGCATGGTCGCGGAATCTTACATTCTCCTCTTTCAGGAATCCTGACAGATATACATTTATGCCGTTCTTTGTAGTCTTTACGCCTGAGACCACGCCATACACTCCTTCATGCCCATACATAAGATGTATCATGTCAGTCATGTAATCAAGAATTATAAGGTCGTGCTCTATTACGAGGACTGCCGTCCTGTCGTCTGCAAGGCTTTTGATGAACTTCGCTATCTTCATCCTCTGCTTTATGTCAAGATATGATGTAGGCTCGTCGAACATATACACATTAGCATCCTTCATCACTGTAGCGGCTATAGCGACCCTCTGCAGTTCTCCCCCAGAAAGGTTTGAAACATTGCTGTCAAGAATCGCCCTCAATTCCAATACATCGACTATGCTCTCGAAAATCTTCTTCTCATCAACCTTCTTTAGTAGATCGACTACAAGACCATTATATTGCCTAGGTATCTGATCGACCTGCTGTGGCTTGTAGCTTATCTTTATCTGCCCGTCGCGAAGCTTCTCGAAATATCCCTGGGCTTCAGAACCCTTGAAATAATCTATGACTTCACGGAAATTGTCAGAATTCATGTTATTGTCCTGTACACGCCCGAAATTAGGGATTATCTGCTTTGAGAGGACTTTAAGTGCAGTACTCTTGCCTATGCCGTTGCGTCCTATTATCCCGACGACCTTTCCGAATACAGGCACTGGAAGATTATATAATGCGAAACCATTAGAGCCATACCTGTTGATAGGCTCCTTGTCCAATTCTTCAGGAAGATTTATTATGGTTATGGCACCGAATGGGCACTTCTTAGGGCATATGCCGCAGCCTGTGCATAGTTTCTCATCTATCTTGGCCTTGTTGTCAGGACCTGCAACTATGCATTCTTCACCCATCCTGTTGACAGGGCACACTCTAGCGCAAAGATAATTCCCGCATTTGACAGGATGGCATTTGTGCTTATCAATGACAGCTATACGAACCATATCATAAGGTGTGGAAGAATAATTTATAAATTTAGCTGAAGAAATTGAATTCCAGATTATATGTGTATGTATTTCCCCGTCTCTTTTAGTTCTAGTTTTTCATATAAGTTGTTGATTATCCCTTCGAAATGTCCTTGCCCACAATTTATCAGTAGATTATCGTTTTTTGGTGCAGATATTAATTCTACTGATTTATCAGCCATAATTTTATCTCTGTTATGGACATTAGCCGAATATTTTAATATCGGCAACCACACTTTCTGTCGTAGTATATTGTTCTCGATAATATTATATGCTCTTGTCCCTACCTCGTCTGGATCGCCATTAATCTTATAGTTTATGTAATCTATTGGTACTAATGGTATACTTATTGCGCATATTAATGTCATTGTAAAAGCTCTAAGTAGCGGAATATCACTATCATTAAATCTGATTAGTTTTATATGATTTTCTTTTGCGATATCTTTTGTAGTATGATTTTCAGAACTTCTGTTTGTCGCGAGGTTATATGCTATACTGGCAGGTATATCTAGCAAGAATGCTGGTAAAACTTTAAAATATGCTCCTAAAGAAATCTCTGAATCTGAATCAGTACCTTCTGAAGCGATTAGGTCATATTCTTTAACTATTTGCCTTGCTAGCTCACTCTCTTTTTTTGTGTAAGTATGTATTTCTCCAAGTATTCCGAGCTTCTTTTCCAGTCCATCTATATTTGCAGTAAATTCTTTATATTTCATAATGCTCTCTTGTATCTTCTGTATGTTGCTAAACTAAGATTCTTTATAAAGTTTGCTTTTTAGAACTACTATATAGTAATTAAAATTCTAGTATGATAAAAATTATAAATAGGCGTATCTAGCCACAATGATTAAGAATGATTACTAGATGTTTATGTCGTTTTGAGGTGTTTATATGGATGCTAAAAGGATTGCGATGGTGCTTGCCATAACTGTGCTTCTGCCATTATTTGTAGGGCTATTTGCCGATGCAGCATATCAGGAGCCTAAGTATGAGAATTATTGCAACAGTTCATACAATGGTTATGGTTCAAAACCCATACCTGCGCAATCCGTGAACTGCACGTATAATACTGATCCGAAACAGGACAAATGCTACAGCGATGGGGGACAGCCGGAATATAATTATACGCAGCAGGGATGCTCATATTTCACTTCATGCAACATGTGCAGCAAGGATTTCAATACAGCGCAGCAGATGTATTATCGTAACCTGTTCTTCATACTGCTTCCTATCGGCCTAGCGATAGTCATCATAGGGATATATCTCGTGGTCGATTATATCGGCGCAGGCCTGATGTTCGCTGGACTGATCGTGATGTTCTATGCCACATTCAGGTATTTCAGCGACATGAGCAAAGTCTTGCGCGCTCTTGTGATACTTATAGAGCTTCTGGTCATAATGTGGATAGGCTACAAGAAGATTGAAGAGAGAAAAAATAAAATTAATAAACCTATGAGTGGAAAGGATAGGAAGAAGGGCAAAAGATAATCCATTGAATAATCCGTTAAAGAATAATCTGTTGAAATATAATCTATTTAGTCAAGCAGTATTAAGAGGTGTGTTATGTCGCTAAAGGATCACTTTCATCATCTGAAAAAGCAGATGGGGCCGAAAACTTTCATAGATACATTGATAGAGAAATCCATAGCGTTGAATAAGCACTCTAGGCGTGTGATAGTCTTTCCAGAGAATGATACTACGATACTTAAGGCATGTTCTGAAATATTAAGGAGAGGGATAGCCATCCCATTGATATTGGGTGAGAGAGCGGAACTCAAGAACCTGTTCGACAAGAATGGCATAACAAATATCCAGGACCAGCATATCCTTGACCACTTGGATGATAAGAACAAATTACAGCTTGAAGCCTACACTAAAGAGTTTCTTGATATGCGCTTGAAAGATGGCAAGACGATGACGCTTGAAGAAGCGCGCGACTTGATGTCAAGACCTCACTATTACGGCGCAATGCTCGTGCATAAAGGCGTAGCTGACGGCATGATTTCAGGGATACATTCGCAGACAAAGCCTTACTATCCTGCATTCCAGATAGTAAAGACAAAGAAAGGCATACCTAGGGCATCTGGTCTCATGATAATGCAGAGAAAAGACGAAGTATATTTCTATGCAGATATAGGGCTTAATATGAATCCTACATCTGAAGAACTTGCAGCAATAGCATCAACGACTGCAGACACTGCATCGAGATTAGGTATTGAACCTAGGATAGCGATGCTATCATTCTCGACAAGGGATAGCGCGAAGCATGAGATGGTGGATAAGGTGAAGAATGCGACGAAGATAGCGCAGGAGAAATATCCCGACCTTATAATAGACGGGGAATTGCAGGCTGATGCTGCACTCGTGCCTGAAGTCGCAGAGAAGAAATGCCATGATTCAGTACTTAAGGGAAGAGCGAATGTATTGATATTCCCAGACATCAATTCAGGAAACATCGCATACAAATTGACGCAAAGGTTGGCAGGATTCAAGGCCATAGGGCCGATAATGCAGGGACTCAACAAGCCTGTAAATGATCTTTCACGAGGGGCAGTCGTCGATGACGTCGTGGAGCTCGCAGCGATAACGGTCATACAGATGGTTTGAAGAGAAATCAAGTATACTGATATAATCTAAAATATTTTTTTGCCTTCAATTAAATTATGATTTTTTATATGTCAGAAATACCGCCAATCTATGATTGGTGGACAAGTAAAACTTGTCCCTATTGATTATGGTATTTCTGAGCATGCTCAAGAACAAGCATGATTACTCAGTAATCATGCCACCGGTCTTTGACCGGTGGTTCTTGACACTTTTTAACTTCTTATATACTCGTTAAATATGTTTTTCTATCTTTGGCATCTTCAGCACGTCTTGCGCGATGCTTGGCTGAACCAGTACCTTATTCTGCGGTGAACCTTCCTTGAATCTTCTTATGTTGTCAAGGCTTGTATCTATTATCCTCTGCAATGCCTCATTGCTATTGAATGCGTTATGCGGCGTTATTATCACATTCTCTGACTGGAAAAGCAGATGGTTCTCAAGAAGCGTCTGCATATTATACTTTGGCGCGAACTGATCAGACAATAATTGCTTCTCCTCTTTTATTGCCGATTCCTCCTCAAGGACATCAAGTCCTGCGCCGGCGATCTTCTTTCCCTGCAGCGCCTTCACGAGAGCATCAGTCTCTATGAGTCCTCCGCGCGCAGTATTGATTATTATCGCCGAATTCTTCAACAGGCCTATATTCTTCTTGTTGATGGTATATTTTGTCTTATCATTGAGCGGAAGATGCAGGGATATTATGTCTGCAGTCTTAAGAAGCGTATTTAAGTCGACATATTGCAGGCCGTAATCCTTCACTATATCAGGATTCTCATGCAGGTCATATCCTATGATATTCATCTCAAAACCGTATGCTATCCTAGCGACATGAGCGCTTATATGGCCAGTACCTATAAGACCGAGGGTCTTTCCCTTGAGGTCAAATCCTCGAAGGCCATCATAATCGAAGCTTCCCTTTCGCGTGCGTTCTATCGACTGGAACACTTTGCGTGAAAGCGCTAGTATCAATGCAAAAGTATGTTCAGCGACAGTATTCTCTCCATATGTCGGGACGTTGCACACGACTATGCCTCTTTTTTCGCATTCAGCGATGTCTATATGATCATATCCTGTAGAGAATGTCGCGACCATCTTAAGCTTTGGCAGCATGTTTAGAATATCTGCATTTATCTTTGAATAGATGAATATCCCTATTATTTCGCAGTCTTTGACTTTCAGGGCATTCTCTGCAGTCAATGGACCGTCGACGAATCTGATGCTGAACCCTTTAAGGTTCTTCTTCACATACTCTTTCTCCCAATCCTCGAGTTCAAAAAAACATATCCTTTTACGGAAAAACATTACTCTGCACCTCTAATATGATTATAATCCGCGTTATGTACTTATAATTCACAACATTAATATATAAATCAACGTTATATGTTGATATATCAGATATCCTTTTGATACCAAATCATTAGATATTTAAATAAGTTGTGGTTTCCTGATATCATATGTTTAATTAATATTATTTGTCATTATATTATATTTTTGATGATATTTTTATTTAATATTCAGAGGTGTTTATCATGGATAAGAATTGCGCGGTATACAATGCATCAAACCTTATAGGAAAGAAATGGACTTTGATGATACTGATTGAATTATATAAGGGCGAGGAAAAGTGGAAGAGATATAATCAGCTGAAATCAAAGCTTGGGCAGTTGACTCCCAAGATATTATCCACAAGGCTAAAAGAGCTTGAGAAGGACGGGATCATTTCAAAGCGCGTCGATGCTTCAGTCATCCCCATTAAGAGCGAATATTCCCTGACAAAGCGCGGCGAAGAGCTTATAGACATAATAAAAAATATCAAGCAATGGTCCCTGAAATACAAGGACTGCAAGCAATGCAAGTCCAAAGACTGCAAGGAATGCGAATTCTAGAGATACTTCGGGAGTATGGGCGCGTCTATCCTTCGAAGAACTACTTGACTCCGCATCTCTTCTTCAATTGTTCCCATCTTGTATCGACGTCTTTCTGGAACTGCTCAATCAACTTCTCATTGCCTGATTTAAAGAAATGCTTGAATCTGGACTGCATTTTCAGGAATTCCTCTATAGGCAATTTCTTTCCGGTTTCTTCAGGATTATAATTTAATTTATACACACCATCCTCAACTTCATAGAGAGGCCAGAAGCATGTATCTGCTGCAATCTTAGATAATCTTACTGCATCATCATCCTTTATGCCCCATCCTGGAACGCATGGGCTTAGTACATTCACGAATGCTGCCGTGTGGTCTGTCGCCTTGAATGCCTTCTCCATCTTCGTCGTGAAATCATTCAGGTTTGAAAGCGATGTCTGCGCGACATATTTCATGTTGTGCGCAATCATTATCTCAGTGAAGTTCTTGCGCAGCTCCTGCTTGCCTTTTCGCGCGCTGCCTATAGGATCAGTCGTCGTCTGGGCGTATAATGGAGTTGCGGAACTTCGTTGCACTCCAGTATTCATGTAAGCTTCATTATCATAGCAGATATAGACGAATTTATGTCCTCTCTCAATGGCGCCTGACAATGACTGCAGTCCTATATCATATGTCCCGCCGTCTCCAGCGATACACATGAACCTATAATCCTTGTCGACAAGCCCTTTCCTCTTCAGGGCATGAAATGCCGCCTCGACACCTGCGATGTTCGCAGCAGTATTCTCAAAAGCAGTATGTATCCATGGAGTGTTCCACGCGCTGTACGGATATATGGTCGTCGAGACTTCCAGGCATCCTGTAGCGTTGCTCACGACAACTTCCTTGTCTGAACACATCATCGCAAGCTTCGCGATAGTCGGTGCAGGGCATCCGGCGCACAATCTATGTCCGCCTAGAAGCTTCACTTCACGCTGCGCAAATTTCTTGATGTCGGTCATTTTATTTTACCTGAAAATATTTTCTTCTTATTCTCTTATCCCATAATATCTTAACTTATTGTGTTGGTCTAAAAATTCTCCATCCAATTTATCGAATTCTGAAAATATGTTGAGCGCGTCCTTGTGTCCGAAATTCCTTCCGCCAAGGCCGAAAACATAATTTATTATTTTAGGCTTGTTCTGATAATGATATAAGCTTGCTGATATCTCGCCGTATAATGGGCTGTATGCGCCGTTCCCTGAAACCCTCTCGAGAACAATCACTGACTTTGCATTCTTCAGCGCTTGCGCAACCTCAAATTCTGGGAATGGCCTGAATAATATTATCTTGAGCAGGCCGACCTTCTTACCCTGCGAGCGCAATTCATCGACAGCTCCCTTTATTATGCCGCATGCTGATGACATCGCGACAATTATGTGCTCGGCATCATCAGTCCTGTATTTCTCTATGAATCCATACTTCTTTGAGCTGACATCTCTCGAGAATTCTTCCTGAACTTCCTTTATGACCCTTCTTGCATTCTCCATAGCATCGAAATTCTGCTTCTTATGCTCGAAGAAATAATCATAGAAATCAAGCGTTCCGACACTTATTGGCTTCTCTGAATTCAGAAGCGTCTCTTGAGGATTATAGTTTCCGACAAACACCTTGACTGCTTCGTCATCATAGATATTGACATTGACGAGCGAATGGCTCGTTATGAATCCGTCCTGACAGACCATTACCGGAAGCTTGACATCAGGATTCTCAGCGATCCTTATCGCCATAAGCGTATTCTCATAAGCTTCCTGGGCAGTCTCGCTATACATCTGAATCCAGCCGCTGTCGCGCACTGCCATGCCGTCGGCGTGGTCGCAATGGATATTGATTGGTCCAGCAAGAGATCTATTGACGAGATTCATGACTATTGGGACTCTTAATGCTGAAGCGATAAACACAGGCTCGAACATGTATGCAAGTCCCTGACTAGATGTTGCAGTCATGACCCTAGCGCCAGCACTGCTCGCGCCTATCGCAACCGACATCACAGAATGCTCTGACTCGCACCTGACAAGTTCAGACGCCACAACACCATCTGATGCGAACTGCGAATAAACTTCGACAATCTGAGTCTGAGGAGTGATAGGATACAACGGAACAACGTCAGGTTCAATCTGCCTCATGGCTTCAGCGGACGCTTCAGCGCCAGTCAATGCCTTAGTAATATAGTTCTTGTTCATTTTGATCTGTTGATTATATTATTAAAAATTTTTGTTATTTTCACTTCCTTCCCTCTGCATCCCTCTTCAATGCGTCAGTCTCCTTATC
>Ga0265323_10001215_pt1 | contig 13020 bp, 8 predicted proteins | sample 41225metaG_FD_193580 | JGI IMG/M metagenome (GOLD analysis project Ga0265323, IMG submission 193580) | Rhizosphere microbial communities from Carex aquatilis grown in University of Washington, Seatle, WA, United States - 4-12-25 metaG | ecosystem: Host-associated > Plants > Roots > Rhizosphere >... | reverse complement strand
CGGCTAGCTCGACCACGCGGCGGAGCTGCAGCTCGCCCCAGGTGCCGGCGGTCTTGGTCGTGCTGAGGGAGGTGGAAAGTTTCGTCGTCTCCGTCTGCAGCGAAGCCTGGGCCAGCGCCAGCGACTTCAGCTGCTCGGAGAGCGAGCCGTAGGCCGAGGCGCGCGTCTTCTCGAGCTCGGAGATCTTGTCCCGCACGTCCTTGAGCGACTCGGCCACGGGTCTGACCAGGGTGTCGCCGGCGCGCTTGAGAAATTCGTCGTTGTTGCTCCGGAGGGCGTCGGCGGCGAGCGCCTTGAAGGTGTCGGTCAGCCGGTTCTGCGCCTGCTGCAAGGCGTCGCGCTCGGCGGTCAGCAGCGTGTCGAGGCGCGCCTTGTCCCGCTCGAGTTCGGGGATGCGCGCCCGCAGCGCGGCCAGCTCGAATTCCGCCTTGGCCAGCTGGTCGGTCAGCAGGCGCAGGCGCTCGGCGAGCGCGGCCGAACGCGAACGCGCCCAGAGCCAGACGAGGACGGCGGTGACGGCGGCGGAGGCGAGGACGAGCAGGGTGGTGGGCACGGTGGAGTCACTTGCTCATGCTCCCACCCGCGTTTTCGCTCAAGAGGAAAAGCAGGCGGCGGGCGGCGCTACCGAGGGAAAGGCTGGTTCGATTCCGAGGGTTCCTTCGCAGGGAAATACACCGTGATGCGCGTGCCTTCGCGCACCTTGGTCTTGACGTGCAGGAGTCCGCGGTGGTCCTGCACCAGGCGGGAGACGATGGCGAGGCCCAGCCCGGTGCCCTGCTCGGCCTTGGTGGTGAAGTACGGCTCGAAAATGTGCGGGAGCACCTCGGGTGCGATGCCGGGCCCCTGGTCGAGCACCGACAGGGCGACGAGCGGCGGCTCGTTGGCCAGGGGCTCACGCCCAACCACGATGTCCTCCGGCCCATCGCGCAGCAGGTCCAGCGGCAGGGCCTGGGGCACGTTTTCGGCCGTCACCCAGACGGTCTGGTCGTTGGTCGTGCTCTGAAAGGCGTTGATGGTGAGGTTGAGCAGGATCTGGATGAGCTCCGTGCCGTTGATCAGCGCGGCCGTGTCCTTGTCCAGCTGCTTGACCGCCAGGTGGCCGCCCCGGATGGCAGGATGGTGCTTGAGCAGCGTCTGCAGGTCGGAGAGCACCTGGTTGACGCGCACCTCGCGGTTGGAGAAGTGGCGTTTGCCCAGTGAACGCAGGTAGCGCGTGGCGATGGCAAAGCAGGTGTTCACCTGCTTCGAGATGATGCCGAGGTCCTCGCGCACTGCGTCGAGATCGGCACCGTGGAGGAAGGAAACCTTGGCCAGGCGGAGCTCCAGCATTTCCACATAGCCGATGATGATGGTCAGCGGATTGTTGATGTCGTGCAGCACGCCCGCGTAGATCTGGCTGGTGGTCTTGGCCATCTCCTCCCGGAGCGTGGTGTCGTGCAGCTGGTCGGTCAGGCGGTGCAGGCGTTCCTGCGTGGCGAGGACGGTCTCGGAGATGCGGCGCAGCCGCAGCGCGCGCGCGACGGCCTCACGGATGGTGGGCAGGTCGAAGGGCTTGCCCAGATAGTCACAGGCGCCAAGCCGGAGCGACTGCCGCGCGGTCTCGATCGTCTCGTAGGCCGTGAGCATCAGAATCTCCATGTGCGGATCGATCTCCTTGAGGCTGCGCAGCACCTCGATGCCGGAGCGCCCCGCCATGCGGATGTCGAGGATGCAGACATGCACGGGATTGTGGCGCGCAAACTCGACCGCCTGGTCGCCGTTCTCGACGGTCTGCACCCGGAAATCATTCTTGAAGACCATGCGCAGCGAAAGGCGCGGGCCTTCCTCGTCGTCGACGACGAGCATGGTCGGCTGATCGGGGACGGCCGGGGCGGGGGCCGGAGCGGCCGGGGCGAGAGCCGGAATCAGGGGGGGACTATCGGAGGCGGCGGGCATGGTTGCTGGTTTAGAATCGGAGATCGAGCGAGAGAGAAAGGGTGTTGATGGAGGTTTTGTAGGCGCCGTTGCTCGAGTAGGGCAGCCAAGCCGCCGATTGGCCGCTGCTCTTGACCTGGCGGGTGCCGGACAGGGCGCGCTGCAGCGTCAGCATGAACCGCACCGGGCCCTGCGCATAGCCCACGCCCGCGCACAGGAAATGACGCGTGGCGTCGGGCACGGCGGGATTCCACGTGTCGTCCGGCACGGAGTTCTCGCTCAACGTGTAGCCGGCGCTCACCTGCCAGCCGTCCGCCAGATAGCGCGTAACGCCGAGCTCGTAGAAGCAGCTGGCCTTCCAGTTGAACGGCAGGAGCACCGGGCCGCTCGCCTGGGAAATCACGACGGTCTTCAAACAGTTCCAGTTGGTCCAGTCGATGTCGGCCTCCAGGTTCCATTGCGGCGTGGGCCGGTAGGAGTAGCCGGCGATGACGACCTCGGGAAAAGCGAAGTTGGCCTGTGCTGCCTGCACTGTGGTCTGCGGCGAGCCAGTGGAGATGGGGATGTTGAGCAGCGTGGTGTTGCCGCTGACGCCGAAGTTAGTCCGTGCCTGGTAACTCAGGCCGAAGGCATGTTCCACCGCGGGCTGCCAACGCAGCCCGAGGTTGTAGCCGACATCCGTACCGTCGGCGTTGAAACGGAAGTTCCCGTAGTAGGGGATGCCGCTGTAGACCACTCCGCGGTTCAGGTCGACTTTCAGGCGGTTGAAGGTGACACCGCCGCCGATCGACAGGGTGTCGGTGAGACGCCAGGCGAAGACCGGGTTGATGGTGGTGTAGGTTTCCTCGTTTTTCGTCGCGAAGGGGAAGAGAGCGTCCAGAAAAGGCGTGGCGCTGTTGTTCCATTCAGTCGAGAGGCCGAACGGGGCGTAGACGCCGAGGCCAAGCGCCCATTTCGCGCCGGCTGGCGCCCAGGCATAATAGACCTGCGGCAGCAACTGGGTCTCCTTTTTCAACGAGGCTGTGGCGGTGGAGTACGCGGACTGAAAGGTGGCGCTGAGTTGCACGACATATGCCGTCGCCGAAATCTCCTGGCCCTGGAGCTGGGTCAGGCCGGCGGGATTGTAGTAGATGGCGGACGGGTTGTCTGCCGTCGCCACGAAGGCGTTGCCACGCGCCGTGGCGAACGCGTCCTTGAAACCAACCTGCGTGCCGGAAGCGCTGAGCGCGACCGGAGTCAGGGCCAGGAGGCCGGCAGCGAGACGGACCGCCCAGAGCGCGGATCCGTGCGCGGGAAGCGTGGGGCGTAGACAGTCGGAGGCGGGCATGGGAATCATCAGTTGGAAGGAAGATGGATGATGAGGTCGGGATCGTCCGGCTGGCTGCGGGTGTGCACCTCGAGCCGGCCGGCGTGGGCCTCAATCACGCGCTTGGCGACGGTGAGGCCGAGACCGACGCCCGTGTTGCGCGTGGTGAAAAACGGATCCGTGGCGCGGGCGGCGACTTCGGAAGTGAAACCGCGGCCGTTGTCGCGCACCCGGAGGGCGAGCCCCGCGCGACCGTCGGGCCGGGCTTCGGACGCGACAGTGACGGTGATCCGGGGCGGATCACCGGCGGACTGGAGGCCGTTGAGGAAAATCTCCTGGAGGGCGTGCAGCAGGCTCGCGCGATGGCAGCGCACGAACGGCTGGGGCACCTCGCTGAGAATCTCGAGTTCGCCGGTCTCCTGTCCGAGAAAGGCGCGCGAATGGGTGAAGCTCTTCCGGAGCAGCTCCTCGAGGGGCAGGGAATCGGTGACACCGCCATCCGTCTGCGCGAGGAAAATCATCTGCTCGGTGAAACGCTGGATCCGGTTCGTCTCGCGGGTGAGCGCGGTCTTCAGCGAGTCGCGAAACTCGGCGTTCGCATAGTCGGTGTCAAAAAGCTGCTGGTGGGTGGTGAGCGGGACGAGTGAGTTGCGGATCTCGTGGGCGAAACGTTTCGCGATCAGGCCGATGAGCTTGAGGTTGGAGGCTTCGATCTCGGCGCGCTGCGCCGCGCGGATCTGGGTGAAGTCCTCCAGCAGCAGCAGTGCCGGCTGCGGCAGCTGGCGCCCGCTGGCCGGGAAGGGGATGAGCGACACATGCAACACCTTCGGCGGCGGGCCGGGATGTTCGTAGAGGAACGGCGCCACGTTTACGCCGCGTTCGACCACTTCGTGCAGGCTCGCGGCGAGCGGCGGCGGCAGCCCGCTGAAGTCGAGACGAGCGGCGGCGGGCGTCGCATCGCCCTTGAGCAGTCGCAGCAGCGCGTGATTCGCGAACAGCACCGTGAGATCGGGGCCGATCACGAGCGCGCCGCTGGTCATGGCCCCGAGCACTTCGGAGAACAGGCGGTGGCTGGCGGAGAGCTGGTGGTGCAGCCAGGAGTTTTTCACCGCCAGTCCCAGCTCCTCCATCAGGTGGTAGACCAGCAGCAACTCCGCGTCGGTGAACGGGGCGCCGGTGAGGCGGCCGCCGAGCAGGGCAACGCCGATGGTGCGTTCGCGGTCGTTGACCGGCAGCGCGATTTCGCAACCAAGGATCTCAAACTCGCGCCGCAGGCGGGGATCGCTCGTGAGAAACGGGGCGGAACTCCCGGCGCCGAGGCGGAAAATCTGCCCCGTCTGCAGGATGCATCCGCCCAGGCCGCTTTCGCGCGAAAGCTCAAAGCAGTCGATCAGTTCCGTGGGCAGGCCCACCGCGCCGGCGCACACCAGCCGGGTTTCATGACGCGGCACGGACGGACCCAGGGAACCGGCCGAGGTCGGAGGTTCGAGGAAGATGGCGATGCGCGCTGCGCCGATGATTTCGCGGAGCTTGAGGACAAAGTGACGCGTGAATTGCTTGTAATCGAGCGAGTAGCTGAAGACCTGCGAGAAATCGCGCATCACCGTGAGCGCGGAGGAGGTGAACGCGGAAGCGGCGGGTGTCCCGGTCGGCGCCGACGGCGCCGACGCCGGCAAGCCCGCGCTCTGGGCCGGACGTTCATTTCGCGCCGCCAGCCGCTGAATCACGGCAAGGCAGGTGGCCGGATCAAACGGCGGGGCCAGCACCACGTCGGCCCCGGCGAGATAGGCGGCGCGTTCATCCTCAGGCGAGCCCTGCCGCGGGGCGACGATGAGCGGACAGTGGGAGACCAGGGCGCGAAATTCCGTGATGGTGCGATGCGTCTCCTCCGAAAACGAGTCCACCGCCAGCAGGCACACGTCGAGCATGCCGGTCTCCAGCAGGGGCCGGGCGGCGGCAAGGTTGGGTTTGCGGAGGAGCTTGAAGTCGACGGAGGTGGAGGGGGCCGCGAGTGGCGGAAAGACAACGTTGTCCTCAGCGATAATGAGAAGGTGAATCACTGCAGAAATCTTGGGCCCCAAGCGTGTCGACGGAGACGCATAACCAAGCTGTGCAACTAAGTGGCCGATGGGAACATTAAGGCAACGGAAAAGTATCGCGGGGCGCCTCGCGTTGCCGACAAGACCGTGCAGTTTTTCGGATCCCCTTCAGCAGAGAATTTCATGTCAATTCTGTCATGGAATCCGCCACCGGTGGACCCCGTCCGTATTCGGCCCGGATTTTTTTAACGCCGGCAATTTCCGGGGGAAATCCAACGGCCATTGATTATTCATTCCGCCGGCGACCTGGGCGGAAAGGATGACGGATCCGGTCCGGAAAAATTCGGCCTGGACCGGGCGCTTTCCTGCGCGGGCGGAGATCTTCAGCAAAAGGTGGACTTGGCCATTGTTTTCAGCTAAGGGGATCTCGAGTCGATTTTTTCGCATCAGTCACCCTATCAATGATTACCGACTCATCGCAGATTGAGACCGGGCAAGTCCGCACCGATTTTGTGACCTACCAGAATCGTGCGGGGCTGCGCATCGCAGCCTGTCTCGATCACACGGGAGGCGAGATGCGATCGCGGCCGTGGGTGCTGATGGCACCGAAGTATGGCGAGACAAAAAAGAGCACGCTGCACCTGGCCTATTACCTGGCGGCAAACGGCATGAATGTGCTGCGCTTTGATCTCACCAATCATGTGGGCGAAAGCGAAGGGAGCATGCTGAATTTCACGATGCCAGGCGCGGTCGGGGACATTGTCGCCGGGCTGGATTATCTCGAGGCCAGCTTTGGCGCGACGCCGGTGACGGCGGTGGCCAACAGCCTCTCGGCGCGTTGCATGCTGCGCGTCGCGGTGGACGATTCCCGCATCAAGAAGCTCATCTGCGTGGCGGGGGTGGTCAACCTCGCGGTCACGATGCACGAAATCTACAAGGAGGACATCTTTGGCAGATTCCAGAATGGATACCGATGGGGGATCACGGACTTTCTTGGCTTCGACATCAACACGGACGTTTTTCTCGACACGGTGATCCAATCGGGACTCCACGACCTGCCGGGCACGCTGGAGGACGCGGGGAAACTACGCGTGCCGTTTGTCTTTTTCCATGCGGAGCGGGACGTATGGGTCAAAAAAGACGAAGTGGAGCAGGTGGTGGCGGCCAATCCACGCGGCCGGCTGGTGTCAGTGACGGCGGCGATGCACGAAGTGCGGGAAAACCCGCAGGCCGCGAGACTGGTTTTCGAACAAGTGGTATGGGCCTGTCTGCATGACACGCCGTACCCTGGGGAAGGTGCGGCGAACCTTCTCGTTCCCGAAAAGAAAGTGATCCTGGCGCAAAACCGACGCGAACGGGACCGGATGCGGCGTTCCGAGACGCCCGTGGAAAGCGAGACGGAGTTCTGGGCAAATTACCTCAAGAAATACAGCATTCTGGAGAAGTCCGTCGACTATCGGGCCTACCTTGACTTGGTGGGCCGGCTTTGCGGGTCCTTGCGCCCCGGCGCGCTGGTGTTGGACGCCGGCTGCGGCAACGGTCTGTTTGGGCTTTGGATTTTGCGCGAGGTCTGGCAGCGGCATGCCTTGGTGGCGGCGGACCAGCCGCTCATTTATGTCGGTTTGGATCTCACGCAACGCGGTCTGGCCGACGCGTTGGGCAACCATCTGGGCTGGAGACAAAAACTGCACCAGATCGCCAAGGCGCGGGCGGTTTCCCCCCCGGGCCTGCAGTATTTTCTCGTGGATTTCGACCGGCTTGACGAAAAGTCAAACGCGGCGGAACGGCTGCCCTTTCAAGAGGGAACGTTTGATGTGATCTGCTGCAGCCTTGTCCTCTCCTATCTCAAACGCCCCCAGGGGCTGCTCAGCGAATTATACCGCTTGCTGCGACCCGGCGGAACGCTGGTGGTATCGAGCATGAAGCCGAACTGCGACCTGTCCATCATCTATCGCGATTCGATCATGGCGAATGTCACCACCGAGGACCTTCAGGCGGCGCGTGATCTGTTGCGCGCGGCCGGCAAGATCAAATTGAAGGAGGAGATCGGCTATTACACCTTTTTCTCGCAAACGGAGCTGGCCGGTCTCGTGATGGACATGGGCTTCAATGTGCTGGAATCGCATCTGTCGCTGGGTGAACAGGCGGTGGTGATCAAGGCAGGCAAATGACGACCTACCTCATCTTCTCGTCATTTCTGAACTTCATCGCGGGCCTGCTGCTGGCCTTTGCCGTGGTGCTGCGCGGCCGCAAAAACCAGCTCAGCCGGCGGTTCGGCTTCTTTGCGCTGAGCGTTGGCATCTGGTCGGCGGCCTATTTTCTCTGGCAGATCTCCCAGGACGCCGAGCGAGCCTTGTTCCTTTCGCGTTTGCTGATGGTCGCGGCGTACTTCGTGCCGATCACCTTCCTGCATTTTGTCGTGCAGCTTTGCGGTGAGCGGAAGCCCTGGTGGATCCGTTTCGGGTATTGCATCACCCTGGTCTTTATCGCGTTCAACTTCACGCCGTACATGGTCCGCGAGGTCAAGCCGGCCTTCGAATTTCACTTTTGGCCCCGGGCGGGTTCCGGTTTCGCCCTCTATCTGGTGTTTTTCGTCATCTACACGGGGGAGGCGGTGCTCCTGCTGCACCGGCAGGCGCGCGCCTCCTCGGGCGCCCGGGCGACCCAGCTATGGCATATTTTCTTCGCCACGCTCGTCGGTTTCACGGGAGGGGCGACCAATTTTCCGCTGTGGTATGACATTCCCGTGCCGCCGCTGGGCAACGCGCTGGTCTTCATTTATCTGGTGACCGTGGCGAATGCGGTTTCGCGCTACCAGCTGCCGCTGGCGACCTATGACTTCATGCACGCGGCGGTCTACATGGGAATGAGCGCCACCGTGTCCATCTTTTTCGTCCTGAGCTTCGTGGTCGTCTCCTCGTTGCAGGGGGTGACGTTGTCCTCGCCCGACCTGCTCAACACCTTCCTGCTGGGGATGGGGGTGAGCCTCTTTTTTTTCTGGATTGTGCCGCGGCTGAAGGAAGGCACCGACCGCATCCTGTCGCAGACCTACCTGCGCAAGCGCATCGGCCCGCGCAACCGGCTGAAGGAGCTCGCCGAGCAGATCTGCACCATCAGTATCGAGCAGGAGATCTTCGACACCACCGCGCGGGAAATCGCCGGTGCCATGGACTTCGCCCATCTCGGCATCTTCATCCGCGGCGAATTCACCGAGTCGTATGTCCTGCGCGCGCAGGTGGGCTGGGGGCGCGGCGGCTACACGCTGGGTTCCCTGGCGGGCGACACCCGGCTGGTGCGTGTGCTCGCCCAGCGGCAGGCGCCCATCATTTTTGACGGTTCGGAGGTCGAACTGCCCTCCGAGGATCTGGAGGACATCGAGCAAACCCGAAAGACGATGCCCTTTGAAGCGGCGTTCCCCATCCTGACGGAGGGTTATCTGCTGGGGGTGCTCATCCTGAGCCCGCGGGAAAGTCGCGAACGCTACACGGAGATTGATTTTTCCCTCCTCGAGGCCATCTGCCTGCAACTCGGCGTCACCCTGCGCGCGCGCCAGCTGGAGCGCCGCGCCAGCCAGACGGAAAAGCTCATCTCGCTCGGCACGCTGGCGGCCGGTCTGGCGCACGAACTGCGCAATCCGCTGGTCTCGATCCAGACCTTCTCGGCGCTGCTCAAGGAGCGCGGTCATGATCCGGAGTTCCAGCAGGAGTTCGGCGCCATCATGCAGCGCGACGTGGGCCGCATCGCCAGCATCGTGGAGAATGTCGCCGCGTTCGCCGAAAACAGCACGGTGCCGTTCGCCCCGGTGAAAATCGAGGAGGTCCTCGCCGGCGTCGCCGAAATCGCCCGGCCCGAGCTTTTGCGCACCGGCGTGCAGTTCCGGGTGGACCAGCCCGGCGACCTGCCGCCCGTGCACGCCAACTACAGCCAGTTGCTGCAGGTGTTCCTCAACCTGCTGCAGAACGCCATCCATGCGCTCGCCGGCCGGCCGGACGGGCGCATCACCGTGACCGTGATGTTGCGGGCGGACGACGTGCCCAAGCCCATGCTCTACATCACGGTCGCGGACAACGGTCCCGGCATCGACCCGGCGTTGCTAAACCGCGTGTTTGAGCCGTTCACGACCACGAAATCCACGGGCGACCAGCCCAGTCGGCGGGGCATGGGATTGGGACTCGCCATCGTGCGCCGCATTATCCAGTACCACCAGGGAGCGATTGACGTGACGAGCGAACTCGGGAAAGGCACGACGTTCCATGTCTACCTTCCCGCCACCGCCCACCTTCCATGAGCCAGGGGGAAGCCAGCATGCTACCGGCCCAGCGGTTGCCCGCACCGCGGGTCATGAACGGACCCGCGGCCCTGCGCGCCCTGGCCGCGGCGTTCGCGCACCTGCAGGATTTTGACGGGTTTGTCGGCGGGCTGCAGGCCGCGCTCAACCAGGCGGAATGGTTTGGCCACATGACGCTGGAACTGGAGGATCGGCCCGGCGGGGAGACGCAATTTGCCATCGGCGAAATGACGGTGCCCGTGCAGGGCGCGCTGGGCCCGCATGGCGTGCTGCGCACCGCCGGCCGCGACCTGCCACGGTTTTTCGGAGCCGAGGATCTTTATCTCCTGTCAGGTCTGGCTGATTTTCTCGCGGTCGTGCTCGACCGGGCGCGCGAGTGGCAGGAGGTGGCGCGCCACCGCCAGCTGCTGGGATTTCTGCTCAACCAGGCGCCGGTCGGCATCCTGGCGTTCGACGAACAGCATCGCCTTGCCGCGGGCAACGACCTCGCCCGGCACTGGCTCGGCGGGGGGGGCGACCTCTGGGGCGCTCTGCAAGCGGCGCTGCCGGAAGAGGTGCGCGTAAACGGACAGGTGCCGCGAGCCTGTTTTCATCTGCGCATTGAGGGCCGCCTGATCTATGGCGAGTTGCGCACGACCGCCGGCCCCGAGGCGGCGGGCGGCGTGTGTGTGGTGGTGATGACCGACCTCACGCCCGAGCAGGCACGCCTGCTCGACGCGCTGCGCCGCGAGACCTATCGCTGTCAGTGGCGTCGGCTGCGGCTGGGCTTCGCCCTGCTGGAATCGCCGCGGATCCTCGGCGGCCTGTTGCAGCAGCTGCCCGAGCTGCGCGCCCGGCTGCCGGCTACCGTGACGGCGGGACCCTACGACGCGAACCGCGTGGGGCTGGTTTTCCCCGAGGGCGGGCGCAACACCATCCTGGCGCAACTGCGCCGGCTCAGGCCGCTGCTGGGTGACGCCCCCGTGCGCGCCGGTATGGCCGAGCTGGGGCGGGAGGGCGGCGAGCCCGAGGCCCTGCTGCAGGCGGCGCTGGCCGGGCTGCGGCCGTTCGGCGAGGCGATGCGGCCCACGCTGCTCCTGCACGACGACAACCCGGCGGTCAACGACATGCTCGCCTACGTGCTGGGCCGTGATTTCGACCTGGTGAAGAGCACGGATGTGGAGCACACCCGGCAGCTGCTCCGGACGCGGGGCTTCGACGCGCTCATCACCGAGGTGGAGCTGCGCGGCGCCAGCGGACTGGAACTGGCGCGGCTGGCGCAGGAACTCCAGCCGGGCATCCAGCCCTTCTTCACGACGATCTCCGAGCTGCCGGCCAGGGAGGCCGGGGCCCCGGAGCTGGCGGACGCCGTGGTTTTTCAGAAACCGTTCGACGTGCGGTCGCTGGCGCAGACGGTGCGCGAAAAGCTCGGCGTGTGAGGTGGCAGGAGTTCCTGTCCCGCGGCCGTTACTTCTGCTTGCCGAAGAGCTCGGCGATGATATCCTCGAGCGGCACGTCCTCGATGGTGATGTCGGCTACGGGCCCGGCGGCGAGAATCTGCTGCGACACCGCCACGGCCTGGTCGCTCGGCACGTGCAGCACGTATTCGCCGTTTTCGGCGGGCTCGGCGCGGCCAAACTGGGGACTGAACGCGCCCGGGGAGAGCACGCCGTCGGTGGGCCGGAACTTGATGATCTTCTGGCGGCTGCCGGTGGCGTCGAGGCGGTCGATGTCGCCGTCGTGGATCTTGCGGCCCTTGTGGATGACGATGACGCGTTCGCACAGCGCCTTGATGTCGGCCATGTAGTGGCTCGTAAGCAGGATGGTGGTGCGGTGGCGGCGGTTGTAGTCGCGCAGGAACGAGCGCAGGGCCTTCTGCGAAACGACGTCGAGGCCGATGGTCGGCTCGTCGAGAAACAGCACGCGCGGGCGGTGGAGCAGGGCGGCGATCAACTCCATCTTCATCCGCTCGCCCAGCGAGAGCTCGCGGACCATGACGTTGAGCTTGTGGCCGACGTCGAGCAGCGCGATGAGCTCGTCAAGCGTCTGCCGGTACTGCGTGGCGTCGAGACCGTAGATATGGCGGAGCAGGAGGAAAGACTCGATCGCCGGCAGGTCCCACCAGAGCTGGTTTTTCTGGCCGAGCACGAGGGCAAAGATGCGGCGGTAGGCATTCTCGCGCTTGGTCGGGTCGAAGCCGGCCACGCGCGCCCGGCCCGAGGTGGGGTAGATAAGGCCGGAAAGCATCTTGAGCGTGGTGGTCTTGCCGGCGCCGTTGGGGCCGAGGAAGCCCACGAACTCGCCCTCGGCGATGGTGAAGCTGATGCCATCGGCCGCGCGGATCTCCTCGAACTCCCGCCGGAAAAGCCCCTTCACGCCGCCCCAGAAGCCGGGCTGCTTCTTGTAGGTGCGGAACACGCGCGTGAGGTTTTCAACTTCAATCATGCGCAGGAAGAATTCAGGAGCGGGGAGACAGGAGCCAGAATAATCAACCGGTCAAGGTGGGTTCGTGGGTCGTCCGGGCGGCGCTCAGGTGGTTCCGCCCAGCTTGGTATAGTCCAGCACGGTGTGGCTGATGCAGCCCTGGGCGAGGGCGGCACGGTCGGTGAGGGGCTCGGCTGGCGAGAGATCCTGGCCGAGGTGGAAGACGAAGCGGTGCGTGCCATCGTCGGCCGCCGGGCTGAACAGTCCGGGGATGATCATGCGCGCCGGCACCGTGCGGCGGAGTGGCGAGTCGGGCCGGCAGGGGTAGGGGAAATTCACGTTGTGCACGATGAAGCCCTGCGCGGGCGTCGCCGCGACGAGTGCGGACACCAGGCGGCCGGCATGCGCCGCGGAGATCTTGAGCGTGGCGCTCAGTTCGGCGTCGGGCGCCCCGCCATGATCCTTGAGGTGATCGTAGGTCTCGAAGCTCAGGTCCTGCGAGAACGCCACGGCGGGCAGGCCGTGCAGCACGCCCTCGAAGGCGCCGGCGACAGTGCCGCTGGCAAGGATGAAGCCGAGCGAGGCGTTGAGACCCACGTTCATGCCGCTGACCACGGCGTCGGGCCGCGTCTTCACGAGATGGGCCAGCGCGATGTTGACGCAGTCCGACGGCGTGCCGTCAACGATCCACGTGGGGCAGCCGAGGCCGCGGTCGACCTTGGTCGAGCGCACCGGGCGGGTGCGTGACTTGGCCGCGCTGATCCAGCTCTGTTCGGTCTTGGGCGCGGCGACCGCCAGCTCGTGGCCGGCGGCGCGCAGGCCGTGGACGAGTTCGTGCAGAAACACGCAGTCGATGCCGTCATCGTTCGTGACAAGGAGCCGCATAGTAGCTCCTAGCTGTAAGCATTAAGCCTTAAGCTGTAAGCTTAAAGTGCGACCAAGATAGGCCCGGCCGGCTCGTCTGCCGGACGGCTCATAACGGGGCTGCGGCGCGGCGTGCAAAAGGCGGCGCCGGTACGACCATCGTGTGGTGCCGTTCGCAACGACGGGATTGCGGATGCCGTGGGCGC
>Ga0265323_10001212_pt1 | contig 13080 bp, 10 predicted proteins | sample 41225metaG_FD_193580 | JGI IMG/M metagenome (GOLD analysis project Ga0265323, IMG submission 193580) | Rhizosphere microbial communities from Carex aquatilis grown in University of Washington, Seatle, WA, United States - 4-12-25 metaG | ecosystem: Host-associated > Plants > Roots > Rhizosphere... | reverse complement strand
TCTGCGAGAGCGGCGGAGGCAGAGCCGTCCCGCCCAGCCCCGAGTTGTCGCGAGAGCTGACGCGTTCCTCAAAGCGCGCCACCAGCGTGTGATTGGTGCTCAACTGGTAATCCACCCGCGGCTCGAAAGCCGTGTTGGAACTCGGCGTGACCACAGAAGAGTCGTTGTACAGGAGGTTCTGCGGATTCTTGGGGTCCACATACGTGGCGTGAGTGATCGCGTTGTCGGAAACACCCCGGCGGCTGAACTCCATGGTGAAGCTGGAACGATGGTTGATGGGGCCGCCGATGTTCCCGCTGAACATCCGGTTCGAGTAATCCGGTTTGTTGGTGGCCAGGGGGTTGCGCGAGTTGAGAACGCCGTTACCGTAGTTCAGGCTCAGGCCGCCGCGGAACTTGTCGGTGCCCGGTTTGGTGAGGATTTCGATGCGCCCGAAACCCAGCCTGTCGAACTCGGCCGAGAACGGATTGGAGTTAATGCGGATCTCGCGGATGGATTCCTTGGGCGGCAGCGTGCCGCCGCTGAAACCGTCGATGTACATCTGGCCGCCGTTGGGACCGGCGCCCGGCCCGGCCAGGGCCTGCAAGGCGTCCGCCAGGTCGTCGGGATCGTCCGGCAGGGCCTGCAGATCCTCGCCCTTGATCACCAATTGCGTGGCGTTGTTGTCGGGCTCCACGCTGAGCGTCGGGCCGGCCTCGCCCTGCACCATGACTTCCTGCTTCTCGGCGGCCTTGACGGCCAGTTGGACGGGAACCTGCGCCGCGGCGCCGGCGGCGACCGTCACCAGCTTGTGGAAGGCCTGGAAACCCGGAAACGTCACGTTCACGGTGTAATCGCCGGGCTGCAAACCGGTGAACGCATACGTGCCGTCGGCCTGTGTCTGCACCGTTTTGGCTACGCCCTTTCCAGTCAGGGAGACGCTCGCCGCCGGAATCACACCACCGGAATCGTCCGTCAGCGTACCCTTCACCGTTCCCGTCGTTGGCTGGGCCAGCGCGCTCGTCAGCACCAGCGCCATGGCGAATACCGCTACCACTGTCCTTCGCAAATTGAACATACTTCCTCTATTGATGAATTCTTCGTTCACTTCCGGACGATGCCACGGTTGGTTTCCGCGGCCGTGAAACTAGTTGCCCTCGCCGCCGCCGCCACCGCCCAGGTTCCATCCGCTCATGATGTCGCGCGCCGCATTGGGAGAGGTCAGCAGGGCGTCCACGCCCGCCACCACCATCACGGCCGTCACCCGGTCCGGGGTGCTCCCCGCGGTGGTCAGCAGCACGATCGGGTCTCCGGCCTTCAAACTGGAGAGCGGAACCGCCGGTGCGCGCTCGAAAACCTGTCCGATGTCGCCGCCGCGTCCGCCGCCCTGTCCCCGTCCGCCCCCCGCCCCTCCACGGCCCTGGCCACGGCCGCCATCGTCGCTCTGGCTGGCTCCGGGGTTGAAACGCCGGGCCAGAAAGGCCGCCACTTCCGGCGCCAGTCTCTTGATCTGCGAATCGGGGTCCAGCCGGACGGTCAGCGGCTTCGGCTTCTTCACGGCCAGATCCTTCACCTTGATCTCATTGGCGGGTGCGTCAATCGATTCGATGGTGGCCGAGATGCGCCGGAAGGTCCCGAAGAAAACCCGCTCGGCGGCGATCTTGTCGCCCTCGGCGTTCTTGTTGCCCAGGACGCGTACCTGGTCGTCAACCTTAATCTCCGCCAGCGAGCCCGGCTTGGCATCGGTGCTTTTGAAGGAGTCCGCGGAGTACCGGCGGACGTCGGTCTTATCGGAAAGCTGGACGGCCAGTTCCTTCGAGCCTACCTTGACGGTGAACGACCGGGCTGCGGCGTCTGCCGCCGATACCACGCCGCTGGTGCCGCGCTTCACCCAGTCTTCGTCCTCCTGCTTGTGTATCTCGGCGATGTCCGACTTGATCAGAAAAAAGACTTTGGCGGCTTCCAGCGTCTTCTTGTCTGCCGAAAGCTTTCCCACAGCCAGCACCTTGTCGCCAGCGGCAATGGCCGGCAACTCGATCTTGACGAACTGCTTGGGGTCGGTGACTCCGGCAGGCATGCGGAGCAATATCGTGCGGTCGGTGGTCGCAATTTGCACTGCATCGCCCTTCTCCGTCGTCACCGCGATCTGCCTGGCCTGGAGATTGACGCCGGTGATGGCGCCTTTCACCTGGTCGTTGGCGGGCGCTGCTGACTGGGCAAACGCCGGTAGTCCGCCCAGGATGGCCAATAGCATGGCTTGGGATAGGTTGATGGAATTCATCGGGAGATGCAGGTGCCTCAAGTTCAATGGGCGTTCATGCCCGGCGTGAGGTTACACCGGAGCAATTCCTTGAGGACGGATCTAACCGGCTCGGAATCCTAAACTTACGACGGACTCTCCAGGGTCTCGCGAGGGCCGCGCAGGCACACGGAGACTTCACCGCGGTGACTTGATAGGGAGAGAAACAGGAGGCGGGAAAAACACGGGAAGCCGCGTAGATTTCAGATAGCTACGCGGCGTCCCATAGAACGAACAGAATCTTGGAAAGCCAGCTTACTTCTTCGCGGTGTCGGCGGCGGGCTTGGGGGCCTTTTTGCCAGACTTCTTCGCGGTGTCCTTCGCGGCGGTGTCAGCGGCAATGGCAACGCTGCCGACGAGGAACGAAAGGGCGAGCATCAGGGTCATCAGTTTCTTCATTTGCGGTTCTCCTTTGGATTGTGGGGACGACTTATCGTCTTGGCAGTATCATACCCAACTGCACATGAAGTGTCCCTTAATCCCCAATTAAAATCAGTTCATATATCGCGTTCACAGCCATTTTCAAGTTTTTTCCGTCAAGTAAGTGTCTAGTTTTCAATGACATGCTGGCTTGCCCGGTTTTCCTGGGGGGCGTTTCGCGTCACCCGCCTGCTAGAGTGAAACCGGAGTGAAGAAGCCGGATATCGCAAAACGGATGGCTCGCCGGGCGGGTGTGACCCAGGCTGAAGCCGCGGACCGCCTGGACGAGGCGGTCCACCAGATCCTCCTCTGCCTCAGACGGGGCCAGGAGGCCAACCTCCCAGGTTTGGGGCGACTCCGGCACGCTCCGGGCGGCATTGTCTGGCTGGAGCACGAGGAGAAGCGCCGTGCCTAGAGAATCCGCCCTCCAGCACCTCACTGCCGTGGTGGTCAACGGACTCGCCACCGGCAAGGCCGTCGAGATCGATGGACTGGGAGTGTTCTACCCCGACGCCCAATCCTGGTTCCGATTCGAACCCTGCACCCGGCCGCGGGTCTTCATCGCCTATGCCAAGGAAGACGCTGCCCTGGCCAGCCGCTTGTACGAACAGATGGATGCGATGGGATTCCAACCCTGGATGGACGTCCACAAACTGCTCCCCGGCCAGAACTGGCCACGGGCCATCGAAAGCGCCATCGATGTCTCGGACTTCTTCGTGGCCTGTTTTTCCCGCACATCCGCCACCAAACGCGGCGGCTTCCAGGCCGAGATCCGCTATGCCCTGGACTGCGCCCGGCGCGCCCCACTGGAGGAGATCTTCATGGTGCCAGTCCGCCTGGACGACTGCCGCGTCCCGCGTGTGATTCAACGCGAAATGCAATATGTCGACCTGTTCCCCGACTGGGAGAGCGGCGTGGCGCGCCTGGTGAGCACCCTGCTCGACGAGTGGCGCCGCCGCTGCGGGGCGTGAAATCAGCCCCAGGGCCGAAATCGCGGCCGGGAGCGCTCCGCTTCGAGCCCCTGCAGGCTCGATACCGCCAGCACGGCGAACATCACCACCATGTAGGGGCTGCGCTCCCAGATGCCGGCCAGCGCCAGGAGAACCGCCACGGCCACTGACAGAATCAGCGAGTTCCGCCGGCCGCCCAGCGGATCGGACTGCTCGAAAAGAGCCCGCGATGCCTGGCCGCCGTCCAGGGGGTGAACCGGCAGCAGGTTCACCAGGCCCCAGTACAGATTGACGAATAGCAGGTCGTTCAGCAGCACGTACCAGAAATAGGAGGCCCCCTCGGAAACCGCGCCGGAGGCCGAGGCCGGCACCGCCGTCAGCCACGGCAGAAACACGTACCAGCCCAACTGGAGGTGCGCCCCCGCCTGCCATGCCAGGGCCGCCACCGCACCGGCGGCGCAGAAGCCGGCCGCGGGACCCGCCAGCGACACCACCAGCCGCGCCAGCGTGCCGCCGACGCCCCGCCTGGGAATCGCCAGCCCGCCCCATCCGTACAGCACCACCTCCGCCTCCGACCCGAACAGGCGGAACGCCCAGACGTGTCCCATTTCGTGCAGCAGAATGGAGCCGAAGCACACTGCCACCCAGATCAGAAGCGCCCCGGTTTCGTCGCGATTGGAGCCGGTGAGCAGGCAGGCGGCCCAGAACCAGAACTTGACATGGACGGGCACGCCGAAGATACGGAAGCTCCATTCCCCGGCGTTGCTCTGTGGACAGTCGGTCAGAGTAGGCATTCTATTGGGCCCAGGCTACTTCACGGTGATCGTCAGACCCGCCTGGCTTTGCCAGGAGCCGACCTGCACCACGACCGGAACCGACAGCCCCGGCGTCACGCCCGCGGGCACCTCGGCGTTGATCTGCAACAGCCCCGCCACGTACCCTGGGGCCGCACCCGCGTAATCCACCTTCGCCGCCAGGCCGCCGATGGTCACCGAAACGGGCAGGGCCGTAATCCGCGGCAGCGGTTCCGCCACCGGGGCCAGGGCTCCATCGGTCTGCGGGGGATTCGTTACGCCACCCCCGGTCGCGAAAATCTGGATGACGCTGCCAAAGGTGGCCGGGGACAACGAGGCATTCAGGCTATAGTCCTGATTGAGGATAGCGCCCGGGCCCAGCCCGGTCTTATCCTGCGAAAAGATGCCCGGGGTGGCGGCCTGCACGGGAACTGTCACAGCAGCCGACGTCTGCCCCTGGTATTGCACCTGGACCGCCGTGCTCGAAGCCCCGGCCGCCGCATAAGGCACGATGGCGTTGATCTGGCCCGCCGACACGTAGAGCAGCGTCGCGGGAGCGCCCCCGAACAGCACCTGCACGCCTCCCAGAGTGTTGCCGATGGACTTGCCGTCCGCGCTGATTTGCAGCGGGACGCCCGGAGTGGGGCCCATGTTGGTGCCCCACACCGTCACGATCTCCCCTGGCGAGACCGCGCCGGATGCGTCGTTGGCCCCATTCACCACCGCCGCCACCTGCGGCACCACCGGCAGGGCGGCTTGCTGCGTCACCGTGAACGTCTGCGGTCCAACCTGAATGCTCCCGCTGCGCGCCGGGCCGGTGTTGGCCTGCACGCTGTAGGCCAGGCGGCCTGGCCCGCTCCCCGTGGACGCCCCGGAAATCTGAAGCCAGCTTGCATTGCTGGACGCGCTCCACGGGCAACCGGCGCTCGTGGACACCAGCACATACCCGGTGGCGGCGCCCGAGCCGGCTGCCAGCGTCGCCGGCGACAGCGTCAGATTACCCGGAGAGCCGTCCTGGGTGATGGCCAGCACGGGCTGCACGCCGGTCACGCCGGTTGAGACAGTAAGGTTGGCGGTGCGAGGCGCCACGCAACCGTTCGCCGCCACCGCGTAGTTGATGTTCCCGTTGCCGTAATTGGTCGCCTGGGGATTATTCGCCGCCGAAACCATATTCGCCGGATCCAGCGTGAATGTGAGCCAATTCTGATTGCTGCCGGCCGACCACGCGCATCCCGAGGTCACCTGGAGCACTCCCGTGGCGCTGCCGCCCACAGGGATCTCCGCCGAGGTGGGCGACAGGACGTAGTTGCACGTACCAGCCAGTTGATAGACCGTCACCGTCAGCGTGCCCGTCACATTGGGCGCCGAGAAGGTGATGATGTCGTTTCGCATCGACAGGGAGTTGTTCGGGTCCAGGGTGAATGGGATGGACCCGGAACCCGTGATGGTGAGCGACTCGATATGGATCCACGGCGAGGTGGTGGAGATGGACCAGGTGCAGGTTTGGCCGGCCGCGGCGGTCACGGTCGCAGTGACGGCTGCGGTGATCGGCTGGCTCGAGGAGCCAGGCATCAGAAACACGCCCTGCGCCAGCGAGTAACCGCAGTTCACCCGTTGAGCCCACAGCGGCGCCCCTGCCGCCAACACCAACGGTAGCAACCATCTCATGCTTCGTATAGTAGCGCTTCCCTGCATGCCTTGAGTATCTCGACCGCCCTGGGCGTGTCTCCATGTACGCAGATGGTCTGGGCCTTCCCCTCGCGCGCCAGCCGCACGGCCTGCGAAGCGGCGGCTTGCGGACTGGTGATCAACGCGTTGGGCAGAGAGCGCGAACGGAGCGACCCGTCGGGCTCGTACCGCCGGTCGGCGAAGGCTTCCGCCACCGGCTTCAGGCCCATGCCGCGCCATATATCGAGTCCCGGCGAGCCGGCCAGGCCGATCACCGCCGCCCGCGGGTTCCACCGCGCCACCCCATCGCCAATCGCGCGGGCTACCTCTTCGTTCCGCGCCGCGGCGTGATACATGGCGCCGTGCGGCTTCACGTGCGCAACCCGGCCTCCCATTCGTTTGACCGTCGCGTCCAGCCGCATGATCTGCCGGTGCACGGTGTCGGCGAGTTCCTCGGCCGTCATGGCCATCTCGACGCGCCCGAAATTCTCCTTGTCTGGGTAGCCCGGATGGGCGCCGATCCGCACACCGTGGGCCAGCGCCAGGCGCACCGCCCGCTCGATGCTGGCGGCGTTGCCGGCGTGGCCGCCGCAGGCAATGTTGGCCCAGCGGATCTGGCACATCAATGCCGCTTCGAGCACGGCGTCCCCCAGTTCTCCCATATCGCAATTCAGATCCACGCTTATAGCCCCCTTCTATTTTCGGCCAACCAGCCCAATTGCAATAGGTCTACAGGAATCCTGCGAGGCATCCGATATAGAAACCGGGAGGACGTAGATCCCGAGCCGGCCACCGGTTTCGTACTACGTGAAAACACGCAACTCATTACGGAAAGCGCCACCGGAACTCTGCAGGCTGCGGGAAAGCTCGACATTTCGGTCTCCGCCGCACTCCGCGATTCCCTGCGGAACTGGCTGGCCGCGCAACCAGGACTGCGGCTGGACCTCTCCAAGGCAGAGTCCTGCGACACCGCGGTTCTGCAAGTCCTGTGCGCCGCGCACAAGAGCGCCGGGCGAATGGGCAAGAGCTTCCGCGTGGTCTCCCCGTCGGCCGCGGTGCTGGAGTTCAGCGCCGGGATCGGGCTCCCGCTTGAAGACTGGGCCGCGCAGGAGACCGCTGGTGCAGTATAATCCCGCCGACACGTACCTTCAGGAAGCCGAAGACCTGCTGGCGGAAATTGAAGAGGCGGCGCTGTCGCTGGCCGGAGAGAAGCCCGGCGGCGAACGCCTCAACCAGTTGTTCCGCGCCTTCCACACCATTAAAGGGTCGGGAGCGATGTGCGGCTTCAACCAGGTAGCCGCGTTCACCCACCGCGTGGAAACCGTCCTCGATCTGGTCCGCCAGGGTTCCATCCCCGTGTCAAACACTCTGGCGGAGGCCATCCTGTCCGCCAAGGACGAGATTCGCGCGCTGCTGGCCGCCGGACAGCCGGGCGAGGCCGATGCGCGGGCGTCCACGCGGGACCTGGTCGCCCTCTTGGATGGGCTTGCCGGAGCCGGCGAGCCAGCTCCCAAGAGTGCCTCCAAACCGGCTGACGCTCCTCACGGGACCGGCGAGGTTACCTGGCGGATCCTCTTCCGGCCGGACCCCGACCTCATGATCCACGGCGGAAGGCCCGCCGCGCTGATCCGCGATCTGCGAAGCCTCGGCGAGTGCCAGGTGTCGGCGCAGACCGACCGGGTCCCGGATCTGGATGAAATCGACCCGGAGCGCTGCTACCTCGGGTGGAGCATCACGCTTAGAACCGGTGCCGGTCGCGACGCCATCCGGGATGTCTTCCTGTTCGTCGAGGACGGCGCCACCCTGGAAATCGAAGCCGTGCCGGAGGGCTCCTCGGCTCCAGCCGTCCGCGCGCCCCGCCCGCGCCAGGGAGCCGCCACCTGCAACGCGCTGTCCAGGGAATCCACGGTGCGGGTGCCCTCGGAGCGGCTCGACCGCCTGGTGGGCCTGGTGGGTGAACTGGTGGTGAACCAGTCGCGTCTGGCCCAGGCGGCCTCCCATGCCGGAGCGCCCGAACTGGCCGGCCCGGTCGAGGAAATCGAACGCCTCGTGGCCGAGTTGCGGGACGACGTGCTGGGGATTCGCATGATGCCTATCGGCAGCATTTTCGGGCGATTCCGGCGCCTGGTGCACGATCTTTCGGCGGAGTTGGGAAAGCAGATCGACCTGGTCACCAGCGGTGAGGAAACCGAGCTCGACAAGAGCATCCTGGATCAGCTCGGCGAACCGCTCGTCCATCTCCTGCGCAACTCGATCGACCATGGGATCGGGACGCCCGAACAAAGGGCCGCCTCCGGGAAGCCGGCCCGCGGGGTGATCCGGCTCAGCGCCTTGCACACCGGTTCGGATGTGGTGGTGGGGGTGGAAGACGACGGGCGCGGGCTCGACCGGGCCGCCATCCGCGCCAAGGCCGTCGAGAAGCAACTCATCCCCGCCGACGCCGGTCTCACCGGCAAGGAAATCCTCAATCTGATTCTGCTCCCCGGCTTCTCGACGGCCGGGCTGGTGACCAGCGTGTCCGGCCGGGGCGTCGGCATGGACGTGGTGAAGCGGCAGATCGATGCGCTGCGAGGCGCCATTTCGATCGCCAGCGAGCCAGGCAAAGGCACCCGCATCTCGCTGCGTCTGCCCTTGACGCTGGCCATCATCGAGGGATGGCTGGTCGAGGTGGGTCCAGACCGCTTCATCCTGCCCATGGCCGCGGTGGCGGAAAACATCGAACTCGATCGCATCCAGCGCGCGCGCAACAACGGGCGGAACATCGTGGCGGTGCGCGGGGAATTGATCCCGTACATCGACCTGCGGGAAGCTTTCGGTCTGCCGGGCAGCCCGCCGGCGGTCGAGAAGGTGGTGGTCGTGCATCACGAGGAGCACCGCGTGGGGCTGGTGGTCGACCGTGTGCTGGGCACGCACCAGACGGTGCTGCAACCTCTGGGCAGCTTTCTGCGAAACGTTGGGGTAGTATCGGGTTCCACGGTGATGGGCGATGGCGGCGTGGCGCTCATTCTGGACATTCGTGAAATCGTGCGATTCGCCCAGCGGCAGGGGAAACGAGCCCAACCATGATAACTGAAACCTCCAACTACATCACGTTCAAGCTTGGCGGCGAACTGTTCGCCATCAATGTGCACCGGGTGCGCGAGGTGCTGGAAATCTCCCGGATCACCAGTGTCCCTACCGCCCCGGCGTATCTGCGCGGCGTGGTCAACGTGCGCGGGAAGGCCATCCCCGTGGTGGACCTGCGCCTCCGCTTCGGCCTTCCCAAAGGCGTGGACACCGTGAACACGCGGATCGTCGTTCTGGAACTTGAGCTGGACGGCGAGGCCGTCGTGTTGGGGGGCCTCGCCGATAGTGTGCACGAAGTGATCGAGATCGAGCCGGCCAGCATCGAGCCGCCGCCGCAGATTGCCATGCGGTGGCGCAGCGAGTTCATCCAGGGCATGGGCAAGCGCGGCGACGAGTTCATCATCATTCTCGACGTAGACGCGGTGTTCTCCTCGGAGGAACTGGTACTGGCCGACGAAGCCGCCGCGGGGAACGCCACAGAAGCGGCATAGAGGGAACATCGAATGAAGAACTGGAAGATTGGAACCCGGATCACCTCTGGTTTCGCGGTAGTGATCCTGATCGCAATGGCCTTGGGAGGTTTTGCGTACAGCCTGGTGGGAACGGTTCAGGAGACCTCGGTCCAGGTCACTAGCAGCGCCCTCCCGGGCCTCTACCTTCTGGCGCAGATCCAGAACAATCAACAGCGGGCCTTTGCCACTCTCCTCAGCTTTGCCATATCGAAGGACCCGCAGCAGGAGGCCCGCCTGGAAGCCGAATACCAGAGTATCCGGGCGGCTAACTCGACCGCCATGGCCGAGACCGAGAAAACCATCGTCACCCCGAGAGGCCACGAATTGCTGGGCAGCCTGGCGGGGGCGCGGGCGATCTACGTGAACGGCGTGGACGAGGTTTTGCGCCTCAAAAGAGAGGGAAGGGACCAGGACGCCGTCTCCGTTCTGGAGTCCCGGCTGAGGCCGGCCCACGAGGCTTATGTGAAAGCGACCGGAGAGCTGATGGCGTACACCAAGTCCTTCTCCGACGAGAAGAGCCAGGCCATCCAGGCCGCGGTCGCCAGCACCCGCGACGGAATCCGCATGGGCCTGCTGGCGGCGCTTCTGGCTGCCGTGGGGATTGCCTGGACGATCATGCGCAGCATCGCCCGTCCGCTCGCAGCGGCCAGCGCACTGGTCGGCCACGTGGCAAAGGGTGACCTGAGCCAAAAGGCGGACGTGACGTCCGGGGACGAGTTGGGCAGGATGATCGAGGCTATGAACGGTATGGTGGACAACCTGCGGAGCGCCGCCACCGTGGCCCGGTGCATCTCCGAGGGCGACCTGGAGGTGCAGCCGAAAGCGCTTTCGGAACAGGACATTCTGGGACAGTCGCTGATCCGCATGGTCGGCAATCTTAAGACCACGGTCCACGTGGCGGTTAAGATCTCCGAAGGGGATCTGACGGTGCAAGCCAAGGCGCTTTCCGAACGCGACACTCTCGGTCAGGCGCTGGTTCAAATGCTGGAGAAACTACGCAGGACAGTCGCCGAAGTGAGTTCGGCCGTCGCCAACGTTTCGGCTGGCAGCGGGCAGATGAATGCCACCGCCCAGCAGCTCTCGCAAGGCGCCTCCGAGCAGGCGGCCTCCGCCGAAGAAACCACCTCGGCGATGGAAGAGATGGCTGCCAGTGTCCAGCAGAACGCCGACAATGCCCACCAGACCGACAAACTCGCCTCCAAGGCCTCCGAAGACGCCAGGAGCAGCGGGGACACGGTAAGACGCACCGTGCAGGCGATGAGGGAGGTGGCCGAGAAGATCGCCATCATAGAGGAGATCGCGCGCAAGACGGACCTGCTGGCGCTGAACGCCGCCGTGGAGGCGGCGCGTGCCGGCGAACACGGCAAGGGCTTCGCGGTGGTGGCGTCGGAAGTTCGCAAACTCGCCGAGCGCAGCCAGACTGCCGCCGCCGAGATCAGCCGGCTGACCGCGGGAGGCGTGCAGACCGCCGAGGGAGCGGGCCAGATGCTCGAGAAGCTGGTGCCTGACATTCAAAAAACCGCCGAACTGGTGCGCGAGATCGCCGCCTCCAGCGCGGAGCAGAACACGGGGGCGGGCCATGTGAATCAGGCCATTCAGCAACTCGACCAGGTGATCCAGCAAAACGCCTCTGCGTCCGAGGAGATGGCCGCCACCGCCGAGGAACTCTCCAGCCAGGCGGACATCCTCCAGTCCAGCATTTCCTTCTTCCGCACCGGCGAGGACGAGCGCCCCGGCGCAAGGGGAGCGCATCGCGCCTCCGGACCGGCACCCGCGCAGTTGCGGCCGCCATCCGCTTCCAGGCCGGCACGCAAGTCCACAGCGCCTGGGGCTGGGCTGGCGCAGCTACAACGGGCGGTCAAGTCCTCCGGCGTGGCGATCCAACTCGAGAGCGATGGCGACGGCCACGACGGGGAATTTGTCCGCTATGACTCCTAGCGACGCCAGCGACATCACGCGGCTGTCGGCCCGCAACTTCTCCCGGCTCTCGGCGTTCATCGCCGACCAGTTGGGCATCAAGATGCCGGACGCCAAGGTCCCCATGGTGCAGAGCCGGCTGATGCGCCGGGCCCGGGAGTTGGGGTTCGACTCGGTGGACGGATACGTGGAACATGTGTTCCAGGCGCCCGGCGCTTCAGGCGAGCGTGTCCACGTGATCGACGCCCTGACCACCAACAAAACCGACTTCTTTCGCGAGCCGGTCCACTTCGACTACCTCACGGCCAGCGTCCTGCCGATGTTCCGCGCCGAGGCGGAAGCCGGCCGGGGCAACCGCGGGCTGCGGCTCTGGTCCGCCGGGTGTTCCTCCGGCGAAGAGCCCTATACGCTGACGATGGTGTTGAGCGAGTTCGCCAGCCGGAACCGGGGTTTCGACTTCTCGATTCTCGCCACGGATGTTTCCACCCGCATGCTGGAACGCGCCAAGGCCGCCATTTACGAGGAGTCCCGGATTGCTCCCGTCCCCGCCTCCTTGCGTTCCAAGTACCTGCTGCGCAGCAAGGACCCGGTCCGCCAACTGGTCCGCGTGGTGCCCGATTTGAGGCGTACCGTAACCTTTGAACACCTCAACCTCATGGACGAAACGTATCGCGTCAGGGGACCTTTCGATGTCGTGTTCTTCCGCAACGTGATGATCTACTTCGACCGCCCAACCCAGGAAAAGGTGGTCAACCGGATGTGCCGCCACATCCAATCCGGCGGGTACCTCTTCGTGGGTCACTCCGAAACGCTGGCGGGTCTCGACATCCCGGTGGCGGCCGTGGGCCCCGCTATCTACCGCAGAACCTGAATCGCGATGCCACTCTCGAAGAAGATCCAAGTGCTGATCGTCGACGACTCGGCGACAGTGCGCCAGACGATGAAGGAAATCCTGCAAAGCGACCCACAGATCGAGGTCATGGCGGTCGCTTCAGATCCGTTCGTTGCCGCCGAACGCATCAACGCGTGTATCCCCGACGTCATTACGCTGGATGTCGAAATGCCCCGCATGGATGGGTTGACCTTTCTCGAGAAGATCATGACCCAGCACCCCATTCCGGTGGTGATTTGCTCCTCCCTGACCGGCGGCCGTTCCGAAACGGCCCTCCAGGCCCTCGAAAAGGGCGCCGTGGAGATTATCACCAAGCCGAAAGTGGGAACCCGCGAGTTCCTGGAGGAATCGCGCGTGCGGATCTGCGACGCAGTGAAGTCGGCAGCTCACGCCCGGATCAAGGGCCGCACGCGCGCTGCCTCCATCGCCGTCCAGCCCAAACTGACCGCCGACGCCGTGCTCTCAAAACCGCGTTCCATGGCCATGCTGGAAACCACCGAGAAAGTGGTCGTGGTGGGCGCCTCCACCGGAGGCACCGAGGCCTTGCGGGAGATGCTCCAGGCCATGCCCATCGATGCGCCCG
>Ga0265323_10001211_pt1 | contig 13086 bp, 12 predicted proteins | sample 41225metaG_FD_193580 | JGI IMG/M metagenome (GOLD analysis project Ga0265323, IMG submission 193580) | Rhizosphere microbial communities from Carex aquatilis grown in University of Washington, Seatle, WA, United States - 4-12-25 metaG | ecosystem: Host-associated > Plants > Roots > Rhizosphere... | reverse complement strand
CCGCCATCATGAAAATCGCCAAACGTCATTCTTTACGCGTTGTCGAAGATGCAGCTCAAGCTATTTTAGCTTCCATTGATGGCAAGCACGTGGGTTCATGGGGAGATGCCGCAGGGTTTAGTCTTCACCCCTTAAAGAATTTGAATGTCTGGGGCGACGGCGGCCTCATTGTCACACGTTCCAAGGAGCTATACAAGAAACTACGGTTATTCCGTAATCATGGGTTGGCTAATCGCGATGAAGTTGAATTTTTTGGGCATAATTGCCGCCTGGATTCCCTGCACGCGGTCATCGGCAACCGTCTTATTAAAGAGGCCCATTTCATTACCAACAAACGCATTGAACATGCCGGTCAATTTGACGAGGCTTTCAAAAGCTTGCCGGGAATTACTATTCCGCCCCGTCGTAAAGGTGTCAAACGGGTTTATCATACCTATGTTATCCATGCCCAACGCAGGGACGCTTTGTTAAAATATTTAATGGAAAAAGGGATCGAGGCTAAGGTCCATTATCCCATTCCGCTCCATCTTCAGAAAGCGGCCAAGTATTTAGGGTATAAAAAAGGTGATTTCCCTATATGCGAAGAGCATTGCCGTAACATTATTACATTACCGGTTCATCAGCATTTAACACAGGACCAGATTGATTATATGATCGACCGTGTTTACAAGTTCTATAAAAGTTAAGCCGTAGAGGGTAATGGGAAAAGGACAAGTCTATGAGCATAAGCCAAATTGGCAAGGAGCATATCAACACGATCCTCGACGGAACAAAAATTAATTGGTACCATGACCGCATTAGGGCCTGGGAGAGGGGCGAACGCATTGCTCCCATTACCATCGACATGGCCCTTACGACCACCTGTAACATGGGCTGCGAGTTTTGCTATCGCTTTCTGCAAAATAACAAGATCCACAAGATCACCAAGGAGCATATGACCGCCTTTCTTGATGATTGCAAAGAGATAGGTGTTAAGGGCATATCCCTTGTCTCTGACGGGGAAAGTTCCATTAGCCCTGCGTATGAGCCTACTATTACTTATGGCCATTCTCTTGGGCTTTCGATGGCATCTGGAACTAATGCGTACCTCCTTCATTCAGAGTTGCTTGCTAAAGTTTTTCCCAAACTTACTTATCTCAGGGTCAATATCTCGGCCGGAGAAGAGGCTCGTTACAATGAAATCATGGGCGCCAAAGGCGATATGTTTAAGAAGGTCTGCAACAATATTAGAGAAATGGTGAAGATGAAGAAAGCGGGAAAGAGTAATTGCACGGTGGGCATGCAAATGGTTTTTCTGCCGAAATATGAGGACCAACTGATCCCCTTGGCCAAGTTGGCCATCGAATTGGAAGCCGACTATTTGGTCATTAAACATTGCAGTGATGACGAATTCGGCGCCCTGGGCATCAGGTATAGTGACTATGAAAAAACTTACCCTACGATCAAAGCCGCAGAAGCTTTGTCTACAAGCAAGACTTTAATTAAAGCTAAATGGAGTAAGATTCAAGAATGTACAACAAAAGGTGCAATACGGCCTTATCAGAGATGTTACGGGCCTCCATTCCTTCTTCAAATAAGTGGGACAGGATTAGTCGCCCCTTGCGGTATGTTGTTCAACGAAAGGTATAAAAAGGATTATCATATTGGTAATATTACAGAAACACGATTTAAAGATATTTGGAAGAGCGAAAGATACTGGGAGGTCGTGAAGATGCTGGCCAGCCCGGCATTCAATGCCCAAACGATGTGCGGCAGCCTTTGCCTGCAGCACAGTGTCAATAAATACTTAGACCGTTATGTCAAGGGAGAGATCGAATTAGTGGAACCTGTTGGCGATAAACCGCCGCATTTGGACTTCGTCTAAGGGATGGCATGGAGATGATATGTATTCGAAAGTTTACAACGGGACCAGGCAAATAGTAGTTGCGCATGAAAATTTGAAGAAGCCGCCAAGTGCTGCCCAGTGGCTGTTTTTTATTTTTTTACCTAAACTGCCTATGTTTGTGTTGGCTTTACCTTTCATTGCCCTGATGAGATTGCTCCGTCCGCTCGTTTGGATACGGCTTATTCCCGTTTATGAAAGGATCGGGCATGGATTAGGCAATACTGAAATGTATTTGTTAGAGCGCAGGGCAGGACTGGATACTTCCAAGACCATTGATATTTTTTATCCTGACCGTCCATGGAAATGTAACCGGCAAATGATAAAAATGTGGCAAAAAGTAATTCCCCTATATGATTGGGTTTATTGGATAGCATGGGCTGACTTGGAGATCCCTGGTTACGGGCCCCATCATTACATTCCTGTCCACAATGACCGCGATGTCAGAGGATTATCGAATGATACGCCCCCACCAGTGTCTTTCAGCAGACAAGAAGAGGACCGTGGCGCTCGTTTGTTGCGTGACATGGGCATCCCTGCCGGTTCCCCCACTGTTTGCTTTCATGGCAGAGATGCCGCTTATCAAGAGGCGCTGGCGCCCAATAACGATTACTCACACTATGATTTTCGCGATGTAGATATAAATACCTATATACCGGCGATTAAAGCGCTCGTTAGCCGTGGGTATTACTGTATTCGTATGGGAAACGTGGTTAAGAAGCCTTTTCTCTGGCAAAATCCTCATGTGATTGATTATGCCACGAGCAGATGGAGAAGTGATTTTGCCGACATGTACTTAATTTCAAGATGCCATTTTTATATTGGAAACTCTTGCGGGGTGGATGCAATGGCCGTGTTTTTTAGAAAACCGCGGGTGGTTTTAAATATGATTCCCATAAAGCTCACGGATGTTTGGGCTCCTTCCAATTTATTTATTTTTAAGAAGTTATGGTCCATCCAAGAAAAGAGATTCCTCACTTTCAAGGAAATCATGAACTCAGGGGTTGGATATTATTTAAAAGATATATTGTATAAACAACACGGCCTTGAGGCAGTTAATAATACGCCTGAAGAAGTTGTTGATGTCATTGTGGAAAAAGACGAAAGAATGCGTGGATCCTGGAAGACTAATGATGAATACGAAGAGCTTCAGCGCAGATTTTGGGCTTTATATACACCTGACCGTCTTAATCAGGTATTTAAAGCCCGGGTGGGGTCGAAATACTTGTTACAGAACCAGGATCTTTTGGATTAAAATGAAAAATAAAGTCATTGTTTTGGGCAGTAATTCTTTCTCCGGTGCGCATTTTGTTGATTTTTTGCTGGATGAAGGCGTTGAGACGGTCGGCATCAGCCGTTCCGTTGAACCGAATGATGTTTTTCTGCCGTATAAAAAGAAAAAAAGTTCTTTGTTTAAATTTTATAAGCTTGATTTAAATTCCCAGCTGGATGCCATCATGAAAGTAGTAGAAGATATCCGTCCGGATTATGTAGTCAATTTTGCGGCGCAAGCAATGGTAGCAGAAAGCTGGCAGCATCCCGAACATTGGTTTCAAACAAATACGTTAGCAAATGTGAAGCTGCACGACCGTTTACGTAAATGCAGTTTTTTATGTAAGTATGTACATGTTTCGACACCGGAAGTGTACGGTAATTGTCAGGGACTTGTGAGAGAAAACACGAATTATTCCCCCAGCACACCGTACGCGGTTTCACGGGTCGCGGCAGATTTAAGCTTGATGACATTTTTAAAGAATTATAATTTTCCGGTGGCATTCACACGTTCAGCGAATGTTTATGGCCCCGGGCAGCAATTGTATCGTATTATACCGCGAACGATTTTATTTATCCTTTTAGGCAAAAAGCTTCCGCTTCATGGGGGAGGGCATTCAATCCGTTCTTTCATTCATATCCGTGATGTGGCGCAAGGGACATGGGCTGTCGCCAAGAATGCTCAGCCCGGCGAGATTTTCCATTTTTCCACATCTCGTAATATTTCTATCCGGGACGCGGTTAAACTAATCGCCAAAAAAATGAATGTCCGTTTCGAGGACTGTGTTGATATTGTTGATGAACGTCCGGGTAAAGACGCGGCCTATTTATTGGATAATAAAAAAGCAAAAACTGTTTTAGGATGGCAGGATCGTATTACCCTTGAAGAGGGTATCGACGAGACGATCCAGTGGGTTAAGGATAATTTAGATGTCTTGAAGCGACTGCCGGATCATTATATCCATAAGCCTTAAGAAAGGATTTCAAAGATGCATGTTTTAGTGACTGGTGGATGCGGCTATATTGGAACAAATTTAACACAGGCCTTACTGGACCAAGGGCATCAGGTTACTGTCGTTGATATTATGTGGTTCGGTAATGTGCTGGCAGGGCATAAGAATTTAAAAGTGGTCCAAGGGGATATCAGAGAAGCAGAAAAGATCCCCATGCAAGGTGTTGATGTGGTCATGCATTTGGCAAATGTGGCTAATGATCCCTGCGGGGATTTAGATTCCAAATTAGCCTGGGAAGTAAATGCCTTGGCATCAATGCAGTTGATCGAACTGGCCATTAAATATAAAGTTAAACAATTCATGTATGCCAGTTCGGGGAGTGTTTACGGGGTGAAAGATGAGCCGCAGGTTACCGAAAACTTGTCTCTTGTTCCGATCTCGGACTATAACAAGACTAAAATGATCAGCGAACGTGTATTTTTAAGTTATCAGCGTGACATTATTTTGCAGTGCATCCGTCCGGCAACGGTATGTGGATTATCGCCGCGGATGAGGTTAGATGTGTCGGTTAATATGATGACCTCCCAGGCCTTGATTAAGAAAAAAATGACGGTCTTTGGGGGAAATCAAATCCGTCCTAATATTCATATGAAGGATATGATAGGGGTTTATTTACATTTTCTCCAATTGGGGAGTAAAGCAACAGGAGTTTTTAACGCAGGTTTTGAGAATATTTCCATTCTTGATATTGCCAAGATGGTAGCCAAACATGTTCCGGCAGAGGTAGTTATTACTGAATCTAATGACCCTCGTTCATATAGTCTTAATTCGGATAAATTGCTTGCTACGGGTTTTAAGCCTCGCTATGGCGTCGAGGATGCTATTAAAGAGATGGTAACAGCATACCAGGCCGGAGCGTTTAAAGATGAAGATAATTGTTATAACATTCGCACCATGAAAAAGCTTTACGGTTCGAAAGTTGGAAAGGGATAATGGGCAAAGAGATCGATCTTTTAGTTAATTATCCCAAGGCAAAGCGCGATGTAAAAGATCGCGGCGCTCAAAAAACCCCTGAAGACAGAGCTCTGGCCAGGCAGTTTGGTAAAGATTTTTTTGATGGGGATCGTCGACATGGGTATGGGGGATATAATTATAATTCCCGTTTTTGGCAGCCGGTTATACCGGCCTTTCAAAAGCATTTTGGTTTGACTGGCAACAGTTCTCTGCTGGATGTTGGATGCGGCAAGGGCTTTATGTTGCATGATCTGGCGCAATTTATCCCAGGAATTAAGCTCAAAGGGCTGGATATTTCTTCATACGCTATAGCCAATGCCATTGAAGATATGAAACCGCATGTGATTGTCGCCAACGCCAAAAAGCTGCCGTTTCCTGATAAAGCATTTGATGTGGTAATCTCGATTAATACAATCCACAATCTTGATCGTAAGGGGTGTGGAGAGGCTTTGCAGGAGATTGAACGCGTAAGCCGCGGTAAAAGTTTCATTACTGTGGATGCCTATCGTAATGATGAACAGAAGGAATTGATGGAGGCTTGGAACCTTACCGCCCAGACCATAATGCATGTAGATGAGTGGAAAAACTTTTTTGCCGAGGTCGGGTTTACGGGGGATTATTTTTGGTTCATTCCATAAAGAGAAGACCGATGAGAAAGACTGAAATTGCTAAAGAATTGTTACGCCGGATGAAATTGATCCGCTTGGCCGAGGAAACCATAGCTGCACGGTATTCTGAGAACAAGATGCGTTGCCCAACTCATTTGTGCACGGGGCAGGAGGCAGTGTCCGCGGCGGTTGGTTTTGTTTTGAGCAAGGATGATTTTGCGGTGAGTTCGCATCGTGCTCATGGACATTATTTGGGAAAAGGCGGTGATCTGCGCGCCATGCTGGCAGAGATCTACGGGAAGGCTACGGGCTGTTCTGCCGGTAGGGGCGGTTCGATGCACCTTATTGATGAGAGCGTCGGATTTATGGGCAGTACAGCGATTGTTGGCAATACGATCCCTATTGGAGTTGGTCTTGGGCTTTCGATTAAGCTTAACCAAACGAAGCAGGTTAGCTGTATTTTTTTTGGTGAAGGGGCAACGGAAGAAGGTGTATTTTATGAATCAGTGAATTTCGCAGTCCTTAAAAAACTTCCGGTACTTTTTATTTGTGAGAATAATCTTTATTCAGTGTATTCGTCTCTTAAAGATCGTCAGCCAGCCGGGCGGGACATTTACAAGATGGTCCAAGGGCTCGGTTGTCCAGCTGAAAAAGGGGATGGTAATGATGTTTTTGAAATTTATGAGAAAGTGAAGAAGGCAGTGGCTTTGTTACGTGGGGGAAAGGGTCCTTATTTTTTTGAATTTTCCACTTATCGCTGGCGGGAACATTGCGGTCCGAATTTTGATAATGATATCGGATACCGCAGTGAGAAAGAATTCTTAGCGTGGAAGAAAAAGGACCCGGTTGGTCGATTAGAAAAGGATATTTTGAAAAAAGGAATGCTCTCGCACCAACAGATCGATCAGATGGAGCAGGGGATCAAAAGTAAGATCGATGCCGCTTTTCATTTTGCGGAAGAATCACCTTTTCCTCAAGCACTCGAGGCGTATACGCAACTTTTTAAGGAATAAGCATGGCCAACCGAAGACTAAATTTTGCCAAAGCAGTTAATGAAGCATTGACGCAGGCCATGGAGAAAGATACTAGGGTCATCTGTTATGGTCTTGGCGTTGATGATCCTAAGGGTATTTTTGGAACGACATTGGGCTTAAAAGAAAAATTTGGACCTGGTCGCGTGTTTGATATGCCGACTGCAGAGAATGCTATGACGGGCATCGCCATAGGGGCATCGCTTAATGGCGTTCGTCCGGTAATGACACATCAACGTTTGGATTTTTTCCTTTTAGCCATGGATCAACTGGTGAACAGTGCGGCCAAGTGGCATTATATGTTTGGTGGTAAGTCTTCTGTGCCGATCACGATCCGCCTGATCATGGGACGCGGATGGGGGCAAGGGCCTACACATTCTCAGAATTTGCAGGCGTGGTTAACTCATATTCCTGGCCTTAAAGTGGTGGCGCCGGCAATGACTGCGGACGTTAAAGGGCTTCTTTTAGCGAGCATTTTTGATGACAATCCTGTGGTCTTTCTTGAACACCGCTGGCTTCATAATCTCGAGGGTGATGTGCCTGCAGGTGCCGTACCTATTCCATTGGGGAAAGCCAACTTGATCAAGAAAGGTGATGATGTCACTATTGTTTCGTTCTCCTATATGACCATTGAAGCCCTTCACGCCATTGAGGTCCTTGAGAAAGAAGGTGTGCATTGTGATCTGGTGGATTTGAGGACCTTAAGCCCCCTTGATTGGGATTCGATTTTTGCTTCAGTCAGTCGTACAGGTCGCCTATTGGCATTAGATACCAGCAATGAAACCGGATCTGTCGCGGGCGAGATCATTGCCCGGGTCAGCATGGGACTTTTTGCTAAGTTAAAAGCAGCCCCGCAAAGGCTTGCCTCGCCGGATTATCCTAGTCCGACCAGCCCTGCGTTGACCAAAAGTTTTTATAAGGGCGCTGAAGATATTGTCGATGCCGTTAACAAAATGCTGGATAAGAATATTTCGTTGGAATATTTTCAAGATCATCGCAAGCGGCCGCATGACGTTCCGGGTGATTGGTTTAAGGGGCCTTTTTAAGGAGGATAGCTCCCGCGCTGCCTCACTGGCAGTTTTCGCGGCACCGCTATTAGAGAGTTAATATGCCTAAAGAAATGTTAGCTGCGATTTTAGTCGAGCAGAAAAAACCGCTCGTACTTGATAAGGTCTCTTTGCCTGAAGAATTACATTATGGACAGGTCTTAGTCAAGGTCCATTATAGCGGCATTTGCGGATCACAAATAGGAGAGATCAACGGTGTCAAGGGAGAGGATAAGTATTTACCTCATTTATTAGGACATGAGGGATCAGGAGAGGTTGTGGCCGTAGGTAACGGGGTCACTCATGTTAAACCTTCGGATCATGTGGTCATGCATTGGATGCCGGGTAGCGGGATTGAATCCAAGCCGCCAGTATATTCCTGGAAAGGTAAATTATTAAATGCCGGTTGGGTAACGACATTTAATGAGTATGCAATAGTTTCTGAGAATCGCCTTACGATTATCCCGAAAGATTTTGATTTGAAAATAGCAGCCCTATTCGGTTGTGCCGTAACCACGGGTTTAGGAGTTATTAATAACAAAGCTCAATTACAGATCGGTCAATCTGTTCTTATCCTTGGTGCGGGCGGGGTAGGATTGAATATTATTCAGGGGGCGGCGATGGTATCTGCCCATCCGATCATTGCGGTCGATCTTTATGATGCGAAACTAGACGTGGCTAAAAAACTGGGAGCGACACATATTATTAATACGAAGATGCAAAATGTAACAGATGCTGTGCACAAGATTGTGGGAGATAATGGAATAGATGTTGTCGTTGATAATACTGGGAACCCTCAAGTGATTGAAGAGGGGTATCGTTTGACCAGTTCGAAAGGACGAATGATTTTAGTAGGAGTATTGCCAAAGGACAAAAAGGTTTCGTTGAATACTTTAGCGTTACATTTTGGAAAGACTTTGTCAGGAACTAAGGGGGGCGAGTGTCGGCCAGATTTGGATATTCCGCGTTATATCCGTCTTTGTCAAGCAGGGAAGTTGAAGTTAAGTGAATTTATCACCGATAGAATTCCTTTAACAGAGATTAACGAGGCCATTGAACGTATGCGCAGAGGTGAGGTAATCGGGCGGTGTTTGATTGGGGTAGAAGGTTTATGAAAAAGGGATTTCCGGTCGCAATAATTATTTCTATTTCTAGTGATACAGGCCACGCTTTAGCTTTAAGGTGGCAGGGAAAAGGATTTAATGTTTACGGGACATATCGCACACCGTCTCCTAAAGTTGAAGAATTAAATGCTCTGGGGATCAAGACGGTTCATTGTGATCTAACAGATAATACGTCGATTAAAGAGACCTGTTCTTTTTTGAGCAAGGCTTGTCCTGATTGGGATTATCTGGTCATTTGTCCGGGGCTTCAAGATCCGGTCGATTCTTTTGCCGGTTGTGATTTTTCTGAGTGGGAGCAGTCCATCAAGGTCAATTTTATAAAGCAAATGCAGATTATTCATGAACTGCTTCCATTTCGTTCAAAAGATGCGTCAAAGCCGCCGATGGTCCTTCTTTTTGCTGGGGGAGGAACCAATAATGCAACAGTGAATTATTCAGCTTATACGGTCTCAAAGATTGCGCTGATCAAGATGTGTGAACTGTTGGATGCTGAAATCCCGGATACCAGCTTTACGATTCTTGGCCCGGGCTGGGTCAAAACGAAGATTCATGAGGCCACATTAAAAGCGGGGATCAAGGCGGAATCAAATTATCAAAAGACCATTGAAAAGTTGGCGGGGGATGAGTGCACGCCTATGGATCGTGTGCTGGATTGCTGCGATTGGATCATCAATGAGGAGCGGAAAGTTATTGGTGGGCGTAATTTCAGTGTCGTTTTTGATCAATGGGGAACCGGGGAGCTGAAGGCTAGCTTATTGGAAGATCCGAACATGTATAAACTTCGCAGGCAAGGGAATGATCGGATTATTAAAATAATACGAAACTGAATAATTGTGAGGGTGCTGATGATTTCTTCTACGATATTGAAAGAACTAATGACGTTATTGCCGAGCGTTTCCAAGTATCATTCACCTGGCGGGGAATTACAGCCATTTTTTAAGAAAATTGCTCGCAGAGAGATTGATTCGATGTTCTCTTCTCCAAAGTCCAGGGCCGTGGATTTTATTCCTTTCGGGAAGCTTTGGTTTCCTTATTATAAGATGGGTGCGGTGGATACGCTAAATCTTTTTGATATCGATGAGCTCATTATTTTCAGTTTTTATTGGGCGAACCGCAGGCATTATAAGAAGGTTGTTGATATCGGGGCTAATCTTGGCCTGCATTCAATACTGTTAAGCCGGTGCGGGTATTCCGTGCGGTCTTTTGAGCCGGATCCCTGGCATTTCAAGATATTGAAAAAGAATTTAGCCTTGAATAAATGTTTTAATGTTACGCCATATAATGCGGCTGTTTCCAGTGAGTCAGGGACCAAGGAGTTCATTAGGGTTTTGGGGAACACGACAGGAAGCCACATCGCGGGTGCTAAAGCCGAGCCTTACGGGAAGCTGGAGAAGTTTCCGGTCAAGGTTGAAGCGTTTCCCGCACTGGTGTCCTGGGCTGATCTTGTTAAGATCGATGCTGAGGGGCATGAGAAGGAGATACTTTTGTCGACTGAAAAGGAGCATTGGAGAAAAACGGATGCGATAGTTGAAGTTCAGAACGCAGACAATGCTAAGGCTATTTTTAAACATTTTAATAAATTAGAGGTCAATCTGTTTTCTCAGAAAATAAATTGGGGATTGGTTAAAAAGTTAAAAGATATGCCGGTTGGTTACAAAGAGGGGTCTCTTTTTATTTCGTCAAAAAGCCAGATGGTTTGGTAAGAGACAACTATATTTAACAGGGGACGGCTCAATGAAGCTTTCTGATTATGTTGCAGAATTTTTAGTAGGGCAGGGCATCAAGCATGTTTTTGCCATTACGGGAGGTGCTTCAGCCCATTTGATCGATTCAATCGGGAAGAGGGCGGATATTGAATATATTTGTAATCAACATGAACAGGCAAGTGCGATGGCGGCTGATGCATATGCTAGGGTAACCAAGAATTTGGGAGTGACGATTACGACCAGCGGGCCCGGGACAACAAACTTACTTACTGGCATTTGTTGTTCTTATTATGATTCAGTCCCGCTTTTGTGCCTTACAGGACAGGTATCTACATTTCGTTTGAAAAAGAATATGGGTGTGCGTCAGTTAGGCTTCCAGGAAACAGATGTAGTTGATATTTTTCGGCCAGTGACAAAATATTGCGTTCAGTTAAGGGACCCTTTGGATATACGCTACGAACTTGAAAAGGCGTTGTCGATAGCGAGGACTGGCCGGCCAGGTCCGGTGTTAATTGATATCCCTGATAACTTTCAGCGCGTGGAAATTGATCCTGACCAACTTAAAAGGTTCTCAGCATCTTCTAAGTCCGCAGCCCCGGTTGTCAAAGATAATTTATTGGAAAAGTGCCTGCGCTTCATTAATGAAGCAAAGAGGCCTGTCCTTATTTTGGGATGGGGGATCCATCTTTCCCATGCAGAAGAAGAGGCTAAAGAATTGATAGATCGTTTGAAATTCCCGGTAGCCTTGACCTGGGCCATGAGGCATTTGATACCGGAAAATCATCCTGATGCCGTTGGTTCTTTTGGTACGCATGGCACCCGTTACGGTAATTTTACGGTACAAAACGCGGATCTGGTTATTGTGATCGGTACTCGTTTGGATACCAGAGGTGCCGGCTCTCCACTGGAGACTTTTGCACGGGGAGCAAAAAAAATAATCGTTGATATAGATCAGGCAGAATTAAGAAAATTTTCTGTTTTTGGGAAAGGGTCAAGTGTTTTAATAAAGTCTGATGCAAGAGAATTTCTTTTGAAAATCAAAGCGCATTTGTCGAAATTGCAAGTGCAGGATCTTAGCGTATGGAAGGACCAGATCTCTCTGTGGAAAAAAAGATATCCCATTTGTCCGATGGAAAATTATAAACAAAGACCGGTTAACCCATATGTTTTTGTCAAAACCCTTTCTAAAGTGACACCTGACGGCGTTATGATGTTTTTGGACACGGGTTGTGCGGTGGGATGGATGGGGCAGGCATTTGAATTTAAGAAGAATCAACGGTTTTTCAGTGCTTTCAATAACACTCCTATGGGGTATGGTTTACCGGCCGCTATCGGTGCGTCATTTGCTTTGAACAAGGGAAAAGTTGTTTGTATTACTGGCGATGGCGGGTTGCAGATGAATATTCAAGAACTGGCAACGGTGATCCGCCACAAACTACCGATCAAAATACTGTTATTGAATAATTATGGTTACAGCATGATCCAACAGACACAAGAACAGTGGTTGGGAGCCCGCTATTATGCCTCAAGCATTTCTGGCGGCCTGGCTTTTCCTTATTTCGTGAAGGTGGCTCGGGCATATGGTTTAAAGACAGTAACGATCACTAAGAACAAGGAACTGGATGAAAAGCTTCGTAAGGTGTTTGCTTGGCCCGGGCCGGTGTTCTGTAATATTGAAGTACTGGCAAGTCATCGGATAATCCCTCAAGTTAAGTATGGCAGGCCCATTGAAGATTCTGAGCCGTTGTTGGACAGGAAAGAATTCTTACACAATATGATCGTTCCTGCGATGGATGTTTCACGCGCAGCCAAGTGATGGGCAAGAGTAGATTTGCGGTCAAATAACACAATGGAGGCGGTATGTTAGACAAAAGCAAATTCCCCTGCAAGAACGAGATTGAAATGTATCAGCGGTATGGTTTTGCCGTTGTTAAGGTTTTTACTTTAAAGGAAGCCCAGACATTGGAGCAGTTCGCTAAACAATGGCTTTATCGTTTATTGCAGAAATGGACATCGGGTCAGGAAGATTCTTTACCGTTAGAGAACTATCATGTTTGGTCCAAAATGGTGGGGGTGGATCATGGCAGTATCTTTGGCTCGAAGAACAGATATCTTTACCCGGAAAAGGAACTGAAGGATATTTTGTTCAATGACGCTGTTAAGAATTTTTTGAGAGATATTGGGATAGAACCCTATGAAATTTGGGACGACGGCTGGGGCTGTCTGGGGTTCAGATTTATAAGGCCCGGCGTTGGGGACGGGTATCCGTTCAGCTGTAAGAATTGGGGCGTGGCCAAAGGTGTTGTTTCATGTTGGCTGCCGATCATAGGGCGTAGTCCTAGAGAGACGCTTAATATCGTGCCGGGTTCTCATTTGAAGGAATATGAGAACTATTTGCCGCAGGATGGGAAATTCACGAAGAATGAGTACCGTTTGTCCAAGAAGTATAC
>Ga0265323_10001210_pt1 | contig 13088 bp, 5 predicted proteins | sample 41225metaG_FD_193580 | JGI IMG/M metagenome (GOLD analysis project Ga0265323, IMG submission 193580) | Rhizosphere microbial communities from Carex aquatilis grown in University of Washington, Seatle, WA, United States - 4-12-25 metaG | ecosystem: Host-associated > Plants > Roots > Rhizosphere >... | reverse complement strand
CCTGCACAGTTTTTTTTGGGTGCAGCACCGGCTATGGGGGGACCACCCGCTCGGGTACCACCTCGTCACTCTGCTGTTGCACGCCGGCTCGGCGGTGCTGTTCGCGCTGATCCTGCGCCGGCTGCTCGCCGGGGGAACCAGCCCTTCGACTCCGCTTCCGCCGTCGCCAGGGCTATGGCGGACAGGCAGGGCATTCGACTCCGAAAAGGTGGCTGCAGACCATGAGCGAAGGCGGTACGCCGGAGTCGAATGGCTGGCCGCGCTGCTGTTCGCGCTGCACCCGGTGCACGTCGAGTCGGTCGCCTGGATCACGGAGCAGAAAAACACGCTCTCGCTTGCCTGCTACCTTGTCGCGGTCGCGATCTATCTACGATTCGATGAGACGCGGCGACTCCGGACCTATGTTGCAGCGCTGGCGCTGTTCGTTCTTTCGCTGTGGTGCAAGACCGTCACGGCGACGCTGCCGGCGGCCCTGCTGGTGGTCTTCTGGTGGAAACGCGGGAGACTCGATTGGCGGCGCGACGTTCTGCCGCTGCTGCCCTGGCTCGCCCTCGGGGCGGCCGCGGGGCTGTTCAGCAGCTGGGTTGAGCGGGTCTACGGCGGCGCGCAGGGTGGAGATTTTGACCTGCCAGCCGTTGGGCGCGTGCTCGTCGCCGGCCGGGCTATCTGGTTCTATGCCGGCAAACTCGTCTGGCCGTCCGGGCTCAACTTCATTTACCCGCGCTGGACGGTGGACACCGCGGTCTGGTGGCAATGGCTGTTCCCGCTCGGCGTGCTCGCGGGCGGCGCCGCACTGTGGGCCCTCCGGCGGCGTACCCGCGCCCCGCTCGCCGTCTTTCTGCTCTTCGTGGGTTCGCTTTTTCCGGTGCTGGGCTTCGTCAACCTCTATGGAGCGCGCTTTTCGTGGGTCTGGGATCACTGGCAGTACCTGCCCGATCTCGGTCCGCTCGCGTTCGTTGCCGTCGGTCTGACTACGGCCTGGCAGCGCGCAGCGCCGCATCTTCGCGGGCTGGGCTTGGGGCTGGTGGCGGCGCTCGCCGTGCTGCTCGGCGCCTTGACGTGGACCCATTGTGGAATGTTCCACGACGATCAGACGCTCTATCGCACGACCCTCGCGCGCAATCCCGGCTGCTGGATGGCGCACTACAACCTGGGTGTCATCTGGTCAAAGCAGCCCGGACGGATGAATGATGCGATCGCCGAGTTTGAAGAAACGCTGCGACTCAAACCGGATTATGCCGGAGCGCACAACAACCTGGGTCTTGCCTGGTCACTAATGCCCGGGCGACTGAATGATGCCATCGCCGAGTTTAAAGCGGTGCTGCGCCTGCAGCCGGATTATGCCGAGGCGCACAACAATCTGGGCGCCGCGTGGTCGAAGGTGCCGGGGCGGCTGAACGACGCGATCGCCCAATATGAAGAGGCGGTGCGCCTGAAGCCGGATTTCGCCGAGGCGCATAACAACCTGGGCAACGCCTGGTCGAAGGTGCCGGGTCGGCTGAACGATGCGATCGTCCAGTATGAAGCGGCGCTGCGCCTGCAGCCGGATTATGCCGAGGCGCACAACAACCTGGGCAATGCCTGGCTGAAGATGCCGGGTCGGCGGAAGGACGCGGTCGCCCAGTATGAAGCGGCGCTGCGCCTGCAGCCGGATTATGCCGAGGCGCACAATAACCTGGGCTTCGCGTTGTCACAGACGCCGGGACGGCTGAACGACGCGATCGCCGAATATGAAAAGGCGCTGCACCTGCAGCCGGACGCGGCCGGGGTGCATGAAAACCTGGGGCTCGCCTGGTCGCAGCTATCCGGGCGGCTGAATGACGCCGCCGCCGAGTTTGCCGCGGCGCTGCGCCTGCAGCCGGATTCCGCCGGGGCGCATAACAACCTGGGTCTCGCCCTGTCGCGACTGCCGGGGCGGCTGCCGGATGCGGTTGTTGAGTATGAAGCGGCGCTGCGCCTGCAGCCGGATTCCGCTGGGGCGCATTACAACCTGGGCAACGCCTGGTCGCAGATGCCGGGACGGCTGCCGGATGCGATCGCCGAGTATGAAAAGGCGCTGCGCCTGCAGCCGGATCTCGCCCCGGCGTGGCACAATCTCGGAACCGCCTGGTTCCAGTTGGGAAACCTGCCGGAGGCTGCCGCCGCCTTCCGGAGGGAACTGCGCCTGTCACCCAACGATCCCGCGGCTCAGCAGGCGCTGGCCGCGGCGCTTGCGCCAGCAATAGATCATTGAAACCGGTCCCGGGGTTTTTCACCGCGTGAGGCTCCGGGATCCGCCAGTCAGCAGCTTTTCATGCTGGTGGTCTCTGCCTAGGCACCAGAGTTGAGTGCAGCAGCAATGGAGTTCATTTCGGCGCGCCGCAGCCGGTATTTCCTGGTCGCGACGGCGCTGCAGGCGTAGCAGGCGGCGGGAAACAGGGTGAACAGCGCGATGATCCACCACAGCGTCTGCGGGGACTGGGTTTCTCCGCCCGCCACGTAGCCACACGCGGCCAGGGTCCAACCGATCACGGCACCGCTCAGCGCCAGTCCGAGTTTCAGCACGAACAGCGTGCCGGCGAAACTGACCCCGGTGAGACGCTTGCCGTGCTTCCATTCGCCATAGTCGACGGTATCCGACATCATTACCCACTGGATCGGGGTGATCAACTGGTGCAGGACGCCGATGACGAAGATGAGCGCGAACATGAGCAGGTTCTGCCGAAGCGGCACGAAGAACATGGCCACGCTGAACACCGTCAGCACGATATTGGTCCAGGTGAAGACGCGCACCTTGCAAAAACGATCGGTGAGCGGCTTGGTCAGCAGGCACCCGCCGATGTTGCCCACGGAGTAGGTCGCCAGAAAGGCGGTGAAGAGTCCGGCCTGTCCCAGGATGTATGTCACGTAGTACATCATGGCGCCGCCCCGGGTCGCCGCGGCGAGGATGTTGAAAATTGTCAGGACACCGACGACGCGCCACTGGTCGTTGCCCGCGATGTCCTTCAAATCAGTCCAGAACGAAGCCGCCGTCTCCTGTTTGGGCAGGACCCGTTCCCGGGTGGACGCAAAGCAGGCGAGCAGCATGACCACCGCCGCCACGGCCAGCAGCGCGATCGCGCCCCGATAGCCCGCGGCCTTGTCGGCGCCGCCGAGCCAGGTTGCCAGCGGCACCATCAGGACCGTGCTGAGCATTCCGCCCGCGGTGGCCAGCACGAAGCGATAGGACTGGAGGGAGATGCGCTGGGTGTCATCGCCCGTGACCACGCCGCCCAGGGCGCAATACGGGATGTTGACGACGGTGTACATCAGCGTGAGGAGCGTGTAAGTGAGGGCCGCGAAGATCATCTTTCCGGTGAGCCCCAGACCCGGCGTGCTGTACGCGAGCACGCAACTCAGCCCGAAGGGCACAGCCCCAAATAGCAGATAGGGACGGAACTGTCCCCAGCGGGAACGGGTGCGGTCTGCCAGCAAGCCCATGATGGGGTCGCTGACGGCATCCAGACCGCGGGCGATCAGGAACATGGCTCCAACGAATGCCGCCGGGAGACCGAAGATATCGGTGTAGAAAAACGGCATGTAGAACATGACGTTGTCGAAGACGATGTGGCTGGCGGCGTCGCCGAGCCCATAGCCGATCTTTTCCCGCACGGAGAGAAGGGTGGTATCCATGTCCGGTGCGGCCTATTCGAAGCGATACACGGTGTAGGCCCGCGGCTGGTGCAACACGTCAAAGATCGTGGTGTCGCCCTTCACGTAACCCCGCAGCTCGCGGCCCGACTGGAGGTCGAAGAGCCTGGCGCCGGCCTTCTTGATCACGATGCTGCCGCGCGCGGGGTAAGGCAGATACGACTTCGCGATGAACGTATTGTTTGTGTACGTGAACAGGCAGACTTTCGCCGGGCTGTCGAGATACACCGGGATGTCGCCCATCAGCTCGCGGCGGATCTGTGAGAGGATCGGTTGCGGGAGGTGATACAGATCGTCGAAGCTCTCCGGAATGGTGAGGATGAAGAACCGGCCTTTGGTCAGGCCCCGCACCTGCAGCAGCAGGGAGTAACGGTTGTTGTCCTTGTAAACGCCCTGGGCGATTTCTTCCGCGTCCACCAAGCCGTAGGCCAGCTCCGGAATCGGGATCTCCGTATCCGAGAAGTAAATGCTCGACGGTTCGGAATCCATGACTTCCCGAAACGTGAATTTGTTCACGGGAACCGTCCGTCCGGTATATTCTGCCTCGACGACCTTCTCAATGCCCTTGCCTTGAAGCGCCCTGTACAGACCGGAGGTGACGATGACCGTCTTGTCGTCGTTCAGTTGCTTCCATATCTTGCCGACGAGACCTGAGTCGGACTTCGCGGCTTCCGTCAGGAGAATCGTTCCGGCCTTGTCCGGGAATTCCGGAAAGATATCCATCGGCACACCGATCATGCCAAAGTAATGGTGCAGGTACATTTCGCCGGAGGCGTTGTAGGGCTTATAGGTGGCGACGCCGTAAGGCTCGCCCAGCTTGCCGAGGAACGCATCCACCTTCTCACAGGTGTCGCCCGCCGCCGCGGCCAGGATGCTGGTGATCTTCGACGTTCCATCCGCCTGGTGTAGCGTCTCGAGCAGGTTGCCGTAGCACCAGTGGGTGACCCCCTTCGGTTTGGCGAACAACGTATCTTCGATCTGTTCGGCGTACCGGTTGAACCGCTGGAGATCACCGGGATCAAACCAGCCACCGCCGAATTTACCCGGCTTGATATGCTCGAAGTAGCGCATGATGGCGTAGCTCTGATACGGCTGAAGATGCATGTTGCTGTTTTCCCCGTCTCGGGTCTCCGTGCCGGCGTAGATCATGTCGAACGCCTTGGGCTGCGCCTCGAGGTTGTATCCAGCGAACTGGTATTGCTCGTACCAGTTCGGCGGCTTGAAGATCAAATTGACCTTGGGGTTGACGGTCTTGGCGTTCTTGACCACGAGGTTCTCGCCCACCTCCTTCATGACCTTCAGGCGGTACTCGGTCCAGCTCAGGTCGCCCTTGGCCTTCTGGCACAGTTCGCAGCGGCAATTAAATATCCATAGATCGTCGAAAATGATTTCATCGAAGAGGCCTGCCGTGTAGGCCACGATCTTGCGGAACTGCTCGCGATCGTCCGGGTTCGTGTAGCAGAAGCCAGTGAGGCGGTCGCCGGGCCGACCCGGTTTTGTGCACATCAGGCCCCCGGAAGTCTTGATACCTTTGCTCGTGAAGAACTCCTTGACCTTCCGCACATCGGCTTCCGCCGTTTGCTCGCCATCCCGGTAGGTTTCCAGCCACACCTTGTTAACCTTGATGGAATGGCTGATGACGTTCCAGCTTTCCTCCATCCACTGGGGGTTGGAGGCCATGCGGCGCATGTCAGCCAACTCCACGAAGAGCGCGAAGTCGAAGTTCTGGTAGCTATGGTTGTTGGTCACGGCCGGGGTGTCGGCCAGGGCGGCCGCGAACGCGGAGGCGCGCGCGAGCGCCAGCAGCGCCAGACCAAAACATCCGAGCTTTCCGACATAGTTGGTGACCATTCTGGTCCGTATGCGTGCTTTCATATGCATCATCCTTTCAGAGGTTGAACTCCAAGGGTCGCGGCGGAAGTCGACGGGGAAAAGGGTAAGCTGCGGGTGCTGATGGGCAACGCGGGCGGGGCAATTATGCCCCAAGGGAACGAGGCTTTCCATCTTCACCGGCGAGCCGGGCGAGGCAAGTAGATCAGCGGCGCGCCCGTGGTCTTGCCAATACGCGCCCCAGCGGCACGATGCTCCGTCGCATGAAAACGGTCGGCCTTGCCGTTGGGGTGTCCGCCGCCCTCGCCGTGGCTTCGGCTTTCGGTGGAGACGTGGCTCCCGCCGCCCGCCCGCCGGCGCCGGTCTTGAGCGAGGCGCAGCGTGATTTCATGACCTGGCACTTCGGCATGTTCGTGCATTTCAACCTCGGCACCGTGGCGGACCTCGACTGGGCCGGCGGCTACGAGGATCCGGCGCGGTTCCACCCGGCCAAACTCGACTGCGGCCAGTGGGCCGATGCGGCGAAGGCGGCGGGCATGACCTACCTGGTGCTGACGGTGAAGCACACCGAGGGCATCGCGCTCTACGACAGCGCCCTGACCACGCACGACATCACCCTGTTCAAGAATTTCCGCGGCGGCCATGGCGACATCGTGCGCGAGTTCGTCGATGCATGCCGCGCACGCGGGCTCAAGGTCGGGTTCTACTATTGTTTCCCGGGCGACTATGCCGACGAAGCGCACCACAACGCGCCCCCGCCAGGGCAGCCCGACCTGCACGGCCTGCCGCCCGAGGCGGCGGGAGACATGGCCGGGTTCATCAAGCAGCAACTCGCCGAGCTGCTGACGAGGTACGCACCGGTCGACCTGCTGTGGATCGACCAGCATGAAAACAAATACACCGGCACGCGGTGGCCCGAGATTCTCGCGCACGTGCGGTCGCTCGCGCCGCACTGCCTGGTCCTGGCGAACAACGCGGACAACCTGCGGCAGTCCGACGCGATTGGTTACGAGTTTCCGTGGCGTCACCAGGTTCCGCCCGAGGACAACATGCTGCCCGCCGAGGTGTGCGATACGATCCAGACCGGCGCCCGCTGGTTCTGGCGCGAAGTCCGGCAGCCCTCGGACCTGCAGCCCGCCGCCGATGTGGTGGCAAGGCTGAGGCTCTGCAATGCGCGGCATGCAAACTATCTGCTGAACGTGCCGCCGGACCGCGACGGCCTGATCTCCGGCCCGCAGCTGGATCGCCTGCGCGAAATCGGCGCACTGCTGCACTCAGGCCGCTGAACCGCCCGGACCGCGGGTCATCCTCACCCATGGTGAAAACGGTCCCCGCACAGCCCTGGCCGGATTGATTGAAAAAACCTACGGACTGACCCCGGTGTTGCCGGCCTTGGGCGACAGCATCGAGGTGTGAGCGGGATCCGGTTGCAACGCCCGACGGACGTAAGTTCACTCTGGTGCGCGGAGGACTCTTGTGTTCAAGCGGCGCTTTGAGATGTCCCTGCCATCGATCTGCTGTCAAAGTCTGGCGCCAACAAATTATGTTCAGTCTTTTACTGTCGATGAACCACCGCGGCTTCCTGCGGATATCAGCCTTGGCCGCCTTGCTGGCCGGAGCCATGGCGAGTAAACTTTTGGCCGCCGCTGAGGGCGATGCCGCGCTCCAAGCCGTGGTCCAGTCCCCTAACGGAAGCCGGTTGCGGGTCGAGGCGCCCGAGGCGCACATTGTCCGGGTCTGGTTGAAGCCGGCCGGTGAGTTCACGCGGCAGCCATCGCTGGCACTGGAGTCGGCACCCGCGACGCGCATTCCACTAACCAAAACCGAGGACACCGGAACCGTGACAGTAGGCACCGGGTCGTTGACGGTGCGCATCGACCGGCAGACCCTCCGTTTCGAGGTGGCCGCGGCGGATGGCACCCTGCTCATGGCCGATGCACAGGTGGCCATGACAATCCCGGAAGCGGCGTGGACGCTCACTCACACCCTGGATGCCGGCGAAAAGCTGTTCGGCCTCGGTCAGGACAACCAGAACAACGGCCGTCTCAACCGGCGGGGGGTGATCCGCGAGCTTTGGGCCGGCCAGAAGATTAATTCCGGCAATGTGACGGCCCAATATCCGATCCCCTTTCTTCTGAGCACCGGCCGCAACGGCCATGCGTACGGCGTGTTCTTCGACAACGTCCACCGCCTTCGCTTCGACCTCGCCAAAACCAAAGCCGACGAAGTTCGCTGCGATGCCGACGGTGGTGAGATCGATCTTTACGTGATCAATGGTCCCAGGCTCGCCGACGTCATTGAGCGGTACACGGGCCTGACTGGCCGGCCTTCGCTGCCGCCGCTCTGGGCGCTCGGTTATTGGCAATGCAAATGCCAGTACAACACTTGGGATGAGGTCGACGAGGCCTATCGCCAGCTTACCGCGCGCGGCTTTCCCGTCGACGTGATGATCATCGATGCCGGCTGGCCGGAGATCGTCACCGACTATGTCTGGGCGAAGCGCTGGTTCGGTCCCGACTATACCCCGGCCGACAAGATTGCCGCCTATTGGAAGCGCGGGGTGAAGATCGTCATGTCCCAGTCCGGTCCCATGGTCCGGCAGGAGTCCCCGACGTTTGCCTCCGGCTGGGCGGCCGGCGTATTTGCGACCGACGGCCAGGGGCACCCCGTCGAGTGCGGTTATTACGGCGGCAAGCTCCTCGATTTCACCAGCCCCCAGATCAACGACTGGCTCTGGCCGCAGACCCGGCGCCTGAACGAGCTGGGCGTCGCCGGCTGGTGGCTTGACCTGACCGAGCCCGAGGGCGAGCCGCCGCAGACGCAATACCACGGCGGCCGCCCGGCCAGCGTGCACAACCAGTATTCGCTCCTCTGCACCCTGAGCTTCGAAGGCGTGCAGCTGGCCGTGCATCCCGACCAGCGGCCCTTCATCCTCACGCGCACCGGTTCCGCCGGGCTGCAGCGCCATCATGCCGCCGTGTGGACGGGCGACATCTACAGTGATTACGCCACGCTCCGGGCGCATCCGCCGGAAATGCTCAACTCCGGCCTGTCGGGGTTCAACTGGTGGACCAGCGACACCGGCGGCTTCATGGAAGGTTACTACAAGAACGACCAGTTTGGCGCCCATGCCCGCCTCTACGAACGCTGGATGGAGTTCTCCGCGTTCAGCCCGGTTACGCGGGCCCACAAGGCCGGAGGCCTGCCCGAGCCCTATCAATTCGGCCCGGCGGTGGAACAGAGCACCCGCCATTATCTGCAGCTGCGCTATCGTCTGCTGCCTTACATTTACTCCTACGCCTGGGAGGCCAGCCAGCGCGGCCTGCCTCTCGTGCGGCCGCTCGCGCTGGAGTTCCCCGACGATCCGCCGTCCGTCGCCGCGCCCGGTGATGAATACCTGTTCGGGCGCGAATTGCTCGTCGCGCCGGTGCTCTTCGAGGGCCAGACCAACCGCAAGGTCTATTTTCCACCGGGCAACTGGATCGATTGGGATTATGGGTACGAATATGCCGGCGGACGGGAGTGGGTTGTCGCGGCACCGCCGAATCGCATCCCGGTCGCGGTGCGCGCAGGGGCCATCATCCCACTCGCGCCGGACATGAAGAACACCGGCGAGAAACCATGGGACCCGCTCACGCTCGAAGTTTTCCCCAGTGGCCGGTCGAGCTTCACGCTTTATCGCGACGATGGCGCCAGCTTTGCGTACCGCAAGGGCGAGTACACCGTCACGCAGATCGCCGCGGAGACGACTGGCGACGCCGTCCGGCTGACCATTGACGAGTCCAACAAGCGCTTCACGCCAGCTGTCTACCGAGTGCGCTTTCATCTTGGCCGGACGCCGACCGGCGTGCGGCTGGCCGGCGCCGACGCCCAACGCACCACGGTGGGCGTGGTGGCGGCCGGAGAATGGTCTTGGGACGCGGAGGCTCGCGTGCTGACTGTGGTTTTGGATGCCCGCGGCTCCACCAGCCATGCCATCAATGTCTCCCTCGATAACCATGCCCTGCCGGCCCGCCTTGCTCCCGCACTCCAGGCCGACGCAGTCGATGCGCGCGGCGAGGCGGCCGGCGCGATGGGCCGGCCGATGCCGCACTTTTACCCACCGCCGGCGCTACCGGCGCGCATCAAGGCGATCAACTACGACGAGGGAGGGGAAGGGGTGGCATTTCACAGCGTGCGCCCGCCGCCGGACAGCAAGCGCTACCGCCCGGACGACTTCGGCATTGCCGATACCAACGATGCCGGCGGCGGTTATGTGCTGGCCGACTTCCGCCCGGGCGAATGGGTGCGTTATACCGTCGACTGCCGCGGTGGCGGCTACTTTGACCTCACCGCCCGGGTGGCCAGTGGACGCGAAGGCGGACGGATCCGCTTCATGGCCCTGGACCAGGTGGTCGCGACCATCGATGTGCCGGTTACCGGTGGCGGTGATGCTTTCAAGGATGTCACCATCCCGGCGGTCTACCTGAACCCGGGTGAACTCAGTCTTCTGCTCTACGTCGATGCGCCTGGCTTCGCTTTGAACACTTTCGAATTCCGTCCGAGCGCGCAGCCTCCGTCCATTTATCCCGCCGCACTGGCGGCGCGGACCGGAGTCATCGAGCTTGCCGACCTGAACGGCGGCTCCACTGGTCGCGGCGTACTGAGGAATTTTGGTCATGTCGGCTCGAGCGCGACCTTTGGCGTCGTATCCGCCCGGGGAGGGGAGACGATCCTGCGTTTCCATTATCAGGGCGCAGCCGGGAAGCCGCTTCCCTATTCACTGCAGGTCGGAGACGCCAAGGAAACACCACTCCAGATCCCGTCCACCGGTGGTGAATGGAAGACTTTCGACGTCACTGTCCAGCTTCAACCCGGCGCGAACCGGATCACTCTCGCGGGTCTCGTCGACGGCTGGGACTCAATCGCCCTCGACTCGCTCGAGGTCGTTACGCCCTAGACCGGATTTGCGGCCGGCTGAGTTGATGTAGGGGTTTACCCTGCAGGCAGGTTGCCGTTTTCCTTGCCGTTGCTGTCGAGAGATTCCTCCACGACCGGCACCTTGGCTTGCAATCCCTGCTGGCGTTCCCGGATCAGGCTCTCGTAGGTGGGAGGCGGAACCGGGTTGCGATAGAACACGCCGGTATAGAGCGTCCGGCCGTATTCCTGCGCCAATTCCATGGCGCGGATCCGGTTGGTGGTGTCGTGCCCCTCGGCCGCGAGTTTGCGCATCCGGGTTTTCTGGGTCTTTAATTGGGCCTCGGGTTCGCCATAGGTGATGCACGGCGACTGGATGTTCACAAAGGCAAAGCCGGGATAACGGATGGCCTCTTCGATCATCTTTGCCAGGCCCTCCATGTCGGCCGGCACGCCCTGGGCCACAAAACCGGCCCCGTAGGCGAGCGTGTAGAGCAGCGGATTCACCGGATCCTCCATGCTGCCCAAAACAGAGGAGGCGGTCTTGGTCCCGCGCGGGGAGGTGGGGGACAACTGGCCCTTGGTCAGGCCGTAAACCTGGTTGTCCATGACAATGTAGGTCAGGTCGAGATTGCGGCGGATGGCATGCGGCACATGGCCGCCGCCGATGGAAAAGCCGTCGCCATCGCCGCCGGCCACAAGCACCAGCAGGCCGGGGTTGGCCATTTTGATGCCTTGCGCGATGGGCAGGGCGCGGCCGTGCACGGTGTTGAAGCCGTAGGCCGTGGTATAACCGGGGATGCGGCTCGAACAACCGATGCCCGAGATGAACGCAATTTCGTGTGGCGGACGCCCGATGGCCGTCAGGGCGCGGTAGATCGCCGTCACCACCCCGTAGTCGCCGCAGCCGGGACACCAGATCGGCTTCAGGTTGCTGCGATAATCCTTGGCGGTGAAAACCTCCGGACTCAGCGGACATTCGGCACTCATGACAGGGCCTCGGTTGTTGAGACGGGGGTGCGGCGTAGCGGGTGGTTCATGGCCGGGTGAGTTTCCGGATTGCACCCAGTACTTCATCCGGGGTGATGGGATTGGCGCCGCTCTTGGCCAGGGAATGGAATTCGGACGGGACCGGCACCCACATGCGGATGATGCGGTAAAGCTGCCCCTGGTGGGATTGCTCGATGACGAGACATTTGCGCAGTGAAGCGAAGAACTCCCGGTAGATTTCCCCGGCCACCGGATAAAGCAGCTTTGGGATCAGCAGCTTGACCTTGAGGCCTTCGGCCTGCGCCAGCTGCAGGGCCTCCAAAGCGACCCCGGCCACGCTACCCCAGCTGATGAATCCCACGGTGGCCTCCGGATCTCCCGCCACCACGAACAAATCGCGGCGCTGCTGCAACGGCGCCAGTTTCTTCAGCCGTTTGTCGTTCATCCGGGCATGCATCTCGCCATTGGCCGTCGGGGCGCCCCGCTCATCGTGCTCGATGCCGGCGGCCAGGTAATTGCCGCCTTTCATGCCGGGGCGGCTGAGGGGACTGATGCCGGATTCGGTGAAACGGAACCGGACGTAGGGCTCCAGCTCCTTGTCTGTCGGCGCCAGTCGCTCGATCAGCCGGAACCGGGATGTGTCGATCGGATTCACGATTTCCTTGCGCTGTGCGATCTCCTGGTCCGAGAGGACAATGACCGGAGTCTGGTAATACTCCGCCATGTTGAAGGCCTCGACGGTGACGCCGAAGGTGTCCTCGACGCTGATGGGCGCCAGCACCGGCCGGACGGTGTCGCCATGCGCCGAGAATGCCGCGGCGAACAAATCCGCCTGCTCGGGCTTGGTTGGCATGCCGGTGGAGGGCCCGCCGCGCTGGACATCCACACACACCAGCGGCAGCTCGACGACACTGGCCAGGCCCAACACCTCGGTCTTGAGTGAGAGCCCGGGTCCGGAGGTGGCGGTCATGGCCTTGAGCCCGGCGAACGATGCCCCCACCGCCGCGGCGATGCCGGCGATCTCATCCTCCGCCTGCAGCAGCGAGCCCCCGTGCTTCCAGATCTCCCGGCCCAGATACTGCATGATTTCGGAGGCCGGGGTGATGGGGTAGCCGCCAAAGAATTTGCAGCCGGCGAACAGCGCGGCCGCGCCACACATGTCATTACCGTCGGTCAGCAGCTTGGGTTGGCCGTCCGCTTGCGGGGGACGGAGCCGCCGGTCTTGTTTGAGCGGGTTCTTTTCCGCGTAGTCCAGCCCGGCGGCAAAGGCGCGTTCGTTGCCCTGCAGGACGGCCGCGCCCTTCCGGGCGAATTTTTTGCGGATGCCCTCCAAAATGCTTTGGCGGGCCAGTCCGAACCAGCCGGCCAGCAGACCCAGCACCACGTTGTTCTTCGCCAGCAAGACTCCCGCCGCCTGCATGGCCATGGCTTCCATCGGCACGGCCAGCACCACGGCTGGCGTGACGCCGCGGAGGGGAATCATGGCCGGTTCCACCCCGGTCTTGGTCTCGTAAATGACCACGGTGTCGCGGCCGACCGGCAGTTCGCCGCCAAATTTCAGGAAATCCTCCCAATTCAACACGACCGCCACGTCCAGCACGCCCCCCGGATTCAACACCGGCCGCGTCGACACCCGCAGGCGACACGAGGACTCACCCCCGCGGATCTGGGAGCCGAAGCTTTTCGTCAGAATGGCGAAGTAG
>Ga0265323_10001207_pt1 | contig 13109 bp, 8 predicted proteins | sample 41225metaG_FD_193580 | JGI IMG/M metagenome (GOLD analysis project Ga0265323, IMG submission 193580) | Rhizosphere microbial communities from Carex aquatilis grown in University of Washington, Seatle, WA, United States - 4-12-25 metaG | ecosystem: Host-associated > Plants > Roots > Rhizosphere >... | reverse complement strand
GCGGCGCGCGAGGGCGCGAGCGCAGCGAGCGGGTGTGGTGGGGAAGGTGCAGGTCCCGAAGTCCCCGAAGGGGGAAGCGAGCGGCGACGAGGTGGGGGGGGCCGAAGGGCATGGGAACCCTTTGAGGGTTCCCATGGCAACGGAGCGCGAAGACCGGGACGGCGTGGTACTCTGGATGCCCGGCCAAGAAGTCGGCCAGGTCGAATCCCGCAACACGTCCATCGATCGGCAGCAACAATGGTCAGCGTACTCGACAGAGTGCTACAGGCGGCCCGCCAACTGGGCGCCTCCGACGTCCATCTGAAGGTGGGCCTACCGCCCATCTTTCGCGTCAAGGGTGACCTGCGCACGGTGGCCAACGTGCCGCCTCTGACCAAAGAAGCGGTCGAGGAATTTGGGCAGACCATGATGAATGCGAGGCAGCGGGACCTCTTCGAGAAGAACTGGGACGTCGACCTCGCCTATGCCACGACCGATGGCTTCCGCTACCGGGTCAATATTCTGCAGCAGCGGGGATTCATGGGTGTCGTCATGCGCCTTATCCCGCCCAACGTGCCGCCCTTCGAGCGCCTGAATCTGCCGCACAAGGTGCTGGAACTGGCCGATGAGGAACGCGGCCTCATTCTGGTGACCGGAATTACTGGCTCGGGTAAGTCCACCACCCTGGCGGCGATGGTCGACTACATCAACGCCAGCCGAGCAGTCCACATCGTGACCATCGAAGATCCCATCGAGTACGCATTCAAGGATCGGCGCAGTGTCATCAACCAGCGAGAAGTGGGCTTCGACACGACGTCGTTCGCGCGCGCCCTACGCGCGTCGTTGCGCCAAGACCCGGACGTCATCCTGGTGGGCGAAATGCGCGATCTGGAAACCACCGAGATCGCGCTGACCGCCGCCGAGACCGGGCACCTGGTGCTCTCGACTCTGCACACCGTCGACGCCGTCGAGACCATCAACCGCATCGTGTCCATCTACCCGCCTCATCAGCAAACCCAGGCCCGTCTGCAGCTTTGCTCGGTCATCAAGGGCGTGATTTCACAGCGCCTGGTCACCCGGGCTGATGGCATGGGCATGGTGCCGGCGGTGGAGATTCTCGTCAGCACGGCCCGTGTGCGCGAGCTAATCGCCGACGTCAATCGCACGCGCGAGATCCACGAAGCCATCGCCACGGGCCGCGACCCCTACGGCATGATCAGCTTTGACCAGTCGCTCACCGAATTGGTCAAGAACCGTTTCGTGACCTACGAAGATGCCGTGGCCGCGTCGACCAACCCCGACGACTTCGCACTTTTCTTCCGCGGAGTCAGCAAAGGCGGCCAGGTAGGCCAGGACTTCAACGCCATGACGAACCAGCCCGGTCCTGGCGGGGGCACCATGGCGCCCGGGCAGTACAACGCGGATCGCTTCAACAAGGAGTAGCGAGCTCTCCCCCGGGCCCTGCGACGCCTTCGGCCCGGACACAAGTCGGCAGTCGACGGACGCCGTCACACACGCTAGTCTCCTCGGCCCATGTCTGATTGGATTTCGCACAAGGTCCGCCGCAAGTTCATCGACACCTTCGTGGCCCACGACCATGAAGAAGTGTCGAGTTCATCCCTGGTTCCGGCCAACGACCCGACGCTGCTTTTCGCCAACGCTGGGATGAACCAGTTCAAAGACATCTTCACCGGCAAAACGCAGCGGGCGCATTCGCGGGCCTGCAGCTCGCAGAAATGCGTACGCGCCGGCGGCAAGCACAACGACCTGGAAAACGTCGGCCGCACCGCCCGGCACCACACCTTCTTCGAGATGCTGGGCAACTTTTCTTTCGGCGACTACTTCAAGGCCGATGCCATCAGGTTCGCCTATGAGCTTCTCGTCACGGACTACGCCATCGACCCCAAGCGTCTGGTGTACACCGTCCATCACAGCGACGACGAAGCGCGCCTGCTGTGGAAGAAGGTGGCCGGCGTGGGTGACGACCGCGTCGTAGGCCTGGGAGACAAGGACAACTTCTGGGCCATGGGCGAGGTGGGTCCCTGCGGCCCGTGCAGCGAAATCCACTACCATCAGGGCGACGACGTCCCCTGCCCCGAAGTGGCGGCCGGCCGCGCCTGCCTAGGGCCCGCCTGCGACTGCGACCGCTGGATCGAGATCTGGAACCTGGTCTTCATGCAGTTCGAGCAACTGCCCGATCGCACACGACGGCCGCTGCCCAAGCCTTCCGTCGACACAGGCATGGGGCTGGAGCGTCTGTGCGCGGTGCTGGGCGGCTTCCGATCCAACTACGAAACTGATCTGCTTCGGCCTCTGATTGCCGAAGTCGAGAGACTGACCGGAAAAGCCTTCGTGCCCGAGGACTATAGCGAAGGCTCGGTCGCGGTTTCCATGCGCGCTATCGCGGACCACGCGCGTGCGGCCGCGTTCTTGATCGCGGACGGCGTGTTCCCCGAAAAGACCGGTCGCGAATACGTCCTGCGCCGGATCATGAGGCGCGCCATCTACCACAGTTGGCTGCTCGGCCTACGTAGCGGCAGCCAATTCCCGAGGCTGGCATGTATGGTGGTCGACATGATGGGAGACGTGTACCCCGAACTGCGCGATCGGCGCAGTGTCATCGAGGCCATCACGCGCGAGGAAGAGAACGGCTTTCGCGACGTGCTGACCCGAGGCATGCGCATGCTCGACGACGAAATGGCCAAACGCACAGACCGCATGATCCCCGGAACGGTGGCATTTCGGCTATACGACACCTATGGCTTTCCCTTCGATTTGACCCGCGTCATTGCCGGGGGCAATCGCTTCACTGTCGACGAAGCCGGATTTGAGGCCAGCATGGACGAACAACGCCGCCGTGCCGAGTTCGTGGGCTCGGGCGAGCTGGCGGTAGAGGGCGTGTTCCAGAGCATCCTCGATCGGGTCGGCCCGACGAAGTTTCTCGGCTACGACGAAATGAGCGCCAAGAGCGAGATTGTGGCCATTGTGGCCGGGGGCAAGGAAGTGTCCAGCGTCGCGGCTCCGAGCCAGGGTCCGGTGGCTGTCATCTGCCGCGAAACCCCGTTCTATGGGGAGCAGGGCGGTCAGGTCGGCGACACAGGGACCGCGACTGGACCGCAGGGCGCGCTCAAGGTGGTCGACAGCAAGCGGCCGCTCTCGTCGCTCGCCGTTCACCTATGCGAGATCGAAAAGGGATCCATCCGGGTCGGCGATACTCTTGAGCTGGCCGTGGACATCGAGCGCCGCAACGCCATCCGGCGCAACCACTCGGCCACCCATCTTCTTCATTGGGCCCTGCGCACGGTACTCGGCGAACACGTGGCGCAGAAAGGCTCGCTGGTGGCGCCCGATCGCCTGCGCTTCGACTTCTCTCACCTGGCGCCGCTTTCGCCCGAGGAGAAGCAGAAGGTCGAGGATCTGGCCAATGCCCGCGTGCTGCGCAATCTGGCGGTCACCACTGATGTGCTGCCCATCGCCCAAGCCAAGCAAGCCGGCGCCATCGCGTTCTTCGGCGAAAAATATGGCGACACGGTTCGGGTCATGACCATGGGCGAGTCCAAGGAGTTCTGCGGTGGCACGCACGTGCACCAGACCGGCGACATTGGCCTCATCAAGATCGTCGAGGAGAGTGGCGTGGCCCAAGGCGTGCGACGCTTGGAAGCTGTGACCGGCCTCGGTGCGCTGGCGCTCGCACGACGCATGGAGAACGAGCTCGGCGAGGCCGCCGCCATCCTGCGCGCCGGTCCCTTTGAGGTCGCGGCGCGACTGGAGAAACTGCAGACTGAGCTGCGCGAGCGCGACAAGGATATCGGCAAGCTCAAGGCGCAGATTGCCTCGGGCGGCTCGCGCGATCCCCTGGCCAACCGGCAGCAGGCAGGCAAGTACGGGCTGCTGGTACACGACGCGGGCGTGGGCGATGCGAAGATCCTGCGCGAGACCGCGGACAAGCTGAAAGCGCGCATGGATCCTGGCGTGCTGGTGCTGGTGGGTACGGTCGAGGGAAAGATCGCGATGGTGTGCGCGGTCACGCCGGGCGCGCAAGACAAGCTGAATGCTGGGAAAGTCGTGGGCTTGCTCTTGCAGGATCTGGGCGGCAAGGGCGGCGGCCGGCCAGACATGGCCCAAGGCGGGGCTGCCCTGCCTGCGGATGCAGCCCTAGGCGACATCCTGCAACGCTGGACCGACAAGCTGCGGACTCTCATCGAATCGTGAGAGCTCGGTCGGGCGCTCGACGATGATGGACCCGGCGATCAAGAACGCACTCAAAGCCATCGTGGAGGCCTTGCGCCAGAGCATGCCTGATCCGGCCACCCTGCCCGACTACGGCTTCGACCCTGGTTTTCTCGAACGCACGGCCCCTGCCCTCGAATTCCTATGGTCGCGCTACTTCCGCGTGCGCCTGCGCGGTCTGGAAAACGTGCCTGCCAGCGGGGCGGCGCTTCTGGTTGCCAACCACTCGGGCGGCCTGCCCTACGATGGGGCCATGCTCATCCACGCCTGCCACGCGCTTCATCCGGCGCGCAGACCGCTGCGTCCGCTGGTCGCGACCTTCGCCGTCCGATCTCCGTGGATGCGGCCGGTGGTGGCGCGCATCGGGGGCGTACGCGCGTCGATGCGCAACGCCCTCGACCTCTGCCAGCGCGGCCAGCTAGTAGGCGTTTTTCCCGAGGGCCTGCGTGGCGTGGGCAAGCCGTACCGAGAGCGCTACCGCTTGACCAACTTCGGGCGCGGAGGCTTCGTTCGGCTGGCGCGCACGGCCAACGTTCCAATCATCCCGGTGGCCATCGTGGGCGCCGAAGAGACCCATCCTGTGGTAGCCAAGCTAACGCGTCTAGCCAAGCCCTTTGGGCTACCCTACATTCCGATCACACCCACGTTTCCCCTTCTCGGACCACTCGGCTTGCTGCCAGTGCCCGCCAAGTGGAGCATTCAGATCGGAGAAGCAATTTCGCCCATGTCGCAGCCTGACCGCGACACGCTCGAAGTTGCAGAACAGGTGCGCAGCGTTGTCGACCGCATGATCGCGGACTTGCTGCTTGAGCGGCGGTCAGTTCTTTTTGGCTGAATGCCCTTGTCCCTGCCCCCTTCCACATGTGGTCGGAAGCACGATCACACCTGGCGGTCTCCTGCCTCGCACCCCCTTGAAGGAAATCTGGAAATCGCCGAAGGTTAGAGATACGCTGCTGTGGGATTTCTAGCGTGGCTTCGCTTGCATCATCACCTCTGATTGCGGTCGGTCAGACGATCGGCAACTACACGATCACAGCCAAGCTCGGCGAGGGTGGGATGGGCGTGGTCTATCTGGCCGAGCACCCGGTCATCGGGCGCAAGGTCGCCATGAAGGCGATCCACCCTGAATTGTCGCGCAATCCTGAGGTGGTGTCTCGCTTCGTGACCGAGGCGAAGGCGGTCAACCAGATCGGCAACGAGCATATCGTCGACATCCACGATTTTGGAACCACCGCTGACGGCGACTTCTACTTCATAATGGAGTTCCTGCAGGGCGAGGCCCTGGCGGACCGCATGAGGCGCGAGGCGCCCATGGATCCCGCCCGCGCGCTCGACATCGCTGCTCAGGTCGCGGACGCTCTAGCTGCCTCACACGCGCACGGCATTATCCACCGCGATCTCAAGCCCGAGAACATCTTCCTCATCCACAAGGGCGGCACCAACGACTTCGTGAAGGTACTCGACTTCGGCCTCGCGAAGCTGACCTTGGGTGCCGACAAGGTTTCGCACAAGACGCGGACTGGCTCGGTGATGGGCACTCCCTACTACATGTCGCCCGAGCAGTGCGAAGGCCGGCCCAACATCGACCAGCGGGCCGACGTCTATTCCTTGGGCGTCATCCTGTTCGAGATGATGACCGGCAAGGTGCCTTTCGGTGGCGAAGGCTATGGCGAGATCATCGTCAAGCACATTACCGCGCCGGTGCCTTCACCGCGCGCCATCAATCCCCTCATCTCCCCTGCCCACGAAGCGATCCTTCTCCGCGCCCTGGCCAAGAACCGCGATGAGCGATTCCGCGGCATGGAGGACTTTCGTGTCGCGATGATGAATCCAGAGCGCTATGCGGCCGCACCTTCAATCGTGCCCACGCCTGGCCCCTTGGCCGGGTACGGCGCGGAGCCCTCGCGACTGAGTGACGGCCAGGCCAGCAGCGGGGTCGTGATCGGTGACTTGGGCGGTCGCGCGACGGAGGTGCCGTCGACCTTCCGCGAATCGCCGGGCGCGGTGGAAGGCGAAGACGCAATTCCCCAGTCCCACGGGGCATTGCTGGTGGGTATCCTGGCGGCCGCGTTGGTGGCCGGCGGCGTGGCGGCGTTCCTGGTCGTGCGTTCGGGATCGAGCAGCCAGCCCGCAACTGTGCAGCAAGCCGTGAGCAAACCAACGCCAGCGCCGACGCCTCCGACCCCGCCTCAAGCCGCCCCGGCGCCGTCAGCCAAAGTATCCATCAAGTTCCGTTCCGAACCAGTCGGCGCCGCGGTCGCCCGCCAGGACACGGGAGAGCAGCTGGGAGTGACGCCCTTTGAGATCGAAGTCCCTCGGGGCCAGTCTCCCTTGGCAGTGGTTTTCAAGAAAGCGAATTTCAAGGACGTGTCGCGTTCCATCGTTCCACAAGAGTCAGGTTCGCTGGATGCGACGCTGGAAGCTGCGCCATCCCCTGCCCCAATGCCTCCCAAGGCTGGCGCGAAGGTATCAAAGGGCAAGTCCAGCGGAGCCCACCACGGCAAGAGCGGCAGAGCTATGGATGAGGACGGGGTGCTGGCGCCGTCTTTCTAATGACGGATTGAAAGCGGGGCATCACTTTGGCGCCATGCGTTTGTGGTCGGACGCAACTCCGGTGATGCCAACCCCATTACGATCGAGTACAGTTTAGTCCGTGCTCGGTTCAACCTCGTCAGCGCACGGACACGGCCACAACCGCCGTCTCCCTACCTGGCCTGATGCAACTCGCGCATGTCGCGAGGGACGTGCCCCATGGTCGAAAATTGGGATGGCCATGCGAATCCTTGAGCCGATGCCAGTGGCCCAGGCCACTGCTTAAGAAACTGTTAGCCTAGCAACCCGACCGACTTGGCCAATCTGGCATCCCGCATCGCCACCCACTGACGTTCAAAGGAGATTTGTATGGAAATCCGAGTCGCGCGTGCCTGTTTCACCGTCGCATCTTTCTTACTGCTTCTCGGCGGCTCAGGTTGCGGAAGTGGCAATTCCAGCCCGCCGACCCCGACGGAGCTTGCTGCGCAATACAAGTTCGACCCGAACGACGTGTCCGGGTGGCAACTCGACCCGAACGACTCCCAGGCCTTTCAGACTCTGGTGGAAGGCACTGTGACTGACTTGAAAAGCTTCATGGACGGCGGCTCTGACCTCTATACCAACGCAGGGTGCACCGTCACCTTGTACGAGAGCCTGGTCAGCACCAATCAGGAACTCGACGTGATCTGGGCCATGTATTTCGGTACGGCGGCAAAGGCTGCTGCGATGTTTGTGACGAACAGTGCCGGTGCTTCCCAGTCCATCCCGAACTACAATGCTTCTGACGCCATCGGGAAATCCGCACTGACTACCCACACCGTCTATGCTCACATAGGCGCGATGTACTACGAGATGACGCTGAGCGGGTTCAACGACGCAACATCGGCATTCCAGGCGGCGGGGCAGATTCTAGACGTGTTTAAGAAGAAAACCCACTAGGAGAGGAACACGACAATGGCCACAAATCCACACTCTGGACGCCGCGATTTTCTCAAGACGGCTGCGGTTGGCGCGGCAGGAGCGATGGGCCTCGGTGCTCTGAAATTCGACCGGGCTGCGGCCCAATCCACGGCTGGGTCGGTGTGGGTCAACGGTATGCAGATCAATCCGGCCATCGACAACAAACGTGTCATTTGCTGCAACGATCCCAAGATGCTCACAAGTACGCCCAAGGACACCAGCTTCACGACCACCAACGCCGCAGTCGATCCGGCTGTGGTCGCCGCCAACCTCGACGAGATGGCGATGCAGCTCGCCCAGAAGACCACTGCCACTGAAGCTTGGAGCACGATTTTCCGGATCGCCTCGGGCAAGGCATGGTCGGCCGCGAGAGTGGCTATGAAAACCAACGGGATTGGTGGCACCACCACCAACCGTCCAAAATGGGCGATCTACAAGAAGCTGTGCGACGTGCTGATCAACCTCGGGGTTCAGCCGGCCAACATCATCCTTTACGACGCTTGCGACAATGCGGCGACCTACTACGACACCCACGTCAGTCTGACTGATTCGACCATGATTCGCGCCGCAAAGACCAGTGTCCGAGCGGCGGGTATGGGCGGGTTCGCATCGGCCAACCTCACCAATGCCACGGGCATCTCCGTCGCCGCCGACCTTCTCAGCGGTGCCATCGACATCCTGGTGAATGTCGCCGCGTGCAAGTCGCACAATGGAACCGGGGGCCATTTCAACTACGGCAGTTGCACCCTGTGCATGAAGAACCATTTCGGTACCTTCACCGACGGAACGAAGGCACAACATTCGGACAATCTGCACGTCGGCAACAGCGGCGCTTCACCTCCGCCGACTCCCTTGGCACTCATCGAAATCAACAAACACACCGCCGTGCTCGGCGGCACTCCTATCCGCCAACAGCTTTGCATCGTGGATGCGCTGCTCTCCAACGGCGCGAGTGGTCCTGGTGGGGCCTGGGACAACCAGACTAACCGTCTCGTCATGGGCACCTTTGCCCCCATGGTGGACTATTGCGCGGCCAAGAACATCCTTCTCAACGCGACCCTAATGTCCGTCTCTCCCATTCCAGCGCTGGGACAGACCAACGCGGCCACCATCCTTCCGCAATTCCTGACGAGCTTCGGCTATACCACCACGGATCCGGACTGGCTTGAATACGACGCTGGCAGTGCGCCCTCCATCACGCCCGGAACGGGCGGAACGGGTGGCTCGGGCGGCTCGACTGGCGCGGGTGGCTCGACCGGCTCCAGTGGAACGGGCGGGACCACCGGCACCAAGGGCGGTACCACGAGCGCCGGTGGCTCGAAAGCCAACGGCGGCTCGACGACCAGCAACGGCGGCTCGACGGCCAGCAACGGCGGCTCGACGGCCAGCAACGGCGGCTCGACGGCCAGCAACGGCGGCTCGACGGCCAGCAACGGCGGCTCGACGGCCAGCAACGGCGGCTCGACGGCCAGCAACGGCGGCTCGACGGCCAGCAACGGCGGCTCGACGGCCAGCAACGGCGGTAACAGCGCCGCCACGACCGCTGCGGGCGGAACGCCTGACAACGGTGGCACCACATCAAACGGCGGTAACACCGGGGTAGCTGGTGCAATGGCTACCAGCGCGCCGTCGGAAACGGGCGGCTCGCCTGCAGCAGGCGGAACCCGTGCTCAGGCTAGCACCAGCGCGAGCCCCACGGGCGGCAGCACCGGAACCCCCGCAACCTCGGGTGAGGCGAACAAGTCAGGGAGCGGCGGGTGCGATGTCGCCGGGAGCGGCAGGGCCACCCGCTGGAGTGCGATGGCGGCGCTAGGCGCCGTGGTGGCAGCAAAACTCCGCCGCCTCGTCAGCGACGACGACAAGTCGTCGTAGTCCGATCATCGTCGGGGAAATCAATCAACGAGCGACAGCTCGACTGTTCTGCTCAGTAAATACAGCCCTATCAGCGGGCAGAAGCGGCCGCAAGCGCTGCCGCGCTGCATAGTTCCGTTCTGCATTGGACAGATCCGCGTCGTGCGCGCTTCCTCGCGGTCCCCAAGAAAGAAGATGAGCCATCTTTCCGCACGCGGAGCACTTTAGTTAGAATCTCACAGCATCGCCCCCTGACGTTCACGGGAGCTTTCCTTGGAGACCAAAATGACGAAGACCTTCTTGCCCCTCTTGTGCTTCTTTCTGGTGTCAATCGCCCCGGGCTGCGGTAGCAGTCCATCGAGCAGCCCCCGCCCCATCGACGCGGTGGCATTTGGTCAGGACTACAAGATTGCCGATAATGAAATCAGCGGGTGGACACAGGACCCGGCGTCCGACGGTTTCTGGGCCGGCACAGATCTAATCGGAGGGGCGGGGATCGACGGCGAGGCCGACCAATACACCAACCAAGGCTTCCGACAGGGCATGTTCCAGAATTTGGACGGTCCCAATTCGCAATTCTGCACGCTTCGAGCCATGGATTTCGGCACGGCAGCCGCGGCCACCGCGATGTTCACCGAGGTAAAGACGGGTTCCGTACCTGTTCCGACTGCGATTCCTACGTATGTTGCGTCGATCGCGATTGGGGATGCGGCGGCATCCGGCCTCAGCGTCTATGCCCATTTTGGGGCCTCCTATTTCGAAGTGTTGTTGAGCGGGCTTGGCGACCAGACCTTGACCTGCACGGAATGTCCAGTGGCACAGCAGTTTCTCGACGAACTCAAGAAGAAGACCAACTAGCAACGGGGAGCAACCATGCCTGAAAACTCAAACCCCAAGCGCCGCGATTTTCTCAAGACAGCCGCCGCGGGCGCGGCGGGTGCAGTCGCACTGAGCACCCTGCGATTCGATAGGGCCTTCGCCCAGACGACTGGGGGGTGGGTTAGCGGCATGCAAGTGAATCCCAACATCGACAACAAGCGTGTTGTCTGTTGTTACGACACCAAGATGCTCACCAGCACGCCTGCGACGACCTTCACCGCACAGAACGCCGCCGTCGATTCGGCCAAGGTCGCCTCCAACCTCGACCAGATGGCGATGCAGCTGGCCCAGAAGACGACCGCGACCGAAGCCTGGGCCACAATCTTTCGGACGGGCGCGAACAAGACATGGGCGACCACGAAAGTGGCGATCAAGACGAATGCGATATTGGGCACAAACGGCAACCATCCCCGGGTAGCGGTTATCAAGAAGATCTGCGATGTGTTCGTGGATCAGTTGGGGGTTCCAGCGGCAAACATCGTTCTCTACGACGCCAACAGCGACGCATCGAAGACCTATTCCACCTATGCCAGCCTGACTGACGCAACCAAGATTCGCGCCGTCGTAAGCGTGAAGGCCCAGTCACTCGGCGGCATGGCGGACGTCACCATTACCAATGTCGCCATAGCGGGCAGGGCCATCACCGGCGTCGCCGATTTCGTCAACGGGGTCACCGACATCCTCGTGGACATCGCTGTCGTGAAGAGACATAGCGGTCCAGGAACATCGTACTCGTTCGGCAGTTGTTCCTTGTGCATGAAGAACCATCTCGGCACATTCATCAACAAAGGCAGCGAGACGGGAACAGGTGACGCGAGCGCAACGGGACTGCACAGTTTGGCCGCCATCTTCGAGATCAACAAGCATCCCGCCGTTCTCGGGGGCAATCCTGTCCGCCAGCAACTGTGCATCGTGGATGGCCTTCTGGCGAACGGCAACGGCGCCGGAGGCACCTGGGACACCAGAGTGGACCGGCTCGTGATGGGGACCTTTGCCCCCACGGTCGACTATCTCACCGCGACGAAGATCATGGACGACGTCATGGGCAAGCCCGACGCGAACAACAACTTGCCCAAGTTCCTCACGGAGTTCGGCTACACCACGACGGATCCGGTCTGGGTTGAAATCGCAGGCGGCGTTGTCACTCCCACGGGCGGCAGCGGCGGGAGCACTGGGGCCGGAGGCAGCGGCGGTGGCGGCACCACCGGAGCTGGTGGCACGACCAGCACGGGTGGATCGAAAGCGAACGGCGGCTCGACCGCCAACAGCGGCGGCTCGAAAGCTGGCGGCGGCTCGACTGCCAGCAACGGCGGCGCGACTGCCAACGGCGGTACCAGCGGGGCCGCGGGCGACAACAACGGCGGTACGATTGCTGCGGGCGGAACGACTGCCAATGGCGGCACGACTGCCAATGGCGGCACGACTGCCAACGGCGGCACCACGGCAAATGTGACGTCGGAGTCGGGGGGCTCGCCGGCCACCGGCGGAACGAGTGCCCAGCCCGGGACGGTCGCGAGTTCGGCGGGCGGCAGCACCGCAGCCCCCGCAACTTCGGGTGCGCCACACGCCAGCGGGACGTCGAGCGGCTGCAATGTTGCCGGGGGCGACCGCAAGGTCACCCGCTGGGGCGCGATGCTGGCGTTCGGCGCCGTGGTGGCCGCAAAGCTTCGACGCCTAGTCAGCGACGACGATCAGTCGTCGTGATGCGACCCGTGCGGAATCTCCATCAGGGCGTGAGGGGCTAGACCCGCTCCGCGATGTCGACACGGCGTTGTCGGCATCTAGTCACCGCCGCAGCGCATTGCCACGCATTTGTATTTGCACGGGACCAGAAGAATTCCGGCCGCCCAGTCGCCCGTTCGTGTTGTTGGTGCCATGGCCACGGTCGGATGGTGTACACTGCCTCCCATGCTCGGAACACTTTGCGGCGCGCCACGATGGCATCGCGAATCCCTGAGCCGATGTTGCGGCCTGGACCACTGCTCAGCGATAGGCCGAGCTGGGTTCTTGAGCAAGGTTTTCTCGACAGTGTTTGTGGTCTGGAATCTGCATCCGAATTTCTGATCAAAGAGGAGGCGCCGTATGAAGTCTAAGTCTCTGGTGGCTGCCGCGATTACGTTCGCAGTGGCATTCGCGATTGCTGGGGCCGCGAGCGCCCAGCGATATATGGAGAAACTCGACCGCGGTCTGGTTGCTGTAAAATCTGGGACCGGATACTTCTTGAGCTGGCGCCTCTTCGGCACCGACCCTCAGGACACCACGTTCGGGTTCAATGTCTACAGGGGCACCACCAAGCTCAACGCGGCGGTGATCACCAACTCCACGAACTACCAGGACACCGCCGGCGGCACCGGGACCTATACGGTCAAGGCCGTTACCAACAGCGTCGAAGGCGAGACTTCTGCGCCTGCCATCGTCATCGATGCCGGCTACCTCAATATCGGCATCACCGCGCCTCCCAACGGGACCAATGCGGGCGGGCAATCGTATTCATACTCGGCCAATGATGCCAGCATCGGCGATCTCGATGGCGATGGCCAATATGAACTCGTTTTGAAGTGGGACCCGTCCGATGCCAAGGACAACGAGATGTCAGGGTACACGGGTACTTGCATTCTTGATGCGTACAAGCTGGACGGGACCAAGATGTGGCGCATCGATCTTGGAAAGAACATCCG
>Ga0265323_10001206_pt1 | contig 13114 bp, 11 predicted proteins | sample 41225metaG_FD_193580 | JGI IMG/M metagenome (GOLD analysis project Ga0265323, IMG submission 193580) | Rhizosphere microbial communities from Carex aquatilis grown in University of Washington, Seatle, WA, United States - 4-12-25 metaG | ecosystem: Host-associated > Plants > Roots > Rhizosphere... | reverse complement strand
GTCACCGATTGCGCCTGCGGATTGGCCAGGAACAGCCGGCTGCCATCGGCCGAAAAGGCCAGGGCGGCGCTCTGGCGGATGTCGTCCGGCACGGCCAGGGGCTGCCGCGCGGCCGAGGCGGCCACATCGTGGATCAGCAGCAGAGCCGCGCCGCGCGCGTCCGCCACGGCGGCATCGTGGCCGCCAGGAGCGAAGGCCACCAGGGCGAAGGGAGCCGCCGCCAGCAGCTCGCGAGGTCCGCCGGCAGCGCTCCACAGGTCCACCGAGTTGCGGGTCGAGACCAGCAGCCAGGCGCCATCGTCGCTGAGGGCCAGGGGCGGCGCCACCGAGCGGCCGAGCGTCCCCCGCGCCGGCGAAGCCACCTCGAAACTGGCGCCCGCGGCGGGCGTGGCCGGCAGGCCCGTCACAATTTGCACCCGTCCCGCCGAGTACAGCGCCACCGCCGAGCCCGAGGGGCTGAAGACGGCCGCTTCGGCAGTGGACGGGCAGGGGCCGCAGGGCACTTCGGCCGCGCCCGCGCCCAGGCGCAGCAGGTGCAGCAGGCCGCCGCCGTCCAGGGCGATGGCGGAGTCCTGGCGCGGAGCCACCGCCGCCCACGCCAGCGGGAAGCCGGCATCCACCGCGGCGCCCATCGTGGACGCTCCGGGGATGCCCAGCACCGGGCGCAGCGCGCTCACCGAGCCATCGAAAACGAAGCCGATGGCCGGGCCGCCGACCTGGCCGGTCTGGGCGCCCAGCGGCATGGCCGGAATGGCCAGCAGAATCGCAACAGGCAGGATTCGATAGTTCATGTCGGTTACCTCGGCGCCCCCACGGTTGCCGTGCCGGCCGCAATCGTGGTGATGACTGCCGGTGAGTTCGAGCTGCCCGCGGGGCCGCTGCTGCTGCCGGAGTGCGTGGCCGCATAGACGCCGCCGGCCGCCGCCGCCGCGCCCACCACCACCAGCACCGCGATCAGTTTGCCGGAGATTCCGGCGGCCGCCGCCGCGCCCGCTCCGGCTCCCGCCGCGCCCACGGCATTGCTTTGGGCGATGCTGGCGCTGGCCGTCTGGCCATTGAAGGAAGCGTTCACGTGGATCTGGAATTGCCCCTGACCGGTATTGGGGCGCAACCCGCGGGCCACCGCGCGGCCCTGGCTGTCGGTGATCACGGTCAGGCTGTGCGAGCCGCCGGCGAAGGTTGCCCCGGCGCCCTGGTTGGGCAGCAGGAAGACCACCACCGCCCCGGCGACGGGCTTGTGGTTCTCATCCTCCACCTGAACGATAGGCTCGCGGGCGGTCCGCTGCCGGATATTATTGATGGCGCCGTCGCCCTCCACGATGATCAGGTTGAGCTTGCCGGGCGCCGTTTGGGCGCGCGCGGCCGGAGAAAACGGCAGAGCGATCAGCAGGGCCAGGATTACGGACAAGTAGCGCATCGACACCCCTTCCGAGTTTCAATTATGAACACAATTGCGGCCAAGCGCCACCTGGGGCGGCGGCCGGCAGGCATGGAATCGCACAGTGCCACCGGCCCAGAAGGACCGAGTCGGTCCTTCTGAAAACCGTAAGTGGTTTAGAATCAGCGTGCAGAGGGGCCAGGTAGGACCGAGTCGGTCCACCTCAGGCGCTGGCCGCTACTTCCAGGCCCAGCGCCGCCTGCACGTCGGCGGAGAATTTGCGCAGCGTCTCGAGCTGTTCCGGGGTGGCCGGCACGGCGCCGCAGACCTGGTGGTACAGCATCGGCCGGTCGCCGTCCCACTGCAGGTGCGCCACACCCACGCCCTCCAGCGGATAGCCGGCGCCGTCCAGGGACGTGTAGACGCCGGTGTCCGGGTTGCGGTGCGCCACCACCATACAGCCATCGCGGACGAAGACCCCGTAGTAAGCGGCATTCACCATCTGCCAGATGCCGGCTGCCTGCAGGCGCGCCGTCAATTCCTCGGGCACGGGTTTCTTCGGTGGGATGGGCGACACAACGGCCTCACATTTTGTAGCGGCCGAGGTCCTCGTCGTTGAGGCCCTCCAGCCAGCGGCGCAATTCGTCGTTGTTGACCTTTTCGGAAACCGTCGCGGCCAGCTTCGACGATTTCAAAACGGTGTCTTCCACGTAGATGGGGCAATCCAGCCGCAGCGCCAGGGCGAGCGCGTCGCTGGGCCGCGAATCCACGCTGATGGTCTCGCCGTCGCGGTCCAGCCACATCACGGCGTAGAACGTGTCGTCCTTGAGCTCGCTGACCACCACTTTGCGCAACCCGGTGCCCAGGCCGATCAGCAGGGTTTTGATCAGGTCGTGGGTCATGGGCCGGGGCGTGGAGACCTTTTCGATTTCGAGGGCGATGGCGTTGGCCTCGTACACCCCCACCCAGATCGGAAGCACGGTGTTGCCGTTCACGTCCTTCAAGATGACGATGGGCATGTTGCTCCCGGGATCCATCATGAGACCGCGAATCTTCATCTCGACTTCCATGACGCCCTCCGAAACCTCATTACAGCACAGTTGCGCTCTCGCCCACCAAACTGTTGGGCCCGCTGCGGGTGACGCGTACTGGAAGGTACTGGCCCAGTTGCGGCTCCGCCGCGCCGGGGGGCCGGGTGAAATTGAGCGTGCGGTTGTCCGCGGTGCGCCCGATCCACTGCCCGGCCGCCTGGTTGCGGCCTTCCACCAGGACCTCGCGCGTCGAGCCGATCAGCTCCGCGTTGCGGCGGATCTGGATGGCGCGCTGCTTCTCCTGCAGCGTCACCAGGCGGCGCTGCTTCTCCTCGTCCGGGATGACGCCGGGCAGCGTGAGCGCACCCGTGTTGGGCCGCGCCGAGTATTTGAAACTGAACAACGAATCGTAGCCGGCTTCGTCCAGCAGGCTGAGCGTCTGCTCGAAATCCCGCTCGCTCTCGCCCGGAAACCCCACGATGATATCGGTCGAGATGGAGTACGGCCGGCGGGCGCCCCGCAGCCACTCGATGCGCCGCAGGTAGTCCTCGCGCGTGTAGCCCCGCTGCATGGCGAACAGCACGCTGGTGGACCCGGATTGCACCGGCAGGTGCACGTGATCGCAGATGGAGGGGTGGGCGTCCATGGTATCCACGATGCTCTTTCCAAAATCGCGCGGGTGGCTGGTGGTGAAGCGTACGCGCCGGATGCCCGGCACCTGGGCCACCTGACCCAGCAGCGCGGCGAAATCGCTGCCTTCCGGCGAGGGGTCGCGGTAGCTGTTCACATTCTGCCCCAGGAGCTGGATTTCGGTGGTCCCCGCCCCGGCCAGGCGCCGCGCTTCCTCCAGGACGCCGGCGGCCGCGCGGCTGCGCTCCCCGCCGCGGGTGAAGGGCACCACGCAATAGGCGCAGTGCTTGTTGCAGCCCTCGATGATGGTGATGTAGGCGCGGTAGGGATTGTCGCGCCGCGTGAAGGGCGTCTCGAAAGTCTCGTCGGTATCCAGGCTGAGGCCCGTCACCCGGCGTTCGCCCGCTTCCAGGCGCGCCACCATCTCGCCCAGCCGCGGATAGCTGGCCGATCCGCACACCAGGCTGACGTGCGGCGCGCGCTCGAAGATCCGCTCGCCCTCCTGCTGCGCCACGCAGCCCAGCACGCCGAAAAGTCTGCCGCCGCCGTTGCGCGGGAAATTGCGCAGCCGGTTGTAGACCTTCTGCTCGGCCTTGTCGCGGATGCTGCACGTGTTGTAGAGCACCAGGCCAGCCTCCTCGGGCGTGGCCACCGGGGAGTAGCCGAGCGAGACGAGCGTCCCGGAGACTTTCTCGGAATCGTGGACATTCATCTGGCAGCCGAAGGTTTCGAGGTAGAAGGTTTTCCCGGACACTACGTACATTGTAGGACAACCGGGGTTGGGGGTTCCAAACGTAGTACCCCACACGACATTCGGGCCGGAATCTCCGCTTGCCTTGGGGTATACTGATGGGGATCATGTCACGATATTCGCTCATCTTTACAATGCTGTTGGCCGCCGTGGCGGCCTGGCCCTCGCGCGCGGGAACCATCGACTGGGTCGAGTGGACTGCCACCGATCCCGACGTGTTGGGCACGGTTACCCTGCTCAATGCCTCGACGGTTCAGGTGGCGTTTTCGGGCGGCATCTCGGGCGCCTGTACCGGCGATGCGGTATGTGCCACCTACTGGTCTCCGGCCGGCACATACGAAAGCTCCCCTACGGTGGACAATGCCCCTCCGGGAGGGCTGCTGGAAATCACCGGGGGCGGCTCCTCCGTTTACACCTTCACCTTCGGGACGCCCGTGGTGGATCCGGTGATCGGCATCGTCAGCATGGGCGGCAGCGGCACCCCGGTCGAGTACGATTTTTCCGCGCCCTTTACGATACTCAACTCCGGGGCGGGATACTTCGGGCACGGGCCGGACCTCTACGCGCCCGCCGCCACGCAGTTGATCGGCAGCGAATCCAACGGCATCATCGGGTTCACGGGGACCTTCAGCAGCATCACTTTTGCGGCTCCGGTCTACGAGGACTGGCAGGATGTCACCGTGGGCATCCCCGATGCCGAACAGACCCCGGAACCGGGCGTCTGGGGCATGGCGCTGGCGGGCATGGGCGTGCTTGGCGCGCTGCGGTTGAAGCGCCGGGTGCGGCAAGAGTCTCGCTAACCGGGCCGCCCACTCCCTTGCGGCCGCCGATGGGCGAATCGAAATGATGCGGCGGGAGGCAGTCGCGGCGCTGGCGGGTGCGGGTTGGGCGGCCGGCTCCGGGGGCGTGGGCGCGCTCGATAAATACATGGATTCCGCCGCGGGGGCGGCCCTGCTGCTGGACGTCCGCGGGCGCAGCCTGCTGGCGGCGCACAACCCCACCCTGGCCAACCAATCGTTGCTGCCACCCGGATCCACCGTCAAACCGTTCGTCCTGGAGGCCCTTCTCCAGGCGGGGAAGCTGCGCCCCGACGAACCGTTCCCGTGCCCCGGCAAGCTGACCGTCGCCGGGCATTCGCTGGACTGCTCCCACCCGCGCCTGGCGGAGGCGATGCGGCCGCGCACGGCACTGGCCTACTCCTGCAACTGCTTCGTGGCGCGGATGGCGGAGCGCTTCGCCGCCGGCGAACTGGAGCGCGCGCTCGCCTCGGGCGGCCTGGGCGCGCCGGGCGCACGCCTGAGGCGAGCCGCCACGCCCGACGCCGTGCGCCTGCTGGCCCTGGGCGAGCGGGGCGTGGCCGCGACCCTGGCCGGACTGGCGGCGGCGTATCTCCGCCTGGCGCTGCGCCTGAACCAGACCGCCAGCCTGCGGCCCGTGCTGGAGGGCCTGGAGGATGCCGTGGAGTACGGCACGGCGCAGCGCGCGGCCATCCCCGGCGCCGTGGTGGCGGGCAAGACCGGCAGCGTGCGCTCCGGCGCGGGCGTGCCGCACGCCTGGTTTGCGGGCTTCGTCCCCAGCCGCGCGCCGGAGGCCGTGGTGGCCGTGGTGTTGCAGGGCTACTCGGGCGGATCGGACGCGGCGCCCGCCGCCGGGCGGATTCTGGAAGCCTGGCGGGCAGGGAAGCTATGAGGGCTCGACGAACCGGTAGCCTACCCAGGGTTCGGTGAGGATGAAGCGGGGCTTGGCGGGCACGGGCTCGATCTTCTTGCGCACCTGGTTGATGAACACGCGCAGATACTCGGGCTCGTCGCCGTGGTCGGGGCCCCAGACGGCCTGCAGCAGCTCGCGGTGGGTCACCGGCTTGCCGGCGTGCGCCACCAGGTAGCGGAGCAACTCGAACTCCTTGGGGGTGAGGCGCACGTCGGCGCCGCCGGCGCGCACGCGGCGGGTTTCGAAATCGACCTCCAGGCCGGGCGCCGTGAAGCCGCGCGGGCCGCTTTCCGGGGACGATGGCGAGCGCCGCATCGCCGCGCGGATGCGGGCCAGCAGCTCGTCGATGCCGAACGGCTTGGTGACGTAATCGTCGGCTCCGGCGTCGAGCGCGGCCACTTTGTCGCGCTCGCCGTCGCGTACGGTGAGGACGATCACCGGTATGTCGGAGCCCTGGCGCAGCGCGCGGCAGGTTTCCAGGCCGCCGATTCCGGGCATGTTCATGTCCAGCAGCACCAGGTTGGGCATCTCGCCGGAGAGCTTTTCGAGAGCCTCTTCACCGGTGCGCGCCTCGATCACCTCGTAGCCGCGCGCCACCAGCGTGACCTTCATCACGCGGCGGATCTGCGGGTCGTCGTCCACCACCAGGATCTTGCCGGCGCTCATGGGCGCGCTCCCGCGGGCGCGAGCGAGAAGTAGAACGTGGAGCCCTGCCCGCGTTCGCTTTCCACCCAGATCCGCTCGCCGTGCGCTTCCACGATGCCCTTGGCGATGGCCAGTCCCATGCCGGTTCCCCGCGTTTCGAAACGGTGCCGGCGGCCGCGATAGAACCTCTCGAAAATGCGTAGGCGCTCGTTCTCCTCGATGCCGGGGCCGCGGTCCGCGATGCCGATCACGATTCTCCCATTCTTCAGGGTAGCCGAAACGGCGATGGGCAACCCCTCGGGCGAATACTTGACGGCGTTCTCAATGCAGTGCTTGATGACCTGCTGCATGAGCTCGGGGTCGGCCAGGGCGGGCGGCAGGGCGGGGCCGGCGTCGAGCGTCACCGGGTGGCCGCGCAGTTCTCCGGCCAGCTCGGAAAGGGCGCCGCGGAGCAGATCGCCGGCCGCCACGCTGCGTTTCTCCAGGTGCAGCTTGCCGGCGTCCACGCGGGCCATGGCGATCACCTCGGCCGAGAGGCGGTTCAGGCGGTCGGCCTCTTCGTCGATGATGGTGAGCAGTTCGCGCTCGGATTCCGGCGCTGCGCCCAGCAGGCTGGTGGCGGCGGCCTTGATGGAGGTGAGCGGGGTCTTGATGTCGTGCGCCAGCGAATCGAGCAGCGCCGATTTGAGCACTTCACTGCGCCCGGCGGCCTCGGCGTGGCTGGCGTCCTCGATGGCGCGGGCCTTCTCCAGCGTGATGGCCACCAGGTTGGCGAGGGCGCGGAGCGTGGCGCCGGTGGGCAGCGGGGCGAGCAGCGCCATGCTCCCCAGGCTGCGGCCTCCCAGGCGCACCGGCGCGATGTAGGCGTGGCGGCCCGGATCGGGCGACCCCTCGTCGAGTTCCGCGGCGGCCACCAGGTCGTGGTCCGTCACCGGCGCGCTCCGGGGTCCGGAGCGGACGATGTCGCCGGTCGAGCCGTAGTAGAACGCCGCCGCGCCGCATCCGAAAATCTGCACCACGCTGTGGACGAACTCGCGCACCGTGCGGCGGGCGGTCCCGGTGAGGGTCATGGCCTGCAGCAGGGTGTAGAGCTTTTCGATCTCCAGGCGCCGCGCCTCGGCTTCGGCGGTGCGGCGGCGGGCGTAGGCGGAGAGCTGGCTGGCGGTGACCGCGGTGACCAGGAACGCGAAGAAGGCGACCCAGTTCTGCGGATCGTCAATGGTGAACCGGCCAATGGGTTCCAGGAAGTAGTAATTGAATCCCAGGACCGCGGCCACGCTGGCCAGGGTGGCTTCAGCCAGGCCCCACCGCGCCGAGACGCCGAGAATCACCAGCAGCAGGCTGAGCGCCACGGTGGTGTTGTTGACCGTAATCGCGCAGCGGTACAGCGCCAGGACCGCGGCCACCGCGGCGAGCGATGCGGCGAAACGCGCGACTCGCAGCCTGCTCATGGGTTTCCAAACAGGCGGCGGAAGTACTCGCGCGTGCGCTTGCGGATATCGCGCAGCGTGATGTCGAGGCGCTCGCGCTGCAGGTGCTCGGGCGTCCAGCGGCTCACCAGGCTGGTGAGCACCTGGAACTGCGCATGCGCGGTGGGCAGGCTGCCCTCGGCGTGGCCGGTGGAGACGCGCTGGCCGTGATCCACGGCGCGGTAGAAGGCGGCGGCCTCGCGCAGGAAATCGGCGTCCTCGCGCTCCAGGTGGCCCATGCGCTCGATGACGTCGATGCGCTCGGGGGTGTTCAGCACGCGGTAAAAAATGCCGGCGCCGCGCAGCCGCAGGTACATCAGGGCGAAGTCGATGTCGTAGTAGCCGCCGGCGCCGGCCTTGAGCGGATTGCGCGGCCCCTGCTCGCGCTCCAGGCGGGCGCGCATTTCGGCCAGCTCCTGGCGGGAGCGCATGCCCTGGCCGTAACGGCGCCAGTCCACCACCTGCAGCTCGTGCAGAAACTCGGTGGCCCGTTCCAGGTTGCCGGCCACGGCGCGCGACTTCATATAAGTGATGCCTTCCCACGCCTCGGCGTGGTCGGCGAAGTAGGTTTTGTAAGCGCCCTCGGTCTGCACCAGGTCGCCCTCGCGGCCGTTGGGACGGAGGCGCGTATCGACGGCAAACATGACGCCCTCGCCGGTATAGGCGCTGAGGGTCTGGATCATGCGGGCGGCCACGCCGGTCCAGAAGACGTGCTCGGAGGCATCGGGGTCGGGGATGACGAAGACCAGGTCGGCGTCCGAGCCGAGGTCGAACTCGCGCATTCCGAGACGGCCCAGAGCCACCACCATCATCTGGTCGATGGGCGCGTAGGCGGGGTCGGAGGGCGGCGGCGCTTCCGCCAGCGCGATGCGGTAGGCGGCGGCAATGACGCTGTCGGCCAGCACGGAAGTCTTCGCCAGCGTCTCGAAGATGGGCGGCGCTTCGAACATGCTGACGCTCTGAATGCGCAACATCTGGCGGCGGTAGAAGCGCCGCAGTTCGGTGCCGTCGGCGAGCGGGCCGCCTTCCAGCTGGAACGGCTCGCCGATCTCGTCCAGCAGTTCGGGATAGCGCAGCAGGCCATCGGCGAAATAGGAGCTGTGCTCGAAAATATCGATAGCGCGGCTGGCGAGGGTGGCGTTGGCGTTCAGGCGCTCCAGAATGTCGGTGCCGGTCTGGGCCTTTTCGAGGAAGTGCTCGAAGCGCTCCAGTCCGCGGTGCAGGCCGCTGACGGCCACGATCGTGGCCAGCAGCGGGGCGCGCTCTTCGAGCAGGCTCACCAGGGTGGCGGAGGGAGGGAGCGGCTCGCCCTCTTCGGATGTGCCCGAATCGCCCGCGCCTTCCGGCAGATTGCCCGCGGCGGGCGTGTAGTACATGGGCTTCTGCGCGTACACCACGCGGTCGTAGATCTCGCGAACCGTGGCCAGGTGTTCGTCCAAAGTGGTTTGCAGAGCGGCGGCGGTGAGCCGCGTTCCGGAGCTGTCGGCGGGCATGCGGGCGGCCAGGTTTTCGAGCGCGTCCGGGTCCGAGGGCAGGCTGTGAGTCTGGCGGTCGTCTTCGAGTTGCAGGCGGTGTTCCAGGGTGCGCAGGAAGCGGTAGGCGGAGGCCAGGCGCGGGTATTCGGCGCCCGAGAGCAGGCCCTTGTCGCGCAGGCGGAACAAGGCCAGGGCGGTGCCGCCGTGGCGCACCCAGGGTTCGCGGCCGCCGTGCAGGCGCTGGAGGCACTGCACCAGGAACTCGATATCGCGAATGCCGCCGGGGGTGAGCTTGATATCGACGCCGCCGGTCGCCCCGCGCCGGGCGGCCAGTTTCTCGCTGATGCGCTGGCGGGTTTCCGAAACCGCTTCCACGGCCCGGAAATCCAGCGAGCTTTGATAGATCAGCGGCTCGACGAACTCCAGCAGCGTGACGCCGGGCAGCGGATCGCCGGCCGAAACCCGTGCCTTGATGAGCATCTGCTTTTCCCAATCGCGGGCGCGCTGGCTGTAGTACGCCTGGGCGCCTTCGACGGAGATGGCGATCTCGCCGAGCGTGCCGTCGGGGCGCAGCCGCAGGTCCACGCGGTAACACAGCCCTTCGGCGGTGTAAGTGGAAAGCAGGGCGGTATATTCGTTGGCGACCTTCTTATAAAACTCCTTGTTAGTGATGGGCGCCGGGCCATCGGTCTCGCCATTGCCGCCATAGAGGAACATCAGGTCGATATCGGAGCTGTAATTCAGCTCCTCGCCGCCCAGCTTGCCCAGCGAGATCACCGAGAAGCCGCAGCGGGTGCCATCGGGCAGGCGCGGTTGCCCGTGCACGGCCACCAGTTCGGCGCGTATGCGGGTGCAGGCCACGTCGAGGATGGCGTCGGCCAGGCCGCTGAGCTCCGCGGTGACGTCGGTGAGCGTGGCCACGCCCAGGACGTCGCGGAGGGCGATGCGCAGAATCTGGCGCCGGCGGAAGCGCGCCAGTTCCAGGGCGGTGGGCACGCCCGCGTGATCCTTGCCGAGGAACTCGAACAGGCGCTCCTCGTAGCCTTCCATGCTGAGCACGCGGTAGAAACTGCCCGAGTTGGCGACTTCCAGGATGGCCTCGGGCCGCTTCATGGCCGCATCGGAGAGAAACCGGCTATGGGAGAACAGGTGCGCCGCGCATTGCAGCGCGGCCGGATTGCCGACGATCCGCTCGAAGGCGGCGGGCATTTCCTGGCGCAGGCGCTGGAAGTAGCGGACGGAGAGTCCGCGGTCGGCAACGGAGGCCAGGGCAGCCTGAAGGCGCTCGGCAGTTCGGTCGGAAAGGCCGGGACCCGGCCGGATGGCGTCGAGCGGACTTGGCATGGATTAGGCTGGCGTGGCCACGATTGAATTATATCGCCTGGGGGCGGGGAAGGCTGCCGGCGCAATCGCCCGGCCGCCCGCCGCCGCTGGAAGACGCCGGGTTGACCTCTGGCATTCCGCAACATCCCGCCGCGCGTTTCGCCGAACGGCCCGTCAGGTGCTATAAGAATAGCGTGACCAAGGCGGGAATCCTCGCGCTCGTGGCGGTATCCGTGGCAGCCGCGGCAGACCCTCAGCAGACGGCTCTGGAATTGAAGGCGAAAGCCGCCTTCGACCGCGCCACGGCTTCGGCGCAGCCGCAACTGGCGGACTACATCGGGTGCGTGCAGGACCAGGCGGCGCTGCTGGCCGTGGCGACGCGCGAGGAAGCGGGGCTGGTCAGCTACCGGAAGGGCTGGTGCGCCTTCGTGGCGGCGGCGCTGGCGGAGAACCCGGCCGGGTTCGGGGATGCCGCCGGGGCATTCGACGCCGCGGTGGCCGCGTGGCCGGCCAGGGCGGCGCCGTCGGTGCTGATGGCGCTGGGCGGCATCGCACGGCTGGAAGCGGGCGCCGAGGACGGCGGCACGCGCGACGAAATGATGGTGGGGGTGGTAAGAAATACATGCTCGCCGGAGTTGATGACGCCGGATGCCTGCCAGGCGGTCTTCCGCGCGGGCCGGGAATGGCTGGCGTGGCTGGCGCTGGGGCGCGGCGAAGTGGCCGAGGCCGCGCGGTATATGGCGGACCTGCCGGATTCCTATTGGACCCACTGGACCAGGGGCCGGCGGGCCTTCACGGATGGCCGGTATCGCGACGCCGCCATCGAATACGGCGCGGCGCTGGAGTTGTGGCGGAGTAAGCAGGCCCGGTTGCGCAGCGACTGGATGGCGCGGCTCGGCCCCCGTCCGCGGATGGGCGCGTCGCTGGCCGACCTGGGGGGCGCGCGGCTGCTGGCGGGCGAGGCCGCCCCGGCGATCGCGGCGCTGGATGCGGCCCTGGAGGCCGAACCCCGCAACGCCTGGGCCTGTTACCTGAGGGCGCGCGCCAAGGAGACCGCGGGGCAGGCGGAGGCGGCGTCGGCGGATTACAGCCTGGCCGCCCGCACGGCGTACGCCGGCGCCGAGGACCTGGTGAGCGGGGAAGCGCACCTGTATCGCGGCATCCTGCTCTACCGGCGGCGGGAGTTCCCGCGGGCCGAGGACGAGTTTTCCAGCGCGCTGAACGCCGGCGTGAGCAGCGGCATGCGGCCCGACGCGGTGGCCTGGCGCCATCTGGCGGCGGTGGCCGGCGGGGCGTGCGGCGTATCGCGCAAGCTGCTGGTGGAATCGCTGGCGGCGGTGTCGCCCTATTTTCCCAAGGCCGATGCGCGGTCGATGGCGGCGGCGTGCCCCGGCGACCTGTGCTACAGTTCAGAATAATATGGCATCCCGAAGCGTCAACAAAGTAACTCTTCTTGGGCATCTCGGCAAGGACGCCGAGACCAAGTTCACGCCCTCCGGGGTTGCGGTCACGAATTTCACGGTGGCCACATCCCGGCGCTGGAAAGACCAACAATCGGGTGAGTGGAAAGAGGAGACCGAGTGGCACCGCCTGGTGATGTGGCGCTCGGAAAACGTCTCCAGCTATCTGCTCAAGGGAAAGCAGGTGTACGTGGAAGGCCGGCTGCAAACCCGCAGTTGGGAGGACAAGGACGGCCAGAAACGCTACACCACCGAAGTGGTGGTGGAGGACTTGATTCTGCTGGGCGGCCGCGGCGATTCGGGCGGGCCTCCGGGAGAGTTCGACCAGCAGCCGCGTCCGGTTTCGGCACCGCGTTCGGCGCAGCGGCCGCAGCCGGCGGCGCAACCTGCCGCTTCCGCTCCTCCGGACGATTTCAACCAGGGGATCAGCGACGACGACGTGCCGTTTTAGGTCTTCGACCGCGCGATTGGGTGGGCCGCGGGCAGGTTCCTGGTAGAATCGAATCTTCCGGGAGATATTCATAGTGGACGGGAAGCAGTGGGAAAACCGCGTGGTCGAGGGGCGGTTCCACCTGCGCCAGTACCTGGGCGGCTCGGGTCACAGCGCCGTGTATCTGACCGAATCCGGCGAGGCAACTCCGCGCAAGGCAGCCATTAAGCTGGTGCCGGCGGACATGGCCAGGGCGGACGCGTGGATGTTGCGGCGCGAGTTCGCCAACCGGCTGTCTCACCCCGGCTTGCTTTCCATTTATCAATTCGGAACCTGCCGCATCGACGGCGCCGGTCTGGTCTACGCCGTCATGGAGCCGGGCGACGAAGACCTCTCGCAGGTGATTCCCACGCGGCCGCTCACGCCCGTGGAGGCGCGCGAGATGCTGCTGGCGGTGGTCGAGATCCTGGAGTACGTTCACTCCCAGGGCTTCGTGCATGGCCGCCTGATTCCCGCCAATATCATGGCCGCCGGCGACCGGGTGAAGATCTCCAGCGACGGGCTGCTGCGCGCGGGCGAATCGAGCGGCGACCTGTGGGTGCCGGATGCCGGCGACCCGCCCGAGAGCCGTGGCGCGTTGACGCCCGCCGGCGACGTGTGGTGGCTGGGCATGCTGCTGGTGGAGGCGCTGACGCAGCGCGCGCCGGTTTGGGACCGCGGCGGCGCGCGCGATCCCGCCGTACCGGAGGCGCTGGCGGCGCCATTCCGCGAGATCGCCCGCCGCGCCCTGCGTTCGGACCCGCGATTGCGTT
>Ga0265323_10001204_pt1 | contig 13150 bp, 10 predicted proteins | sample 41225metaG_FD_193580 | JGI IMG/M metagenome (GOLD analysis project Ga0265323, IMG submission 193580) | Rhizosphere microbial communities from Carex aquatilis grown in University of Washington, Seatle, WA, United States - 4-12-25 metaG | ecosystem: Host-associated > Plants > Roots > Rhizosphere... | reverse complement strand
TGCTGGCTATAATGTTTACAGATCAGCTGGATGAAAAAATTATTAGCGGTATTTCAAAGAGTAAAGTTTGTCAAACAATAGCATATTTTATTGATGACAATTGGAGGTTTGATAATTATGCAAAATATTGGGCGCCATATTTTAATTGGGTGATAACCACCGATTCAAAAGCTCCGGCTAAGTATAATAAGATAGGTTATAAAAATGTCATTAAGAGTCAATTTGCCTGTAATCATTTTACATATAAACCGGAAAATCTTCCCAAGATTTATGATGTAACCTTCGTAGGACAACCGCATAGTAATAGAAGACAAATTGTAGAAAGAATTAGGGAGTCGGGAATAAAAGTTGAGTGTTGGGGCAATGGTTGGCCTAATGGTAGAGTAACTCAAGAAGAGATGATACGCATATTTTCGCAAAGTAAAATAAACCTTAACCCAACTAAAATTTCCGGAAAACTAAATTTAAAGGCGTTAGCCAGAATATTTGTAAAAAAAGAAAATAGAGCTGTTAAATTAGAAAATCCTATAAATTGGCTTAATAATTTAAAATCATTTATTAATAGTTTGCAAAGCCAGATTAAGGGCAGAAATTTTGAAATACCAGGATGCGGAGGGTTTTTATTAACTGGTGAGGCAGATAATTTACGCGATTATTACCAAGACGGCAAAGAAGTTGTAATTTATAAAAGCACCGGAGATCTTATTGAAAAAATTAAATATTACTTAGAACACGACAAAGAGAGAGAGGTGATTGCTGTGGCCGGTTATGAACGCACGATTAGAGAACATACCTATGAGCAAAGGTTTAACGAAATATTTAAAATTATCGGATTAATTAAATAAAAAAATGAAAAAGATATTTGAGTCGATGAAGAATAAAATTAAAAAAAGCAGTTACGCGAAAGGATTGATCTGTCGGTTAAAATTGGATTTCAACCAGGAAGTTATTGATGAATTTGTGATTAATACCGTCAGAAAAGAAATAAAGCCGGGAAGTAAAATATTAGATGCGGGAGCCGGGACGGTCAGATATAAGCAATATTTTAAAGACTGCACTTATTTAACTCAAGATTTCAGTCAATATAAAAACCCGGGTGATGTGTTTGACTATGGCACGATTGATTATGTTTCAGATATTGTAAATATACCTATAGAGAGCGGAACCTTTGATGCGATAATATGTACCGAAGTTTTTGAGCATATCCCCAGACCGGATTTAGCTATAAAAGAATTTTCAAGGATTTTAAAATCGGGCGGGAAATTGTATATAACTGCACCCTTGGGGTCTGGAGTCCATCAACAGCCTTTCCATTTTTATGGGGGGTTTTCTGAGTTTTGGTATGTTAAATTTTTGAGCGAGTATGGATTTGGGGAGATAGTTATAACCCCTAAAAAGAAATTTTTTGCGCTTTACGCTGTAGAAACGCAAAGAGCGCTAATATATTTAGGGAAATCAGAAAAAATAATGCATAAAATTTTTAGGCCGGTTTTCTTTGCCTTACGGCTGTTCTTACCATCATTTATCTTTAAGTTGGATAAATATGATCTGGACAAATACGATCCTTTAACAAAGTTTACCCTGGGATATTCAATAAAAGCAAAGAAAATTTAGTTGATGAATATTCAACCCTTAGTTTCGGTCATTTTACCGACTTACAATAGAGAAAAGTACATAAAAAGAGCGATTGAAAGCGTTCTTAATCAAACTTACAAAAATATTGAGCTGATTATTATTAACGACTGTTCGAGGGACAAAACAGCTGAGATTACTTCTAATTATATAAGAAATGGTTCTCCGATTGTAAATTTGTTTAATGAGGAAAACCTGGGCTTGGTAAGAAGTTTGAATAAGGGAATCAAAAATGCTACCGGTAAATATATAGCCAGAATAGACGACGATGACTACTGGTGCGATAAAAATAAGTTGGCTAAGCAGGTCGAATTTTTGGAGAAAAACTTGGATTATGTTTTGGTCGGCGGGGGCATAATAAGGGTTGATGAATCAGATAAGGAAATTGTCAGGCATATGCTTCCAGAGAATGATAGCGACATTAGAAATTTAATTATTATTGATAATACTTTTGCTCACGCCTCGGTTGTTTTTAGAAAAGATGCCTGGGAAAAAGTGGGCGGATATGATGAAAACTTATTCTTTTCAGAGGATTGGGATTTATGGTTGAGATTGGGGAAAATAGGAAAGTTTTATAATTTTCAGGAATATTTTATTCGTTACCTCCAAGGTTCGCAAAATAGATCTAATTTTAGAATTAGAAGCAACATGAGGTTAAATATTAAAATAAGGAAAAAGTATAAACACAACTATCCAAATTATAATAAAGCTTTTTTGGTGGGCTGGGCTTATTATTTTTATACGTTTCTTCCTACTAATCATTGCTTAGTCGTTTTAATGAAAAAAATTAAATTGTTGGTTTTTGGCCAACCTGTTTATAAATCTTTCCGCGGTTCAAAATAAGATGTTAAAAATTAGTATTATTATACCAACTTATAATCGGATGAATTTTTTGAGAGATGCTGTTGTCAGCGTTTTGAATCAGAGTTATGGAAACTTTGAGATAATTATTGTTGATGATTGTTCTCAAGATGGTACTACGTCTGTTGTTGAAAGTATTAAGGATGAAAGGATTATTTATATAAAACACAGCGAAAATCGCGGCGTAGCTGCTTCATGTAACACAGGAATAAATAAATCGACAGGAAATTTTGTTTTTATTTTGAATGATGACGATTTGATTACCCAGGACGCGCTTGGTAAGCTTGTTGATAAAATTATCCATAGTGGTGTAGAAAATCTTGGAGGGGTTTACGGTTGGTCTTGGTGGGTTGATGGGAGGGGAAACACTTTAAGAGTTATTGATTCTCAAGAAAGAGGAAATATTTTAGAAAAGATAATAAAAAAGCAAAATTTTACCAATTTATTGGTGAAAAGAGAGGTTTTTAACGTAATTGGTTTGTACGAAGAAAGTTTGCGAAATAACGAAGACTTTGATTTTTATCTTAGAATGGCAAAAAAATACCAATTTGATTTTGTTCCGGAAATTATTACTGTAGTGAGAGGGCATAATCAAAGCCACCTGTCATCTTTTTCAAAAGTCAATATTAATCTTCACGACAAAGTTATTGAAAAATTTCATGGTAAGCCGGTAAATGCGAAAAGATTACTATTTGAGATTGTGCCGTCGGGATTATATGTGAGGTTATCAAAATTAAAAAATTATATTTTGTATTTTATTAAAAGGAAAAAGTTTTCGAAAAGAATAGAGGAAATAAGAGAAAATTTTAAGGCGCAGGGAATAAATATATGAACATTGGGTGGATTGAAATAAGCTTAAAAAAATACGGAGGGGTTATTTATAATCAGGAGGCGAGAGAAGCTCTTGCTGATGATTTTAATGTAGAATTGGTTGTGGCCGAGCCAAGATATTTTAGTAAAATCAGGTATTTAAGGATTCCAGAGTCGTTGTTTTATTTAAGAAGACTCAGTGGACAAAAAGATATATGGGTTAGGGATTTTTATTCAACCTTAACTATGCCCTTGGATAAAACTTCCGGCAAGAATATTGTTGTAATTCATCACGATGATTTTTCGGGTTTTCCTTTTTTGGTAAGACCAATTTTTAAAATTGCGCAGAAGTTTTTTTATAGAAATTTAAAAAAAGCTGATGGTATTATTACGGTTTCAGAATATTGGAGAAAGTATTTCGTTGATAAGGGTTACCGGAATGTTTATAAAATATATAACGGCTTTAACGTAGAAGATTTTATTTTTTCAGATCAGGAGATTTTAGATTTTAAAAGTAAGTATAATCTTTCCGATAAACCAATTGTATATTTGGGAAACTGCCAAAAAGCCAAGGGAGTTGCGGAAAGCTATAACGCGTTAAAAGATTTGGATGTATATTTGGTAACATCGGGAAGAAAAAAAGTTAATGTTAAAACTATAAATTTTGATTTGAGTTATAGGGATTATTTAAGACTTTTAAAGGCGTCAGATGTGGTTATTACTATGTCTAAGTTTAGGGAGGGGTGGTGCAGGACCGCTCACGAAGCAATGCTATGTGAGGTTCCCGTTATCGGATCTGGTCGTGGCGGAATGCAGGAATTATTGGAGGGCGGAAAACAAATTATTTGCCCGGAGTTTAAAAATTTGAGTAAAGAAGTGGAGGATTTATTGGGAAATGAGCGGAAAAGGAAAGTAACGGGTGAGAACGGTTATGCTTATGCCAAAGATTTTACAAAAGACAAATTTAAAGAAGATTGGATAAATTTAATCAAAAAAATAAAATGAAACTTTTGTTTAATAAGAAAACGGCAATTATAATTTTTGTTTTATTTGTGGCGATAATTTACTTTTTTGACAAAGGGCTGTCTGTCGGGCTTTTTCTGCTTGGGGTTTTATCTTTGGGAACGCTTTTGATTCTCAAAAAGCTTGGCTTTAAGGATAAAAGAATATACTTGCTGTTTTTTATCGCCTTGGCGATACATCTTGGGGTAACCTTATTTATGCATTACGCCAATTTTCAGCCATTTGGAGGAGGGCAGGGAGACTACATTACTTATAACAATCAAGCACAGCAAATAGCTACGCGAATCCATAGCGGTAATTTTTCCACTAGTGGTTTGGGTATCGGTCATTTATATCCGGTAATCATCGGTTATATATACGCGTTAACATTGCCATCGGAAATAATAGGGTTAATAATAAATGTTTGGTTGGCGGTGCTATCCGTACTTCTTGTTTATCTTATAGTTTTGGAGTTGGGCGCTTCCGAAAAAAATGCTTTTGTAGTTGGCCTGATCGCGGCTATATATCCAAGTTATGTTTTTATTTCCGGACTTTTACTTAAAGACGTCTTTGAAGTTTGTTTCGTTATGTTCGGCTTGTTGTTTACATTTAAAATAATTAAAAAATTTAGTTGGTGGCTATTTTTGCTCTTATATTTATCTTTATCTGGCGCAACCCATTTTCGTTTTTACATAGGATATGCATTAATAATGGCGTTTATATTGTCATGGTTTTTATTTTCTAAAATTGTTATTTCAAAAAGAATAGTTTATGGGGTAATATTTGTTATTTTCTTAGGTTTTATTCCTTTGTTTTCAGCTGGCCAAGGATATTATGGATTTAATTCTTTTAAGATGTATATAAACTTTAAAATGGTAAATTTCTATAGAAATGTGGCATATGTGGCAACTCCAAACCCTACATCTGAAAAAACTGTAACATTAACCGCGCCGTCCACATCGGTATCTGCAGTTGGTAATGAGGTTACACCAAAATCTTTGGTTATTAATAAACCTTCAGTCAGCAGTGAATCTGTGCAGGAACAAAACATAGGCATGGGATCCTCTTTTTCCGGAGGAGGTGGTATTTTGGGCTATGTGAAATCTTTTTTCTACGTTTTATTTGGACCGTTTCCGTGGCAAGTAAAAAATATCAGACAAGCTTTTGCGTTATTGGAAACCTTTCCGTGGTATTTTTTGTTGATTTTTATTGGAAGCGCTATTATAGATTCGATTAAAAAAAAGGATTTTAAGTTTGTCGTGTTATTAATTTTTATCATAATGGGTATGGGCGTTATAGCAATATTCGAAACCAATTTTGGAATAATTGTTCGCATAAGGATACCGATTTTTATGGCGCTTTTATGTATAGCCTCGCTTAGCCAATTTGGAACAAAATATTTAAATAAAATAAATGTATAGCAATCCGAAAGAGACAAATAAGATAAAAATTTGCTGTGTTGCCAGCGCTGACATATCTATAAAATTTTTGTTGCTCTCGCAACTAAAGTTTTTAGTTAACAATGATTATGATGTTTATGTTGTTTGCCCTAATGGAAAGTGGATTTTTGATATAGAAAAAGAAAATATTAAAGTAAAAACAATAAATATAAAAAGGAAAATTAGCCCTTTTTACGATTTAATTACAGTATTTAAGCTGTGGAATTATTTCAGAAAAGAAAAGTTTGATATAGTCCATACTAATAATCCAAAGCCGAGCTTGTTGGGCCAGCTGGCTGCAAAAATGGCCGGTGTCCTTATAATAGTTAACACTGTTCATGGGTTTTATTTTCAAAAAAATTCCTCATATTTAAAAAGAACTTTTTTTATTTATATTGAAAAATTGGCAGCAAAATGTTCTGACTTGATTTTCTTTGTTAACAGGGAAGATATGAAAACAGCGGTAGAAGAAAAAATATGCAGTGATGAAATGATTAGATACTTGGGTGGAGGAGTAAGTGTTGATAGGTTTAATCCAGAAAGATTTTCGCCGCAATTTATAAATGAAAAGAAAAAAGAGTTAAATATACCCGTAGATTTTAAAGTTGTGGGCATTGTTGCAAGACTGGTTGAAGAAAAAGGTTATTTGGATTTGTTTGAGGCGTTTAAATCAATTTTGGAAGATTTGCCAAAAACGATTCTTTTGGCGATTGGTCAAGAAGAACCTGAGAAAAAAGATGCCATAGATTTGGAAGTTGTTAAAAATTATGGCATAGAAAAAAATGTCATATTTTTAGGAGAAAGAACAGACACAGAAGAGCTTTATAGTTTAATGAATGTTTTTGTTTTGCCTTCGTATAGAGAAGGTTTGGGAGTGTCTATTTTAGAAGCTTCTGCTATGGAAAAACCGGTTGTTGCCACAAATATAAGAGGGTGTCGGGAGGCGATTGATGATGGAAAAACAGGCATTTTAGTGCCGGTAAAAAATCCAAAAGAACTTGCTAAAGCTTTGGTTTATTTTTTGGAGAATCCAATGGAGGCGAAGAAAAATGGGAAAAATGGCAGGATAAAAGTAGTTAAAGAATTTGACGAGAAGCTAGTTTTTGATAGGGTAAAAGAACAATACCAGAGATTGATTGACGAGAAGCTGAATAAAATTAATAGTAAAAAAATATTTCAGTTGGCGGTAAAAAGATTTTTTGATTTTGTTTGTGCACTTGCAGGATTAATTTTGTTGTCGCCAATATTTTTGATTGTTGTTATTATAGTTAAATTAGATTCCAAAGGGCCAGCATTTTTCAAGCAGGAAAGAATAGGGAAAGATGGAAAACCATTTTATCCGTTTAAATTTAGGACAATGGTGGAAGGGGCTGTAAATAAAGGTTTGGGCTATACTGTTTCGGAAAAAGATGAGAGAATAACAAAAGTAGGGGGATTTTTAAGAAAGTGGGGTATAGATGAGTTGCCGCAGTTAATAAATGTTTTAAAAGGGGAAATGAGCTTGGTTGGTCCAAGGCCAACTTTGCGCTACCAGACAGAAAAATATAATGATTTTGAAAAGAGGCGTCTTCTGGTAAAACCGGGTCTGGCGGGCTGGGCGATAGTTCATGGCAGAAATTCTTTGACATGGGAAGAAAGAATAAAGTATGATGTTTGGTATGTTGACAATTGGTCTATTTGGCTGGATTTTAAAATTATATTTAAAACAATTTATATAATTTTTATTAAACAAGAGGGAGTTTACGGCAAAAATGGCGTAAATGACCCTTTTATAAAATAAATGGAAAGATTTAAAAAATGGGCAAAGCCAAAAATAAAAGATGGCGTGCCTACAAAATGGAATTGGATAGTGAAAGGAGCTAAAAACTTTGAGCTGGGAGCCAAAACAGATATTGGCGCTTTTACATATATTAATGCTTCAGAGGGCGTTGTTATTGAAGAGGCTGTACAAATTGGATCGCATTGTTCTATTTATTCTGTTTCAACAATTGATAACAAAAAAGGAAAAGTTGTTTTGAAAAAAAATTGCAAGATTGGCACGCACTCTGTAATTATGCCCGGAGTAACGGTGGGAGAAAATTCGGTTATAGGCGCATTTAGTTTTGTTAATAAAGATGTGCCCGACAATGTTTTGGCATTTGGCGTTCCGGCAAAAGTAATAAAATCTATTTAATATGAATTATAAAATACCGCTTTCAAAGCCAGATATAACAGAAAAAGAAACCAAGGCAGTTTTAGAAGTTTTGAAAACTCCGCATTTGAGCTTGGGAGAAAATTATTTGGAATTTGAGGAAATAACAGCAAAATTTGCTGGCGTAAAATATGCAGTAACGGTAAATAGCGGGACTAGCGGCCTTCATTTAATTATAAGGGCTTTGGGTATTGGCGAGGGTGATGAAGTAATTACAACGCCATTTTCTTTTATTGCTTCGGCAAATTGTATTTTATTTGAAAAGGCCAAACCAGTTTTTGTAGATATTAATGAAAAAACTTTTAATATTGATGTATCTAAAATAGAAGAAAAAATTACCGAAAAAACAAAAGCCATTTTGGCTGTAGATGTTTTTTCACAGCCGGCTGATTGGGACGAGCTTAAAAGAATTGCCAAAAAGCATAATCTTTATTTAATTGAAGACTCTGCAGAAGCACTGGGCTCAGAATATAAAGGAAAAAAGTGTGGTAGTTTTGGGGATGCTGCTATTTTTGCATATTATCCAAACAAGCAAATTACAACTGGAGAAGGTGGAATGGTTTTAACCAATAATAAAAAAATATTCGAAGCGTGCAGGAGTATGGCAAACCAGGGAAGAAAAGTTAAAAACGGCAAGTGGTTGGAGCACATGATGCTTGGTTACAATTATAGATTAGACGAAATGAGCTGTGCGTTGGGTGTTGTGCAAATGAAAAGGATAAATGAGATTTTGAAAAAAAGGAAAAAAGTGGCGGAATTATATAATAAAAAATTAAAGGGTGTTGAAGGCCTGGAAATTCCATATATTGCAAAAGGAAATAATTTAAGCTGGTTTGTTTATGTGGTAAAATTGGCAGAAAATTTTTCTGGCAAAAAAAGAGATAAAATTATAAAGGAAATGGCAGCAAAGGGGATGCAGTGCTCTAATTATTTTCAAACAATACATTTGCAGCCATTTTACAGGAATACACTTGCGTCCAAAGAAGGGGATTTTCCAGTGGCAGAAGATATTAGTAAAAGAACAATAGCTTTGCCATTTTTTAATGATTTGTCTGAAAAAGATATTGATTTTGTAGCAGAGAATTTGAAAAATATAGTTAAAAAATAAATGTTTAATATTTTTAAAAAAACAGCGCTGACGAAGACTATTTTCTTTGTGGCGACAGATATTATCTGCGCGGCTGTTTCTGTGTGGCTGGCATTTTTGCTAAGGTTTGATTTTAACATACCTTTGCAATATTTTTCGTTTATTTACAGAATGATTGCCCTGGTTGTAATTTTTGTATTACCTGTTTTTTATTTCCAAAAACTTTATTCATTCTCGTGGTCATATGTTTCAACCAACGAATTAATTTCTTTATTTAATGCAACTACAATTGCATTTATATTTTTAGCGATTGTTATATTTTTGTCGCATCATTTTCCACATTTTATTAACTTTCCGCGTTCAACAATTGTTATAAGCTATTTAATATTTTTTATTTTGTGCGGAGCGTTGAGGTTTTCCAAAAGAATTTATTTGCGAGTAATTGGGCAAAATAGATTGCTGGAAAAAGATAGAACCTTAATTGTTGGCGCAGGCGATGCCGGTGAGCAAATTTTGAGAAGCATTATTTCTTCTGCAAAAAGCCCCTATTACCCAGTAGGATTTGTTGATGATAACCCCATAAAAAAAGGAGTTGCAATACATGGCTTGAAAGTTTTGGGAAAAGTTTCCGATATTCCAAATATTGCAGAAAGCCAGCAAATAAAGCAGTTAATAATTGCGCTTCCTTTGGCAGGCAGCAGAAAAATAAGAGAAGCTGTTGAGCTTGGAAAAAAAGCCGGCATTTGGAAAATAAAAATTGCTCCGCCTTTGTCTGAAATAATAAGAGGCCAAGTGTCTTTCAAAAATTTAAAAGATGTAGAAGTGGAAGACTTACTTGGAAGAGATCAGTTTGACTTAAACACAGACCAGATTGAAAGTTTTATAAAAGGAAAAACAGTTTTGATTACTGGCGCAGCTGGTTCGATAGGGTCGGAATTATCGCGCCAAATTTCAAAATTTAAACCAAATAGCCTTTTGTTATTAGACCAAGATGAAACTGGTATTTTTAATATTTCTAAAGAATTAGAGCAAAATTTCCCAGGCTTAAAAATAAAGCACTTGGTGGCAGACGTTGCCGACAGAGAAAAAGTGAATAAAATTTTTGAATTATTGAAACCAGAGATTATTTTTCATGCAGCCGCATATAAGCATGTGCCGCTTATGGAAGAAAATGCAGACGAGGCTGTAAAAAATAATATTTTTGGAACAAAAAATTTGGTTAATGCAGCTGTTGATTTTAACACAGAAAAATTTATTTTTATTTCAACAGACAAGGCAGTAAACCCAACTTCTGTTATGGGAGCTACAAAAAGAGTTGGTGAAATGATCTGCCAGTTGTTTAATAAGGAAAGAAAGACTAAATTTGTTTCTGTAAGGTTTGGCAATGTATTAAACAGCAGAGGAAGCGTTATTCCAATTTTTAGAGAACAAATTAAAAAGGGCGGCCCTGTGGAAGTTACTCACCCTGAAATGAAAAGATATTTTATGCTAACTTCCGAGGCGTGTCTTCTGGTTATGCAGGCAGGCGCCATGGGACAAGGTGGAGAAGTTTTTGTTTTGGATATGGGCCAACCAGTAAAAATATTGGACTTAGCAAAGGAAATGATAAGGCTTTCCGGTTTGCAACCAGACAAAGATGTTGCCATTGTTTTTACTGGAACAAGGCCTGGCGAAAAATTATTTGAAGAAATGCTTACAGCCGAAGAGGGCACTGTTGCAACGCAAAATCAGAAAATTTTTATGGCAAAAATGTCCGAGACAAACCCAAAAATATTTGAAGCTGAGTTAAAAGAATTGGAGTCTGCTGCAAACGGAGGAGAGAAAGAAAAAGTTGTGAATATTATGAAAAAAATTGTGCCTTATTACAAAAATTAGTTTTTGTGCTAATATAAAATAATCATGAAAATTCCGATATCTCAAAAAATAATTTTTGTTGCAATAGGATTAGTTTTTCTGTTTTTGGCTGCAAATGCAAAAGCTGCCAATGTGGGCGACATTGTTAATTTTAACGTAGATAAAAGTTTTGATGCTACTGGCAGAACCCAGATGACTTCCACATTAGTGAAAATAAATAGCAAACTTTATTTTTATTTTGAGAAATCGTGGTGGGATTCGCAAAGTCAGACAAAACAAACCCAAATTTTGTCGGAATTAGACAATTTGTCTAACGAATTTGACAGCAATATTTATCCAAACCTAACTTCTATTTTTGGTTCTGAATGGATTCCTGGCATAGATAGCGATTCGAAAATTACTGTTTTATTCGAGCCTATGAACAGCGCAGAGGGCGGATATTTTAGAGAAAATGATGAATATGATAAGCTTCAACTGCCCAATTCTAATATGAGGGAAATGTTATATTTGTCTATTGGCAGTATTGACGACCCTAATTTGAAAATAGTTTTAGCTCACGAGTTTACTCATTTAATAACATTCAACCAAAAAAATAAATTTTTTGGCAGCGAAGAAGACACTTGGCTAAACGAAGCAAGAGCTGATTATTCTTCAACAATATTGGGCTATGATAGCAACTATATCGGCAGTAATTTGCAAGAAAGAATTAATGATTTTATAGAAAGTCCTTCTGATTCTATAACCGACTGGACCAGCACAAAATATGATTATGCCAGCGTTGATTTGTTTACACATTTTTTGGTTGATCATTACGGCATAAACGTTTTGTCAGATTCTTTAAAATTAAAATCGGTTGGTATACAAAGCATAAACGATGCGCTGGCAAAAGAAAATACAAAGGAAAATTTTGCGCAAATTTTTACTGATTGGACTATTGCGCTGGCAATTAACGATTGTTCTCAAAATAAAAACTATTGCTATCTTAATAAAAATTTAAGCACATTAAAAATAAGTCCTACTCTTATCTTTTTGCCGCTAACAGGCAGCAGCTCTCTTTCATCTACAAATGTAACTAAAAATTGGGCTGGCAATTGGCAAAAAATTATTGGAGGAAGCGGAAATTTAAAATTAGATTTTTCAAGCTTGGCAGGGCTGAATTTTCAGGTGCCTTATATACTCTATGACAAAGACAACAATTATTCGGTAAACTTTTTTCAACTAAACAGTAATGAGAAAGGGGAAATTAATATACAAGATTTTGGGACAAAATATAAATCTTTAATTATTGTTCCGTCTTTGCAGACAAAAGTTTCCGGATTTGACGGGTTAGATTTTATTTACCCATATACTTTTACGGTTTCAATTGCGGGGCAAGATTCACAAACCGATCAGGCATTAATACAAAAGCTTATAGACCAGATAAATTCCCTAAAGCAGCAAATAGCCGATATTTTAGCGCAAAAACAAGGTGCTGGCGCAACAATTGGCCAAAGCGCCGGCTGTTCTCAAATAACCGGCAATCTTTATCTTGGCACTAGTGGCAGCGAAGTTAGCTGCTTGCAGCAGTTTTTGAAAAACCAAGGAGCAGATATTTACCCCGAAGGTTTTGTAACCGGAAATTTTGGCAGTATGACAAATGCGGCAGTAATAAAATTTCAGGCAAAATATGGAATTTCTCAAACTGGTTTTGTTGGCCCGCTAACAAGAACAAAAATAAATCAGATTTTAAGCAATGGATAAAATTTTAAAAGAGTTGCCCGAAGCTAAAAAAAATGTTCCGCTGAAAAATTATACTACCTATAAAATTGGCGGACCGGCCAAATATTTTTTTGTTGCCAAAACCCTCGGCCGTAGTCCTACGGGCGAGGCAAAAGAAGGCCTAATGCTTGCACTAAAAGTAGCTAAAGAAAATAAACTTCCTATTTTTATTTTGGGCGGAGGCAGCAATATATTAATTTCTGATAAGGGGCTTAATGGGCTGGTAATAAAAATGGATATTTTAGGATCAGAATTTAATGAGAATACGGTTAATGTGGGGGCAGGTGAAAATTCAACAAAGCTAGCCTATTTATTGGCCGAACACGGGCTTTTTGGGTTTGAATGGGCGGCTGGAATGCCTGGAACAGTTGGAGGAGCAATATATGGGAATGCACAGGCATTTGGCACAAAAATTTCTGATGCAATAAAAAGCGTTGAAGCAATAAATAAAAAAACTCTGGAAATAAAAAGCTTTACGAAAGAACAATGCCAGTTGTCTTTAAAGAATAGCATTTT
>Ga0265323_10001203_pt1 | contig 13164 bp, 14 predicted proteins | sample 41225metaG_FD_193580 | JGI IMG/M metagenome (GOLD analysis project Ga0265323, IMG submission 193580) | Rhizosphere microbial communities from Carex aquatilis grown in University of Washington, Seatle, WA, United States - 4-12-25 metaG | ecosystem: Host-associated > Plants > Roots > Rhizosphere... | reverse complement strand
AGGATCAAACAATCCTTCCGCCGCCAGCTTCTGCTTGAGCCGCTCGAATGCGAGCTGAAGTTCTCCAATACCGACAGGTTGTATCTGCTCAATGTCAATCTGATAATTTCCACGCGGAGGATAGACCGTGATAGAGCCGCGAACAATCACTTTCATTCCATCTTCCGGTGGAAACGTAAGGTTCGCAACTCGACTTCGCCACATCACGGCGGATAGCTGAGCACCTTCATCCTTCAATGTAAAGTATAGATGCCCGGAAGTATGGTGTTTAAAGTTGGATATCTCGCCTTCCACCCACATTCGCGGAAAATTAGTTTCCAGCGATTGCTTGATTTGCCTCGTCAATTCGGTAATGGTAACGACATTTTTTTCGGTGGACATGCTAACTCCAAACTCAAATTACCGAATGTTGTTCCCACATTCAACTCTGGAAAATGAGAATATCTTAATACTGTCGGCAGCTTATCCTTTCCATTTTTATTTTTTCTTCTCCCTATTCCCTAACCCGCCTTGTCTTTTCTTTGGCAGTTATCTATATTATTTACACCATTATAAGGAATTAATATGAATATGAATGTTGATGTTTTGGCAATCGGAGCACACCCTGATGATCTTGAACTTGCTTGCGGCGGGACAATCGCCAAGCTTGTTCGACAGGGAAAGAAAGTAGCGTTATGCGAGCTAACGCAAGGCGAGCTTGGTACGCGCGGCACAAAAGAAATTCGTGCGAAAGAAGCGCAACAAGCGGGAGATATTCTTGGTGCCGTCAGACGGCGAAATCTTTTCATTCCGGATGGCAATATTGAAGTCAATAAAAAGAATATACTGAAGATCATTACACTCATTCGTGAACTCCGCCCTGCTCTTCTTATTATTCCTTACGGAGTTGAGCGGCATCCGGATCATGTTCATACCAGCGAACTATGCCGGGAAGCATGGTATTACAGCGGATTAGAAAAGATCAAGACGAAGCTCAATGGTAAAGTACAAGAACGCCATCGACCGCACCACTACTTTGAGTTTATGCAATGGATGGAATTTGAGCCCACATTTATTGTGGACATTAGTGATGCATTTGACTTGAAAATGAAGTCTGTGCGCGCACATGCCTCGCAATTTTTTTACCCGGAAAGCAAAGAGAGTGAAACAAAGTTAAGTGGGCCTGATTTTTTAGAAGTGATCGAAACCCGATGCAGATATTTTGGTTCCAAGATCGGAGTAAAATATGGTGAGCCCTTTATTTCCAAATGGTCATTAGGGATTGATAATCCGTTCAGTTTTATTGTGAATAGAGGGTAAGTTATCGTTCAATTATAAAAATAATTTGCATTTTTTCATGTTCACTTCTGTATCCCCAAAGATTCTTTTAGAAAAGAACATGCATACGAGAAATTCATGAGTGTCGTACAACTACCTGGTCTAGATAAACGGATTTTGACTTGGGATGACGAACAATTGGTTCCAAGGAATTGCCCGGTTTGTAAAAAGAAAGGCCATCCGATGTTTGTTCGCCCCGATGGCTTGAATGTAAAGCTCTGTAATCAATGTGACACGTTCTTTGTATCTCCATCACCTACCGACACACAATTGTCTAAGTTCTACTCAGACTATGATAAGCACCATCGCAACGCAAAGCAAGTGAATGGTGCACAATTACGCAAAACGTATTTAAAAACGAATCCGAATTCCGATTATCGATACCAAGTATTGACGTCTCTTATGAAAATGCAAGGGAAACGGGTACTGGATGTCGGATTTGGGAGAGGCTTCTTTCTGTATTTTTTGAAACGATTGGGAGCTCAAGTCGCTGGAATAGAACTCGATGACTCTACCATTCAATATGCACGTCAAGATTTAGAAATAGAAGACATCATCAAAACGGATATGTTGAAAATAAACGTTCGAGATAAATTTGATGTAATCCTTTTTATGGATTTGATTGAACATGTTTTAGAACCTTTGCAGTATCTGAAAAAAGCCAAAATGCTTCTAAATCCTGGTGGAATTATTGCAATTTTTACTCCAAATGCATCGTTTGCATTGCAGGAGCCGAATCCAATTCTTTTCAGGGTCGATTTGGAGCATATGCAATATTTTTCAAATACAACCTGTAATTATTTGGCGAAGAAGCTGGGGCTTGACATCATTCATTTGGAAAACGTCGGGTATCCCTCTCTCATAAATTTAACCGAAGATCAGTCTTTCAAAATCAAACTAAAGAAAATTATTGAAGGCTTCCCTGGATTCGAGGATGCTTATCGTTTCTGGAAGAAACATTTCAGTCAAGATTTTTCACGCACGGGTCATTATCATTTGTTTTGCGTGTTTAAAAAACGCTAAAGAGACGAATACTGTAATTACTCAAAGGCAAGAATTAAACGTCTTTACAAAGGATCATCAAGAATGTTTTTTCATGACGCCTGTTTGCCCTTCATACTTCGAGGGGCATTTTGTTAATATTTCTGTCGCGTGGAAGTAGTCGCCGGAAAACTTCCCCTTCACAACAACACTTGCCGCAAGATCAAAATTGTTGGGCCTGCCGCCGTCAAGTACCACTTTGGAAATTTCCCCGCTATCGTCTTTTAAATAAAAGGTGAATTGTAATTTATCTGTGTTAAAAGAACTTTCGCGATCTCTCACCCATTCGCCCTTGACCTGGATTTTCTTTTGGATGCGGCGTGCATCGGCAAAATCACCATATTCAACGTTGGAATCAAGAAAGTTGATCGTTCCAAACACAACGCCAACGAGAACAACCAATCCACCAATAATGATTTTTGCATTCATCTCATTAATCCTTTTTCAATTGCTTCTCGAGTTGTCCTATCTTCTTATCAAGACGGATGAGATACCACACAATGCCAAGCCATATAAGCAAGGTTATGCATAAGACAATATACAGTTGGTTCTGACTTAGGAATTCGCACATAACTACCTCAATGTTCTTTTATTGAAAGTTGATGTTCCATTCGCGCAACGCGAATGCGTACATTCAGGAGCCAAATAAATAAGAGACTGAAACCAATAAGACCGGCAAAGAACACAAAGCGCATATTCGGAGGCATGTGAAGCTGTGCAACCGGTGTTGAACCTGACGTATCCCCTTTTGCCCCGGGATGCAATCCGCCGACAATTCGCGGCATAATAAAAATAAAGAATGGCGCAGTAAGTCCGGCGAGGATCGCATAGACAGCCGAAAGACGAGCGCGAACTTCATCCGACCCGAGCGCTGAACGAAGCGCGAAGTACGCTCCATAGATCAGGAGGAGAATAAAAATCGAAGTTTCTCGCGGGTCCCAGTTCCAGAATGATCCCCAATTGAACTTCGCCCAGATCGAACCTGTCACTGTTGCCAACAAACAGAACATCATTCCAAGTCCCGCGGCAGATACGGATTTAGTGTCATAATCTAAATTCTTCGTCCGTAAATATATAAATCCGTAGTACAATGCTACCAGAAATCCAAGGACCGATGTCCACGCTACTGGAACGTGAAAAAAAATATTACGTGCCTTATCTTCAAGTCCGGGAATAATTGGAAACTCAAGAAGGCTCTGGGGCTGTGGCACCATCGGTATAGCAATACCGGCAATAATCACAAATGTGACAAAAATAATCGATAGATATTTGACAGCCTTCATATCATTCCTTCCAGACATAATCGAATAAAAGATACGATCCGGCGGTCATCACCAACAAATATGACACAAGAATCTGAAACTCACCCGATGCCGCTGTGAACAATTCGCCATCCAGCGCGCGGGCGGTCGACTTCATGACCGTCATTAATAATGGAATCAATATTGGAAACGACAGCACAGGGTACAAAGTTCCTTTTGTATTTGCCTTAGCGATAACAGCAGCGATCATAGTAGCGGCGGCGGCGAATCCAAGACTTCCCCAAAAAACAGTGAATACAAATATTAAAGGCGATTTAATAACAAATGCTGGAAATACAACCACGTACAGAACCGTAACCGCTGAAGAAAGCATAAGTGTCAGACCGCTATTGAATATCAACTTTCCAAAATATACTTCAGATGGCGAAGCAACAAGCTGCAGCGTCATGGTCGTTCCCCGTTCTTCTTCGCTAACGAATATGCGAGAGAGTCCTGACATCGCCGTAAAAAAAATGACAACCCAGAACATTCCGGAAAGAATTTCCGGGTTCAGCTCGTCATCGCGAAGAGCGAACAAGATGGTCGCAACCGAAGTAACGACGAACATCAAGAGCGCGTTGAGCGCATAGCGTGTACGCAATTCTGATCGCACATCTTTCACCACAATCGCCCATGTGCTTGCTATGAATTTCATATTGATTTCACAAATATTCTAAATAGAGAATTTGACAATAATTACATCTTCGGCATTTCCATATGAATTTCTTGAGCACACCAACTGGCTTCTTCTTTGTTATTCGTTGCAACAATGAGAATACCTTCTTCTTTTTGTTGATTCGCCATATGTCGAACAAATTCAATCCCTTCTTCATCAAGGTTGCTTGTAGGTTCGTCGAGAATCAACACAATGGGATTATGTAAAAGTGCGAAGGCATATTTTAACCGCTGCTTCATACCCGAAGAAAATGTACTAACGAGGTAATCCCTGCGCTGCCACAAATTGACAAGGTTCAGCAATTCTTTCATTCTGACTTCGTTTTGCTGAGTTGTTGCACGAATACGGGAAAGAAGTTGAAGATTTTCCAGCGCAGTGAACTCGTCATACAAATTTAGATATGGCGATACAAATCCGATATAATGTTTGAATTCTTCAATGCCGACTTGCTTATCATTCAATGTATAAGTAATAGACCCTCGTGTCGAACCCAGCAAACCGGCCAGGATTTTCGAAAGCGTAGATTTACCAGCGCCATTCTTTCCGGTAATTGCCAACGATGAGCGTGATGAAAGAGAGAATGATATATCCTGAAAAATGGGACGGCGATTAAAATTCTTGGCAACACCAGTTGCCGCAATAGAGACTCGGTTCATCGAAGGACTGCCACTTTCCATCGATACTCATTATTTTTTATTTTTGCAATGACGAAATAGATGCCTGATGAAAGATTCGATTTTAATTCTGATGACGGTACAGCAATAACCCAATTAGGACCTGCAGGTTCTATAGAAAACGATTTCGAATATGCAAGGTTCAAAGATGAACTAAAGAAATACACTTCTGCAGTCTTAGCTGTTGTTTTATCTTGGATTGGGAGACGCAGTTGTTGTGAATACATAAGCCGGAAGGGATTCGGCGATGCGTTAGAACTGATAACAAACCGTTGAGAATTGATCATTGTATCATGACGAACTCCTTGCGAAAAGAAAGAGTGCCAGAGAGATGTATCTGCTACAGTAACTTTGGAAAATAATCCATAATTTAAAAATTCTTGGTAAGGGAGTAAAGGGACAGTAGTTGAAAGCGTTACATCGACTCTTCTTGTTGTAATATCTCTCTGTTCTGCCGAACCGACCTCCACATTGGCAATCATACTCGTAATGGTATCGGATGGCAAATCAAATTCATACATAGAAGAGGATAAAGAGTATACATCTCCACCAATAGAATCAGTCGTGTGTTGGAATGATTTCTGTTGAAGCGGTTGAAACCGAGGATAGTGATTCCCTTCAGGGTAGTATTTCACCGTGTCGGCCCGATCTGCTGTAAAATAATTCCAATAAGTAAACTCACCAAATGCTGCCTGCAAACTTGAACCTCTACCCAGCAGCACAGCATCCAGACTTTCCAGAAATGGCTGTGTGCGCATCGCAGTCCATACATCTTTCATTATACTTATACCGTATCTCTTTGCTAAAAAATGTGCCAAGATGCAGCGTTCGTATCCTCTATAATTACCAGAGTTAAATGAAAGCCCATCATGAAAACCAACAAAGTAATCAAGAAGATATTGATAGTAGTCATTGACATCAGTATAAACCACATCTTCCATCCATGTTGAAGTGAGTTCGTATGCATATATTTCATTATCTTCCCACCAACCATACCCATATTGAATGGCATGATGAAACTCATGCGCCGCAGTGACCCTGAGAGCTTGGATACCCTTTGAAGTGTAATTCGATCCGATAAAATCATTATCGATATCAATATTTGAACTATAACGCTCAGGAATCTGCGTTCCACTTATTAAATCAACCGTATTTGTTATTCCATAATCGCCATCACCCCTATCACTAATGGAGATATTGTAACATGAGTCTCCCGATTCGAATGGCGGCTGTTGGAAACCTAATGAATCAATTTCAATATTCCATACATGGTTGAAAATAGCTCCTACAGAATCGACATATGCCAATGCATCTCCTATTTGTTTGCCTGTTCCATCGAATAACATTGGTGTATTTGGTCCGCTTAAATCATAAAAAATGCGAAAGTGGCCAATTATTTTATCGTATTGCGAAGAATGTTGTCGGATGAGAGTTTGTATTTCCTGGCGCTGTATTGCTGTTAAATTTTTCCACTGATCGAGAAGTTGAGCTGTTATCCACAATCCGCATTTATCAGAAGGAATCGAGTCATATGAGCTTTCCGTCAGAACCGGATGACGCCCCGATCTCAAATTCCGATAGTAGCCGACCAACTCTTCCGGGCTCATTGTGGAGTGCCGCACTTGCTTTGCATAAACATCCTTAAAGCTCATTGAAGATAACACGCTCATGCATCCAAGTAATAATATATATTTCCAAAAAGATCCAAAGAAACAACTTCGCACAAATACACCTTTTCGTAACCGCGACATTGAGCTATTCCTTATGCAGCTTGGAAAAAAGATTTTTACCATTGATGATTTTCAATATGCCCTTCTTCCATAAAGTCACAGCTACATCATTTACTCCATCTGCATCAACATCGGCAACGACAAAATGACTGAATCCCGATTCTGTAACCAATACGTGTCCTAAATCAAAATTACATTCGCCTCGATTGCGATACCAAACTATTTGTCCAAGTTTCTGCGAACCGATAACGATATCGGCAAAACCATCACCATCCGCATCAACTATTTGCACTTCGGACCGATCTGTCACAGAGATGCCGCCGGCAATGATTTTTGGATCATAGTAATATCCTTCGCCTTTTCCTTTGGCAATCAAAAAATACTCACCCGGTGGTCCAGTTTGCATCAGTAGATCTAAAACACCATCTTTGTCAAAATCTGCCATCCAGATAAATATTCGTTTGACATCAGGAAGCGATAATTCTCTTGAAACGATGCGGTGTTTCATCGAATATGACGAATCACCAAATGCGATACCCAATTCCACCGTCGAAGTATCGCCGGCGCGGTACGCATACACGATGTCCGGAAGACCATCGCTATTTAAATCGGCAACCGAAGCACCCAGCAAATCATCCGGTGGCGAGAGACGAAATGTACGTTCAATAAATGTAGTCGGACCAAGTTGCTCAAAAAAACTGAGAGAGTTTCCTTCAGAGATCGTTGTATTCCAAGTAACAAATTCTGCTTGACCATGGCCATTCAAAGTTGCACCCACAATTTGTGCATCACCTTCACAACCGATGAATGCGTTCGAAACTGAATTACTAGTGGAATCGATGTTGAAGTATGATATTTGTTGCGATTGTGGAAATGAGAGTACAAACTGCATCGTCGTATCGGTTGATGAGTGGAATGCAATATGACTCGGCTTATCTGTTAACAAATACGAAAACGGCCCGGAAGGAGCAGCGGATTTTTGTCCAAAATAAAGTGACACAGATTGACTTTTTTTATTAATCAAAGCAATATCAGAAATGCCATCATGGTTGAAATCATTTGCGACGATTTCAGTTGGAAATATGCCTGTAGCAATCTGCATGGAGTCTGCCATAACGCTTAATCTCATCGCATTCCGATATACGATGAATTGTTCGCCACTCCGATCAAATACAATACAATCTATCGGATTTTCCGATTGAGGTGATGCGACAAAGACATTCTGTGGATCGCTTCCGGAGGCATACTCAACACGTTCAGAAAAAGCATCTCCATCATTATTGAAGACGACTTGTAAAGAAGCAGGATTGACAGAAACAATGATATCATTTAAACCATCATTGTTGACATCGGCAATGCCAAAATCGTTGATACGCCCCACAACCGCAATATGATTCTTTAGTTGAAAATCACCATAATCGTTCCCTTCCCAGATTTGGAATCCGGATGGATTCGTCATCTTCAGCATCAAGTCGAGTGAGTGCTCGCGAACTATCGAAGTTGCAACGAGCGCATCAACCTCTCCTTGCACAGGAAACACACTTTGATCAATGAATCTGCCTTTCCCGACACCATAGAGCACGTGGAGTTCGCTTTTCACCCAATCCCATACTATTAGATCAATCAAGTTATCGTTATTCACATGAGCAAAATCAGCAGCACCGATTGCATTATCCGGTGCAATTATTTTTCCTAACGTAAAACGTCCTTTCCCATTTCCTATAAGGGGGAGAATGCCGGGAGTATTATGCGTATATAGCAGCACATCGATGTATCCGTCATTATTATAATCCCCGACCAAGATTTTTTCAGGCTCGAATGGTAGTTTCGTTTTGCCTACAACCTGAAGTGTATCCGGCGACAAGTGAAGCACGATCCCAATCGTCCGCTCTTGTTTATTCACCAGTAAAAGGTCTGGCGAACCATCATTATTGAAATCTGCCACAGAGAGATCATCAAATTCCATTGCTGTATGTTTCAAACTATAAGTGACTGATGACAGGGCAGGATTAAATGTAGCCAGAAGAATTTCATTGTGATGTGCAGACCATGCAGCCAATGTTGTTATATTCTGACGAGTTGTTGAAATCAACGTGCTTTTCTCAAATTTTGCAGGCAGCGGAAATGTTCGTACTTCACCGAATGCAGATTCATGTGTCTGAGCAGAGACTGTACGAATGGCAAACCAAAAAATAAACGACGTAGAATTGAATATACGCAAGAAGCGCTGTCGCCGAGAGTGCATACAGTACTCAGACGTGTTGTGTTTCCACGGAATAATAATTAACCTCACTATCGGTGCGATAACCTCAACTGCCTGCGCCTCGCTGCATCACGGTAACGCCGTTTTTCAGCACTCGTCACTGGCTTTACAGGATAAGCCGGGACCGGCCTACCTTCGTTGTCGATTGCCACAAATGTAAGATATGCAGTGTTCGTATGTTGCCGTTCGCCGGTCAGTGGATTTTCTTTTGTCACACGCACTCCCACTTCGAGTGAAGTGCGAAAGACCCTGTTCACCGACGCCTGCAATATCACGACTTCACCCTGCTTCACCGGATGATGGAAATGCAGCCCATCCACAGATGCCGTTACACACACTCGATTCGTATGCCGCGACGCCGCAATAGCGGCTGCAATGTCCATCCAATGCATCAATCGCCCGCCGAGAAGGTTTCCCAGACGATTTGTATCATTCGGGATAACCAATTCTGTCATCTCCACTTGTGATGCCTTGACCGGCTTCCTGATCAGTTGCTGCATCTTAACTTCCCGAATGAGGCACCTGCTTGCCTGTATCTTTAATCTGTTCAGGATTTTTCCCTTTCTGTGCTTTCTCTTCGATCATCTTCGATTCGATATCTATGCGTAATTGATCGGCATCGGACTTCATTGAACTTGTCGGATATTTTGCACAGAACTTATCCACGGCTTCTTTGGCATCAGCATACTTCTTCCTATTCGTTAACGCTTCAGCTTTCTTGAACAATGCTGGTTCAGCATATTGGGTATCGTGATACTTTTCCAGAACAAGATCAAAATAGTACGTGGCTGCTTTATAATATTCCATATGCATGTACGTTATGCCGCTCTCATAATCCTTTTTTGCCAACTTCGTGTTTAACTCAACGATTCTTTCTTCTGCCAACGGTGCCAATGTATCTGCGGGATGATATTCCAGAAATGCCTGGTATTCATCAATTGCTTTCCGGGAATAATTCTGATCCAAACGCGATTGAGGCGAAAGCTCATAGAAGCAAGTCGCACGTCTGAAACGTGAACGAGAAACAAATATGCTGGCAGGCATATTACGGACGAGAATATCATACTCAAAAGCCGCAAGGATATATTCTCCATGCAAGTACCGGCTCTCCGCCATATAGAACTGTGCTGAATCCGCAACTTTGCTCCCTTGATATTGGATCGACACCACTTTGAATTCTTCGATGGCTGCCAGATAATCTTCATCTTTAAATGCCTTCATGCCAAGTTCATACCGCTCTTCAGCGCTCAATTGTTTCGTTGCATCATCAGAACCACACCCTGAAAACAAAATTGAGAAAAGAAAGAGTACAATGAATGTATGAAGACTAGTGAGATGTTGGTGCATGTGACGGTTCGACAAAGTAACCTCGCTCTGTGTGAGTAATAGTGATTGTTGATAATGTTTGAATTCGATCCATCAATTTTTGTATATCATCGGTGTTCAAGTTGGTCGTGGGTTGATATCCGGGACGAAATGGAATTAATTCTATAGACGATATTTTTTTTTGTTCGTTCCTCTTTTCAAATCCGACCAGTGCAGCAAACGAGCGCTGTGTCCAGAACCGCTGCGGTTGATTGAATACAGTATTGCCAAGTGAATGAAATATCAAGCAGCCGTGATACATTTCGATCCCCTGCGGCACATGCGGATGATGTCCAAACACGACATCAACGCCAAAATCAGCGAGAATCTTCATTTCCCTCTCTGCAGATTTTCCTGAAACATCTTTATACTCATCCCCACCATGATAACTTGCAAGAACGAAGTCTACGCTATCCTTCAGGGCATTAATTTCGTTCTGTGCTCGTGCAGAATCAAAAACGGAAATCAATCCGCTTTTGGTACCACGAACCATGTTTACAGTTTGCGTATATGCAACAATACCTATCCTGATGTTGTTGCGTTTGATGATGACAGGTGCAAATTCTTCTCCAGACTCAGTAATTGTTCCGGTGAACTTGATGCTGTCTTGGTTCAGAAACTTGATCGTCTCCCGAAGTCCCTTGAAACCGTAATCAAATGCGTGATTGTTCGCAGTTGAGACGACCGTTACTCCGGCACGTCGTAAGGTTGTCGCTGCACCCGGAGGAGCACAAAAAATGACGTTCGATTTCAGACTTTGTGTCTCGCCATTTTGGTCAGTCACCGGACATTCGAGATTTGCGAAAACTATTTCGGCTCGCTTCAACACGTCGCCAAATTTTTCAAAAGGATAATCCATGTTGCCTTTTAGAATCTCTTGCCCTACAGTGCGCCCAAGATTTACATCGCCCAATGCTAACAGTGAGACAGATGCAAGAGAATCGGAACGCTGAGCATCCGCGCGAGGGATGTACAGCAGAATTATCACAAGAGCATATATCACAGATATTGATTTCAACTGCGCACCGTAAACAATAATACGACAATGAGAACAGCGCCGCTGATAATAATGAAGGGTGTTAACAATTGCTGCAACACACTTTCCTCTTCATTCGCTGGTAACATCGAAAGCTGAAGAGATGGAAATACCTGCGCTGTATCTTTTGCTTCACGGTGAAAAGTTCCAAGTATTCGAACTTCTCGTTCCGTCCCTAAGACTGTCCGCACTTCGAGCGCGATACTGATATTCCGTTCAGAATATTTTTCATCCACTGCTCGCACTTTAATGTCCGTACTAAGTAGAAATACTTGAAGTGTTTGATCCGATGTTTTTCTTGTACTTACTATCGATGTGTAACTCCGTTTTTGAAACGCCTCGACAAATGCGTTCTCCGTTAAGGATCGCTGTCCTTCACCTTCCACCCAAAGAGCAACTCGACCTTTGGGATCGAGTTTCGCTTGATCAATAACACTATCGGCTACACTTTGCAATTGCAGCCGAATCACTGATGCACTGGTTACCCCGATGGAATCACTCGCTCGAGATACCGAAAGTACTCCGAAGAAGAGAACTATCATCGACGCAAACCATATCGGTCTCAGGCGGTATATCAAATGGGTACCTTCAACGAATTCCGCCCATTGCAATTTGCTCGAGGCGTGCGATGCGTTCTTCTGTCGGTGGGTGCGTAGAGAACAATTTCGTTATTCCCCCGCCGAATAATGGGTTGATGATAAACATATGCGCTGTTGCTGTGCCCGCATTCGTCATTGGGATTTGTTCAACACCGCGTTCAAGCTTTCGCAATGCATTTGCTAGACTCAACGGTCGTTGGCTAATCTGTGCTCCGCCTTCGTCTGCCGCAAATTCTCGTGAACGGGAAACAGCAAACTGGATTAACATCGCCGCGATGGGAGCCAAAATTATAAGAAGAATCTGACCAAATGGATTGGAATTCTCGCGGCTGCGACTTCCACCACCGAACATCGAAGAGTACATCGCCATCCGCGCAACAAATGTAATTGTCCCGGCCATCGAAGCAACGAGTGTAGCAATCAGAATATCCCTGTGTTTCACGTGTGCCAGTTCGTGCGCGATAACGCCCTCTAATTCGTCATCTGAAAGTAAGTGAAGAATTCCTTCAGTTGCTGCAACAACAGCATGCTCAGGATTTCGTCCGGTCGCGAACGCGTTTGGTGAATCGCCGGGAATGATATACACTTTCGGCATCGGTAATTGTGCCTGTGCTGCAAGCCTGCGTACAATGCTGAACAATTTCGGTGCATCCGCCTCCGTTGCTTCTTTCGCACGATACGTCATCAGTACAATCTTGCTGGAGAACCAGTACATGCCGAAATTCATAAGCAGAGAGAATATGAACGCCATCCACAGACCTTGTTCTCCTCCCATCCATTCTCCAATAAAGAGTAAAATACCCATCATCAGAGCCATTAACAGAATCGTTTTTAGTGAATTTGTCATTATTTTTCTTATCCTTTCAAAGCAACTTTATATTCCTAGAACACTCAAATTTACGAAAAAGTGCGCGGAGTATCAACATGAGTAAGCCCGGAAGAATGAGATTGAAATCCTAAGAATGCGTCGGAAACACGGGATGTCTGTCTATTTCCGTTTCAATTGACGGCGGATCGTTTCGAAAACTATTTCCGGACGTTCATCAAGAAAGTGGCGAGAGAATCGTCTGGCGCGCTGCACTTCGTTGGAATCAATTTCAGCGGAGATTAATCCTTCCTCTTGAAGCTTTGCAGTACATATCATTTCGCCGCTCGGGGATGT
>Ga0265323_10001199_pt1 | contig 13210 bp, 8 predicted proteins | sample 41225metaG_FD_193580 | JGI IMG/M metagenome (GOLD analysis project Ga0265323, IMG submission 193580) | Rhizosphere microbial communities from Carex aquatilis grown in University of Washington, Seatle, WA, United States - 4-12-25 metaG | ecosystem: Host-associated > Plants > Roots > Rhizosphere >... | reverse complement strand
GCCGCAGACGTGGGCCGCCATGGACATGGAGTTGGAACCGGGTCCGGGAGTCCGTCCGCCGGCCCTGCTGCAGGTGATCGACAGCGAAGGCCAGGTGGCCGTCGAGTGGAACGTGGAGCGGCGGATGGAGGTCCGGTTCTGGGTGCCTCCGCCGGCGGGCGGCGGCCCGCAGAAATTCCGCCTGCGGGTCCCCGATGGCGGCCGGCCCACGCCTCTCGACCTCCATATTTTCGATTTCCGTTGCCTGATGGCCGATTGGGCCGCGCCGCGCACCCTGGCCGCTCCCACGCCGCTCAGCGCCATGCTCCGCGAAAGGCGTCCGGCCTTGCGGCGATTCCTGCGGTCTCCGGCGGCGCTGCCGCGGGTTGCCAGGCTGCTGGGCTCGGTGGGCACGGACGTCTTCGGCCCGGGCATCGATTACTGGGGCGAAGGCTGGTCTTACCGCGAGGAGGGCGCCGGGGAGACGTTCCGCTGGGCCGGGGATGACGCCGAACTGGTGGTGCGCCCCGGCGCCGCCGCCGGCAACCTGGTCCTGCTGGCGGAGCCCGGGCCGGGCGTGGGCGGCCGCCAGTGCACGCTGCGTGTCCGCCTTCCCGACGGAACCGTGCTGGGCCGCGCGGAGTTGCGGGGCGCGGCGTACGTCAGCATCCCCCTGCCGCAGTTCGCCGAGCCGGTGGCCCGCCTGTTCGTGGGTCCCGAGGGCGGCGCCCCGGCTGGGTCCGCGGACGAGCGAACCCTCGGATTCCGCGTGTTCGCCTGCGCCTGCGAGGCCGCTCCTGCCGCCGCCAGACGGGAGCGCCTGGCGCCCGCGGGACACTGGACCGCCGTGACCCGCTCGACCGGGCCGGCCACCGTGGATTGGGCGGAAAAGCTACGCGGCTTCGAGGACCAGATCGATCGCATGGGCAAGCCCGAGGATCTGCACCTGAACGCCTGTGGCGGATTCACCCTGATGGCGCGCAGCCACTGGCTCGACCTGCGCGGCTTCCCGGAACTGGATCTGCCCGCCCCCGATCTGGAAGCCCTGCTGTGTCTGGCGGCCCATCACGCCGGCGTGCGCGAGGAGGTGCTGCCGCACGGCGTGGGCGGAGAAGCCGGCGAGCCTGCCTCGGGCACCCCGGAGAATCTGCTGTGGATCGCCACCCAGATGCGGCGGTTGCGGGCGCCGGTGATCTTCAACCTGGACAATTGGGGCGTGGAGCGCTGAGCGATGGCGGAACCGTACATATCCGTGGTGGTGGCCGCGCGCAACGACAATCACGGCGGCAACATGCTGGGCCGCATGCGGGCGTTTCTGGACGCGTGGTTGATTCAATCGGAGCGGGTTGGCCTGGACTCGGAGATCGTGGTGGTGGAGTGGAATCCGCCGGCCGGGTCCCGCCTGATGGAGGCGTTGGAACTGCCCCCGCACCCGGGCCCCTGCCAGGTCCGCTACGTCCAGGTGGCGCCCGAATTGCACGCGGCCCTGCCCAATTCCGCGGCCATCCCGCTGCATCAGATGATCGCCAAGAACGCCGGCATCCGGCGCGCGCGCGGCCAGTTCGTACTGGCCACCAATATCGATATCGTGTTTTCCCCGGAGCTGATGGAGTTCCTGGCGGCGCGGCGGCTGGAGCCGGGCGTCCTGTACCGCATGGACCGCTGCGACGTGGCCGACGCCATCCCCGATTGCACCGAGGGTATCGCCGCCCTTCTGGAGCATTGCAGCACCCGCGTGTTGCGGGTTTTCTCCGCTGAGGGCACTCTCGCCATCCGCGACGGCGAGCTGCGGAGCGACGCGGAGCGCGACATTGCCGATGCCGGCATCGGCCTCGGGCGCGGCTGGAATCCTCTGGAGCAGCAGGACGACCGGCGGTATCGCTGGATCGCCTCAGCCGGGCGGGTATACTTCCAGCGGCCACCCAGGACGGCCATGACGATCATCGCCGAGGTGGGGCCAAGCCAGGGCGGCGAGCCGCTCCTGGTGGAAGCCGTGGACCCAGCCGGCACGGTCCTGGCGGCCGCGCGCGTCGAAGGGCGCTGCCGCCTGCGCCTGCACTTTCCGGATTCGGCCGCCTCCGGCAGCTTCACCTTGCGCGCCCAGGGCCGCGGCATCCCCCTGTTCCCGGAGCACCGCCTGCTGCACCTTCGCGTGCATGGGCTGCGGTGGGAGGCGTGGCGCGCCAAAGCCTCCGACTGGCGGCTGGAAGTGGTGGAGACCGAGCCGGGGACCGATTGGGCAGCCACCCGGCAGGCTCCCGCTCCGGAAGCCGCGCGCATGCGCAACCCTCAGTGCCTGCACGTGAACGCCAGCGGCGATTTCACCCTGCTGGCCCGCGACGACTGGTTCCGGCTGCGCGCCTATCCCGAGTTCCCCATCTGGCCGGTGCACGTGGATGCGCTGTTTTGTTATATGGCGCACCACGCGGGTTTTCGCGAGGCGGTCCTGGCCGATCCCATGCGCACATTCCACATCGAGCACTCCTCGGGAGCGGGCTGGACTCCGGAGGGCGAGCAGGCGCTCAACGCCCGGGTGGCCGCCCTCCGCGTACCCGTACTGGATTTCGACGCCGATATCAAGGGCTGGATCCACCAGATGCGGCGCCTGAATGCCCCGGCGATCTTCAACCTGGAAAACTGGGGGCTCGGGGGCGTGGAACTGCCCGAGCGGCAGGGATAGCCATTTCGGCCGCCTTGAGCCAATTTCCCGATTCTGGTATCCTCAAATGGTCGATTTTATAAACATTTCCCTCCCGGCCGCCAGTGGCCGGGCCTACCCGTGAGGTTCACATGTCGGGCCATTCCAAATGGGCCACTATCAAGCATAAGAAGGCGGCCCTTGACGCCAAGCGCGGAAAATCCTTCACGCGCATCATCAAGGAAATCACCATCGCCGCGCGCGCCGGCGGGGATCCCGACGGGAATCCCCGGCTGCGTACGGCCATCACGGCCGCCAAAGCCGTCAGCATGCCGGCCGACAACATCAAGAAAGCCGTCATGCGCGGTACCGGCGAACTGGAAGGCGGCCAGATCGACGAGGTGATGTTCGAAGGCTACGGGCCAGGCGGCGCCGCCGTGCTGGTCAATGTCGCTACCGACAATCGCAACCGAACGGTCAGCGACATCCGCCATGTCTTTTCCAAGAACGGCGGCAACATGGGTGAACAGGGAAGCGTCGCCTGGATGTTCGAGCGCAAGAGCCAGGTGCTGGTTCCCACAGAGAAGATCGGCGAAGACCAGCTCATGAGCGTCATCCTGGACGTGGGCGGCGACGATCTGCGCCCGGCCGGCGACAACTGGGAAGTCCTTTCGCCTCCCGAAGCGCACGAAGCCATCCTCAAGGCGCTCGAAGCCGCCGGAATCCCCACCAGCGAAGCTGCCATCGCCATGGTCCCCAAGAACCTGGTCAAGCTGGAAGGCAAGCACGCCAGCGGCATGCTGCGGTTGTACGAGGCCCTGGAAGACCACGACGACGTACAGAACGTCTACTCCAACTTCGACATCGACGAGAAGGAGTTGGAGGCTCTCGAGCAGTAACGTGCGCGTCCTCGGCATCGATTGCGGCTCCCAGCGCACCGGTTACGGCGTAATCGATAGCGATGGATCGGCCCACCGCATGCTGGCCAGCGGGGCTATCCACACCAGCCCCAGGGAGGCGTTTCCGAAACGCCTCCTGGAGATTGCCGAGGGCCTGCGCGGCCTGGTCCGCCAGTGGGCGCCGGAGACCGCCGCGGTGGAGGAAGTCTTCTACGCCGTCAACGTCAAGACACTGCTCAAGCTGTCGCACGTGCGCGGGGTGGCGCTGCTGGTGGCCGCCGAGGCGGGCATGGAGGTGGCCGAATATTCCCCGCTGGAGATCAAGACCAGCGTGGTGGGATACGGCCGGGCGGAGAAAAGCCAGGTGCAATTGATGGTCCAGTCGCTGTTGCGGCTCCCCGATCCGATCGAATCCGAAGACGCCTCCGACGCGCTGGCCGTGGCCATCTGCCACGCCACTCGCGAATCCACGCTCCGCAGGCTGGTGCATCCGGCATGAAACGGCTTCTCATTTCGCTCGCCGTGCTGGCAGCCCTCGCCGGCACGCTCCTCGCCGCCGATGGCAGGCTGTTCTACTCCCGCGAGTTCCCCGGCAGCAAGCCGGACTACATCCAGGTGACGCTCACCAGGGCGGGCGAGGCCGAGTACCGCGAGGCGGTGGACGACGATCAGCCCGTCCGGTTCACCCTCGACGCCGCCTCCGCGCAGGAAATCTACGGGCTGGCCGAAAAGCTGGAGTTCTTCAAGCACCCGCTCGAATCCCCCCTCAAAGTGGCGTTCATGGGGACCAAGACCTTCCGCCTCGACGGCGGCGGCGCCGAAAAGTCCGAAGTCAAGTTCAACTTCTCCGAGAACAAGGACGCGCAGGCGCTTCTGGAGTGGTTCGAGCGCATGGCCGAATCCGCGCAGCACCGCATCGAACTGGAGCGCACCGTCAAGTACGACCGGCTGGGCGTGGTCAATGCCCTGATGCTTCTGGAATCCGCTTTGACGCGCGACCGGGTGGTGGCGCCGGAGCAGTTTCTGCCGCTGCTCGACCGCGTCGTGGCCAATGAGAGCTACATGCACACGGCGCGTGTGCGGGCCTCGGAAATCGCCGACGGCATTCGCGCCATGAAGCAGAAATGAAGCGCCCCCTGCCGCTGCTCCTGGCGGCATGCGCCTGCCTGCCGGGGGCCGGGAACCCGGACGACCGCGCGGCCGCGCTGGCCGCCATCGAAGCCCACGACAGCGCCGCCACCATCCTCTTTGGAGAGCGCGTGCTGGCGCGCCAGGCCGGGGACCTGGCGATTCTGGACGGCGTGGCGCAAGCCCTGATCGCCGCCGGTGACGCCACGGCCGCCCAGCGCGGGCTGAACTACGCCCTGCGCATCGAGGAACTCTGCCGCGAGATGCCGGAGGCGGCCGCTCCCCCGGGCCGGCGCGGCATCGGCCACGCGCTGGTCCTGGAATCCCGCGCCACGGCCGCCTTGGGCCGCATCGAGGAGGCCCTGACGCTGGCCCGCCGCGCCTACGAGACGTTTCCCGACGCCGATTCCGCCCGCGAAATCGCCCGCTGGAGCGAGCGGGTGGGGAAATCCGGCGCTCCCCCCAGCGTTCCGGCCGGCGACCCGATGGCCTTCACCCTGACCGCGCCCGGAGGCGGCACCCTCGCCATGGCCGGTCTGAAGGGCAAGGTGGTGGTGTTGGATTTCTGGGCCACATGGTGCGTTCCCTGCCGCGCCCAGCACCCGCTGTTCCTCGAAGCGGCCGGGCGGTTCCGCGACAACCCCGGCGTGGTCTTCCTCTCGATCGACGCCGATGACGACCGCTCCCTGGCCGCCCCTTTTCTGGACGAACAGAAGTGGCCCGGCCCGGTCTATTTCGAGGGCGGACTGGCCCGCGCGCTGGGCGTTTTCGCCTACCCCTCCACCATCGTCCTGGACAAGCGCGGCCAGGTGTTCAGCCGGCTGAACGGATTCGTGCCGGAGCGCTACCGCGACACGCTGACCGCCCGCGTGCGCGCGGCACTGGACCTTCCCTGAGCCGGGCTCCGGCACCTCGCCGCAGGCGATTCGCGCCAGCGGGCTCCATCGCCAACGGTCTACAAGCTAGTCCACTTCCTCCCGCATCCTGCCCGGCGCGGCGGGCATCCCAACAGAAGAGATGACTGGCTCGCCGCAAGTGAATCCGCCTGCCCCGGTCCGCTGGCTGACCCGCAATGTGATTGCCATCGGGCTGCTCAGCCTGTTCTCGGACATGGGCCACGAGCTGACCACCGCCGTGCTGCCCCTGTTCCTGGCCACCTTCGGCGGCGGCGCCGCGGCGCTCGGCGCGATCGAAGGGGTCTCGGACGCCGCCAGCAGCCTGCTGAAGCTCTGGATGTCGCACTACTCCGACCGCGTGGGGAAGCGCAAGCCCATCCTCGTAGTGGGCTACCTGGTCACCGCCATGATGGGCACCTTCGCCTTCGTCACCGCCTGGTGGCAGTTGCTGGCGATCCGGGCAATCGCCTGGATGGGCCGCGGCGCACGCGGGCCTGTCCGCAACGCGCTCCTCTCGGAAAGCGTTCCGCCCGAGGCCCACGGCCGGGCGTTTGGATTCGAGGGCGCCATGGACACGCTGGGCGCCATTCTGGGGCCGGCGATAGCCCTGTCGCTGGTCGGCGTCATGGCTCTCCGGCACATTTTTCTGATCGCGTTCATCCCCGGCGCAATCACGGTTTTCATCTCCTGGTTTGCGATCCGCGACACGCCCCGAGCGCCGCGCCCGCATCTGCGCCTGTGGGCGTCCCTGCGGGACTTACCCCCCGTGTTCCGCCGCTTCGTGGCCGCCGCCGGAGTCTTCGGCCTGGGCAATTTCGCCCACACCCTGCTGGTGCTGCGCGCCGTGACTCTGCTCGCTCCGCGCTATGGGCCGGTGGTGGCGGGGCGCTACGGGATCGCCCTCTATATCCTTCACAATGTGCTCTATGCAGCCGTCTCGTATCCCGTGGGGGCGCTCGGCGACCGCGTCAGCAGGAAGACCCTGCTGGCGGTGGGCTACGCCCTGTTCGGCGTCCTGTGCCTGCTGTTTCTGATCGGTTCGGCCAGCATCCCCATGCTCGCCCTGCTGTTCATCCTGGCCGGGGTTTACGCCGGAATCGTGGACGCCATGGAGCGCGCGCTGGCAGCCGGCCTGCTGCCCGCCGGGCAGCGCGGCGTGGGATACGGAGCGCTGGCTACCGCCAACTCCCTCGGAGATCTCCTGTCCAGCCTGATCGTGGGGCTGCTCTGGACCCACGTGTCGATCGCCGCCGGGTTCGGTTACGCCGCCGCGCTTTCGCTCGCCGGGGCGTTCTTCCTGCTGCTCATCCCAGTCGACCAGTAGCAACTTGTACCGGCGGCCGAAACCGGATATCCTTCACTCAAACACCGAAATGTAGGATATCGCACCCATGGCACGCCTTCTCAGTATCCTGGCGGCGGCTTCGGTCCTCGCCGGAAGCCTGGCCGCGCAAGACCCGCGGGGAGAGATTGCAGGGCGCGTCACCGACCCCTCGGGTGCGGTGGTCGCCGGTGCCCAGGTGACCGCCGTGAGCACCGACACCACCCAGGTCACGCGAACCACCTCCAATTCCGCCGGCGATTACCTGCTCCCGTTCCTCAACACCGGCGAATATGTGGTGACGGTGGAAAGCACCGGGTTCCAGACGTACCGGGAAGCCAAGGTGACCGTGCGGGCCGGCGAAAGCTCGGTGGTGGACGCAAAACTCGCGGTGGGAAACGCCAGCCAGAGCGTACGGGTGGTGGCCAACGCGGTGACCACCGAGGTGGTGGTCATTAGCGACCCCGGCCCCATCGCCGATCAGGACGCCATCGAGGTGCTGCCGTTCCGCGATGGCAACGCCCTCCTGCTGGCTATGCTCGCGCCCGGCGTGGCGGACGTGGCGGACCTCTCCGGCGGCGGAACCAGCCGGGCATACGAAAACGAGAACGCCTCCGCCATCGTGGTCAACGGCAGCAGCTCCGGCACCCACGAGTACAAGATCGACGGCGCGGCCAACACCGGCGGCTCCAGCGGCAACGTGGCCTACGTGCCGCCCTCCGGCGTGGTCTCCGAGGTGAAGGTGGAAGCCTCCCTGGTGGATGCCCGCATCGGATTCTCCTCCGGCGCCACGGTCAGCATCGGCCTCCGGCCCGGCACCAACCTGCTGCACGGGCAGGTCTACACCTACATCGAGAACCCCGCCACCAACGCCAATTCTTTCTTCTCCAACAAGTCCCACACCCACGACAACATCCGCGAGCTCCGCTACGGCGTCAACGCCAGCGGGCCGGTGGAAATCCCCGGCATTTACCACGGCATGAACCGCACCTTCTGGATGTACGGTTTCGAGGCCATTGACGCCGCCCAGCCCGCCGGCGCCACCAATCTCACCTACACCCTGCCGAGCGCGGCGGAGCGCCAGGGCAACTTCGCCGATCTGCTCTCCTACGGCTCGTCGTACCAGATCTACGACCCCGCCACCACCAAGACGTCCACCACCTCCGGGGTCTATCAGCGCACGGCGTTCGCCGGCAACCTGATCCCCGCCTCGCGCCTCAGCCAGACGGCCCTCAACATCATCGGCGCCTACTATCCGCTGCCCAACATCCCGGGCGCCAGGCCCAGCGGCGCCGACTATTCCGTGCCGTCCATCCAGACCAACGACTTCTACAACCACACCTTCCGCCTGGACCACGCCATCGGCAGCCGGCAACGCCTGTTTTTCCGCGCCAATCTCAACCAGCGCAGCCAGGCGATGCAGCAACGCTTCGCCGGCGGCGCCGGAAACGACGGCAGCCGCGACAACCTGGGCCTGGGCATCGACGACGCCTACATCATTGGCACCAACTTCCTGGCGGACGTGCGCTACAGCTACACCCGCTACGTGGACAACTACCATCCGCCCACCGCGGGGCTGGATCTTACCACCCTGGGCTTTTCGCAGACCTACGTGAACCAGATCCGCGCCATCGACGCGCGCAACCTGATGCTGCCGGACATCACGCCCACCGGCTACCCGGAGCTGAACGGCCAGGCGCAAACCCGTCTGGCCAGCGACATCCACTCCTGGGGACTCGATTTCACCCGCACCGCCGGCACCCACACCGTGCGGTTCGGCTCCGAGTACCGCGTCTATCGCGACTCCAGCGCCAACACCGGCCGCTCCGCCGGGAAGCTCAATTTCAACACCACCTGGACCCTCGGCCCGCTCAGCACCTCGGCGTCCGCGCCCATCGGCGATGGCCTGGCCAGCTTCCTGCTTGGCCTGCCCACCGATGGCAGCTTCGACGTGAACCCCAGCCTCGCCCAGCAGTACCAGGTCTCCGGCTCCTATGTGCAGGACACCTGGAAGGTGAAGCCCCGCCTGACGGTCAGCGTGGGCGTGCGGTGGGAATATGAGATCCCGCTGACGGAGCGCTACAACCGCTCGGTTCGCGGTTTCGACCCGAACGCTTCCCTGCCGATCGCCGCCGCCGTCCAGGCCGCCTACGCCAAGAGCCCCATTGCGCAGATCCCCAAAACCGCCTTCCCGGTGGCCGGCGGGGTGACCTTCGCCGGAGTCGCCGGCCAGCCCCGCACGCTATGGGACAGCGACCGGCAGAACTTCGCCCCCCGGCTTGGAGTGGCCTGGCTGGTCCGCCCCAAGACCGTACTCCGCGCCTCCTTCGGCGTCTTCTACGACGTGGCCCGGCAGAACGCCATCCAGACCGGCTTCAGCAAGAGCACTACGCTGGTGGCCTCCACCAACAGCGGGCAGACGTACGTGGATAGCCTGGACAACCCGTTCCCCGGCGGGATCTCGCTCCCCACCGGATCGTCGCTGGGCGACATGACCAACGTGGGCCAGTCCATCAGCGTCTTCCCGGCCCGCCTGCGGAACCCCTACACGGAGCGCTGGGAGGCGGCCGTGCAGCGCGAGTTGGGCTCTTCGCAGGCGATCCTGCAAATCGCCTACGTCGGCAGCCGCGGCACGCACCTGCGCATCAACCCCCAGCTCGATCCCATCCCCGCCCGGTATTGGAGCACCTCGCCGTTCTATAACGCCGCCGTCAATACCATGCTCAACACCGCCGTGGCCAATCCGTTCTACCCGCTGCTGCCCGCGACCAGCCTCTCCGGCTCCACCGTGGCCACCTCGCAACTGCTCCGGCCCTACCCGCAGTTCACCGGCATCGGCGGCATGTCGAACCAGGGCTTCTCCTGGTATCACAGCCTGCAGGTGATGTTGCAGAAGCGCTTCACCCGGAGCTACTTTGTCACCGTAGCCTACACCTGGTCGAGGTACATGGAGGCCGTCACCTTCCTGAACGCCGTGGACCCGGTTCCCTACCGCGTGATCTCCAGCCAGGACCGCCCGCAGCGCCTGGCCGCCAGCTTCACCTATACGATCCCGGCCGCCCGCCACGGACGCGGACTGGCAGGCGCGCTGACCCGTTCCTGGCAGGCGCAGGCGATCTGGCAGGATCAAAGCGGCGCCCCTCTGAACTTCGGCAACGTGCTCTACCTGGGCGGCCAGATCGCCCTGCCGGCCGGCCAGCGCAGCATCGCCCGCTGGTTCAACACCGCCGTGTTCGACCGCGGCGCCGCCACGCAACTGGTCAACAATATCCGCACCTTCCCGCTGCGCATTTCGAATGCGCGCTCGATGGGCCTGGACCTGCTGGACGTGGGCGTGATCCGCACCATCCCGCTAGGCGAGCGCCTGCGCCTGGGTCTCCGCGCCGACGCCTTCAACGCCCTGAATCACACCGAGTTCGCTGCGCCGAACATGTCGCCCACCAGCACCGATTTCGGGGTGATTACGTCCACCTCGCATCAGCCGCGGGTGATCGAGTTCTCGGCGCGGCTGCAGTTCTGATCGCAGCCCGCTCAGACCGCCCTGCCCAGCTTCACGTTGGTCAGCGTCACGATGTCCCCGGGAGCCACCAGCACCTCCAGGCCGGGGCCCGCCGGAGCGGGGCTCGGCTGGACCGAGTTTTCCGATTGCGGGCTGGCCGTCTCCAGGTACTGGAACGCCGCACCTGCCCACTTCACGGAGACCTTCTGCGCCACGGTCGAGCGGTTCATCAGAATCAGCGTCCGCTCGCCACGAGCGCCGCTGAACGCCGTCGCCAGCAGGTGGGCGGCCGAGCTGGTTGCGCCAACCCGGTTCATGCCGGCGCGCACCCGGCGGGTATAGGCCCCGAAAACGCGTAACTGATGGCTTGAGGCGACCGGCTTCAGCCCATGCTCGGGATCGGGCACCAGCAGGGTCCGCGTCCAGCCATAAGACGGCTGCGCCACGTTGAGCAGCGTCCAGCAGTACATCACGCCGCAGGCGTCCAACTGCGTCAGCACCTTGTGATAGAGTTGCCCCATCGCCAGCGCCACGCGGTAGGCGCGCGTCTGAAACTCCCCGTTATTGACGCAAAGCTCCACCCCCATGAACGGCTTGCCCTCGGCGGCCGCGCGGAACTCGGCCAGCCGCGCGTCGAAGCCGTCGGGATCGTGGAAAAAGCTTTGATAATCGTAAAGGTTCGACGTGGAGTAGTCGATAGTCTTCCAGACCGCCGGGTCTTGCCGGAAGGCCTTGGCGGCGGCGATGCCGCCAGTCAGCATCGAGGCGTTATGCATGTGGATCCTGGTGGTCTTAAAGCCGGCGGCGTCCAGGCCCTGGCGCAGCGCCGGCGCCATCTTCCGCCAGTTGTCCGCCGATTGAGTCACTTCGTTCTGAATGCCCACGATCTCGGGCGCCTTGCCGGTCTTGGCCAGCAGTGTCTTGCAGTACCCCACCATGGCCTTCACGTAGGGCTCGATCTGGGGAGCGTCCGTCAGTTTGCCCGCCTCGTCGCGCGTCCTGGCCCACGGCGGCAGCTCCCAGAACTCGAAGATCACCTGTCCGCCCATGCGCTGCACCCGGCGGATGTACTCGAAATCGCTGGTTTCGCAATTCGGGAAGTTGTCGCCATAGTAGTGCGGGGCGGCATCCTGGGGCCGGTCCCAGTTGGTCATTTCCGGGTTGAGCATGGCGCCGGTGGGATACTCGCGATGCAGCAGCAGGTTGTACTCGGCCAGAATCCGCCACCATTCCTGCTTGCCCTCGGGGCTCAACTCGGCGAAGGCGGGAGGCGTGGTGGTGCCGCCCCACCCTAGCATCCGCTGGAAGCGCGCCGCGCCATCCACCTCCACGGTTGCCGCTTCCACGGCCGGAGGCAGGAGCCTCCCGCGCACGGCCCCATCCCCGCCGGCGAAGGCCAGTTGGTGCCGGTTCACGTCCAGGGCGGCGCGGGAAACCAGCGCCTCCTTGCCGTTCAGAAGGACCCGCACGGTCAGGCGGTGGTCGGCCACCACGGTGATGGCTTTCAGGTCTCCGCCATACCCGGCGCTGGACTCCTCCCACAAACCCTCGGGATGGCGGCCGGGGCGCGGTTGCACGGGGGGCACCTTGCTCAGTCCCGGCGAGTCGTTATAGCGCACCGCCAGGCGGACCGTGCCGCCGCCCGCTTCCACCGTAAACCCGCCGCACGGCCCGGTGAAAACCCAGCGAAGCTGCGATTTTGCGCCGCGCCACTCGTCGATCTCGACCGTCCGCTCAAACAGGGCCGGGAGCCATTCGGCAAAGTACTTTCGCGGCGGGCCGGGCACGAGCCACTTGGTTCGGGGCGACGGCGCGCCGGGAAACTCGAAGCTGTCGCCCGCGCCGGGGGAACCTTTCCATTGGGGCAGGTCCAGTTTGGCCGGCTGTGCCGGGGCGGCCGGCTCCTGTGCAGCCAGCGCCGATGCCGAAAGCACCACTCCGGAGAACGCGCGTCGCGAAAGCTTTTCCATCCAACCTCCTTCGATGTTCATCCCGCGCGCCCGGTCATGCTGCCGGGCGCCTCATGCCTCTGCGATTATACGACCTTCACGAGGCGCCTCGAAACCGGAGCCCGCCGGCGCCGTGCGGGCGGCGCTGGCTCCGAAATGGCTCCCGTTGTGAATCGGCCTGAAACCTGAGGGTCAAGTCTTCATCCATGCTGTAATGGAATGCAGGACGGCAATGAGGAGAATCGGTCCCTTCGCAGCGATGCCTCTCCTGCTTCTCGCCGGGCACGCCCAGGAGCAGCCGGCCGGCGCCGCCGGGCCCCAGCGATCCACCGGCTACGCTGTCTATCGGCGAAGTCCCCTCACCAGCAAGCGGAACGGCATTGTGGGCGAGATCCAGCTGTTACAGGACTCGCGGCTGCCCACGACACCGCGCAACGAGATTTGGGGGTATCTGGCCCGCAGAGAGGACGATCCGGCGAGCCCCTTCGCGAAGGCCCCAGCCCGCAATGCGGTACTGAGGATCGTCGATCGCGGCGGCCGGCTGGTCGAAGAGAAGCAGATGGAAAGGCCGCTGGCGGCCATGGAAACGGCCAGCCTCTACGGGGATGACCGGATCACCTACCTGATCACCGTCGACTTCACCGCCGGCATGGGATCCTACAACGGGCCAATCACGTCCCTGGTGGAAGTGGTGGGAGGGAAACTGCAATGGGTGCAGGCCCTGGACAAGACGACCGGCAAGCGCGGACAGATCAGTCTGATGAACTCACTCAAGACCGTCTGGAAGATCGCCGATGCCCCAGCCGATGGCGCAAAGGATGTCCTGCTCGTGGCATGCCGTCCGAACTGGTCTTCCCTGGCCGACGAGAACTTCTACTTGATCCGAGTCCGGTATAGCTTC
>Ga0265323_10001193_pt1 | contig 13243 bp, 10 predicted proteins | sample 41225metaG_FD_193580 | JGI IMG/M metagenome (GOLD analysis project Ga0265323, IMG submission 193580) | Rhizosphere microbial communities from Carex aquatilis grown in University of Washington, Seatle, WA, United States - 4-12-25 metaG | ecosystem: Host-associated > Plants > Roots > Rhizosphere... | reverse complement strand
GTTGTAGCGTTCCCAGACGGCGACGCCGACCCGCCACAGCAGCTCCGGGTCCTCGCTCACCTCGGCGCGGCCCTCGACGGCCACGCCGCGCAGCTCGTCATAGACGTCGCCGTCCTCCGCCAGGCACGTGATCCGCGGGTCGCGGCGGAGGTTCACCGCCTTCTGCGACTTGGCCTTGGTCTCGAAGCAGATGTCGCCGTCGAGCACCGCGAACCACATCGCCACCAGGTGCGGCTGGCCGCCCGGACCGATGGAGGCCATCGTCATCGAGCGGACGCCGGCGAGCAGCCCGGCGATCTCGGCTTCCGTGAGGGTGATCCGCGCCCGCTGGTTGACTCCCGGGCTGCGGCCGGACTGCGGGCCGGGTGCGGCGGGCTCCGTTGCCGCGTCCGTGCTTGCTGACGCCGTCGCGTGGTCACTGGAAGTCATGCGGCACCTCTCACCGGTCGTGCGTTACCAGGGCAGCGTATGGATACCTGATACCACGCCGCCATTACCTGGCCTTGATGGCAGGAAAGGTGGGTTATTCGTCATTGCTGCCATGAGCGCTCTCCGGGCAGGCTAGGGCCATGCGCACGGTGCTGATCGTCTTGTTCGACGGAGTGCAGAGCCTGGACGTGACCGGGCCGCTTGAAGCCTTCGCCGGTGCCCGGACCGAGACGGGCGACCCGGGCTACGAGGTTCGTACCGCGAGCCTCGACGGAGGAACGGTGCGCACCTCAAGCGGCCTGCGCCTGACGCCCGATGGCGCCCTGCGCGGGCGGCCGGGCCCGCAACGCCTCGACCTCCTGCTGCTGCCCGGGGGCCACGGGGCACGGCACGCCGACCCGGACCTGATCGCCTGGGTCCGCGACCACGCCGGCCAGGCCGGGCAACTCGCGTCGGTCTGCACGGGAGCGTTCGTCCTGGCCGAGGCGGGCCTCCTGGCCGGCAAGCGGGTCACCAGCCACTGGGCGTACTGCGACACGCTCGCGGCCAAGTACCCGGACGTCACGGTTGACCCCGACCCCATCTTCATCAGGGACGGGAACCTCATCACCTCCGCCGGCGTGACCTCTGGCATCGACCTCGCGCTCGCGCTGATCGAGGAGGACCTCGGCCGCGCGGTGGCCCTCAACGTCGCCAGGCACCTCGTCGTCTTCCTGCGCCGCCCCGGGAGCCAGTCCCAGTTCAGCGCTCAGCTCCAGGCGCAGACCGCCACCCGCAAGCCGATCCGGCAGGTCCAGCAGTGGGTCACCGAGCACCCGGCCGAGGACCTGACCGTGGAGGCCCTCGCGCTGCGGGCGAACCTGTCACCGCGGCAGTTCGCCCGCGCGTTCGCCGCCGAGGTCGGCCTGAGCCCGGGCCGCTACGTGGACAAGGTCAGGATCGAAGCCGCGCGCCGCTGCCTGGAGGACAGCGCGGACGGGATCGAGGAGGCCGCCCGCGCCTGCGGTTACGGCACCCCCGAGGCGATGCGCCGCGCCTTCATCAAGACCCTCGGCGTCAGCCCCGCCGAGTACCGCCGCCGATTCACCACGAAGGAGAACCATGCAGATCGTCATCCCGCTCTTCGACCGCTTCGCACCCCTTGATGCCGTCGGCCCTTACCAGGTGCTCGTCCACCTGCCCGGGGCGACGATCGTCTTCGCCGCGGAGCATCCCGGTGGCTTCAGCGATGAGCAGGGGACCTTCACCCTGCAGGCGCAGGCGTCGTTCGCCGACGTGCCGCACCCGGACGTCATCGTCGTGCCCGGCGGTTCGGGCGAGGCGCGTCAGCTAAGGCCGGGCCCGCTGCAGGACTGGCTGCTCGAGGCCGACAAGACGAGCACGTGGACGACGTCGGTGTGCACGGGCTCCCTCATCCTTGCGCGCGCGGGCCTCCTGGCCGGCCGCGAGGCGACGAGCAACTGGCAGGCCCTGGAGGAACTTGAGCGGCTCGGGGCCAGGGCGCTCCGCGAGCGGTACGTCTTCGACGGCAAGTACGTCACCGCGGCGGGAGTTTCCGCCGGCATCGACATGGCCCTCGCCCTCGCGGCGAGGATCGCCGGCGATGACGTCGCGATGGCGATACAGCTCGGCATCGAGTACGACCCGCGGCCGCCCTTCAACGCAGGCTCGCCCGAGACGGCGCCCGCGCATCTTGTCGCCGCGGCGCGCGCCGCGAGCCGTTTCGCGGGAGCCAAGGCCTAGCTGTCGCCGGACCGCACGGCCCGGTACGCTGGCACTGACTCAGCGGGCGGGCCGGCGGTCCGGAGCTGGAGGGCCACGCTATGCGCGAGGATGACCGGCAGCGGGCTACCGAGTTCGTCAAGGAGCTCTACGCGGCGGGCGAGATCGATGCAGACCGGCTCGACACCGGCGTCTCCGGGGTGCTGGCGGCCAGGTCCGAGGCTGAGCTGGCCGAGGTGGTCCGGTCACTGCCGGCGCCCGTGGCACTGACCAGCCGGGAGCGGCGGCTGGCCGAGCCACTGGAGATCCATTCCGGTATCGGGCGGTTGCGACTGGCGGGCAAGTGGCAGGTGGCCAGGGAGACGCACGTCAGCGCGGACATAGGCAGCATCCGGCTTGACCTCACCGAGGCCGAATTCGACGACCACGTTGTCGACCTGCACGTTTATACCGGGTGCGGCAGCATCACGATCATCGTGCCACCGGGCGTGGGCGTGCAGGTCATCCGCCACCGGGGCGGGGTCGACTCACGGCTCGACCCGCCGGTGCCCGGGCTGCCACTGGTCCGGCTCGACGTGACCACCAACATCGGCAGAGTTCACCTGCGCCACCCGGGAACTCAAGTTCGCGCCAGGCGCTGGTCCAACGGCAGAAAGCGCCGGTAACATACGCTGAACTCAGCGGACCTGAACCGGGTCCGTCAGCAGCACAGGCTCGGTCGATGACCTCGGTGATCAGCTCGGCGCAAACACCCATTTTGACGCAAACCGCACGTACTGAGGCTATGACGTCCCGATTTTTGGGGATGTTGTTGTTATCGGTATCCCTTGTCGCGATGGTCTGGGGAGGCGATGGGGATGAGCAGGCGTAATACCAGAGAAGCCAAGGCCCGGCGCCGCGCGGAACGTGAGCGCCGACAGCACTCAAGGACCCCTGACCAGGGCACTCGGGCCGTCGAGGTTCAGGCGGACCCGCGGTCCGACCGTGCCGGTCGCCGGAACTCGGACGACCGCGGGTCTGGGCTGCCCGCCGACACCAGCGGCGGCCTGATCGCGATGGAACCCGACGAGGCTGAGCTGGAAAAGGTCGCCGGTCTGGCGGACGCGGATCCTGGTGACTTCCGGGATCTCGACCCCGACGATGCCGACCTGCAGGCCGCGCTCACCGTCCTCGCGGTTCTGGCCGACGACATCAGCGATGACGCTGAGCTGGGCGACCTGGCCGGTGACGATCTGGCCGGCGACGTCAGCGAGCCGGAAGCACTGGACGGAGCCGAGGACCTCGAAGACCTTGAAAACCTCGAGGACCTCCAAGACCTCGAAGACGTCCAAGACCTCGAAGACGTCCAAGACCTCGAAGACGTCCAAGACCTCGAAGACGTCCAAGACCTCGAAGACGTCCAAGACCTGGGGGCAGGCCCGCCGTCCGCCGGGCCGGGCATTGAGGCCGGGGAGCCCGGCGCGGACGGCGCGCGCCCGGGCGAGCCGTCACCGGAGGCCGAGGACGACGATGCGATCGTCGTCTTCGGCGACGACGACGATGCCCTGCCCGCCGCTCGGGTCACGGTGGCGGGTGCGACCGCGGACCCGGTCAAGGACTACCTGAAGCAGATCGGCAAGGTCGCGCTGCTCAACGCCGACCAAGAGGTCGACCTCGCCAAGCGGATCGAGGCCGGCCTGTTCGCCGAAGACAAGCTCGCCGGGGCCGACGAAAGCCTGCCCCATGACGTACGCAATGACCTGGAGTGGATCGCTGAGGACGGCCGCCGGGCCAAAGACCACCTGCTTGAGGCGAACTTGCGGCTGGTGGTGTCGCTGGCTAAGCGGTACACCGGGCGCGGCATGCTGTTCCTTGACCTGATCCAGGAGGGGAACCTCGGCCTGATCCGGGCCGTCGAGAAGTTCGACTACACCAAGGGGTACAAGTTCTCCACGTACGCGACGTGGTGGATTCGGCAGGCGATTACCCGGGCGATGGCTGACCAGGCGCGGACGATCCGGATCCCGGTGCACATGGTCGAGGTGATCAACAAGCTGGCGCGGGTGCAGCGGCAGATGCTGCAGGACCTGGGGCGGGAGCCGACGCCGGAGGAGCTGGCGGTCGAGCTGGACATGACGCCGGAGAAGGTCATCGAGGTGCAGAAGTACGGGCGTGAGCCGATCTCGCTGCACACGCCGCTGGGTGAGGACGGTGACAGTGAGTTCGGTGACCTGATCGAGGACTCGGAGGCGATCCAGCCGGGTGAGGCGGTCTCGTTCACGTTGCTGCAGGAGCAGCTGCACTCGGTGCTTGACACGCTGTCGGAGCGGGAGGCGGGGGTGGTGTCGATGCGGTTCGGGCTGACCGACGGCCAGCCCAAGACGCTGGATGAGATCGGCAAGGTCTACGGGGTCACCCGTGAGCGCATCCGCCAGATCGAGTCGAAGACGATGTCCAAGCTCCGTCACCCGTCACGCTCCCAGGTCCTTCGCGACTACCTGGACTAGCAAAACCGCAGCTCCGCCAGCGGGCCGCAGGAAGCCGACCGGCTTCCTGCGGCCCGCGGCATTTCCACGGGGCGTGCCGCGCCGCCGTACCCGCTCTCCTGTCCTCGTTGCATTGACCCGCCGGCTTTGGGGAAATAACGTGACAAGGAGGAGAACGTGATGACAGTGACCCGTGTGGTCTCGCTGGACGACGCGGAGGCGCTCGCGCGCCTGGTGAGCGCGAATCGCGACTACCTCGCCCCCTGGTCTCCGCTGCAGGACGACGCGTACTTCACGGCCGACGGTCAGCGCGAGGTGCTTATCCGGCAGCTGGCGGCCTACGACCGGGGCGCGATGCTCCCGCTGGCCATCCTCGACTCCGCCGGCGCGGTCGCCGGGTCGATCAACCTGAACAGCATCATCCGCGGCGCGTTTCAGTCCGCGAGCGTGGGCTACTGGGTGAGCGAGTCGTCCGCGGGACGGGGCCTGGCCTCCGCGGCGGTCGCGGACGTGACGGGGCTGGCGTTCGGCGAACTCGGGCTGCACCGGCTCGACGCGGCGACGCTCTTGCATAACACGCCCTCGCAGCGGGTGCTGCTGCGCAACGGCTTCCGGCCGTTCGCGGTGGCCGAGTCGTACCTCAAGATCGCCGGGCGCTGGCAGGATCACATCCTGTTCCAGCTGCTGTCTCCCGGGGGGACGACCCTCCGGTGCGCGCCCGATGGCTCCGCCATCTTATCGGGCGCGCTGTCCGCAGGAGATGACTGGCCGTAGCGAGGCGGCCATTCGTGGCGGCCAGAGCCAGAGCCAGAGCCACGGCTCTGCCGCTGACGGCGGAAAATGACTCCGCCCTCGCCTTACCGCGATAACCGCGGGAAGAGCGAGGGCGGCGACGGACCTCCGGTCCGGGCGGGGTGGCCCGGGCTGGCTAGTTCTCTGGCTTGCTAAGCCGCTGCGTCTCGTCCTGAATGTCGATGGCTACCTTCTTGAGCGCCGGCAGGTGCTCCCTGCTGTGATGGGCGCAGAAGAGCAGCTCACCTGAATTAGGGAGCAGGACGCGCACATACGCTTGCGCGCCGCACCGATCGCACAGATCGAGAGCGGTCAGCGGCTTAGTGGGGGCGATAGCTCCAGTCACGTCGCCTTCCTCGTCTCGTGCCTCCGGCTGCTGCGTCCGGCTGGCTCCGGTCTTGGTGGGCTGTCCGATAGTCGCCGCTCCCGTCAGACGTGCCCTCGGGGGTTCGGGGGTCTTGTCCGGGGGAGGACAACTTCCTTACAGCACAGCACAACACATACCCCGGCGTCAGGCTTCCCGTGGCCGGCCCGTGTACGCCACAAGCGAAAACCGCACATGCCACGCCGCCAGGCCAGGCCGGGCAAGCGCGATCTTCGGTGACTACACGACCGTGCGGGTAGTCACCGGTGAGATACCCGTGCGGTTCGGGTGGTGTATACCCCCACAACCTGGGCCATGAACACTTTTAGCCGCAAGTATCCGGGCCTGTACCTCCTGGTGACGCGGGCAGGCGCCTGGCCACCTGGCGCTAGGCCTCCGGCACCGGTAATGTTCGCTCATGATTTCGAAGTCTACGGCAAAGACCGATCGAATAATCGATCCGCCGCGCAAGCCAGGAAAGACGGGGCAAACCGGCGTGGTGACGTCCGGGCAGTCGGCGGGGGACGCTACCCTTCGAGTGTGCGGAAGGCAGCGCGCGCCGCTTAAGCTTTCGAGAGGAGACCGGCCGCCCGTGACATCGCTCACAGACACCGTCCGGGCGACGGCTGACCCCAGGTCCCGGCCAAGGGCGCGGCAGGACGCCGCGCAGACGGCCGACGCCGCCGACGCATACAGCGCCAAGCACCTGTCCGTCCTTGAGGGCCTGGACGCGGTCCGCAAGCGCCCGGGCATGTACATCGGCTCGACCGACGGCCGCGGCCTGCAGCACTGCCTCTGGGAGCTAATCGACAACGCGGTGGACGAGGCCCTCGGCGGCTACTGCACCAAGGTCGACGTGATCCTGCACGCCGACGGCTCCGCCGAGGTGCGGGACAACGGCCGCGGCATCCCGGTCGACACCGAGCGCAAGACCAAGCTGTCCGGCGTCGAGCTGGTGATGACCAGGCTGCACGCGGGCGGCAAGTTCGGCGGCGGCTCCTACACCGCCTCCGGCGGCCTGCACGGCGTCGGCGCGTCCGTGGTGAACGCCCTGTCCGCCCGCCTGGACATCGAGGTCGACCGGGAAGGCCAGACCTGGACGACGAGCTTCCGGCGCGGCGTGGCCGGCGAGTTCGCCGCGCCCGGTCCCGACGCCGACTTCACCAGGAAGTCCGGGCTGCGCCAGGTCGCCCGGGTGCCCAAGACGCGGACCGGCACCAGGATCAGGTTCTGGCCGGACCGCCAGGTGTTCCTCAAGGACGCCTCGTTCTCCTACGACGGCCTGGCCGAGCGGGCCAGGCAGACCGCTTACCTCGTCCCCGGCCTGGCGATCGCCGTCCGCGACGAGACGGCGGAGGACCCGCGCACTGATGAGTTCCGCTTCGCCGGCGGGATCGGCGAGTTCTGTGAGCACCTGGCGTCCCGCGAGAAGATCTCCGAGGTCATCAGGATCGTCGGGGACGGCACGTTCACCGAGACCGTCCCGGTGCTCGACGACCGCGGCCACATGACGCCGACCGAGGTCGAGCGCAGGCTGGACGTCGACGTGGCGGTGCAGTGGAACACCGGGTACGACACCATCACCCGTAGCTTCGTGAACGTGATCGCCACCCCGCACCACGGCACGCACGTCACCGGGTTCGACCGGGCCCTGGCCCGCACCGTCAACGAGCAGCTGCGCGCCGCGCGGCTGCTCAAGAACGGCGACGAGCCGGTCACCAAGGATGACATCCTGGAAGGCCTGACCGCGGTGGTAAGCGTGCGGCTGCCCGAGCCGCAGTTCGAGGGGCAGACCAAGGAGGTGCTCGGCACTCCCGCGGCGACCAGGATCGTGCAGCAGGTGGTCAGCACCGGGCTCAAGGACTACTTCGAGAACCCGCCGCGCGGCGCCAAGCAGCAGGCTCGCGCCGTGCTCGACAAGATCACCGCCGCGGCCAAGACCCGGATCGCCGCCCGCGAGCACCGGGAGAACCAGCGCCGCAAGTCGGCGCTCGCCAGCTCGAGCCTGCCCGCGAAGCTGGTCGACTGCCGCTCCGCCGATGACCGCAGCGAGCTGTTCATCGTCGAGGGCGACAGCGCGCTCGGCACCGCCAAGCTCGCCCGCGACTCCGAGTTCCAGGCCCTGCTGCCGATCCGCGGCAAGATACTGAACGTGCAGAAGTCCTCCGTGGCCGACATGCTCAAGAACACCGAGTGCGCCGCGATCATCCAGGTACTCGGGGCCGGCTCGGGCAGCACCTTCGACCTCGACTCGGCCCGCTACCAGCGGGTGATCCTGATGGCGGATGCCGACGTGGACGGCGCGCACATCCGCACCCTGCTGCTCACCCTGTTCCACCGGTACATGCGGCCCATGCTGGACGCGGGCCGGGTGTTCGCCGCCGTGCCGCCGCTGCACCGGATCGAGCTGACCAGCCCGCGCAAGGGCCAGCAGAAGTACATCTACACCTACTCCGACACCGAGCTGCGCCGCACCCTGATCGGGCTGGAGAGCAAGGGCCAGCGCTGGAAGGACCCGGTGCAGCGGTACAAGGGCCTCGGCGAGATGGACGCAGGCCAGCTCGCGGAGACGACCATGGACCCGCGGCACCGGATACTGCGGCGCATCAGGATCGAGGACGCCAAGGCGGCCACCGACGTGTTCAGCCTGCTCATGGGCACCGAGGTGGGACCGCGCCGCGACTTCATCATCGGCGGCGCCAGCGAGCTCGACCTGTCCCGCATCGACACCTAGACACCGGCAGATAAGACCCAGCGAGGACCGCAGCATGCCACCACGCCGCGGCGGAACGACGGCGCCGCCTCCGGAAGAGTTCGAAGAGAACATCGTCGACATCGACGTCACCGAGGAGATGCGCGGCTCCTACCTGGAGTACGCCTACAGCGTCATCTACTCCCGGGCGCTGCCCGACGCCCGCGACGGCATGAAGCCGGTGCAGCGGCGCATCCTCTACCAGATGAACGAGATGGGGCTGCGCCCGGACCGCGGCCACGTCAAGTGCGCCCGCGTCGTCGGCGACGTGATGGGCCGCCTGCACCCGCACGGCGACAGCGCCATCTACGACGCCCTGGTCCGGCTGGCCCAGCCCTGGGCGATGCGGCTGCCGCTCATCGACGGCCACGGCAACTTCGGCTCGCTCGGCGGCGACGACTCGCCCGCGGCGATGCGGTACACCGAGTGCCGCCCGACCGACGCCGCGATGGCCATGGTCGAGAGCATCGACGAGGACACCGTCGACTTCGGCCCGAACTACGACGGCCAGGAGCAGGAGCCGCAGGTTCTCCCCGGCGCGATCCCGAACCTGCTGGTCAACGGCACCGCGGGGATCGCCGTCGGGATGGCGACCAACATGGCGCCGCACAACCTGACCGAGGTCATCGCCGCCGCCCGCTACCTGCTCAAGCACCCGGACGCCAGCCTTGAGCAGCTCATGCGCTACGTCCCCGGCCCGGACCTGCCCACCGGCGGGCACATCGTCGGCCTGGACGGCGTCAGGGAGGCGTACGAGACCGGGCGCGGCATCTTCCGTACCCGGGCGACGACCGCGATCGAGCAGCTCAATGCCCGCAAGACCGGCATCGTGGTGACCGAGCTGCCCTACGGCGTCGGCCCGGAGAAGGTCATCACCCGGATCAAGGACCTTGTCCAGTCCAAGAAGATCACGGGCATCTCCGACCTCAAGGACCTGACCGACCGCAACCGCGGCCTGAACCTGGTCATCGAGATCAGGCCCGGCTTCAACCCCGAGGCCGTCCTCGCCGAGCTGTACCGGCTCACGCCGATGGAAGAGACGTTCGGCATCAACAACGTCGCCCTGGTCGACGGCCAGCCGCGCACGCTCGGCCTCAGGGAACTGCTCAGCATCTACATCGAGCACCGCGTCGACGTCACCAGGCGGCGCAGCGAGTTCCGCAGGAAGAAGCGCGAGGACCGGCTGCACCTGGTCGACGGCATCCTCATCGCGCTGCTCAACATCGACGAGGTCATCGCGGTCATCCGGACCAGCGACGACTCGGCCGAGGCCAAGCGCCGGCTGTGCCAGGTCTTCGACCTGTCGGAGATCCAGGCGCAGTACATCCTGGACACCCCGCTGCGCCGGCTGACCCGCTTCGACAAGCTGGAACTCGAGCGTGAGCAGGAGACGCTGCGCGCCGAGATCGCCGGGCTGACCGAGATCCTCGACAACGAGGACGTGCTGCGGAACCTGGTCAGCGGCGAGATGGCCGACGTGGCGAAGAAGTTCGGCACCCCGCGCCGCACTGTGCTGATGGAGGCGGGCGCGGCGGTGGCCGCCGCCGTCCCGCTCGAGGTGACCGACGACCCGTGCCTGGTGGTGCTGTCCCAGACCGGCCTGCTCGCCCGCGTCCCGCTGGAAAACCAGGCGGAAGCCGAACGGGAGCGGGCCGCCTCCGCCGCCTCCGCCGCCGCGGTCACCGCGGCGGACCTGGTGGGGTGCGCGCTCGCGACGACCGTCCGCGCCACCATCGGCGCGGTAACGTCGGCCGGCCGGATGATCAAGTTCAGCGTGCTCGAGGTGCCCGCGATCACACCGGGCGGCGGCGGAACGCCGGGCCTCGGCGCGCCCGCGGCCGGGCTGTCCGGCGGCCACCCGGTCGAGGAGTTCGTCCCCGGCCTCGCGCACGGCGAGACCGTGCTGGCCCTGGCGCCGATCGAGGGCCCGGAAGCGGGCGGCGTAGCCCTCGGCACCGCGTCCGGCGTGGTCAAGCGCGTGCAGCCGGACTACCCGGCCAACCGCGACGAGTTCGAGCTGATCACGCTCAAGGACGACGACCGCGTGGTGGGCGCCGCGTACCTGACGGGCGACGACGCCGACCTCGTCTTCATCACCACCGACGCGCAGCTGCTGCGCTTCCCGGCCACGTCGGTCCGCCCGCAGGGCCGCGCGGCCGCGGGGATGGCGGGCATCCGGCTGGACGGCGCCGCGAGCGTCGTCTGGTTCGGCGCGGCCGGCCCCGCGGCGAGCGCCGCGAGCGTGCCCGGCCCGGGAGACCAGGCAGCCGTCGTGGTCACCGTGGCCGGCCGCTCAGGCGCACTGCCCGGCACCGGCGGCGGGTCACTCAAGGTAACCCCGTTCGCCGAGTACCCGCCCAAGGGGCGCGCCACCGGCGGCGTCCGGTGCCAGCGCTTCCTCAAGGGCGAGGACGGCCTCATCCAGGCCTGGATCGGCCCCGCCCCGGTCGTCGGCGCCACCGAGTCGGGCGTCATCGTCGACCTGACCGCGATGACCGGCAGGCGCGACGGCTCAGGCAACGCCATCAACCGCCAGCTAGCCCACCTCGGCCATCCCTTCGGACTCGGCTGACCCGCCCGGCTGACGTCAGGCGCCGGAGAAGCCGCCGTCGACGTAGATAGTCTGGCCGGTGATGTAGTCGCTGGCGGTGGACGCGAGAAAGACGGCGACGCCGGCGAAGTCCGACGGCTCGCCGTTCCTGCCCATGTGCGTCCGGTTGGCCAGCGCGGCCGACCGGACGGGGTCGGACGCCACCTCCACGGTCAGCGGGGTGGACACGAACCCCGGGCAGACCGAGTTGACGCACACCCCGGAGGCGGACCACGCCTCGGACTGCGACCGGGTGAGCCCGGCCAGCCCGGCCTTGGTCGCGCCGTACCCGCCGCTGTTGCCGAACGCGCGCATCGCCTGCTGTGAGGTGATGTTGATGATCCGGCCCCAGCCGCGGGCGGCCATCGCCGGGCCGAACCGCTGCCCGAGCAGGAACGGGGCGGTCAGGTTCACCGCCAGCATGAGGTCCCAGTGCTCCTCGGACAGGGAGCCGAGCGCGGGCCGGAGGTTAACCCCGGCGCAGTTGACCAGGATGTCAGGCTCGCCGAACGCGGCCGACGCGGCGGATGCCGCCCGGCGCACCTCGGCCCGGTCGGAGAGGTCCGCGCTCGCCCAGGCGGCCGCGCAGCCCGCGTCGCGCAGTGACCGGCAGGTGGCGGAGAGCCTGGTCGGGTCGCGCGCGACGATCACCACCTGAGCGCCGGCCAGCGCCAGGGCCGAGGCCATCGCCTCGCCGATCCCGGAGCTCCCGCCGGTAACGACCGCGACTCGGCCCTCAAGCGAGAACAACTCCTTCAGGAACCCCGTCATGGCGCATTTCCTACCACACGGTAGCCTCCCCGTGCGATGACAGACGCCCAACTGTGCCCAAAACGGCACGCGCGCAGCCTGGAGGATGCCGTTACAAAATCGGGCGGGCGCCGATCAGGTTCAGCGCGTGCGCGGCGAGGCGGCAGCCGCTGGCCAGGGCCTCCATGGGCGGCTTCTTGTCCAGCCAGGCGGGCAGGAAGCCGGCCGTGAAGGCATCACCCGCTCCCGTTCCGTCGATCACCCGCTCAACCGGGGGAGCGGGCACCCGCACCGGGGGACGGCCGTTGGCGAAGAAGAGCGCGCCGTCCCCGCCCAGCTTGATGACCACCTGCGGGTACCAGGCGGTGAGCACCCGGGCGGCTGCCTCCGGGTCTTCCCGGCCGGTGAGGACCCTGGCCTGGGCGACGTTCACGAACAGCAGCAGCGCGTTGCCGGTCAGCTCGAAGAACGGCTCGGCCCCGACCCGCTCGAGCGGCGCGGCCGACGCCCCGTCGACCGAGGTCGACATGCCGACCCGGCCGGCGAAGTCGAGCGCGGCGAGCGCGGCCGCGCGGGACCCCTCGGACAGCAGCGTGTACCCGGACACGTGCAGGTGCGCCCCCGGTACGAACAGGTCGTGCGGCAGGTCATCGGGCGAGAGCGCGGCGTTGGCGCCCGGGTCGGACAGCATCGTCCGCTCGCCCTTGTGGGTGACCATGACCACGCAGGTGCCCGTGGGCCGCTCCGGGTCCATCACCAGCCGGGCGTCGACGCCGTAGCCCATCAGTTCCATGTCCCGGTTGCGTCCGGCGATGTCCGCGCCGCGGCGTCCGATGAAGGCCACGTCGGCACCGTCGGCCCCGAGCCAGGCGGCTACGTTGCCGCCGGAGCCGCCACCATGCGTGGTCACCTTAGCGGGCGTGTCGCTGCCGCGCGCGAGCGGCAGCGTCGCGTGGGCGACGGTGTCCGTCATCAAGTCGCCAATGACAACGATGCGGGCCATAATCGTCATCACCTCATCATCAAACCGGCGTCCGGCCGGGCGGTGCCTGAAGCTAAGCCGCCAGCCGCCTGCTTCGCTGCAGTAGGTTGGCGACATGAATCTGGACAGGGACTCCTACGGTATCGGCAACCTAATGCCGCTGGCCACCGCCTTATCGGGTAGTTATGTAGTTGTCGCCCGGGGGGGACGACTCCCCGTACACCCCGCTGTCCTCGCGTGGCGATTTCCGTCACCTCAGCCGGGCAGGAATGACAGGCGCACCTGCCGGTCCGGATTGTCAACGTTCACGTCCACCAGTGCGATCGACTGCCAGGTGCCGAGCGCGAGCCGCCCGCCGATCACCGGCACCGTCGCGTACGGCGGGACCAGGGCCGGC
>Ga0265323_10001192_pt1 | contig 13243 bp, 13 predicted proteins | sample 41225metaG_FD_193580 | JGI IMG/M metagenome (GOLD analysis project Ga0265323, IMG submission 193580) | Rhizosphere microbial communities from Carex aquatilis grown in University of Washington, Seatle, WA, United States - 4-12-25 metaG | ecosystem: Host-associated > Plants > Roots > Rhizosphere... | reverse complement strand
GAAACGACAAATCAGAACTATGTCCTGCTGTACACATCGGACCATGGCCAGACGCTGGCCGAGCATGGGCAGGCCTATACGCACATGAAGCCTGACCCGGAGATCGTCGATGTGCCCGATTTCTTCGTGTCCGGCGGGAAATACGGCAATATTGGGATCTTGGACGGCATCGCCCCCGGCATCAGGGTTTCCCATCTCAACAATTTCGCGACCCTGCTCGACCTCATGGGCGTGCCGGCCTCTTTGCGGGTTCGTCCTTACGACAAATCGATTTTCACTTTGACGGAAGAGGACAACCAGGAGCGTTATTACATGAGCGGCTCTCTTTATGGATTGGGCGATTACGTGGTGAAGAGCATACCTGCACCACCGGAGGCGGGGTGGGGCGTTTCGAGACCTGTCGGCAATGAATGATACGAGGCAAGAAGATGAAAATAAAACTTGTCGCTCCGCATGAACATGGCGCGGACGCTTTGTCCAGCCCTTTCCCGCTACAGCGGGTGAATCTTCCTCTTTTGGCAGCGCTTACGCCGCCCGGTCACACGATGACCATTGTCGAAGAATCTTTTGCTCCCGATGACATGAATGGCGACGCAGATTTGGTGGGGATCACCGTCATGACTGAACTTGCGCAAAGAGCCTATCGGATCGGGGACACCTATCGCCGGAAGGGTGTGAAGGTGGTGATGGGCGGAATTCACCCCACCGTATTGCCGGACGAAGCTTTGGAACATGCGGACGCCGTGGTCGTGGGAGAAGCGGAGGGTGTCTGGCCACGGCTTGTATCTGATGCCGCCTCGGGAAAGATGCAAAGAATATATCGGGCCGGTAAAATGACGGCGCTCCAAGGTTTGCCGAAACCACGGCGGGATCTCTCACCCCAAACCAAATATCCGGGGTATATTCCCACCCCGATCGGCGTCGAAACCTCCCGAGGGTGTCCGTACGATTGCGAATTCTGCTGCGTTGGCCGGATCTCGGGGCGGCAATATCGAGTCAGGCCGGTTCCAGAGGTGATTGCCGAGTTGGAGTCTGTTGATTCCACCCACCTCTTCTTTGTCGATGACGCCATTGGACTAAACCGGAACGCTGCCAGGCATCTCTTTACTGAAATGATACCTCTTCGGCGACGATGGCTGGCGCAAGGAACCGTGTCATTGGCTGAGGACCCGGAGCTGCTCGGATTGATGAGACGTTCCGGATGCCTGGGGCTTTTGATCGGATTCGAATCGGTGCAAAAAGAAGCACAGAATGGGGTGAAGAAAATAAAGAATCTGAAAATCGATTTTTATGAGGCAATGCGCCGGTTCCATGCCGAAGGGTTCGGTGTGCTCGGCACTTTTGTTTTTGGATTTGATTACGAAGACAAGGATGTGTTCGAGCAGACCCTTGAGTTTGTAATGAAATGTCATATGGATGTTGTTCAGTTGCGGATTCTCACTCCTTATCCGGGAACGCGGTTACACGCGCGTCTCTTGAACGAAGGCAGGTTGTTTGTGCGTGACTGGTGGCTCCGCGGATATCCGCCGGACACACTTCTTTTCCAACCCAAGAGCATGACTGCTGACGAGCTCATCAGTGGCTTCGCCCGCTTGAACCGACAAGTCTATTCTTTCGGCGCGATGACAAAACGATTCCTTGGCATGACCCCATGGAAACGGACTTTGCTCGGTTGCGAGGCATACGCCGGGGTCAACCTGGCGACCCGTAAACGCTATTTCAAAGGCCTGAGCAATCCACAACCATTTGCAGGGGCTTCCAACGGAATGGGAACGCACCAAATATTACATCCCGGGGGTGCTTGAAAATCGTGAAAACTCTTTCCTTCGACCTCATGTTGTCTCCATTATGGCGCGTCCGACGCGTGCGGGTGCTGTCGGATTCCCTTTGTTTCGTTTCCATCATAAAAAAGCGCCATAAACTAATGAAAGCCCTCATCAGACTTTTCATGCTGATGCCCGCGATCGTAATCGTCGGATGTGCCCACCACCATGGCGTTATCTATGGTCCAATGCAACCCGATGGTTGGAGCGCCCAGCCAATCTCAATCAATTGCCGTTTTGCCCCTGATGCTGACCTTGATCCAGTCACCGGAACGCCCGTGGGGGACGAGGGATATTACCTCTATATTCTGACCGAATCTGCCAATTGGGACTACAGCCACACGACAGCGCTTCTCTACTCAATTTGGCAGCGTCCGTGGGGGCATAGCTGGCTCATCCTGGAAAGTCCCCGGGATCGCCTGGAGTGCGGCCATACCGGCGACCTCGGGAAAGCGACACCACGTTACCATGAGGGCGTGTTTCAGAGGATTCGGAATGGGGATCCCAACCCCATCGCTTATTTGTGGGAGATGAGGTCCGATGGCAAATTCCAGATCGGCAAGCCCAATCGCCCACCCACGTTCGTCTGGCGAATGCCCATTTCCTCGCGACGGTATCAACTGATTCATGAATACTTGATGCAACGGGAGTACGACCAGTTTGGCATAATATCCTACGACTGCACTGATTTTGTGACAGAAACAGCGGCACTGGCAGGCATCAACCTGATCCACCGCATTCGCCTCACCTTGCCGCCGGAAAAGAGGTTTTGGGGTCGGACGGTGCGTGCTTGGACGGATCCCCAATACCGCATACTGGAGTACAGCGTGCCTGACGTGCTGGAGACGGATCTGCGCCAGCTTGCCCGGTTCGGAATTGGAACTGACGCCACGAAATGGTATTTCTCACTCCCTGCCACAAAAACAACGAATTCCCATCCGTCATCCATAAAATCACGATGAACGACAAACCAATCAGAACGTAATCGGCAAGGGTGTAATGATGTAACTGGATGCAGGACTGTTCCTCTGTCTTAAACCCTCGCCGCACTCGCGGTTGGAATTGCAGGCGAGGGTCGGAATCGGACGCGTCCCGCCTTCCACAAGCCACTCGAAATCAACGGTCTAAATCATCACCGTTGCCTTGATATTAAAGGTGTTTATGATTTAAGTCAAGTAAACTCCAACCGACTTTTTTTAACTCCATTTTACTCCTTACCAATGAGGTTTGCTGGCATTTCTGCTGGCACTTTCACAGACTTGTTCACAGATTGGTTTGCAATTATTTTAATGTCCTGCCGAAGATGGCAGAGACGGTGGCCATGGCCAATGCAACAAGGGCTTCGTCTTCAGGCTATTTTCAGCGGCAGTTACCCGCCTCCCACGTTGCATTTAGGAGTTCGAGTTCTGCCATGCTGCCCTCTGCGTTTCGAAAACAACGACGGCGGACATGTATATGCCGAAAAGCCGGATGCACCAGAATGGACAAGATTCTCACTGTTTCAGATTGACCTCCTATAGTTACGAAAGCCTGTCCGGCTTGGTCAATCTCCCCAAAGGACTTAGCATTCACCCATGGCTCACACTCGCTGAATATTTGTGCAAGGATTTTTGGCGCCTGGCGACCAAGACAGATGACCGCGCGAGGTCGGATGACTTTGATCTGTAGTCGCAGTGCCTCCGTGCATCGATTTACAAATTCCTTACTTTCCCAGCCGGGAGATTGCCCGAGGTTATTATTCCCCTTACGCAGACCAAATAGCGCGTTGGTGAAAAAACACTCATTGATAGGTAGCCTCGATTCTTTAATCAATCTGTGAAGATTCCGCCCAGTGCCAGACTGGATGTCGGCATCTTTGTCTTTCTTTATGGATTCTAGGTCAGCTTCGCAACCCCAATCCTGGCCGACAAACATCACACTGCGTTTCAAGGGTTCTGTCAGACTGGGGTTGTCGAAAGAACCTGATGCGACAGGAAAGAACCCTCGTCCTTCAATAGGGTTGGGTGGATTGATACCACGCATTCCAGTTGGGAACGGTTCTCCAATGAGCTCGACACACTTAAAAAATAGTTCCTTGGCATTCATAATTCTATCTCTGATGGCTACAAATAGATGTTTCTCAAGAGTGATGCTATCGCCGATGCCAAAATTGGCTTTACCAAATCCGCCAGCGAACACCTTTGCTTGGCCTGCGATTGGGATGGATTCCATCAAGTCAAACCAGTGTACCCGGCTCGTGTCCATGCTGGCACCTCAAAGTGACCGGTTCTGAATCGTTCGATGATTATTTGAATATTTTTCCCATTCTGCAAAACCTTCCGTTGCAGAGTTTTTTATATTTTCAATTGATTGGCTATCAAATGCTTTCAATAGCTCTTCTAACGTCTCTGAGCCGGGTTGCAATGTTCCATTTAATTCTCCGAAATTTACAAAACCATATTTACGACCATCAGGATTTAATAGCTCGACATCAGTATTACTGGGCCATTTAGGCAGTCTGGACTTAAAAGCATCCTTGGAATGTGCTTCATGAAAAGCCGCTCTTAGCTCCCTAACATTCATGGATGTTATGATTTGACCGTCCTTTAGAAGCGCCCAATCTCTCGAAAGAAGAGCTTTTAAACATTCCCTCCAAAATTCTTTAGGATCATCCTTCCCCAATCCATCACAATTCTGTAAAGCGTATTCATTTAATGCTAATGAAGTTTTAGAAAAGAATGAAAAGTTATTTCCTAAAACCATAAGTATAGCATCTTCAGAAGAATCCTCCACAGTCCCTACATAACCACTGTACTGCAAGAATACCGCAGATTTAATATCACTAGAATACTTAATATCTTGTCGCGCAATAGTTTTGTGATAATTGTAGGCAATGGATGGGAGTTCGTAAGCATCCGCCTCTTTTTCAAGAAACACAACACTAAGATATAATTCTTTCCATTTAGCTAAAGCTTCTTCCTTTTTTGTATGGAGAATTGAGAAGAATGTGTCTGCATCCTCAACAGATACTCCAAGAATATATGGAGCTATAGTTAGGTATTCCTTCTGAATCTTAACCAGGTCAGTATTAACAACGTCTTTATCCTTGACTAGGGACGGAATAAATACTAAATGAAACCCAAAATAATTACCCGGGCATATTTTAACATGCCTATCTGTAGGTACCAGACGCCCTGGAGATCCTTCCAGTGTTCCAGCTTGCCGGACTATTTTTTTTATAAGGGCATTCACACGTTTATAATTACATCATTTACTCGTTGTTCTTAAACTACTACTGTTGCTTTGGTCGCTCTGCCTCAACTTCAGTTGCAAATGGTGCTTAAATATTTCTTGCGGGGTTTGGTTGTCCCGTCTGCCCAAAGTTGTGGCAGCCAATTCTGGATCTATGCCGAACTGTGTCGCGAAGTGTAGTGTAAGAAAACTTTTCTCGTCCTGAGTGTAGGAATCTAGAAATTCGACCATTGAAAAAGACGTAAGTAATTTATTTGATAACTGGTCACCTGAAAGTGCTGTGCCAATAAGGGTGAATATCGGAAAATTGACTCGTAACGAGCGCGCGCGTGACCCTTCATCAATAGCTCCCTCCCACTTAAACTCATTCATAGCTGAGCAGAGGCACTCTCGGACAGCTTGTTCCAGTTGGTCAATCCGATTGACAAGGAGCACATCGCCATCATCGAAGTCAAGGTCGGTAAGCAATGGGACAAGGTCTCTTGGCTCTCTGAGTTCGGAGGCGTCAACAGCAACAAGGCGTTTGCCAACGCTCTTCGCCACAACCTGAGCCAGCGTAGCTTTCCCCATGCCGTCGGGACCTAGAAGTAAGATGTGACCGAGCAGCTTCGAATTGCGCGTGGCGGCTTCCACAGCCTTCGCAAGGCGCGCCTTGATTCGTTTTTGTCCGATGAAGGCATCGTTGAAGAAAGCCATGATTTTCGAGTAAGCGGGCAATATGGCGAGCATGGCGTCGTCATAGTTTGCCAGCTTTGCCAACAGTTCCCGTTTTTGTGAATAAGTGCCTTCTTTTAAGCTCTCTCGCGCGCTAGTTATCCATTCTGGAACATCAGTGTCACCGGCGCGACTGTTGGCTTCTGACCATTTCTCAAGACGTTGGATGCCGCAAGTTAATTGCGAGTTTACACTATTATTGAGCGTTTCAAGCAGATCTAAAGTGATTTGTGACCGGTTCAGATCGAAGTCCCCAATTGTAGCCAGAGCAATCTCTGGAACGAGTTCTATTGCCTTTTGAAGTTGCGGAACGGCAGAATCAGGTTTGCCTAATCTGGTCAGGTATTTCGCGATGAAGAAATAGTATTTCCCCTCCCCGGGCTGGCACTTCACAGCCTTTTCAACCATTTTAACTGCCTCTTCAAATCGCCCCATTGTGTAGAGCACTGTCCCGGCTTCATGGTAGGATTCAGCGGCGAGCGCGCTGACGTCGCCAGAGGAAGGCTCTGCCTGCTGGGCGAAGCATGTGTTCACATTCTTGTTAAGAATGTTGCTCAAGCGAGCGGCGTCGGGATGGCTCTCCATGAACGCGTATTTTGCAGCTCTGACAAAGTAATCCAACGCCTTCTCAAGATTTCCCAGCACAGGAACATAAAGATAAATCATGCCGATGCGATGCAGGACGAAATAATCAGTTGGCATCAGCTTCTCGGCTTCGAGCAACTCACGGAGCGCATCTTTATACAGGTCTTCGTCCCTGAGTGCATTTTTCAGAAATTTCAGCCCAAGCTCGATATGATGCTGGCGCTGTTTTTGGCTGTCAGGGATGCGCAGCAACTCCGCGATATTCTGCTGCAAAATATTGCTGGTTTTGGCTTCGTCCAGCAGCAAACCCAGCCGTTGGTTGACGCCTTGGAGTTGGATGCGCACTTGATGCAACTGCCCCGTCACCTGATCCAGTTGGTCCTGAACACTGCCCAGTTGGCTTTGCAAGCCGGAGAAGCCTTCGTAAAATGCGCCGCAGATTCTGCGCCCGGTGGAGTGGATCGCGTTGATCTGGTCATCCGAAACCTGTTCCATATAACGCCCCACAGAGTCAGCCGTATATTTTGCAAGCGAAACGTTTTTTACGTAATCAAACCAATTCTCCACAAGGCTGGAGTCCTTGGAAAATGGATTCCAATAGGTGAAGAGAAACGGAGGATTTCTTACGAGATTAGACATAGGCAAAATGGTTTTGGGCTTCCTGTAAGCTGCAATGAGCCGCATTACTATCAATGTGATTCGCGTCGTAGTTCATTTTAGAAAATCATCCAATGCTTTTTCCAGCTTTTGAAATGTTTCTTCCAAGCGCAGCACCAGCGGAGACATTTTCTGCCAATCCAAGTCAAAGGAATAAGCGTTGCGAAACACATGACGAAAACGCAGGTATTCATTCATCGTGTCGTGAAGTTCTTCCGACAACAACGCCGGTCGGCGCGCGGTCGGCATTTTCATGCGCAGCAAAAGTTCACGATGCCAGGCATCGCCACGCACCGGCTCGCCATCCAACTCCACCGCCACACGCTTGAAAATGTTTTCGACGCCTGTGTAGAAAGAATGGAGCGTGGCTGCTAGCGCGGACAGTTCGATTTCAGTCGGGGCCGCGGTGCGGCATTTGGTGAGGAGTCCGTGAATTCCAGACAGCAGACGCTGTAATTGTTCGCGTTCTGTTGTCTGTTGTTTGCAGAATTTATCCCACTCGAACGAGTTCATTCTCCGTGCGGAGGTAGTGGGTGAACGGCGTGTTGATGTCTAGGTCAATCAAATCCACCGAACGGCCGATTAAATCGCTGACGCGCGCGCCCATGCGATAGAAAACCGACGGCGGCAGGCCGGAAACCGCCAAGTCGAGATCTGAAGCAGCATCACCGGTCCCTTTTGCAGCAGAGCCAAAAACGTAAATTTCCCGTGCGCCGGCAGTCTTGAGTTCGGCGGCGGCGCGCTTGATTAAAATGTCTAACTCGGTGCTCACGGTTATAGTTGATTGTGCATCTTTTGACTCTGAAAGTCAAAAGTTTAAGAAATGTGGCTTCAATTCCAAATAAATGAACTAGCGTGAAAATCCTCCCACGCGCGAAATCCTAAAAGCAAAACTCCCGGAGCCGGGCGGCGGGTCAACGGTGGAGGCCGAGGGCATACCGAGGCACGACCTTGACGCGACGACCGGCGACATACAATCGAAACCGGATTCGCGCGCAAACATGATGGTTCCCCAGCATTCAATGGCTGATTTCAGTGATGCCATACATAGTGGCCGATCAGCAAGGCGATGACACAGGCTGCCAACGCGCCCAAGACGTACCAGTGGACGCTACGAAGATTGATTGCATCGTCCAATTTTTGGCAGATTTTTTCAAATCGCTGCCGTTCCCGTTCCAAAGCGTCTTTGGATTGGTTCCATTCGGCAACGGCGGCCTGCAAGTTTTTTTGAATACTTTTAGCAACGTCATTCGCGTCAACCAGCCGATTGCTGACGAACAGCGCATCACGCTTCACGGTTTCCGCATGTTTGAGAACGATGGCTTTCAATTCGCCGTGCTTTATGTCCACCATGCCCGCGAAATCGTTGGTGAGCGTGGCGGTTTGTTGCCGGTATTGGGCCAGATGTTGTTCCAGCCATTTCCGGCTGTCGGCGATGGCACGCGGGATACTGGCTGCCGCCCGCAATTGTGCGCGGGTTAGCAATACGAATTGAACGGGAAAACTGTCTTCCGGTCCGATGCCCCATTCATGTAAAAATCGGTGAATTCGATCAACTTCCTCCTTCGTCATGTCATGACAAAGCACCGCCAAATCGTCTTTATCCGAATCCATAACGTCATTCGCCCAAGTTGAGCATGGGCTGTTTGGAGCGAGCCGGTTTCGCTGCCGGTTCGGTCTCCGGTTCAACCTCCGGCATCTGTTTGGATGGCACGAGCAAATCGGCAATTGCGTCGTATTGCCGGAACATCTGCTGCATCGCCCATTGCATTTCCCCGGCCAGCATCAATTCCAAATGCGAGGCTCCGGGCGTCGCCACTTCCGCAAAACTCAACTTGCGGCCCGCCTTGGCCTCGGCACGTTTGATGGCGAGCAAGGTGATGGAAGTCACCACCGGCAAGGTCAGTTCCTTCGCCCCGAACTTTTTCAACTCGGCTTCGATGTTGGATTTCTTGAACAGGTTCGTCCTAACTTTCGCCGGATTGTGGACCACGACGTAATCCACGCGGTCGCCCGCGAAGAAAAACAGGTCGAGCAGATTATTCATGCTCTCGGTGTCCTCGCTGGGAAACAGGAAAAAGGTGAACCGAATGCCCTGTGCGGCGAGCGATTCGAGCAATTGCAACGAGTCCAATGCCCGCACGATGAGGCCATCGGCCTGCGCCCGGCAATCAATGACGTGAACCGGCACGTCACTGTGCGACACGTTGCGGAACAATCCGAGCAGGGTGGATTTGCTGTCATCGTCATTACCGAGGGTGTGGGACTGCACCTGTTCGGGATGGCGGTCGGCAAACGAATGGTGACGGTCATCGAGGTCAGAGCCGTTCCACTGGATGCCGTGATAATCGAGCCAGGCGGTGCGAAACTCGGATTCAAAACTTTTACCAAGACTGCCTTTGGATTGGGGATTGATGTGGATGCGTTTGATTATGATTGTGTTCATGTGAATTCATCGGTTTCGAGGTTAAAGCGGTGGGGACGTTTGAAAGTGGGCGGCGGCGGCAACGGCGCTGAATGTGGTTGCGGCCGGCTGGCGGCTGCGTTTGGGTGGGTGGGCTGGGAATCACCGATTGAGTTTTCCCAATGCGGTTTCGCTGCGCGTTTTAATTTGCGCCGGTAAAAAAGGTATGGGGCATAGACCGTAACGCGGATGCCTTTCTCGGTGAGCAGCGATTCAGTAATTTGCCGCCACGTCCTGCGCCGTTGGCGCAGCTCGCGGATGAATTCAAAGTGCGGTTCCAAGATGCTGCGGAATGGTTTGCCGCCGCCTTTTCGTTGTGCCGTTTCTGTCATCGCTGGACAGGATAGCGCGGTGGTGAAAAACGGCGGTAAGGAGCAGGTGAAAGTTAAAGTGAGATCCAGTTACGCTGACTAAGCGACAAGAAGCGACAATTTCGAGCGACAAAAGGCGACAAGTTTGTTGTCGCTTCTTGTCGCTTCGCTTCGGACTACTTTTCCCCCCAACGATTTCGTTAGGAGATGGTGTCATCCTTCCCCATTCCATTTTTGCGTCTAGCAATGCCTCATTTTTCATGGTCGCGTGAACGTATAGTTTTTTGCTTCGATGCGTGGCGAGCGTTCCAATTTTGGTTTTCGTGACCATTTGGATGGGGTGCATTTCATCGGCATTTGATTCGTGGCTGCGATGAGAATTTGCCATGACAATTTTCCCTTTCGCACTGAACGGGCATTTCTGAAATCGGAGCGGCGGAACAACTTTGTGGAGTCGCGGGATTTTAGAAATGCCCGTTGAGTGCGCCGCCGGATAGGTCGGTTTCAATGCGACGATTTGTCTGGCCGGTTGCTGAACACCTGGAAGCAAGCCGGCCAGTCAAAGAGCCGTGCCGAATCCATCATTGGATGTTTGAGGCACATTGCCCGGTATCCTAACCGCGCAATCGTTTTCTCTGCGGTCGGGTCAACGTGCCCAACCATTGGCGCGGCGTGTAGATGTCAATGCCGAATGGTTTTTCCAACACCGTCAAATCCCGGTCGCGGGCAATGATTGAATAGCATTCCCGCTCACCCAAAGCCGCCTCAATGAATTTATTGTCCTTGGGGTCGCGGCACACTTTTTCTTGAAACGGAATTGGCGTAACCCACAAGGCTGACGTTCGCAGGGTATTCAACCAAGGCGCGGTGTCCGTGGTGAAGTGCTGCTCCTGTTTCACCCGTTCCAAGACCGCCTCGTATTCAGCCAGAATTTCCTCGGTCATCACCGGCGTCATTATGCCACACAGCCATGCCTTGAGGCACAAGTGCGGCTCGTGATGCCAGAAGACGCCCGACACGAAAACGCCGGTGTCAATGACGGCCAGATTCATCACGAACTTGACGCAACGCTTGACTGACAATGGCGGCTGCCTGATGGGGCGAATGTTTGCCGACTGGGGTTTGTTTCAAAAGTTTTCGGACGGCCTCGCGTCCGGGGGTTTTGATGGGACGGATCAACAAGCCGTCCTTGCCCAGGTCAAACACGTTCAGGGGACCGCCGCGCGTCAATCCTTCCCGCTCGCACCATTCCAGCGGAAACACCGTCTGGCGTTTGCTGGTCAGGGTCATGGTCATCGTCTTTATCATAGTAAGGTTTTATTACCCTAAAAACGTCCTTTGTCAAGGGTTTTGCGGGATTTCAACCGCATAATATTGTGTAATCCATTACGCAAAGCGGTCGGGATTCCCTGTCAGACTCGTCAATTGACGATGAAAGACATGAATCAAAACATGGCCAGCGGCGGAGGGGCGGCAGAGGGGAATTTCCGCCAACTTGAAATTCGCGGGCACGGGTGTCAGCACGGGCGATTTTCCTCAAATTGTTTTTTTCGTTGTAAGGATTTATTACCTGAAAAACGCAATTTATCAAGGGTTCCGCCAGAATTGGCCTGTAACATATTGTGCAAGCCATGCACAAGGCTGTCGAAAATTTCTGCCAAACTTGTCAATTGACGATGAATAACAAGAGTCAAAGCCATGCAAGGACAAGGCCAGTGGCGCGGTTGGAAGAACTGAAACCTTCCGTGTCCACGGTTGCCGCCCATAAAAATCGGGCGGATGCCAGCGGCCACTGCGGGCGGAAATTCCCAAAAGCATTTTCTGTCTGTGTGATACCTCTGCCGGTTTGTTTTCGGGCAGGATTTCAATTTGGTGGCCGGATTAACGAACGGAACGGGAAAAACACTTTGTTCCATTTTGGAACTGAGTCTTTTGAAAACCAGTTAAAATCGGTTCTATGTTTAGTGCCGTAACGCAAAAAAATCTGGCGGATGCCCGGAAGTATTTTGACGAGCATCTGGCGCAGAATGATTACTACGCCGCCGGGGAAATCCGGCCCGGCCGGTGGATTGGCGCGGGCGCGGAACGCCTGGGATTAAAGGAGAATGTCACGCGCAACCAGTTTCATGCGCTCTGCGAAAATCAAAATCCAAACGATGGCGAACGGTTGACGCAGCGGAGCCAAAAAGAAGGTCAGCGCCGGGTGTTTTATGACTTCACCTGTTCCGCGCCCAAATCCGTTTCGGTGCTGGCGGTCACGCTGGACGACCAGCGTTTGATTGAAGCCCATGAGGAAGCAGCCAGACTCGCATTCCGCGAACTCGAAACCTTCGCCGCCGCGCGCGTGCGCAAGCACGGCCGCCGGACGGACCGGACAACGGGCAACCTGGTGGCGGCAGTGTTCGTGCATGACAGTTCCCGCGCGCTGGACCCGCAGTTGCATACGCATTTCACGGTGTTCAACGCCACGTTTGATAAAGAGGAGCGTTGCTGGAAGGCATTGGAAGCGCGCGGCATGTATGACGCGATTCGCTATGGCACGGCGGTATATCGGAATGAACTGGCCAAACGGGTGCAACAAATCGGGTATCGCATTGTCCCGGCCAAACACGGTTTTGCAATCGAGGGCGTGGGCGATGAAATGCTGAAACGATTTTCCAAGCGTGCGCAGCAGCGTGACGCGGTGGTGAAGGAAATGGAAGAAAAGTTTGGGCGCAAACTTTCCAACGACGAAATTTCCCATGCGGTGCATCAGAGCCGGGCAAAGAAAATAAAGGGCATTTCAACGGCGGAAGTGCGCCAGCGGCAGTTGTCGCAATTGTCGGATGACGAACGGCAATCGCTGCAAACACTCCGCGCGTCGGCCCATTCAACCCGCCTGCCGCGAATTGCGCTGGTGGAAAACCAAGCCCTGAACCATGCCGTCGCTCATGTGTTCGAGCGCAAATCGGTCGTGCCGGAACATGAATTGCTGAACGTGGCATTGTCGCATCGCCTGGGTGCGGTGGATTTGAACCATTTGAAAGGGGCGGTGAAGCATTCACCGGACTTGGTGAAAATAGAACGCGGATTTTCAACCAAGCAAATTGTGGCGACGGAATTGGATTTAATTCAGACGGTCAACGCGGGCTGCGATTCGGTTGCGCCGTTGCATCCCGGCTACCGGCCTGCCGACTGGCTCGGCGAAGATCAACGCCGAGCGATTTACCATGTCCTGCGCACCAGTGACCGGATTACGGGACTCAAAGGATTGGCAGGCAGCGGCAAAACCACGGCGTTGCGTGAACTGGTTGCTGCTTGCAAAGAGGCGAAGATTGAACCGCTGTTCTGTGCGCCAACGGCGGCGGCAACGGATGTGTTACGCAAAGAGGGATTCGAGGCGAAGACGTTGCAAAGCCTGCTGCTGGCCAAACAACCATTATCCAAGGACAAGCTGGTCGTGCTGGATGAAGCCGGGG
>Ga0265323_10001187_pt1 | contig 13261 bp, 17 predicted proteins | sample 41225metaG_FD_193580 | JGI IMG/M metagenome (GOLD analysis project Ga0265323, IMG submission 193580) | Rhizosphere microbial communities from Carex aquatilis grown in University of Washington, Seatle, WA, United States - 4-12-25 metaG | ecosystem: Host-associated > Plants > Roots > Rhizosphere... | reverse complement strand
GCGCGACCCGGGGCGATCTCAAGCGGCTCATCTTGGGCGAGGCCGCGATTCTGACTGGAGCCGGGGTCGCCATTGGATTGTTGCTTGGTGGCGCTCTCGGCTTGCTGGCGCACGCATGGTTGCAAGAACAGCGTGCCTTCCCTTTCATTGAGGCGTCCTGGAGCAAGACTGGGCTGGCGATTCTTGTGACCGGCGCGGCCTTCGGCCTTGTCGCCCTGGTGGCTGCCTGGTGGCCGGCACGCCAGAGCGGGCGTATCGCGCCCTCATCGGCCATGGCCATGGGCGATATCGACTGAGGACCGCTGGATGCTGCTGCAGGCGGTGAATGTGTCGCGTAGCTTCGGGCGCGACGAGATCTTGCGCGACGTCTGTCTCGACCTGGCACCGGGGGAATCCTTGGCCATCACCGGCCCTTCAGGCAGCGGCAAGTCCACCCTGCTGTCGCTGCTCGGTCTGCTGCTGGAACCGACTTGCGGCGAAGTCCTGTTCGAGGGCAAGACCACTCGGGCGCTGAGCGACGATCAGCGGTCACGCCTGCGCAACCGCTCGTTCGGCTTCATTTTTCAGAACCCGCAGCTCATCGGTTCGCTCTCGGTGTTGCACAACGTGCTGGTGCCGGCGCGCCTGGCACGCAAGCGCGGGCTGGAGGACGAGGCCCGGCGTCTGCTGACCACCCTGGGCCTTTCGCACCGGCTGCAACATCTGCCGCATCAACTGAGCATCGGTCAGAAGCGCCGGGTGGCAGTGGCCCGCGCGTTGCTGCTGGAGCCGGTGGTCGTGTTTGCCGACGAGCCCACCAACGATCTCGACGCCGAACGCGCCGGCCAGCTAGGCGAGTTGCTCTACCAGTTGCCCAGCCAGGGCCGAGCTTTGGTTTTGGTCACCCACGATCGTGGTCTGGTGGGCCGGGCCGACCACACGGTCGATTTGAGTGGGGTGCGGGCGTGAGCCTCGGCACGGCACTGAGACAGTCAGTGGCCGTCGCGCTGCTGTTGGCTCTGCTTCTGCTGTCTCGGCAGGCCCTTGCGGCTGCTTGCTGTCTCTCCGCCACATCGTTCGGCGTGGGACGTCTTCTGGTTTGGGAGGATTTCGCGATAGGGCTTTCTTTGGGACACGCGCGCGTGCTGGGCGAGTGGGACGCGCAAGGGAGCCTTCACCTCACCCCACCAGGGTATTCGGAGGGAATCACGCGCGCGCAGCTTTGGATGATCGTGCGTCTTCACGAGCGAGTGCAGGCGCAAGTCTGGGCACCGGTGTTGGTCAACGATCGCTGGTCCGACGATCAGCACCAGATTGCGGGAAACATGGGCGACGTGGGGGGCGCGGTTCGCGTGGAACTCGTGCCCATCGGCGCCTTCAAGGACCTGCCATCGCTGGCTGTGACCTTGGGCGGAGCTTTTCCCACGGGAAAGCGGGTCGAACAGACCTCGCCGCCGTTGTTTGCGGGCGCCACAGGATTGGGGGCCTACGCAGGCTCGATCGGACTCGAATCGGAATACGCCTTCTTGCCGTGGTTTGTGCGGCTCGAATTTGGGCTGACCGGATATTTGTCCTTTCGCCGGTCTGATACCGGACAGAGGGAACAATATGGTCCGCTGATACAGACCACGTTGTCCGCAGGACGCGAAGCCTTTACCAACCAGATTGTCATTGCATTTGCCCTGCACGGGGAATGGCAGGATCGAATTGAATTCGACGGGACAGCCGTGCCTGATTCGCGGGCACGGGCCTTGTCTACTGGTGTCTCGCTCTCGTGGCGCGCGAATCCGCATTGGACGTTGCTGGCCACAGGGAGCAATTCGGTCTGGCCGAGCGGCGTGGGCATGAACCGAGATGCGCGGGTTGGTCTCGACCTGGGGGTTCGCTATGGGCATTTCTAGGCGGTACGTCGTCGCAACGGTCCTGTTGGCCAGCGTTGTCGCCGGGTGTGCCTCGCAAAAGGTCGCAAAACGCGGACAAGCCGACGAGCTCACGCTGCTCACCGGCGAGGGAAATGCTGTTCCTCTGCGCGAGCTCTGGCGCGAACATCGGGCCACCGTACTGATCTTCTGGAGCGCGAACTGTCCTTGCGTGCGTCGGTATCAGGATCGCGTGGAGACCCTGCTTGAACAGTACCAAGCCAAGGGCGTGGCAGTTCTTGGTGTGTCCAGCAACGCCGACGAGACCTTTGCCGAGGTCAAGCGCGTGGCCAGTGCGCGAGACATTCGTTTGCCGATCGTGCGCGACGAGGACGGCCTGCTGGCTCAGGCATTGGGCGCGCGCAGCACCCCGACCGTCGTGATGCTCGATGAGCGGGGTCAGACCCGCTTCGTGGGCTGGCTCGACAATGAACGCACGCCCGGCGAGCCGGATCGTGAACCTTGGCTCGAATTGGCCTTGCAGGGTGTTCTCGAAAGTCGAAGCGGCTTCGCAACGCGCACCCCAGTTTTCGGCTGCACCATCGCGCGTAGGCTCTTCGGCGCAACACAGGTCCATTCCTGTATAGCCCCCAATGAACCCAGCAAAAGGAGTCCTCAATGAATCGTTCTGTCTTGTCTTTGGTTTTGCTCGCTCTTGTCTCAGCTTGTGGAGCGAGCGCAGCGCAGTCGGCCGCGGTGGCGAAGACCAGCCTTGGCCAAACCACTGTCGGCGGGCTATCCGTTGAACTCTTCACGGACAGCCAACTCCAGACCGGCCTCTCGCCTCTCTATCTCAAGCTTACCGACAGCGGGGGGCATTCCATCACTGACGCCACGCTCACTGTCACTCCGCAGATGACCATGTCCGGGGGAATGCAACATGGCGCCCCTGTGCTTGGCGATCCGTCGGTCGATGGCAGCGGGCTGTATCACGTGGATGTCGTCTTCCAGATGGCCTCCTCGGCAACCGATATCTGGACCCTGTCGGTGGGAATCGCTCGCGCAGGGAACGCAGTCGGCCAGGCCCAGTTCGACGCGCTGACCGTGGTCGACAGTGGGCGCGCAAGTGCCTTTGCGTACACGCCCACAGGTGGCACAGAGACAGACTATGTGGCCAGCTTCAATCTCACGAGCGCAGCCAAGGTGGGTCTCAATCCGGTCGTGGTCACGCTCCACCAAACGCAGGACATGATGCTCTTCGCACCGGTGGACGATGCGACCCTGGTCCTGGATCCGGAAATGCCGTCAATGGGCCATGGTGCCCCTGGCAGCGTCAACCCGACCCTTTCTTCTTCGGGCCGCTACAACGGTCAGGTGGCCTTTTCTATGGCTGGCACGTGGCAGACCACCGTCACCGTGAGCGAGGCGGGCCAAACCCTGGGAACGCCGAAGTTCACGATTACTTTCTAGCGCTGCGCTAAGGGTCATCGTTTCGCTATCGACATCAGCGCCGATCGCCACGCGGGCGAGTTCGCTGTGGAATCGGCGCGATCCTCCGATGGTTTTCACAGGAGCCGTGACGAGCGTGCTCGGACTTGCTTGGGCTGCCCGGCTTGCGGTAATCATTGAGCCATGTTGGAGCGCACCGCCATCTCGTTGGAAAAGGATCTGCTGGCCAGGTTCGATCGCCTCATCGGACGGCGCGGGTACGCGAACCGGTCTGAGGCGGTTCGGGATCTCATCCGTGAGCAGCTTGTCCAGGACGAATGGTCGCGCCAGGAAAAGGACGGCGCCGACAAGGTCGCCGTGGTGTCTTTGGTCTACGACCACGACTCGTCCAGCCTGGCGCAGAAACTGACCCACATCCAGCACGAGCATCACAAGTCTGTGGTGTCGTCGCTGCACGTGCACCTCGACGAGCACAACTGCCTCGAGGTGCTCATCCTGCGCGGCCGGGCAAGCGAGATCATCGCCATGGGCGAGAGCCTGGTGAGCACCAAGGGTGTCAGGTACGGGAAGGTTGTTCCCGCCACCACCGGCCGTCATCTGAAGTAGATCACAGCCGCTCCGCTCGATCCCGTCGCGGCGCATCTCGCGGGGGCGAGGCTTTCACCGTCCGTTTGTTCTTGATCGAGCGGTCGCCTAGTGCTACGAGTTGGTCATTCGTAACACCAGGTACTACGAAGCGCCATTTCGTGCCACTCATCCGGAAAGGATCACCCATGACAAAGCATCGTCTTGCGCTCACCATTCTTGGGCTGGCATTCGCTGCCGGCTGTGGGAGTGACGACAGCGGTCCGGCCTGGGCCAGCATCAAGAACGACTTCAACAACCCGGCCATGGCGTACCAGCCGCCTTGGACCATCTGCCGATCCTCGTACATGGGTGTGGACTTCGGGACCATCGCCATCGGCGACACCAGCCCTGAAAAGCAAGTCAAGGCCGGTCTGGACTACGTCATGCTGGTGGGGGCATGGAGCGATCCAACCTGCAGCCCCGCAACCTCCTTGCCCTTGGCGACTTCGACTGAACAGGAGATCGTTCCGGGGCAGCACGAAACCATCGCCATGAACATGGCGACCCATCAGGGCCCCTGTCCGCCAGAGGGCGTCGCCCCCATCCCCGAGGCAGTTTACGATCGTATTCTGGCCCTCTGGCCTGAGTTCAACTTCCAGCCGTACGCCACGCGGACTCAGAACACCGAGTGCTTGCCTGCTCCATAGCGTGACATGAGGATCTGCATCGGACCTCACTGCTTGAGCTTGTGGCTGGCCGTTGCAGGAGCCTGCCTCGTCGCAACGGCGCTGGCCGGCTGCGACTTCGAGTACCCCGAGGTCGTGGTGGAGAATCAGACCAAGGACCAGATGCTGGTCAAGAATCCCAGTTTTAACGGCTGCATCTGGAGCACCGTGCTTGCCTACGGGGCCGCCACATCACCTGGGCGCTGCCTTCCCGGCGATGACCACGTCCATTTCCAGAAGTTCGATGCAGAGGAGTACTGCCAGCAGCAGGCCGCGGATGGAACCATTCCCGGAATCTGTCCGTGCGACGGCGGCGTGATCGAGTCTGCTGCCAATGGCGGTGTCGACTCTGGATTGGTGAACCCGGTGCCGACCTGGTTCAACTACCAGACCATCTCGACCAAGCACGTCGACTACGGAGAGTTTCGCATCTTCACGATCATTCTCGACGACATGGAGCAGGACTTTTCCGTGCCCGGTCCATACGGTCACGGTTGAAAGTGCCTCGTGCGATTCGCCCTTTGGCTGCCTGTCGCTATCGCCATGGCCCCACTACCGGCGCGTGCCCAGGAGCTGCCAGTCGACGGAGGCGGAGGGACGGACGCCGGGACGACCGCAGATGCCGGTGCGGACACCGTGAGCGACTCGCCTTCGGTCGGAATCGATGCTGGCGGCTTGGTTGACGCCGACATCAGTCCGCCAGCCGATCCTTCCCCCTACGACGTCGTTGTGATCGGGCGCCGACCGACAAAGAGGGATCGGACTCAGGACACGACTCGCGTGGATGGCCAACGCCTGCGCGACAATGCCCGGGCCAGCACGTTTGAGGACCTGGCCCAGGAGGACGGCGACGTTTACGTCTCTTCGCGGGGCGCGGGCATCCACGGCATCGGCAACATGGCCACCGGCGGCATCCGCATCCGTGGCCTCGGGGGCAGCCCCAATTCCCAGATCCTGGTGGTCGAGGACGATGCGCCGGACTACCAGGGTATCTTCGGCCATCCCATTCCCGATGCTTATGTGCCCGCGCTCATCGACGAGGTGCTGGTCATCAAGGGCGGCGATTCGACCCTGTATGGGACCAACGCCATGGGTGGCGTGGTGGTCATCCGCAACCGCTGGCGTGGTGAAGACGGCTACGAGCTGCTCAGCGATGCGGCCCTGGGAAGCTACCAGACTACGCGCGCGTCGGTGTCCGCTCTCGGTCGGGTCGGGAACTGGGACATGGAAGCCGCGCTTTCAGACCTGACGACCGACGGACAGCGGCCGGGCGCAGGGGGCAGCGATACGGTGGCCACGACGGCGCTGCGATACCGCCTGACGCCGACGCTGCGCATTTCCGTAAGAAACAAGGTGACCCACGTTGATGGCAACGATCCAGGCCCGGTCACCACCCCGACGCCTGACCACTGGTTCGATGCCTGGCGGGACAACGCCTCGGCGCAACTCGTTTACACGCAAGATGGAACCCGACTGACGGTCACGCCCTACCTGAATGCAGGAATCCATCGCCTCTATGACGGGTTCTACTCGCACGACTACGTGGCTGGGAGCACGGCCGAGTTGGATCTGCGCCTGCACAGCCAGGCCAATCTTCTCTTCGGTCTCGCCAGTGAGGGTGTCGCGGGTACTGTCGTCAACCGCATCACTGAGGATCATCCCGATGTGCGCGACCATATTGATGGTTCACTCTACAGCCAGCTCACTTTGCACCCGATCGCCCGCACTGACCTTGTGCTGGGTGCGCGCGAGCTGTACAGCAGCCGCTACGGATCGGTGCCCCTGTACAAGGCAGGGGCGCGAGTCGATTTGGGCCGAGGTTTCTCCCTGCACAGCCGCGTGTCGCGAAATTTCCGCCAACCCACCATGTCCGAGCTCTACCTGCCCTATCCCGTTGCCAATCCCGATCTCAAACCTGAATACGCGCTCAACTCGGACTTGGGCGCTACATTTGTCTCGGAGCACCTGGAGATCTCGGGCACAGGTTACCGCACGGAAGCGCGGAATCTGATCAAGTACTTCGGGCAATGGCCGGCGGCCGAGGTGATCAACATCGACCACATCGTGATCTGGGGCGTGGAGGGACGTATGGCGGCCAAAGGGCTTGGCCCATTGTCGGTGATGGTGGCAGGCGACCGGCAGACCGTGGGGCGCTACACCAAACAAAACCCCGACGGCAAAGTCGACTTCATGCTGGGGGCGGTCCGCAACATAGGAGCGCACTCCTTGGCCAGCACGCTGACCGGCGAGTGGGTGCATGGCCTGTACATGGCCGACTATGGCCGGCAACCCATGGCGGATGTCTTTGTGATGGATCTCGCCCTGCGCGACCGCTACACCTCGGTCGAACGTCGTTTGACCGTCGAGCCCTATCTCTTGCTTCGCAATTTTCTCGACCGACGCTACGCCTATGTTCAGAACTATCCCATGCCGGGCTTCAATGTCTTGGCCGGATTGAAGGTGGGGATTTGAAATGAAACGTCTTGATCCACGCGATCTGGCGTACTGCGGTTTGTTCGGCGCTGCCGCCCTGCTGCTGCCCGTACTCTTTCACCTGGTTCACCTCGGACATGTCTTCATGCCGATGTACCTGCCCCTGGTGACGCTAGCGTTTCTGGTGCGTCCCCTGCCAGCAGCCACGACAGCGGCGATCACTCCCGTGCTCTCGGGTGCGGTGACCGGGATGCCGCCTCTGTATCCGCCAATCGCCGCCTTCATGGGCATCGAGCTGGCCTTCATGGCGGCGTTGATTGCCACTGTGGTCCGGCGCTGGCCGCGCTTGCACCCATGGCTCGTGCTGATTCCAGTCCTGCTGCTTGGTCGGGTGGTTAACGTCGCCTTGGTGTACGGCTTCGCCCGGATCATCACGCTTCCGGCTGGGTTTCTGGCAGGGCTGTCGCTTGTAAGCGGCTGGCCGGGTCTCATCTTGATGGTGGCTGCGGTTCCGCCGGTGGCCATGCTGGGACGACGGTATGCTCGACCCACACTAAAGAACAATGGGAGAGACGCATGAACGGAAATCCACGAGCCGCATTCTTCGACGCCATTGCCGACAAATGGGACGGGTGGGAGTGCCTGACCTCGCTTCGCCAGGGGTTTGCGACGGGATTCGATGCCATGGGCGTGAATCCAGATGAAACCGTGCTCGACGTGGGCTGCGGCACGGGGAATCTGACAGGGGCGTTGCTCGCCCGGCTGTCAGCCACGGGCCGCGTGATCGCGGTCGACATCTCGCCCCGCATGATCGAAGTTGCTCGTGACAAAGTACGTGACGAGCGTGTCGAGTGGCATACCGTCGACGCAAGCCGCCTGCCTCTTTCGGCTGAGCAATGCGATCGGGTGTTCTGCTTTTCGGTGTGGCCACACTTTGAAGATCCCGGGGCAGCTGCAATCGAGTTTCGCCGCGTGCTGAAGCCCGGGGGCCAGCTCCACATCTGGCACCTGATTTCTCGTGCGCGAGTGAACGAGATCCACGCGACTGCCAGCGCGGCGGTGAACCAAGACCGGCTGCCACCCGCTGAAGAAACCGCCGCCATGCTCGGCCGCTTGGGGTTCGAGATCGCGTCGCTGGCCGACACCGCCGAACACTATCTGGTTACGGCGATCAAACCGTCACGCTAGCCTACGATGCAAACGCACTGGCACGACCTATGGGGATGCGGCCGAGGCCCGGTGGTCAGGCTGGTTCCACAGACACGCCTTCTCCTCGGGGCCGCTGCGTTCGCAACGTGCATGATTGCGCCCGCCACTACGCTCGCCGGAGGGCTGGTCATCGCGGTCACGGTTGCAGCTTGGTTGGTGGCGAGCCGGCCGCCCATGAAAACAGTGTTTGGCTTCGCCCTTCTTGGACTCCTGCTTTTCGTCCCCACCCTCCTTTTGCTGCCGCTCATGCCGCCGAACGGCGTCAGGGCGGCGGCCGGCTGGGAGCATGGGTTCGTGGCTTCAGCGGACCTACTGGTGCGAGGCCTGGGCGGCGTCCTGATCTCGATGGCCACGGTAGCCTCTGTCAGTGTGAGCGATTTGCGAGAAGGGCTCACGCGGCTTCCCCTGCCCGGCATCGTGTCCGCGATTGTCGTGCAGATCGTGCATCAGACCGCGAGTCTCTTCTACGAGACCAAACGGGTGGCCTCGGCCATGGCTGTGCGAGGTGCCTCGGGCAGCGGCAAGGCGGCGTGGCAGGTGCTCTGGTCTTTGCCTCGGGTGTGGCTGCCCAGGATCGTTGACCGCGCAGATCGCGTGGCCGACGCGATGGAGCTGCGCGGCTACTGCGATGGGGAGACGCGCACCCTGCGCAGCAGCCGGATGCGCGCAGCCGACTGGGCCGCGTTGGCGCTCGCACTGGCCGTGCTCGGGTTGGCGGTGGTCATCCGCGTGCGAGGTGTGGCATGAGCGAGCCTGCTCTCGCATTTCGCCACGTGAGCGTCCGCTACGAACCGGGAGCAGCAGCGATCCTCTCGGGCGTGTCGTTCTCGATAGCGGCAGGCGAGCGCATTGCCCTGCTTGGCCTGAACGGTTCGGGCAAGACCACCCTGCTCAAGAGCGCGGTCGGTCTCGTCCCGCACGAAGGCGAGATCCGTGTGGGCGACACGGTCCTGGCGCGCCAGACATTGCCAAAGATCCGAGAGCGGATTGGCTTTCTGTTCAACGTGCCCGAGGACCAGATTCTGTTCCCCCGGGTCATCGACGACGTCGCCTTTGCGCTCGTGCGCCAGGGACGGTCGAGGGACGAGGTTTCTGCAAGGGCCACGGAAGTCCTCAATTCACTCGGCATCGGCCATCTGGCCGAGTCCCCGGTCCATCATCTCTCGCACGGTCAAAAGCAACGCGTGGCGCTTGCGGGGGCGCTCGTGGCCGCGCCCAGGCTGCTTCTGCTCGATGAACCCTCCGCTGGTCTTGATCCGCCGGGAAAGAACGTGCTTGCCCATCTCTTGGCTAGGCTGGACGCGGCCATGCTCATCGCGACCCACGACATCGCCTTCGCCACGCGGCTGTGTACCCGTTTCATCATGCTTGAAGGTGGGCGCGTGGCGTTCGACGGCACGGATACAGCGGAGGTGCTTCGGCGTTGGGAATAGCGGTATCCAACTGGCCGGCACATGGAAATGCCACGGTCACCCTGAAGTTCGCATCGCCCCAATTAGCGCTCGCACCCGTCGACGGCTGAGGTTACACTGCTCGCCACGTCATGTGCGGCGGCGAACTGCGGGAGCGTGGCCTTCCCCTGCCGGGCGAGTGCCAACGTCTCCCGGCTTTGGGCCACTTCGGCTGTGGTGACGATTTTCGTGTTGGTGCTTTCGGGGCGTGATGGTCGCCAATAGCTTGGGGATCTCTTCCTGGACTATTTCCCACACCTGCAAGGCATCCACGCGCGAGTAGTGGTGGACGGCCAGATCTCGGAATCTCGCCATCTGGCTCCATTCCAGTTCCGGGAACTGTCCCTTGGTTCTTGCTGACAGCTTCTTGACAGACTCCCCGATCAAGATCAGGCGCAGGGCAATGCCGTCCTGGAGGCTAGGGTCGGACACGAAGTCAGGCAGCGTTTTGCGCTCAATTCGCCCAATGATGATGGCGCATTCTTCCCTCAGCTCGTGCAGGAGGGCGAGGTCGGCATGCTCATGCGGCTTCATCGTACACCAGCCTGAGGGACGGGAGGATGGAGGCCTTCAGGTAAGGATTCATGGAGGGGGACTCGATCGCGTCCTCGGTGACGAGATCGACTTTCCTGCCGAACATGGCTTCGAGGAAGTCGAGCATGTTGCATTCCTCTCGGAACCCCAGCCGTCTTCCCTTGGTGTCTATCAGGACATCGACATCGCTGTTTTCGTCGAAGTCGTCCCTCAAGATGGAGCCGAAGAGGAAGAACCTCTTGATCTGGTGTTGCTTGCAGAACTTGGCGATCGCATCGAGGTTGATGAGGGGCTTCCGCTTGGGTGCCGGAATCTGTGTGGAAGGCCCCAGCACTGCGACTGACTTGCCATGCCTCATGATCTCCACGGGCTCCCCCTGCTGGCCGATCTGGTCCAGGATTTTGAAGAGGTCTCTCCTGAGAGAGGCTGATTGCACTGTCTTCATGCCAGTTAGTGTACATGTTTTTGGGGGGACAAGTACAAAACATGTACATGTTTCTTGCATTCCTCTTGGGGGTCAGAGGGTTTCGGTCTCGGTGCTTGACTCAAGGGCAGCTCGCCGGGCCACGTCCCCTTTCCGGGCTAGGGGAGTCCGTCCCTCTACGTCGTCACACGCGCCAGCACTCTTCCGTCGGAGTCGACCTTGAATGCCAGGGGAACCAGGCTGATGCCGTACTTGCGCGCCAGATCGGGATGCTGGGTCACGTCCACCAAAGCCAGTGGCACACCTTGGGTCGACAGGCGTTCTTCCAATGAACGGCAGTCAGAGCAACGGGGATGGGTGAACTGCACGACCAGGCCCGCCTGCGGCGAGGCGCCGATCTCCTGAAGATCGATCCGTGCCACGCTTCGGGGCCCGATGCCGCGCAGGCGAGCCAGCAGGCGATACATTTCGCACCCTACACACAAGCCCGTGGACGCGGCCAAGAGCGCCAGGCCCGCCACCACCAACCCCAGCGTCCAGCCCAGCCGGGGAAACCCAGCCAAATGCGCGGCCGAGGCAGCCGAAAGAAACACCAGCCCCACCAGATTGGCGAAGCGAACCGGCCGGGCATCCTTGACCGGCCCTGGGCCGAGCCAGGGCCGCACCAGCTTGAAGTAGAGGAAACAGGCCAAGCACAGCCGCGGCCCGAAGGTCAGGGTCAGCGCGAGCTGCAGCGCCGCCAGCGCGAGCAGGGGCCACCAACCGAGCCAGAAGGCGGCCAGCGCCGCACCCCCGATGATGGCCTGATTGAAGCGCGGCGCCCGCGCATCGATCACAGGCGGCCCCAGCAGGGCCGCGCGGGACGGAATGGCATCCTTCGGGAGAGACATGGCGTCCAGTATAGCAGCCAGCCTGGCGCGGTCGAGGCAACTTCTGGCGTGGATTGCGTACCAGGACCGCCGCCGGCTGGCGGACATGTGATTTGTCTTGCACTGTCCTGCCAACGGGACACAATGGATGGTATGCAAAACTCTGTGGAGATCGCGAAAGATACCAACGTGAAGAGAGCAGCATTGGCGACGGAACGGCCGGCGAATCTTCCTGGAACCTGCCAGCCGGGTTTGGCAGGCGGTGTTGCCAGTAGCCACTCGAACAGAAGGCTGGGCTTGTCGGTGGGCGAGGCCGAGCCGCTGGTGGCGGTGGTCAGTCGTGACGGAGAGACTGCGGCCTTGACCCCCAATGTGCCGGCGTGGATCCTGGTGTTCAGCACGACCGAAGGGCGGTTGCACCTGGTCGAGAAGCGCCGGATCGAGGTGCGGCCAGCCGATTTCTCTAGATCCGGCTGGCAGATCGAGCGCCTGCGCGTGATCCTTCACGCTGTGCGCGGCTGCAGAACATTGGTGTTATCTCGGATCACCACGCCACAGCGGTTACTGATCGAGGCCCGCGGCATCCGTGTGTTGGAGGCCAGCGGATTTGTTGAGGAGGCACTGACCGAAGTGGCGGCGCTTGACGCTGCGGTATCACAGCCCGCCATCCAGGCGTGGCCGCAATACCGCAGGTGAGGCGCGCCCGGCTACCCGATGCCTTCAAACAGCACGGTGGAGATGTAGCGCTCGCCGGAGTCGGGCAGCACCACCACGATGGTCTTGCCCGCAAACTCGTCGAGCTTGGCCAGGCGCAGGGCCACGCTGGTGGCGGCGCCGCTCGAGATGCCGCTCAGGATGCCTTCCTCGCGCCCTAGACGGCGGGCGATTTCGATGGCTTCCTCGTCGGTGGATTGCTCGATCCGATCCACGACGGTCAGATCCAGCGTGTCGGGTACGAAGCCGGCGCCGATGCCCTGAATCTTGTGCGGCGAGGGCTTGAGCGGCTGGCCGCTGCGGAACTGGGTCAGGATGGGGCTCTTGGCGGGTTCGACGGCCACTGAGGTGATGGCCTTCTTCTTGGTCTTCTTGATGTAGCGCGAGACTCCAGTGATGGTTCCGCCGGTTCCCACGCCCGAAACCAGGACGTCGACGGCTCCGTCGGTGTCGTTCCAGATCTCGGGGCCCGTGGTCTGTTCGTGAATCAGTGGATTGGCGGGGTTCTTGAATTGCTGGGGCAAGAAGTAGCGATCGGGCTCGGCGGCGGCAGTGGCCTCGGCGCGCCGGATGGCCCCCGGCATGCCCTCGGGGCCAGGGGTCAGCACCAGGTTGGCGCCAAAGGCGGCCAGCACGCGCCGCCGCTCCAGGCTCATGGTCTCGGGCATGGTCAGGGTCAGTTTGTAGCCGCGTGCCGCAGCCACGAAAGCCAGCGCGATGCCGGTGTTACCACTGGTGGGCTCGATGATCTCCTTGCCAGGCTTGAGCACACCGCGCTCCTCGGCGTCACGGATCATGGCCGCGCCAATGCGGTCTTTGACCGAGTAGGCAGGGTTGCGGCCTTCGATCTTGGCCAGCACGGTGGCTTTGGTGCCAGCGGCCAGGCGGTTCAACTTGATGAGGGGGCTTCGGCCGATGGACAGGGAGTTGTCAGCAAAAATCGCGGGCATGGGGCTATCTCCTTTCGACGACGACAAGAACCTCTTCCGCATGGAGGTTGTCCTCCGGGCGAAGGGGACGAACAGAACCTTCCGAAAGACTGTGACCA
>Ga0265323_10001186_pt1 | contig 13265 bp, 12 predicted proteins | sample 41225metaG_FD_193580 | JGI IMG/M metagenome (GOLD analysis project Ga0265323, IMG submission 193580) | Rhizosphere microbial communities from Carex aquatilis grown in University of Washington, Seatle, WA, United States - 4-12-25 metaG | ecosystem: Host-associated > Plants > Roots > Rhizosphere... | reverse complement strand
CGGGTGTACAGCGTGGCGTCGCCGATCATGGCGTCCAGCAGCAGCGTTTCGTAAGCCGACGGCGACCGCTCGCCGAAACTCGAACCGTAGTTGAAATCCATCGAGACCGGCCGCAGGTCCATGCCCGATCCGGGCCGCTTGGAGAGAAACTTCAGCGAGATGCCTTCCTCGGGCTGAATGCGCACGATCAGCAGGTTGGGCGAGCGGTCGCCATCGCCGGCGCCGAAAATGGCCAGCGGCGCGGGGTTGAAGCGAATGGCGATTTCGGTGACGCGCTTGGGCAGCCGCTTGCCCGTGCGCACGTAGAACGGCACGCCGGCCCAGCGCCAGTTCTCGACGAAGAAGGTGGCCGCGGCGTAGGTGTCGGTTTGCGAATCGGGGCTCACGCCCGGCTCCTGGAGGAACCCGGGAGCGTCCTGCCCGCCGATGCGCGCCGGGCCGTACTGCCCCGCGACGGAGTTGCCGCGGATCTCGCCGGGCGCCATGGGGCGTATGGAGCGCAGCAGCTTGCTCCGCTCGTCGCGTACGGCGGTGGCGCGGAAGCTGGCGCTGGGCTCCATGGCGATGGTGGCCATCACCTGCAGGAGGTGATTCTGGATCATGTCGGCCAGCGCGCCGGCCTCCTGATAGTACGCGCCGCGCCCTTCGACGCCGATGGATTCCGCCGCCGTGATCTGCACGTGATCCACGTAGCGGCGGTTCCACAGGGGCTCGAAGATGCCGTTTCCGAAGCGGAAGGCCAGGATGTTCTGGACGGTTTCCTTACCCAGGTAATGATCGATGCGGTAGACGTCGGATTCGTCGAAGACTTCGTGCAGACGGTCGCTCAACTCGCGCGCGCTGGCCAGACCGTGGCCAAACGGCTTTTCGACCACCAGGCGCCGCCAGCCCCGTCCCTTGCCGAGCCCCGCCGCGCCCAGCCCCTGTGCCGCACGGGCGTACTGGCTGGGCTGGGTGGAGAGGTAGAACATGACGCTGCCGCCGGTCTGGCGGGCACTTTCGATTTCCCCCACGCGGGCGGCCAGGCGCTGGTAGAGCCCGGCGTCGTTGATATCGCCGGGGACATAGAACAGCCCCTCGGCGAAGCTCTTCCAGACGCCGGCATCGAAGGTGGTGTCTTCGGAAAACTGCTGCACGGCGTCGAGCATTCTGGCGCGAAACTGGTCGTCGGAGAGCGGCGTGCGCGAGACGCCCACGACGGCGAAGCCGGCCGACAGGCGCCGGTCGTAGGCCAGGCGGTAGAGCGCCGGCAGGAGTTTGCGGCGGGTGAGGTCGCCGGTGGCGCCGAAGATGACCACCACGCACTCGGGCACCTGGCGCTCGAAACGCAGGGGATCCTGGAAGGGGTTTTCCATAGGCATCGTGGAACCAAAATAGCACGGGGGGTGGCGGGAGTCCGGGGCCGGCCAGAACCGGATATGGATGACCGGACCCCGCATGGCGCGCGGGCTGACACAGCCTGGCGCTACTCGGTCCGGCTGCGCGGGGCGCGCAAGGCCAGGGCAAGCAGCCCGGCTGCGACCGCCATGCAGGCCAGGATCAGATACACCTGGTCGTAACCGGCGGCAATGTTGCCGGCCTTCTTGGCGGCGTCCACGATCTGGGCGAAGTGGCGGGGCATGAAGAACCCGGAAACCCCAAAAGCCGTGAACAAGAGCCCGTAGTTGGCTCCGACGTTCCTGGGCCCGTAGTAATCCGCCGTCATGGCCGGCATCAACGCCAGGTAACCGCCAAAGGCGAACACGGCGAGACAGAGTCCCGCCAGCAGTTGCCCGATCCCGCCGGCTCCCCGCACCAGAAAGGCACAGGCGATGGCCGCGCACAGGCCCATTGCGCACATGGTGCGTACGCGGCCCAGCCGGTCGGAGATGCTCCCGAAGACCAGCCTGCCGACCCCGTTGAATACGGCCACGATGCCCACCGTCATGCCGGCCATCAGCGCCGCGGCGGTCTTGGGCATGGTGGCTGCCAGCGGCGCTACCTGGCTGATGGCGGTCAGCCCGACCGACGCGCCCAGGAAGTAGATCAGCCAGAGCGCATAGAACTGCCAGGTGGCCAGCATGCCGCCCGGAGCAACCTGTTGGCGGGTGGCGACCGAGGCGGGGCCGGGCGTCCAACCCTCCGGCTTCCAGCCCACCGGCGGCGTTTTGCAGAACTGCGCCGCGCCCGCCACACCCAAGGCGGAGATGATGCCGATGGCGATAAAGGTGGATGGGATGGTGGAGGCGAAACGGCTCGGATCGGCGCCGATGAGCCGCTCAATGAAGACTCCAAACACCAGCGGGCTGACGCCGATTCCCATCACGGCCAGGCCGACCATCATGCCCCGCTTGTCGGGAAACCACTTCACCAGCGTGGCGATGGGCGCCACGTACCCGAACCCCGTGCCCAATCCGACCACGCAACCGTAGGTCAGAATCAGCGCGCCCGGAGTGCCTCCGAGGATCGCCGACAGCAGCCAGCCAAGGCCGATCAGCCCGCCGCCCACGCTAGCCACCAGCCGCGGCCCGGAGCGGTCCTGCCACAGCCCACCCAGAATCGTTCCCGCCACCAGGGCCAGAATCGAATAGCTGAAGGGCGCGTTCGTCTGGACGTTCGACCAGCCGTAAGCCTTTGCCAGCGGCCCGCGGAAAACGGACCACGAATAGAGCATACCGAGCACAACCTGCATCAGAATGGGCGCTACCGCGTACTTGACACGCGAGATAGCCACCGGAGCCACCTGTACGGCCATCAGACCAGTTCTCCTTTTCAATTCAGACAATTATGAGTTATTTCGAATTGTTCCCACGAGCCGCGGTGGCAACCCGTCAGGAATCACGCTAGTATGACACGCGACCGCGGGTTTGGCAATAAAATTTAGGGGTTTCGGGTGCGATTGTCGCCAGAAGCGGGATCAGTTCGCCGTGGGAGTGCGGTCGCAGGCGTCCACCACGATCGTCTCCACGGGGACCTTCCGCGGTTCCAGCTTGAGCCCCAGTTGGCTTTCGAGCGCCGAGAAGATCGAGGGGCCGACCGCGGTGGACTCGACGGGCACCGGTGGACCGCCATCTCGGGAGACCGTCATGGTTTGGCGCTGCATCCCCTCGCCGGGGACATAGCTGAGGCGGATCTCATACTCACCCTTCAGATCCGTCCGATCCACCACGGTCTGGCGGAGTTGGAACGAAAGCAAACCGGCCAGACCGGACATCGTGAAACCGAAAGCTTCCAGCCGGGCCTGCCCGTCCGGACCGTTGCCCGTCCTGAGAAAGCCAGCCGGTGGGGCGCCCTTGTCGTAGGCTGCCGTCATCTCCTGGAGGAGTTGCCGCCGCTCCGCGTCGCTGGGCGGCGAGGCAGGATCGGCACCAGGAGCGCGCACGGGTGCGGCCGGCCCTTTGAATTCCTTGAGCTTGGGGCCATTTCTGTCCACCACCAGGGCATACTGCTGCATCTCCCGGGATTCCCGGTGAACGGCCAGGTGGAACCGCTCCGCGAGCAGTTTCTGCAGCATCCGGTCCACCTCTTCCCGGGTAGCGCCGTGGGGGATTCTGGCCTCGATCTCGAACTTCGCCGAGTCCAGCCAGTCCAGGCCGAAAACGCGGAAGTTCTCGACTCCGTACGCCTGTGCCACCAGCCCCAGGAGCGAAGTTCCGCGGCATTGGAGCAACCCGGGGTTCGGCATGCGGCAGGGGCCGCCGCCCGTGACCGTGACGCCGGGGCGGTCGGGAAGGCGGTAGGGTTCGAAGGGCTTGATTGAAGCTGCCTCGAATTCCGGCGGCCTGGCGGCTTCCTGCGCGGACGCCTGGAGCGCGGCAAACGCCAGCAAACCGGCGGCGAAAGAGCCTCTGGCTGCGCCAGCCATGGGTTACTCTCTGCTCCAGACCACCTCGCCGTTCACCACCGTGGCCACCGGGCCGCCGCGGAACGTGCGGCCGTCGAAGGGGGAATTGCGGCTGGCGGAGTGCGACTGGTTCACGTCGTACGTCCATTCGACATCCGTGCTGAACACGGTCACGTCGCCCGCCGCGCCCGGCGCCAGCGTGCCGCGGCCCAGGTTCATCACGGATTCCGGTCCCGTGGTGAACATCTCGATCATGCGGCCCACGGTGATCCGGCCAGGGCGCACCAGTTCCTCGATGGCCAGCGCCAGGGCGGTCTCCAGGCCGATGATGCCGAACGGGCAGCGCTCGAACTCCTGCATTTTCTCGCTGCCGGGATGGGGCGCGTGATCGGTGGCGATGGCCGTCACGGCGCCGCGCGCGATGGCGTCGATCACGGCGGCGCGGTCGCCCGGAGAGCGCAACGGCGGCTTCATTTTGTAATTGCTGTCGTAGGCCGCCATGTCTTCGTCCGACAGGCCGAAGTGGTGCGGCGTGGCCTCGCAGGTGGCGGCGATTCCGTTCCGCCGCGCGTGCTCCACCATGGCCACGGCGTTGCGCGTCGAGATGTGGGCCACGTGGCAGCGGGCGCCGGTCAACTCGGCCAGCACCAGATCGCGGGCCACCATGATGTCTTCGGAAGCGGCCGGAATGCCGCGCAATCCCCAGCGGACGCTTTTGGCGCCCTCGTGCATGTCGCCGCCGGCCGAGAGGTTGAGGTCTTCGCAGTGATCGATCACCGGCAGGCCGTAGGAGCGCGCGAACTCCATGGCGCGGCGCATCACGCGAGAGTTCATCACCGGTTTGCCGTCGTCGGAGATGGCCACGGCGCCGGCCGCTTTCATGGCCCCGATGGCGGCCAGTTCCTCGCCCGCGCTGCCCTTGGTGATGGCGCCGATGGGAAACACGTTGACCACGGCCTTGCGCCGCGCCCGCTCCACGATGTAGCTGGTGACGGTGGCGCTGTCGTTGATGGGCTTCGTGTTGGGCATGCAGCAGACGGAGGTGAAGCCTCCGGCCGCCGCCGCGCGCGAGCCGCTCTCGATGGTCTCGGCGTGTTCGAAGCCGGGCTCGCGCAGGTGCACGTGCATGTCGATGAAGCCGGGGGCCACGATAAGGCCGGTGGCGTCCACGATGCGCGCGCCGGGCGCGGCGAGGCCGGGCGCCACGGCGGCGATTTTGCCGTCTACGATCAGCACGTCGGCCACGCGGTCGGTTCCGGATGCCGGGTCGATGACGCGCCCGTTCTTGATGAGGATGGACATGGTCTACCCGATCACCTTCTCCAGCACCGCCATGCGGACGGCGATGCCGTTCTCCACCTGGTTGAGGATCACCGAGCGCTGGAAGTCGGCCACCTCGCTGGACAACTCGCGGCCGCGGTTGATGGGGCCGGGATGCATCACGATGGCGTCCGGCCTGGCCAGGTCCAGGTGCTCCAGCCGCAGGCCGTAGAAACGGAAATATTCGCTGGCGGGGAAGCTGGCCTCGTGCTGGCGCTCAAGCTGCACGCGCAGCATCATGATGACGTCGGCACCCGCGATGGCTTCGCGGATGTCGTTGGTGAGTTGCACGCCGGGGGCGAGTTGCGCCAGTTCCACGGGCAGCAGCGAGGCGGGGCCGCAGAGCACAATCCGCGCGCCGAACCTGGCCAGCAGGTGGACGTTCGAGCGCGCCACGCGGCTGTGGGCGATGTCGCCGATGATGGCGACGCGCAGGCCTTCGAGCGACGGGCGGTGGTCCAGGATGGTGCGCGCATCCAGCAGCGCCTGGGTGGGGTGCTCGTGGGTGCCGTCGCCGGCGTTGATGATGGGCGTGGGCAGGTGCCGCGCCAGAAAGTGCGGCGCGCCGGAGGCCGCGTGGCGCATCACAATGGCGTCGGGCCGCATGGCCGCCAGCGTATTCAGCGTGTCCACCAGCGACTCGCCCTTGCTGACGCTGGAGCCGGAAGCGGTGATGGAGACCGCATCGGCGCCCAGGCGCTTGGCGGCGATTTCGAAGCTGGTGCGCGTGCGCGTCGAGGCCTCGTAAAAGAGGTTGACGATCATGTAGCCGCGCAGGGTGTCGAGCTTCTTGCGCGACTGGCTCTGCATCGGCTGGAAATCCTTGGCGCGCGCCAGGAGCGCCTCGATTTCGGCGCGGTCCAGCTCTTCGATTCCTAGAAGTCCGGCGGGCATGGCGGCCTCAATTCCTGGCGCTTTCCACCTTCTCCACCAGCAGCACCTTCTCCACGCCGTCGATCTCCAGGAATTTCACTTCGATGATCTCGGTGTCGGTGGTCTGCACCACACGCCCCACGAAGCGCGCTTCGATGGGCAATTCGCGATGGCCGCGGTCGATCAGCGTCAGGAGCTGGACGCGCGCCGGACGGCCGTGGTCGAAGAGCGCGTCGAGCGCGGCGCGGATGGTACGGCCGGTGTACAGCACGTCATCGACGAGGATGATGTCCTTGCCCTCAACGCTGAAATGGATCTCGGTCGAACTGACCACCGGTTTCACGTCCACCGTACTGAGGTCGTCGCGGTAGAGGTTGATATCCAGAATGCCGACGGGCACCTGGCGGTTTTCGAGCGATTCGATCTTCTTCGCCAGCCGCTCGGCAAGGGGCACGCCGCGGCGGCGAATGCCGATGAAGGCGAGCTTGTCGAGGTCCTTGGTCTTCTCCAGGATCTCGTGCGCCAGCCGGACCAGGGTCCGGTCGATCTCGGAGGCGCTCATGAGTTGGGCTTTTTCGCGAGTGAGGGACATAAGGCTCCGAAGGACAGAGTAGCATGCGGGGCGGGCGGCGATCAGCAGCCGTAATCCGTCGGCAAGCAAGCAGCCGCCAACTCCACTCTCTCACGGTCGTGGCTTCCGATCCGGCTCGATCGGAGCGTTACACCGGCCCGGCGGGGAGCCGCGGATGGCGGACGCATGGCCGGCCGGGCGGCGCGTCGTGGGTCAGAGGTCCTGCGGGCGGGTTCCGCTAGCAGCGAGCGGGCCACGACCCGGCTGGTGGTGCGCATACGTGCGTAGTCGAAGAGAATACAGCCGACCACGGGAGCGGCAGAACCGGCGGGTTGCCGTAGTTTGGGCCTCCAGTCTGCTGCAACTTGCGGTTAGTTGCGGCTTGTCTAGACGCCGTCAATGGCCCTAGTATCAGAACAGACGGTTGACGACTACAAATGTCTGGCGAACGTACTGGCTCCATCTCCCCCCTTCCATGGTATGCAATTCGTGTTCGCTCCCGGGCGGAACAGCTTGTGGGGACGGCTCTCACCGGCAGAGGATATGAGATATTCCTGCCGACCTACCTGGAATGCCGCCGGTATTCCAGTTGTGTCAAGAAAGTGCATGCGGCGCTGTTTCCCGGATATCTGTTCTGCCGGCTCGACGTGAACCGCCGTCTCCCGGCGCTCTCCACCAGCGGGGTTCTGCACATTGTCTCCTGCGCGGGCGTGCCCCAGCCCATCGAGGAGCCGGAGATTGCCGCCATTCGCACGGTGGTGGACTCGCAGCTTCCGGCTATGCCCTGGCCCTATCTGAAGGCGGGAAACCCGGTGCGCATCGAGTTTGGGCCCCTGACGGGCCTGGAGGGTCTGGTGGTCACCGAGAAGAGCCGCGAGCGTCTGGTGCTTTCTGTGCACCTGCTGCAGCGCTCGGTTTCGGTGGAGATTGAGCGATCCTGGGTGCGTCCCATGGCGGCCTCCGCCACGGACCATGCGGCTCCCGCCGGCCGGGCGGCCACGGTTCGCCGCTAAAGAAATTCAGATTCCGGCCGAAAAGTGACTGGAGAAGAAAAGAGTATGGCTTCAGTCAACAACTCACTGACCGGCCTCTCGGTTTTGATGCAGCAGGGCGGCCCGCTCTCCAGCCTCTCGACGCGCATGTCGCCCGCCCAGTTGGAATCGGCCCCCTCGAAGGATATCGTAAGCCTCAGCATGGCCGCGCTCCACTCACAGGAGGCGGACGGGCTGTTTGGCGTGACTCCGGCCTCCCAGACCACCCTTCCGGTGCTGCCCGCCGCCTCTACGCCGGGCTCCGCATCGCCTGACACCCTGCTCCCCGGCGTGTCTTCCGCCGACATGGCAAATGCCACGCCTCAGGAGCAGTCCTCCCTGAACGATTCCGCGCTGGCCCTGCAACAGGCCCAGGCCCTGTTCGCCCAACCGGCCTCCACCACGGGCTCGACCAGCGTATACGGCTGAGGCCTCTCAGAACTGGAAGTAGATGAATGGAATATTGGCTTCCATGACGCCGAACAGCTCCAGGCAGAAGAACATCACGGCCAACGCGGTGGCGTAAACCCACGCCGGCCCCCGCGCCACGCGGTCGAACCAGTCCAGTTTCTCCTCGGCCACGGCCAGCAGCAGCGCCAGCACGATCAACCCCACGTGCCAGAACGAGAGCAGATCGCGGCCGTTGACCCGCGAGAACATCTGCCCCAGCACCTGGCGGCTCTGCGCCAGACCCGCGGCCCGGAAGAACACCCAGCCGATCATCACCAGCAGAAACGTCACCGCGGCCTTCAGGGGATACAGCCAGGTCCACTTGTCGCTGATGGGCCGGTCCCCGCGCACGGCCCGCTCCACCGCCAGCAGCCCTCCGTGGTATCCGCCCCAGATCAGGAAATTCCAACTCGCGCCGTGCCACAAGCCGCCCAGCAGCATGGTCAGCAGCAGATTGCGGTAGGTCATCCAGTGACCCTTGCGGTTGCCGCCCAGCGAGATGTAAAGGTAGTCCCGCAGCCAGCTCGACAGGGAAATATGCCATCGCCGCCAGAAGTCCGTGATGCTCGAGGCCAGGTAGGGCCGGCGGAAGTTCACCGGGAAATGGAAGCCCAGCAGCTTGGCCATGCCGATGGCCATGTCCGTGTAGCCCGAGAAGTCGAAGTAAATCTGCATCCCGAAGGCGATCACCCCGCTCCAGGCGGCGTGCCAGCCGGGATGGGCGGCCACGTTGCCGAAATATTCGTTGGCCACTTTGGCGAAATTGTCGGCGAAGGCCATCTTCTTGGTCAGGCCGAAGAAGACCAGCAGCAACCCCTGTGACACATCGTCGCCGGTGGGCGGATGCCAGTCCAGCAGGTCCCGGAAGAAATCGCGGGCGCGCACGATCGGGCCGGCCACCAGTTGCGGGAAGAAGCAGATGAACAGCGCGTAGTCGATGGGATCGCGCACGGCTTTCTGCTTGCCGCGGTACACGTCGATCACGTACGACATGCTCTGAAACGTGTGGAAGCTGATGCCCAGCGGCAGAACGATGTCCCAGAAAAAGCTCTCCGGGGGCTTGCCGATCAGCAGGCACAGGTTGTCGGCCAGAAAATTGTAGTACTTGAAGAAGCCCAGGAAGCCCAGGTTGGCCGAGAGGCTCAGAATCAGCAGGCCCTTGCGCCGCGGCCCCACCGGCGTGCGCTCGATCCACAGGCCCGCCGTGTAGTCGATCGCCGTCAGCGTGAGCAGCAGGGGAATGAACCTGACGTTCCAGCTTCCGTAGAAATAGTAACTGGCCAGCAGCAGGATGTACCGCCGCAGCGCCCGCGGGCTGGCATAGAACAGCGCCAGCACCACCACCAGGAACAGGAAGAAGTGAGTGGTGTTGAAGAGCATCTCTCAGTTCCTCCCCGCCCCGTCCAGCACCCGCTGGACCTCGTCTTCCAGCATGCAGGAGAACCGCCGGATTCCCTCGCGGTTCAAGTGCATCCCGTCGCGGTACAACTCAGGCTGCTCCAGCGACTCGAAAGCGTGCTCATCCAGCAGGATGACGTTCGGGCGGCTGGCCATCTCGCGGATCGAGCTGCTGAGCTTGTGCACCAGGTTGGCGGGCCGGGGCAGGGGCCCGCGCGCCAGCCGCATGAAGACGATCTTGGTGGGCGACCCGCGGTAGCGGTCGATGATGCGCCCGTACCAGGTCCGCTGGAAGGCCGCCAGACGCCCGATCTGCGGCTCCGGCTCGTGCGCCAGGAAGCTGTTCACGGTGGCGCGCTGGTCGTCGTTGGCACCCGGCGGGAAGGTCACCTTCAGCGTCTTCCAGTCGATCTGGAGGCCCGCCATGCTGCCGGTGGTCTCCTCAAAATCGTAAACCCAGGTATTCCAATCCCGGTCGCATTGCCGGACGTAGGCCAGGCGCTTCCCCGGGTTGGCCAGAAAGGCCTGCAAATCGTTCTGGAAGACGATGCCCTTGAGCAGGCCGCCGCGCAGAGCGGCAATCTGCAGTTCGCGGCTGTCGAAGGACCGCGCGAACTGGAACACGTCGGCCAGGCGCAACCGCGCGATGGTGTAATGCAGGGCGCGGATGTCGTCGTTGGGATTGAAGTAGCGGTCCTCGTCGTCGTAATCGTCCACCCCGAATACCAGCGCGCGGTAGCGCCGCGCCGTGGGATCCAGATCGCGGATCATGTAATACCACGCCCGCGCGTCGCTGCCCGCAATGCCACCCTGGCGCAAGATGTACTTATGCGGCCCCGGCCGCTGGTCCAGCACTTTGGGCGACCAGGCGAGGCGGGAATTGCCGAACGTGACCACCATCCGGTTCCCGTGGTGTTCCTGCGCATTCAGTTCCCGCCGCAGAATCATCTCGAAGAGCCCGGTCGAGGAATCCGGCTCCAGAATGGTGGCGTAAAAGCCGGTGCGGAACAGCAGGGAATCCAGGGCGATGACGCCCACGCAGGCGGCGAGACAGGCCACCAGCAGGCGGTGCCAGTGGCTGCGCCGGGGCGTAGAATCCATGAGCGGAGGGTTAGTAGCCATGAGGCAGACGGGGTCACGCCGCCGGACCGGCCGGCGCGAAGGTCCATTATACTGGAAGGCGCCATCACCCGGGTTTGGCCGCCGCAAACGTGCCGCCGCGACCGTAGCCCGTCGGTGGGATCTCCGGCCCACGACGCGCCACCCGGCCGGCCGTGCGTCCGCCACCTGCTGCCTCCCGCCGGGCTGGTGCAACCCCTCCCTCACGGCCGGAGCTCGGAACGAGCCGGATCGGAGCTGGGGGCTGCTGGCTTGCGGACTGTAATCCGTCCGTACGCCGACAGCCGCCAAGTCCGCTCCCTTACGGTCGCGGCTCTGAGCGCGCATCAGAGCCGCGACCGTAGGGGAGCGTCACACCAGCCCGGTGCGGAGCTGCGGATAGCGGACAAATGGCTGGCCCGTCGGATCGTCGTGGGTCAGAGTGCTTACGAACGGATTACGGACGGGCGGATTACGGCCGCGAACCCTCCCACGCAAACGCCGCCCCGATTGTAGAATAGGATCATGAAGTTTCGTGCTTTGGCTCTTGCGGCGTTGCTTCCCTGCCTGGCGGTTTCCGCGAATTGGGACAAGGACAAGATGCAGGGTTCCCCCACGGCCCCGGTGGCGATCGAGGTGTACGGCAGCTTCGATTGCGTCCACTGCAAGGCCCTGCACGAGGGAATGATGCTGCAGATTATCAAGGATCTTGTAATGACCGGAAAGGCCTGCGTGATCAGCCGCGAGTATCCGCTGCCCCCGCCCTACCACAAATACGCGCGGGATGCCGCCAACATGGCGACCGCCGCGGCGCGCATCGGCAAGTATCAGCCGGTGGCCGACGCGCTGTTCAAGGACCAGGAAAAGTGGGAGACCAGCGGCAAGGTGTGGGAAACGGTGGCGGCCGTGTTGTCGCCCGCCGAGCAGGCCAAGGTCAAGGCGCTGGCGAACGACCCGGCCGTGGTAGCCGAGGTGCAGAATGACCTCGATCAGGGCTCCGCATCCGGCATCAACCAGACACCCACGATGATGGTGATCCGCCGGAGCGACGGCAAGCGGTATCCCTTTGTCGGCCTGCCGCCCAGCTACGACCTGTTCCGGACTTTCGTAGCGGGCGGCGCGAAGTAGCGTCTAATGACTATGAGACTTTGCGCGCTCGCCCTTGCGGCATTCCTGCCCGGCTTGGCGGCACCGGCTGGAACGGCACGGGGACAGGCATTCGGCAACCCGTCCGCCCCCATTCTGATCGAAGTCTATAGCGACTTCGAATGCCCCGGCTGCAAGCAGTTCCATACCCAGCTTCTCCCGCTGGTGATGCACGATTTCGTCACCGCCGGCAAGGCCTACATAATCCTCCACGACTTGTCCTTCCATCCCCATTCGAGCGAAGCCACCACCTACGCCCTGGCGGCCGCGCGCATCGGAAAATACAAGGAGGTGGCCGATGCCCTGTTCCAGTACCAGCTCGAATGGTCGGCCAACGGCAAGGTGTGGGACGCGGTGACGACCGCGCTGAGCCCGGCCGACCGGTCGAAGGTGGCCAAACTGGTCCACGATCCCGGCGTGCTGGCCGAAGTGAAGTCCGAAACCGAGGATGGGCGGACGAAAATCCGCGTGACACCCACGGTCTTAGTGACACATGCCATGAAGCAGCGTCACTTAGAGTGGCCCATCGATTCGGACATGTTCAAGAAATGGCTTAATGAACTTCTTAAGCAGTAAGACCTGCCGGTGGATCGCCCTGGCTCTGCGCGTCGCACTGGGTGCCAACTTCATGTACGCCGCGTATATGAAGCTGCAGGAGTCCTGGACCCTGTTTGCGATCGACATCGAAGCCTACGGCATCCTGCCCCACTACGGCGACGGACCCTGGCTGGAACTGCTGGCGCGCACGCTGCCGTGGATCGAGATGGCGCTGGGCGTGTGGCTGATCACCGGGATCTGGCTGCGCGCCTCCGCCACCCTGTCGGCCGCCATGATGGTGGGGTTCATGGGAGCCATTACCTGGGCTCTGGTGAAACATCTGGACATCAACTGCGGCTGTTACGGCCCCGGAGAGAAGATCTCCTGGCTCACCAACGCGCGCGACGGCAGCGTGCTGGTGGCCTCGCTGGCGCTGGCGGCGTGGAGTTACCTCAGAGACGAGACACGTTCAAGGAATGGCTTAATGAACTTCTTAAGAAGTAAGACCTGCCGGTGGATCGCCCTGGCCCTGCGCGTCGCGCTGGGTGCCAACTTCATGTTCGCCGCGTACATGAAGCTGCAGGATTCCTGGCTCCTGTTTGCGATGGACATCGATGCCTACGGCATTCTGCCCCATCACGGACCCTGGCTGGAATTGCTGGCGCGCACGCTGCCGTGGATCGAGATGGCGCTGGGCGTGTGGCTGATCACCGGGATCTGGCTGCGCGCCTCCGCCACCCTGTCGGCCGCCATGATGGTGTGGTTCATGGGAGTAATCACCTGGGCTCTGGTGAAACATCTGAACATCAACTGCGGCTGTTACGGCCCGGGCGAGCCGATTTCCTGGCTCACCAACGTGCGCGACGGCAGCGTGCTGGTGGGCTCGCTGGCGCTGGCGGCGTGGAGTTACCTCAGAGGCAGGACGGCACCGCCCGCGGCGCCGGTCAACATCGAAGCCTGAAGCGGGGGCTCAGAGACAAACCTCGTTCACGGTAGCCAGGCGGCCGCCGGCCGAGGC
>Ga0265323_10001185_pt1 | contig 13278 bp, 9 predicted proteins | sample 41225metaG_FD_193580 | JGI IMG/M metagenome (GOLD analysis project Ga0265323, IMG submission 193580) | Rhizosphere microbial communities from Carex aquatilis grown in University of Washington, Seatle, WA, United States - 4-12-25 metaG | ecosystem: Host-associated > Plants > Roots > Rhizosphere >... | reverse complement strand
CGCTGTGCGGCCGGGCGCTGCTGGTGGAAGCGGGCGTGCTGCGGGAGACCGCGCCCGCCGACGCCGTGCGGCTGCTGCGCCAACATGCCGCCGAGTTGCCGCAGCCGGATGGCGATCTGGCTCTCAGCGAAACCCTGCAGGCGGCCGGAGACCTGGCCGGCGCGGTGGACGCCTGGCAGCGGATCTACTGCCAGTACGTCACCGGGGATGTGGCACAGCGCGCGGCGACCGCGCTGGACGGGTTTCGCCGGACCATGGGCGAGTCGTATCCCGCGCTCGGGCCCGCCCAACTGCTGCAACACGCCGGCCGCCTGGTGGAGGCGCGCCAGTGGGCGCAGGCCCGCACGGAGTACCGCGCGCTGGCGGGGCGGGCGGCCGGGCCGGAGCGCGATCTGGCGCTGGTCCGGCTGGGCGCGATCGACTACCTTTCGGGCAAGTCGCCCACCGCGGCGGCCTATCTGGCGCCGCTCGAACTGGCCGCCGCCGAGGCCGACGCCGAGCGCCTCTACTACCTGGTGGAGTGCGCCCGCCGGGTGGACGGGGAGAGCGATCTGCGTCATTACCTGTCGCTTCTGGAGGAGCGGCATCCCAAATCGCCCTGGCGGTTGAAGGCCCTGGTCGCCGGCGGCAACTTCTTCCTGGTGGCCAACCGCACCGGCGATTATCTGCCGCTGTATCGCGCCGCCTATGAGGGTTTCCCCGACGAACCGCCGGCCGCCCTGAGCCACTGGAAAGTGACCTTCGACGCCTGGCTGCACCGCCGGAGCGAGGCCGTGGAGCTGTTGCGGGAGCAACTGGCGCACTATCCCCGCCAGCCGAGCGCGGCGGCGTCACTGTACTATCTGGGCCGCGCCGCCGAGGAGCGGAAGGACTTCGCGGAGGCGGCGGCCTGCTACCGGCATCTGCTGAAACTGTTCGAGAACTACTACTACGCCATGCTGGCGCGCGAGCGGTTGCGGAGTCCCGAATTGCAGAGCCAGGCGCCCTCGATCCAGGCCGGCGCGTTTCTGGATAGCCTGGGCCTGCCGGCGGCCAAGCCGGTTCCCGGCGAGCCCACGCGCGAGACCGCGGCGCGGATCGAGAGGTCGCAAGCGCTGCGGGCGGCCGGTTTGAGCGATCTGGCGGACGGGGAGCTGCGTTTCGGCGCACGCACGGGCGCCCAGCCGGCATGGCTCGCCATGGAGGCCGCCTCGGCCGCCGATTCGCCGGCCATGGCGTTGCACACCATGAAATACATGGTGCCGGATCATCTGGCCATTCCGCTGGCGGCGGCGCCGCGGCGGTTCTGGGAACTGCTCTACCCGCTGCCCTACCGCGCGGAGTTGTTCGCCGACGCCGGCGAGCGCGGCCTGGACCCTTACCTGGTGGCCGGGCTTATCCGCCAGGAATCCGAGTTCAACCCCACGGCGGTTTCCTCCGCCAAAGCCTACGGGCTGATGCAGGTGCTCCCGGTCACGGGGCGCCAGTATGGCCGCCTGGCGGGAGTGCAGGGCGTTTCGGCATGGTCGCTCAAACAGCCGGCGATGAATCTGAAGATCGGGACATTCGTGCTGCGCCGGATGCTGGACGCCAGCGGCGGCAATGTGGAGCAGACGCTGGCGGCTTACAACGCCGGCCCCATGCGCATGGCCGAGTGGGTGGGGTGGAACTCGCCGCACGAGGCGGCCGAGTTCGTCGAGTCGATCCCGTTCACCGAAACCCGGGAATACGTGCAGGCAGTGCTGCGCAATGCGGACATGTACCGGCGGCTGTATCCGTAGCCGCGGTGCGGGAGGCCTGGATGCGATTGGTCTTTGTGAGTCTGGTTCTCGCTTCTGCTCTGACGCCCATTCCTGCCCAGCAGGTGGAGGCCGGGCCGGCCAATGAGAAGGCCCGGAGAGCCTACCAGGAAGCCCTTCAGTACTTGCGCGAGGGAAAGAAGCTGGCAGCTCTGGATGGCTTCAAGCGAGCCGACAGGCTGGCCGGCGGACAGTGCCTTGCCTGCGAGAAGAAGATGATCACGTACGGTTGCGAATCCGGCGACTGGAAGGCCGCCGAACTCGGCGCCCAAGAGATTGTGGCCGCGGCAACGCTCGAAGCGGACATCGCCGTGGCGCACTATCAGTTTGGGTATGTACTTCTGGTTGAAGGAACGGAAAGGCACAAAGACGAGTTCTTCTCCCGCGCCCACGACGAGCTCTCCAGGGCGCTGGCCGCCCGGGCCGATTTCCCGGAGGCGCTCTTTCTGGACGGCAGGGTGCTGGCCAACCTGCGACAGGACGAGGAGGCCAAGGCCCGGTTCGCAGAATACGCGAAGATGAAGCCGGGCGACGGTCCCGAGCAACGGCGCGCGCTCCGGTATGTGGACCGTCCCGAACTCGCCCGCGCCCGGATGGCGCCGCCGTTCGCGATTTCTACCGCCGGCGGGCAGCGCATTTCCATGGACGATCTGCAGGGCAAGGTGGTCCTGATCGATTTTTGGGCGACCTGGTGCGGACCCTGCCGCCAGGCCCTGCCGCACATTCGCGAGGTCGCCCGGAAATTCCAGGGGCAGCCGCTGGTGATCCTTAGCGTGAGCCTGGATTCCGACGAGCGGACGTGGAAGGAGTTCGTCGCGAAGAACCAGATGACCTGGCCGCAGTGTCGCGACGGCGGCTTTGGCGGATCGCTGGCGAAGCTGTTCGGCGTGAACGCCATTCCCCACACCTTCACCATCGACGCCGACGGCGTTCTCCAGGACGAGCATGTCGGCGACGCCGCCTTCGAGGGGAAGCTCAAGAAACTGCTGGCCCGCGCGCGCCAGTAGGACCGCCCCCGTCAATTTGGAGGAGGCTGTCTCAATTCGAATAGAATGGAATGCGGGCGGCAGGTGCCTGGACTGTGCCAAGGGTGCTATTCCCTGCTCGGTCGAACGGTCCGAACTCTTCAGAACTGAGCATTTAGGGGTCACCCAAACTACCCGAAACCGTTGACGGCCAGTGGTTTGTCCGGAGCACCCCGAGGAGGACGCAAATGAGAGGGTTGCTAGTCCCGCTTTCGGTGAGCGTTGTGGCAGGGATCGTGTTCGCCGGATTCGGATGGTATGAGTACAGGGCGGGCAAAGAGGCCTTGGTGGCCCACGAGCGCGGACAGCTTAGGGCGAGTCGCGACCAGGAGATCCGGTCTCAGGGAGGAGTATCCGGGGATGTGGAAAAGGTATGGCGTGATAACGATGAGCGCCAGCTAAGCCAGGACACGAGCCGTTCAACCACCAGTGCGTTCTTCCAGTGGCAGACCGGAGGGCTGGTCGCCGTCGGTGGCGCACTTCCGATCCTCTGCTTTCTCCTGATCATGCGGCGAGTGGACGATATTTCGCAGCTTACGGTGGCCGCTATTACGGTTGGTACCGGAATGGTAGTGTCCGCCTTTTTCCAGCTCTTTTGGTACGACCAGCGTGCGGGGGTAACATTTGGAAACCTGGTCCGCTCGCCCAGCCTGCGCTCACCGGATACGGGACCCGCTATTCTTTTCGTCCTCGTCTTCGCCGTGGTTTGCGGTTGCGTTGGGACCGGGATAACTAAGAATTACACCATTGCGGGCAGGCATGAAGTCCAGCGGGAGCGCCACAGCAGGTGGGCGAATACCATCCTGCGGTGTAGCTCATGCGGCACCAGGTACACCCAGGGCCGCAACAGCCGCTGTCCCGCCTGCGGCAGTGACGTGGTCTTCCGCTAGTGGCGTGCCACGGGGGCCTGTCTGCGTTCATGAGCCCGGGCGGCGGCGGGCGGACCGGCTAAGGGATCGCCACCGGGCGCCGATAAGCCTTATGGAACTGTCGAAACCGAACGCCGAGTTACCCTTTGCGTCATGGATACCGGACCAGAACAGGAATCCGCCCCGGCGATACGGGCCTTGCTGGTATCCCTGACGGCGGCCCTCGTGCTCCCCGAAGGGAGCGCGCAGGCTCAGGCCGTGTTCCGCAAGGCGTCGGCTGCCGACCCGGAGTTGTTCTTCCAGGTGGGCTTCCGTTTTCTGGTAGCCATGGCCGGATCGCCGGAGCGCAGCAAGGCGTACAACGGCGTGCTGGGCTGTCCCATCTTCCTGATCGAACTGACCCGCAAGGAACGGTACAGCGTCGCCAAGCTGGTCGCGATCTGCCGCGATTTCGCCGCCATCGACAAACGCCTGGACATTCGCCTGGCCAACCTGCTGCCGGGGCGATCGGAGAACCGGTACAACCTGGAGCCGGAGACGGTTGCGCGCATCCTCGAGGTCCTGAACGAGGTCTCGGTGGGCCCGCGGCTGATTCTGCTGCTCGGGCACCTGGCCTCCGATCCCCATCCCAGAATCGCCGAAAAGGCTACGGTGCTGATGGGACGCCGCGTGTGCAACAGCGGCTGGTCGCGAAAGCGCCTGGAGACCGGCGGCCCGTCGGTCCGCGCGGGTGTGGTGCAGGGTTTGTGGGGACGCAACACTCCCGAGGCGCGCCACACCATGCGGCAGTGCCTGGAGGACACCTGCGAACGGGTGGTGGGAAACGCGGTCTACGGCCTGCACCTGCTGCAGGAGGCGGATGTTCCCGAGCTGGTAGGGAACATGGTAACCGATGTGCGCCCGCCTTTCCGCGCCACCGGGGCATGGGTGGCGGGGCAGATCGGCGAGCCGCAATACACGGCGGTGCTGATGCGCGCCAAGGACGACGGGGAAGCCTGCGTGCGGCTGGCCGCCAAACAGGCCATGGTGAAAATGCGGCAGGAGGCGAGGCACGCCGAGGAGGCGCAGAAGTCCCAGATAGTGGAAGAGCCTCCGCCGCAGGATGCCGGAATCGCGGAGCCTCTGCCCGGCGCGGAGCCTCTGCCCGGCGCGGAGGCCTTGCCCGGCGCGGAGCCCTTGCCCGACGCCCCGCCGCCTGAATCGCTGCCCGTCGAACCGGCTGCCGGCGCCCAGCCCGCTGGCGAGAAAAAACCCCGCGAGCGCCGGCTGGAGATCCACCTGGACGGCGATTCGGCCTCGACGCGCTGGGACTAGGCGCCCTGGCCGGCTGGCGGGTTTGCGCGCCGGCGAAGCACCACGGCGAGCGAAGCCAAACCGGCGCCAAGCAGCAGGAACGAGCCCGGTTCCGGAGCTTCCGAGTCCAGGAACTGGGTATCGTTGTCCTCGATGGAAACCGGGAAGGTCACCATGCTGTTCCCGCTCACATCGACGCCCACGAATCCCACCAGAGAGTTGATGCCGGCGGGGCTGCCGGGAGTTGTGACGAATGTCCAGAAGGGCGTCGGCGGGCCATTCACCTCGCCGACCAGGGGGGTGGTCAGGGAGAACGATCCCAGGCCCGGAATCCCGCCGAACCCGCCGTTGGAGTAGTCCATTTCGCCCTGCGCATCGGCCGTCACCAGGCCGCCGCCGCCACCGCCATCATTCAGCATCGCGCCGAAGATGCCGACGCCCGCCGGCCCGCCTATGGACGGATCGAACTGATCGCTGACGAAGGCCATGATCAGATTGATGTTGCCGCCGCCGACGTTGGGGTTATCGACCGTCATGGTCACCTGCTCCAGGGCCGAGGTCGTGAAACCCGCCACGTTGGTGGTCGTGAAGGCGGCGAAGCCGTTGAAGGTCAGGCCCGTGATGGGGTCTACGAAGGCGAAGGCACTGGCCTCGTTGCAATTGGCGGCGATCCCGCAATTGGTGTTGTTGCCGGTGTTGAATGTGCCTCCCACTCCTGGGTTTACGAAGGCGCCGCCGTTGATCGAGTAGGCGATGATCCCGGCATGCGCCGCGGCGCAAACCGCCAGCAGCGACGAGGCATATACGATGGACTTACGAAACATGGACATCCTCCTTGTCCGCGTGAGCGTATGTCGAGTTTGCCCGCAATGGGGCGGTGGAGTCAACGGATCGGCGCCGGGCGGCGGGAGAGTTTACCAGTCATTCACACATGTTTCGCGGTTGTGAATCCGTCCCTGCCGCCGGCGCGTCCAATAGAGCGCCCGGGTTCCCCAGGACCCTGCCCGTTGTGGAAAGGACTCTTCATGCCGGCCGCCGCTCAACCCAACATAGACTCCATGCTGACCGAGGAACGCGTTTTCGAATGCTCCGGCGGCTTCAGTTCCCAGGCCCACATTCGCGGGATGGAGGAGTACGACCGCCTGTGCCGGGAGGCCGAAGCCGATCCCGAGGAGTTCTGGGGCGGGATCGCCTCGGCCCTGCACTGGTTCAAGCCCTGGGACAAAGTGCTGGAGTGGGATTGCCCCTGGGCCAAGTGGTTCGTGGGCGGCAAACTCAACCTTTCCTATAACTGCCTGGACCGCCATGTGCTGAGCGGCCGGCGCAATAAGGCCGCCATCATCTGGGAAGGCGAGCCGGGCGAAGTGCGCACGCTCACCTATCAGCAACTGCTCCTCGAGGTTTCAAAATTCGCCAATGTGCTGAAATCGCTGGGCGTCGGCAAGGGCGAGCGAGTGGCCATCTACATGGGCATGTGCCCCGAGCTGGCCATCGCCATGCTGGCCTGCGCGCGCATCGGCGCGCCCCACACGGTGGTCTTCGGCGGCTTCTCGGCCAACTCGCTGGTGGACCGCATCACCGATTCCGAGGCCTGCCTGGTGATCACCCAGGACGGCTCCTACCGGCGCGGCGGCGAGGTCAAGCTGAAGGCCGCCGTGGATGAGGCCGTGCTCTCCTGCCCGTCGGTGCGCGGGGTGGTGGTCTACCGGCGGACCGGCACGCCGCAGACCTGGTGCAGCGGCCGCGACCACTGGTGGCACGAATTGATGGCTACGGCCAGCGACGAGTGCCCCGCCGAGCCGCTCGACTCCGAGCACCCGCTGTACCTTCTCTATACCTCCGGCACCACCGGCAAACCCAAGGGCATTCTGCACACCACCGGCGGTTACGCCGTCGGAACTTACATCACCGCCAAGTGGGTGTTCGATCTGCGGGACGAAGATATCTACTGGTGTACGGCGGATATAGGCTGGGTAACCGGGCACAGTTACGTGGTCTACGGTCCGTTGCAGAACGGGGCCACCACGCTGATGTACGAAGGGGCGCCCAACTTCCCGGAGCCGGACCGCTTCTGGCGGATTATCGACCGCCACAAGGTGAACATCTTCTACACCGCCCCCACGGCCATCCGCGCCTTCATGCGGTTCGGCACGGAGTGGCCGCGGAAACACGCGCTGACCAGCCTGCGCCTGCTGGGAACCGTGGGCGAGCCCATCAACCCGGAAGCCTGGATGTGGTACCGCGAGAACATCGGAGGCGGACGCTGCCCCATCGTGGACACCTGGTGGCAGACCGAAACCGGCATGATCATGATCGCCCCGCTTCCCGGCGCGACGCCCACCAGGCCCGGGTCCGCCACGCTCCCGCTGCCGGGCGTGTCGGCCGACGTGGTGACGCGCGAGGGCGAGCCGGTGCCTCCCGGCGGCGGCGGGTACCTGGTGTTGAAGCGCCCGTGGCCCGCCATGCTGCGCACCCTCTATGGCGATCCCAGGCGTTACGTGGACCAGTACTGGTCGCAGATCCCCGGCATGTATTTCACCGGAGACGGCGCCCGCAAGGACGAGGACGGCTACTTCTGGATCATGGGGCGGATCGACGACGTGATCAACGTCAGCGGCCACCGGCTGAGCACGATGGAAGTGGAGTCCGCGCTGGTGGCCCATAACAAGGTGGCCGAGGCCGCGGTGGTGGCGCGGCTGGACGATCTGAAGGGCCAGGCGATCGCCGCCTTCGTGACGCTGAAGAGCGGCCAGCGGCCCACCCCGGAGCTGAAGGAGGAGTTGCGCGCGTGGGTGGCGAAGGAGATCGGCTCGCTGGCCAGGCCCGACGACATCCGCTTCACCGACGCGCTGCCCAAGACCCGCAGCGGCAAGATCATGCGGCGCCTGCTGAAGGAAATCGCCGCCGGCGGTGCGGTCACCGGCGACACCACCACGCTGGAAGATCTGTCGGTGGTGAGCCGGCTGAGCCAGGCCGAAGAGTAAGCGCGGGCCCGGGTGCGCCACGTATCGGTGCATCGGCTGCCCCTATCTGAGCCCCCGGCCGTAAGGGAGCGGTCGCACCAGCCCGGTGCGAAACCGCAGATACCGGACGCATGGCCGGCTCACTGCCATGTCGCACGCCGGGCGCGGGCCGTTGAGAGAGTGGCGGCCAGCGGGCGAATATGCCATGCTGGTTCGGTTCGCATGGATATAATCACCGGCACTGTGGGATGGATCGAAGTGATCTGCGGCCCGATGTTTTCGGGCAAGAGCGAGGAACTGATCAGGCGTCTGCGAAGGGCCATGATCGCGCGCAAGCGGGTGGAGGTGTTCAAACCCACCATCGACAACCGCTACTCGGAGACCGAAATCGTCTCCCACGGCGACCTGCGGATGCACTCGCAGGTGTTGTCGGACGCCTCCGAGATCGTCGATCGCATCGACTGGCGCGCCGAGGTGGTGGGCATCGACGAGGCCAACTTCATGGGTCCAAAACTGGTGGAGGTGGCGCAGCGGCTGGCCGACAGCGGCAAGCAGGTGATCGTGGCCGGGTTGGACACGGATTATCTCGGCCGCCCGTTCCCGCCCATACCCGACCTGCTGGCGCAGGCCGAGAGCATCACCAAGACACTGGCGATTTGCGTGCGATGCGGCAATCCGGCCAAGCACACCCAACGCCTGCGGGGCAGCGACGACCTGATCGTGGTGGGCGCTTCCGATATGTACGAGGCGCGCTGCCGCCGCTGTTTCGAGCCCGGAATCCCCAAGCAGACGGAGCTGGACTTCGTGAAGGCCAAACTGCGGGAGAAGTGAAGGGCCACGGCTTGACTTAAGCCGTGGGAAATATGTAAGTTGTTGAAAACATTGAGTTGCTGATGGCCTCCACGGCTTAAGTCAAGCCGTGGGCGGTGTAGCCGCCGACGCGGAGAGCCCGCTCAGGCGGTCGACGCGGCGCAGGGCGGGGAACAACCAGGCCCAGGCGGCTACGATGGCCAGCGTGCCGATGCCTCCCAGCGCCACCGAGGGGACGACGCCGAACCACTGTGCCGCCGTGCCCGATTCGAACTGTCCCAGCTCGTTGGAAGCGCCCAGAAAAAGCACGTTCACCGCGCTGACGCGGCCGCGCATTTCGTCGGGAGTGGTCAACTGGATCATGGTCTGGCGCACGTTGACGCTGATCATGTCGGTGGCGCCCGTCATCGCCAGGGCCACCAGCGATAGCGGCAGGCTGCGGGACAGGCCAAAGACGATGGTGAAGGCGCCGAAAGCCGCCACGCAGGCGAGCATGGCAGATCCGGCGTGGCGGCGCAGGGGCCAATGGGCCAGCGCCACGGCGGTGGCCAGCGCGCCCACGCCCGGCGCTCCGCGGAGCAGGCCCAAACCGGTGGCGCCGAGTTTGAGGATGTCGCGGGCGTAAACCGGCAGCATGGCGACGGCGCCGCCCAGCAGGACGGCGAACAGGTCGAGCGACATGGCGCCCAGCACCAGGCGCGTCCGCCAGATGTAGCGCAGCCCGCCCAGAACGCCCTCCACGCTGGCCGCCGAGCGGGGACGCGTGACGGCTGGCAGGCGAAGGGCGGCAATCAGCGCCAGCCCGGCGAAGGTGAAAGCGGCCGCGCAGGCGTACACCGGGATGGGGTTGCCGAGGACCCCGTAGAGCGGCCCGCCGATCATGGGGCCGACGATGGTGGCGCTCATGAACACTGACGCGCTCCAGGCCACCGCGTTGGGGAAGTGCCGCTCCGGCACCAGCAGCGGCACGAAAGCCTGCGAGGCCGGCCCGTTGAATGCGCGCACCGCGCCACTGGCCAGCAGCACGGCGTAGATGGGCAAAACGCTCGAAATGCCGTGCAGGGTGAGCGCCAGCAGGGCCAGCGAGCAGAGGCCGAACCCCGCGCAGCAGGTGGCCAGGATGCGCTGGCGCGGCACGCGGTCGGCGGTATGGCCGGCCAGCAGGAACAGCAGCACGCCGGGGAGAAACTGCGCCAGCCCGACCAGACCGAGGTCGAGCGGGCGATGGGTGATGGCGTAGACCTGCCAGCCGACGGCGACGGCCTGCATCTCCGAGGCGGTCGTGATGAGGAACCGCGCCGTCATGAAGTAGCGGAAGTTGGGGTACTCGAAGGCGATGCGTCCGGACACGGGTAGAGTAGCCATTATCGTATGGAATCCGGGGCCGGTTGCCGCCCCGGGCGCCGGTTCGAAACCGCTCACGGGGTGCCCCCTGGGCCGGGCTCCGTTCAGAAGGCCCCCGGGCAACCTCCCAAGACCGGTTGAGCCACAGATACACACAGATGCACACGGATAACACCCGTTTTGCTTATCCGTGTGTATCCGTGTTCATCCGTGGCCTAAGCGTGTTCCATTTGGCTCTGGCGGTTGCCGAAGGATCATGGTCATTCCGGTTGACGTACTACACTAGTCCTCGGGAATCAACTCATAGGCGTGGGCCGCCGGCTGGGCCGCCGCCCTTTGCCGCACGGCCAGCTCTTCTTCGATGCCGTCCAGGCCCTCCAGCACGGCGGGCAGCCGCGTCAGGTTGTCGCTCTCCAGCGCCACCTGAAGCTGCTTCCAGCGCATCTCGTGGACCTCGCCGCGCTTCAGCGTCAGGATGTGGACGCCCAGCGCCTGTTTCGCCATGGGAGTCGCCAGCGCCGCCAGGTTGAGGCCCTCGGCGAGCTTCTCGCGGGTGAACGAGCCCACCGCGCCGCCATCGATCTTCAACGTGTACCTGGCCGCTTCCAGACCGCGCACCCGCAGCGTCTCCCGGTTCAGCGCCTCCATGAAATCCGAGCACTCCAGCGCCAGATCCAGGGTGGCCGCGCCGCGCCGCGTGTTGGTGGGGAGCGACCGGTCGCGCAGACTGACCAACATCGGCAGGGCCGCATCCAGTTGCGACCACTCGACTCGGCGGGCCACTTTCAGATCGGTCACCGTGGTGTTCTGGCTCCGCGCCACTTCCCCGGACCCCGCGTCGATCTCCACCTCCGAGACGACCGGCGATGCGCCCCAGGCCTTCAACAGCGACTCCGCCATGATCAGGTGCCCCCCGGCCGCCGGATGAATGCGGCCCGGGATCAGGTTCTTGGCTCCCGCCGGATCGCGCTGGTTGGCCTTCTGGAGCATCTCGACCACCGGCCGGTTCAGGTCGGCCACCGCCATCTGGTTGCGCTGTGCCAGGCCGCGCACATACTGGCCGTAGCGCACCAGGACGGAGTTGAATCCACCCGGAAACAGCGGCGGCACGGTCACGTCATCGTAGGGCGAAGGCTCCAGCAGCGTGACCCGCAGCCCGGGAAACGCCGCCTTCATGACCTCCAGGATGTGCTCCATGCCGGCCGTGTACCGGTTGAAGCGCTCCTCGTTGAATGCCACGTAGCCGCCATCGTTCATGCCCAGCATCACGGTCATGACCGTGGGCTTGTAGGGGATGACGTCGCGGTTGAGCCGCACGTCGGCGCTGCCGCCGTTGCCGCCCGGAGCGTTCTCCCCGCCCCACCCCGCGTTCACGAACCGCAGGTGAAGCCGCGGATAGCGGGTCAACACGAAGGTCTCGACGAAGGTGGTGTACAGCCGCTGCTCGGTGATACTGTCGCCGTAGAAGACGACGGTGTCTTTGTCGTGAAGATAGAAACTGTCCGCGGGGGTCTGCGCCGCCGCGGATGCGGCCAGAACAGCCAGCAGGGCGAGCGAAAGCCGGGGCGCAGGAAAGGGGCGTGGTTTCATAAGCGGTTCCATTGTAACCCGGCCCGGCTCCCTCGCCGCTCCCCTCGCCGCCCCCGGCGCCCGCCCGCAATCGGTTACACTTCTCCGAAGGAGCACTCACTTGCGAATTCGAAAGGCGGTCATCACCGCCGCCGGTCCCGACCAGCGGGCCCTTCCGCTTCAGACCCTCATCGACCGCGACGGCCGCGAGAAGACCGTCCTCGGCATCGTCATCGAGCAGGCCCTGGCCGCCAGGGTCGAGGAGATCTGCGTGGTCGTATGCCCGGGCGATGAGGAGCGCTATCTGCAGGCCGCCGGGGTTCACGCCGCCGCCGTCCGCCTGGTGGCGCAGCCCCGGCCGCTCGGCTACGCGCACGCGCTCTATTGCGCCCGCGAGTTTGCCGCCCGCGATCCGTTCCTCCATATGGTCGGCGATCACCTCTACGTCAGCCCCGGGCAGGCCACCGCCGAGCGCATCGTCGAAATCGCCCAGGCCGAGGGCTGCTCGGTTTCCGGCGTGCAACCCACCCGCGAGCATTTCCTGCGCCTCTACGGCGCGGTGGCCGGACGCCGCATGACCGGCCGCGAAGGCCTCTACCGCATCGATACGGTGGCCGAAAAGCCCACTCCCACCGAAGCCGAGCAGCGCCTGGTGGTCCCCGGACTGAGGGCCGGATACTACCTGTGCTTCTTCGGCATCCACGCCTTCACGCCCACCATCATGGACCTGCTGGGCGCGGCCATCGAGGGCGCCCCCGCGGGCACTCCCGTGCTTTTCTCTTCGGTGCTGGCCGCGCTGGCCCGCCGCGAACAGTACATCGCCGCCGAGGATTCCGGCCGGCGCTACAACCTGGGCACGCGCTACGGCCTGCTCACCTCGCAACTGGCGCTGGCCCTGGCCGGGAGCGACCGGGCCGAGGTTCTGGCGCAACTTCTGGAACTGCTGGCGGACCGCGAACTGGCGGCGGGAAACCGGTTGTGAGCCGCCTGATTGCGGTCATCACCGCCGCCGGCCCGCTCCTGCGCGACTCGTCGCTTGACGCGGTCTGCCGCGATCTGTCCCTGGAGGAATTGCAGGCCGAGTGCGCCGCGCTCGACCGCTTCCGCCGGTCCAGCGACAACCTCTACGAGCGCGTGCGGGCGCTGTTCTTCCTCTACGCCATCCACCGGTTTCACGTGCCGCTGCGCCCCGCGGCGGGGGCGCGCGGACAGATCCCCTACGCCGGCTACACCAATCTTCTGAACCGCCGCTTCGAGGAAGCGATCGACCTGTTCCTGGCCGCCGAAGGCTCCGGCGGGAGCGGGGCGGTGATCAGCAGCGCGCTGGCCGCCGCCTACCGCGGCCTGGGTTTCCAGACGCTCGCCGACCAGGTGCGCCGCAGCGTGCGCTCGGTGCGCGGGAACCAGTGGATGTTCCGCACCGGCCACCCGGCCGATTATCCGCTGCGCCTGCGCCCGGAACTCCTGCAACCCTCCGGCGGCCTCTATCCCATCCTGCGCGAGTGCACGCCGGTCCGCATGGACCTCAGCCACAGCGGCTGGAGCGACATCTTTTTCCTCGGCATGGATTTCCCGGAAGGCGCGCGCGTCCTCAATATTTCGGTCGATCTCAGCGTGCATGGCGACC
>Ga0265323_10001182_pt1 | contig 13297 bp, 6 predicted proteins | sample 41225metaG_FD_193580 | JGI IMG/M metagenome (GOLD analysis project Ga0265323, IMG submission 193580) | Rhizosphere microbial communities from Carex aquatilis grown in University of Washington, Seatle, WA, United States - 4-12-25 metaG | ecosystem: Host-associated > Plants > Roots > Rhizosphere >... | reverse complement strand
GTTATTCGTGCCAGCACCGCGAGCGCATGAAAATCACGATTGGACATGCCCTGTCGTTGGGCCTGAACGGGCTGTTGCTCGCGCTGGTCGTGATCCTGTGGCGCACGACGGCTCCGGTGGCCCCGGCGCCACCGGGGCCGCGTGCCACGCTCACGCATCCGCCGGCCGCCGATCCCGCTCCCCCGGGACCGGCGCCGGTGCGGATCGGTGCGGGCTGGCCGCAATGGATTGAATCGCTGCGGCGCGCGGGCGTGCCCGCGGACGTCCTGGCCGGCCTGGTCCGGGCCGATTTCGACAAACGCTGGCAAACGCGCGAGGCGGAGATGCAGCGGCAATACCTGCAGGGTCACGCCGATGCCGACGCGCTGGCGGCCCTGGCTTTGGAGCATGATGCCCGGCTCGACACCGAACTGCGTTCGGCCCTGGGCGCCGACGCGTTCCGCCGCTGGGACATGGCGCGGGTGATGGATTCGCTCAACGTCAGGCAGATGCAGCTGTCCGACACGGAACGCGACGCGGTCTATGAACTCGAGCGCGGCCTGCAGGACGACCTGCGGAAGGCGCAGGCCAACAAACTGCGGGGCGAGATCGATCAGGCGACCTTGCATTCCGTGGAGCAGAACGCGCAGGAGGCGGTGACGCAGAAGCTCCGCGCGCTCCTCGGCGAGCAGCGCGCCGCGCAGCTGCAGGGGGTGGATGACACGCTCGGAAGTTTGCAGCGCGGGCTGTCCACCGAGCCGTTGAGTGACGCCCAGCTAAAGGCGCTGAGCGACGTGCAGCGCGACTGGGATCAGGCCCGCTCGCGACTGGTCGAGCTCCAGAACCACACCGGCGATCCCGCGTACGCCGGGGCGATCCAGCAGGCCGAGGAAAAATGGCGCGGGGAATTCCAGGGGCTGGTGGGCGCAAACGCGTTCGAGCAATACCTGAAATCGCAGGACAGCCGCTACGTGGATTTGCGGCGGTTCGCCGCGCGCTGGCAGGTTTCCCCCCGGGAGATCGAGGGCATCGTCGACACGGTGGGAATCTACGACGAAATCGTGCGCCAGTATGGCCTCGACGCGCAGGCCCGGGAGGCCGATCCCGGCGCGGCGCTCCAGCAATTGCAGCAGCAAACCGAGCGCTCCCTGCAGCAGCGCCTGGGCGCCGAACGGTTCGCCGTCTTGAAGCAAAACGGCATCGTGCCGTAGGAGGATCAACCAGTGGATGCATGTGCGACCCATGCATCCAGGTTCCGGGTTCCGCGTTCCGGGTTTCGGGTTGCAGCGGTAAACGGCGGACGGCGGACGGCCGGAGGGCGGATGGTGGACGGTGGACGGTGGACGATTCCGGAGTCACTTTGTGTTCTCACTTTCACTATCACTTTCACCCTCACTTTCCATTCGCGTTCCTTCGCGCCATGGCTGATGTCGCTCCGCTCGGTACGCGGTTAAGCATCCGCAATCCGTTCCTTCCTCATTCGCGGTCACCTTCTGCCCGGCGCTGGAGTCTGGCGTGACTTCAGACTTTTTTGGCCAGGACGTGCCTCACGGCATCAATCATCTGCTCGATTTCGTAGGGCTTGGGTACGATGGCATCGAATCCAAATCTTCGATAGTCAGCCATCACCGGATCGTTGGAGTAGCCGCTGGAAGCGATGGCGCGAATGCTGGGGTCGATCTTGCGGACCTCGGCCAATGCGTCCTTGCCACCCATGCCTCCGGGCACCGTGAGATCGAAGATCACCAGTTGGTAGGGACGGCCTCTCTCCCAGGCCAGGGAGAATTCCCGCACGGCCTCGATGCCGTTGGCCGTAGTCGTGACCTCCAGACCGACGCGGACGAAGGCCTTGCCGCAGAGCAAGCGGATGACCGCCTCATCGTCCATCATCAGGACTCGGGCGGAGAAGGGAGGGGAGCTGGAAGCGGGGGCTGGGACAACCGGAACGGGAGTTGAGGCTGGTGATTGACCCTTCGCGGCGGGCAGCCAAACGCGGAAGGTCGTACCCACGCCGATACTCGATTGCACCTCGATGTGACCGAGGTGCTTTTTGACGATGGAATAGGCGGTCGCGAGACCGAGGCCGCTGCCCAGCGTTTTGGTCGTGAAATAGGGATCGAAGACCTTGGAGAGAAGCTCAGGAGCAATACCGGCACCCGTGTCGGCAACGGTGAGCAGCACGTATTTTCCCGCGGGCAGGCTGCCCACGGACTTCTCCGCCACCACGGTGTTCTCCAGCGCGACGCGAATTGCGCCACCCGTGGGCATGGCCTGAATGGCATTGATCGCGAGATTTTGGATGACTTGGCCGATCTGCGTGCGATCGGCATCGACATTCCACAAATCCGGCGGAGCCGACAGGTTGCTGTTCACTTTTGAGCCGTGCAGCGCGAAGATGAGGGTCTCCTTGACCAGGTCTGACAGTTGTACGGCCGTGCGGAAGGGATCGCCGCCTTTGGCGAACGTGAGCAGCTTCTGGGTCAGATCGCGGGCGCGCAGGGCTCCGAGCTTGGCGTCTTGCAGGACATCCCCGGCGGCTTCGACAACTTTGCTTTCGGTCAGGGCCAGGGAGATGTTGCCGAGAACGACAGTGAGCAGGTTGTTGAAATCATGGGCGATGCCACCGGCGAGAAAACCGAGGGATTCGATGCGGGCCGACCGTTGCAGCTCGGCCTCGAGCCGCGCCTGGCTCTCGAACTGCTCGCGGATGAGAATGGTCTGGCGCTGGACGCGCAGCCGCAGCACGACGACCCAACTTATGACGGCCACGACCAGAACCAGCAGCACCGCGACCACGGCGAGGGCTTTCCCGACCGTCCAGAGGGGAGGGGGTTGGAGCACGTTGAGATCGGCCGCGGAGCGCAGCAGGATCGTGAAGTCGATCGGCTGAAGATATTCGTCGTATTTGGTCCGGTACACCCCGGTGACCGCCACCCGGCTGCCGATTTGGGCCGGGGAATCCGGGCTGGACGGGGAGGCGAGGGTGGCCTCAAACAAGCGATTCTCGGACTGGAGGGTAAAGGAGGTCTCCTGGGTCCTTTGCTGGATGCTGATGATCGTGGCGTTCAGGGTGACGAGGTGGCCATCGATCGCGCTGTCGTGGGTCAGCGGGCCGGAAAGGACCAGGGGAGAAGGCTGATTTCCCCCCTGGGTGCGCCGGCAGCTGGCATCGCGCAGGACGAGGCGCGGGCCCTCCCGTCCCGGGATGCCCACCACTTCGATTCGATCTCCCGGTTCCAGCCGCACGCGTTCCCGGCACAACACCAAAAGCGCATCGGCGCCCTGTTGCAGGGCGATGAAGCGCCCGGGCGAGTGCAACAGGACCGTACCGCTCGTTCGAATACGCCGCAGGAGGGAATTCGCGGGCGTGAACTCCCGCAGGCTGGCCACGGAGTCTTCCTCGACGGCAAAGGGGTCCTGGGGCGCCGGCTTCACCACGCGAATGCAGGCGGCGGCGGGGACCAGCAGCTTGATGGCGACGAGCTTGCGGCGGCTGTCCGGCACCACGCTGCAGACGCCTTGCACGCCCAGGATGGCGCCCGGCCCCGCGGCCACCTCGGTGTTGGGGGGAAGCTCGGCGGTGAATTCCCCGGTGGAGGCCGTGAGATCGAGCCGGGTGGCCCCAGCCGCGTGCGACACATTGCGGAGATAGGCATAGACCTCAACCCAGCGCCCATGCTCGCCGCCCGTCATCAGTTGTTCGAGGGTGACGGACCTGGCTTCGGGCGCGCCCATCGGATCATGCCAGAGGACCTCCGATGAGATCACCAGGGGGGCGAAGGGTCCCTGGGCGGTGCGGCCTTTGATGCTGACCGAGTAAGGCACGGTCGCAGGGCGATGCTGCGCGGGCGGGATGCGCACCTCGACGCCCCGCGAGACATCCTGGACAAAGATGGAATTTCCCGCCGGGTCAGCCCAGGTGGCGACACCAAAGATCTGTACGGGGAGGCCCTGGTTGGCCTCGTCGGGTTTGAGGGCCAGCACCTGATCGGCTAGGCGGAGCGTGGTGGTCAACCCGGGGGGCGGCTCGTCGCCCGACCCGCCGGTTTTGGGCCGAATCCGCACGAGGGCGTTGCGCAGCCGCCACAGCACGCCGGACGACTCGCAGTTTCCAATCACTTCCAGCTCCACTCCCGGGCTGATCTTATTGGTCTGTGCGGTGGAGACCTGCACCTGCCCCGTGGCATCCCGCAGCGTCAGGGTGGATTCGGCGCTGTCAAAGGAATGGACGATTCCGACGATCTTCACCGGGGTGCCGTTGGGCTGCCGGGGGATCTCATCGATCGCTATGCCCGGTTGGTCGAACCGCGGATCATGGGAGAGCCAATTGAGCACTTTCAGATTTCCGAGCTGCGGCACCCAGAGGGAGATGCTCGTGAGTTTGCCGGAGAAGTTGGTTACGCCCGCGTAGATGCCCGTCGCCGAGACCAGCGCCCCCTCCAGTTGCGGACGCGGCTCCTTGGGGTCGACCCGGACGCGGATCACCACATGAATTTCTTCGGCGCTGGCCTCGAGCAGAAGATGATTGGAGTCGGGTTCGCTTTGCCGGTCGACGATGACCTCCATGGCGACGAGGCGATTGTGAAACCAGCCATTGTCGGCGACCGCGCCCTTCGTCTCCAAAGGACGAATATTGGAATGAGGCGAGAGGAGGGTCAGCCGGGCGCCCTTGAGGGACAGGCCTTGGGCCGGAACGATCTCCCCTTCGAACCGGGCACGCTGCCCCGACTTGATCGGCAGAGGGTCGTCACCGGGAGGAATGAAATCCGATTTTCCGTTGTTCTCGACCCACAGGAGTTTCCAATCCGGGTCGTAATAGAGGACATCCAGGTCCCAGGAATAGCGATAGCGCCGGGCGGGATTGTCCTCCGCCACGACGTAGAATCGCCCGACATCCGGTAGGAACGCGTCCCCGTCCTCGGTTGCCGAACGAACCAGCCCGGAGCCCTTCGCTTCCGCGCTGCCGGGTTGGCCGGGGGCGTCTTGGTTCAGGAAACCGGCCTGGGCGGAGCGCCCCGGTTTTAATACCTTGAGATCATCCAGCCGTGAAACCCAGAGGGCGATGTGCCCGGGCTTGGGGACGGAGTTGCCCTGCAGCGTGTAGACGCCGCTGACGGAAACCAGCATGCCCTCCAGCTGCGGGCGGGTGGCCTTGGGATCGATCAGGATGGTGATCACCACGCGGTGCGCATCGGCGTGGCCATCGAGCTGCAAGTGAGTGGAATCGGGTTCGTTTTGCGTGTCGACGGTGGCTTCCAGGGTGACGAGGCGGTTTTGGAACCGGGCCGAGTCCGCGAGGGCTCCCCTTGTATTCAGAGGTTGAATCGCAACCGCGCCGGGCAACACGGTTATGCGGGCGGCTTTCAGGGACAAGCCTTCCGCGGGCACCACCTCGCCTTCGAAGCGGACCCGTTGTCCGGCGTGGAACGTCAAGGGGGCATCCTCGATGGGGAGGTACTCCGCCTGGCCCTTGTTCTCGACCCACAGCAATTTCCAACCGGGATCGTAATAACAAACATCCAAATCCCACGAGTAACGATATCGCTGGGCCGGATGTTCCCCGCGGGCGACATGGAAATCGACGACCGTCGCCAGTGAAGGAATCTCGGGCACAGGCTTTTCCGCGGCCCGCGCCGGGCCGGCGCCCGGCCACAACGCGCCGCCCAGGAGGAGGAACAGCCCGAGAACTCCTCCGGCGCGCCAGGAGCGTCGGCAGGGCGAAGAAGTCTTATTTTCTTTGGGGGGCACGAAAAACGACAGGAGGGGCAACCACCACTTACGCTTGTATAAGGACCGTCCGATGAAAACACGTTGCTCGTCTCATACCCCTGTCATCTAGAGGAGAAGGCGCGCCAAGGCAGTGAAAATCAGGTGCGTGGTTTTACTAATCAAGGGAATGATTTTTCTCAGATGATCGCCCGATATCGCGCGCTGGTGGGGGCGAAAGACTAGCGAGGGCCCAACCATCGCTGAACGGCAGCGGCAGCTGTCGGTGCACCGCAAACTCAAGGCCGACGGAGGGCGGAAAGTAACAAGTTTCAAGGCACAAGTAACAGGGCTGCATCAAGGCCAGCCACTGAGATAGGCCAAGGCGCATTCCTCTGTTGGCAGGTCCGGTCAATCCTGCGATGATGAGTACGTTTCCCAGTCCTAAAATGACCTCCCTTCGTCTTCTCTGCACTGTCCTTTTGCTCGGCTCCGGCCTGACTGGCGCAGGCTCCGTAATCGCGGCGACCGAGGCCTCACCCGCGCCCGCCATCAGCCCCGCGCTGCCGGAAATTCCCGACTGGAAGTGCAACGTCCGCGATCACGGCGCCAAGGGCGACGGGGTCGCCGACGACACCGCCGCCCTCCAGGCGGCGATCGACGCCGCCCGCCAGGCCGGCGGCGGCCGGGTGGAAATCCCCGCCGGCGTTTACTTGAGCGGCCCGCTGCAACTCTCCAGCCGCCTCAACCTCCACCTTGCCAGCGGCGCCACGCTCAAGATGCTGCCGCTCGACCAATACCCCGGCGGCACGCAGCGCGGGGAAAACTTCCTGAGCGGCGCCGAGCTCCACGACATCGCCATCACCGGCCCCGGCACGATCGACGGCCAGGGAGCGCCGTGGTGGCCGTTCGCCAAAGTGACGGGCGCGCGCCGCCCGCGCATGATTGTGCTCTCGTCCTGCGAGCGCATCCTCATCGAACAGGTCACGCTCCGGGATTCTCCGATGTTTCACATCGCGATCAGCGGCCGGTCGTCGGATGTCACCGTGCGCGGCGTGACCATCCGCGCCCCCGCCTCCACTGACCCAAAGACCCCCAGCCACAACACCGATGCGTGCGATGTGAGCGGCCACACCATCCTGGTCGAGAACTGCGACATCAGCGTCGGCGACGACAACTTCACCTGTGGCGGCAACACCCACGACGTGCTCATCACCCACAACACCTATGGCAACGGCCACGGCGTCTCGATCGGCAGCTACACCAACGGCGGCGTTTCCAACATCACCGTCACCGACTGCACCTTCACGCACACCGACTGCGGCATCCGCATCAAGTCCGACCGCGATCGCGGCGGCCACGTCGAAAACCTCGTCTACGAAAACTTGCGCATGACCGACATCGAATTCCCCATCCTGGTCTACGGCAACTATCTGGCGAAGGAGCGCGAATTTCGCGACCTGCACCACCTCACGCCGGAGATCGCCGCGCGTTATCCGGCGAAACCCGTCGCGGAGCGCACGCCGGTTTTCCGCCACATCACCTTCCGCAACATCACCGCGACGGCGTCACCTGGCCGCCGCGCCGGCCTGATCTGGGGCCTGCCCGAAACGCCGGCCAGCGACATCCTCCTGCAAAACGTCTCGATCAAGGCCGACCTGCCGTTCGGCGTTTACAACGCGGAAAACGTCCGCTTCGAAAACTGCACCATCACCACGCCCGACGGCGTGAACAAACTCTCCACCGGCGACGCGAAGGTGACCATCACGCCGCCCTGATATCGCCCAAACATTTCTCCGCGGATGGTTGCGGATCAACTCACATCCTATCCCAAGCTTAGGGTAAAAGAACTTCGGACTTAACCGCAGATTTCGCGGATGGCGCAGATCAGGGATGTCGGATTTGAATGCATCCGGAGCGAAAACTTGATGCGTTCAGCCAGCTTGCTTGGTGCCTTCGGGTCTTTGTGGTAAACCGGTCCGGTGTTCGAACTCCCGATCCAAGGCGTTGATTAGCCACGAAGGCACAAAGCCACAAAGGTCGGAGTCCGGCGGGAGAACCTGGTTGGACACCGTCCGCGCCCCATTCGCGTTCCTTCGCTGCTTCGTGGCTAAAAATTCCCCGTGCGGCTTTTGGGTCTTTCGGGCGCAGCGGCTGAGTTCGGTGCTCGTCCGGTGATCTGCGTGAATCTGAAAGATCTGCGGTTCAACCCCGACTCATATGCGGATCTTAAGTGGTTCCGCTTTTTTGACTCCCGCCCACTTCACCCATAAGATCCTGGAAATGAAGACAGACGCTGAGGCTATTCTCACCTTCCCGTGGTCAATCAGGGGTGCTCGGCTGTTGCGCCTGACCACGATGGCAACGGCGCTGTTTTGCGGCACCCTGGTTAGGGCGGTCGAGGATTTGAATTCCGTCCTGCAAAAGGCCATCGACGGGACGAAGACCCCCGCCATGGCCGTGCTGGTGATGCGCGACGGCAAGATTGCCCAGCAAGCAGTCCGGGGAGTGCGCCGCAACGACGGGGTGGACCCGGCCCGGCTCGATGATGTCTGGCTGATCGGTTCCACGGGCAAGCCGATGACCATTGCCATGATCGCCCGGCTGGTTGAGCGCGGGGTGCTGTCCTGGGATATGCCGCTGGTGAAGATGCTGCCTGAATTCGCCGGCTCCATGCGCCCGGAATACCGGCCGGTGACCCTGGTTCAGCTGCTGTCCCACCGGTCGGGACTGCCGGAGAACATCAAGGACCTCAGATTCCTGGATACGTTTTTTGCCGATGCCCGCCCGTTGCCGCAGCAACGGCTGGCCTTCATTGCCGAGGCGCTCAAGGATGCACCGGCATCCGCACCGGGCTCCCAGTTTGGCTACTGCAACACCGGCTTCCTCATCGCCGCCGTCATCGCTGAGCGGGCCACCGGAACCAGCTATGAGGAACTGATGAGCCGGGAGGTGTTTCAGCCCTTGGGCATGACCAGTGTTGGCTTCGGCCCCACCCACGATGGCCAGCCGCGCGGGCACCGGGGCGGCCACCCAATTACGACGGCCATGACCAATTCCGACGAAGGCGTGCCGTTGATGTACGCGCCGGCCGGCAATCTGCACATGAGCCTGCACGATTGGGCGGAGTTCTGTCTCGACCAGCTGGCGGGTCATCGCGGCCGGGGCAGGCTGCTTGCGCCCGTTTCCTATCATTTGATGCAGACAGCCCAGCCCGGCAGTCCGGTGGGCCTCGATTGGGGAGTGCAGGCCTCCATTGCAGGACGGCAGGGCCCCGTGCTGGTGCACGGAGGTTCGGATGGAAACTGGCTCGCCTGGGTGGTCTTGTTTCCCGCCACCGGCACCGGCGTGCTGGTGGTGGCAAACGCCACTGGCGACATGGGTGGCGACAAGGCGACGCAGGCCGTGCTGGGGGCGCTGTTCCCGAGTCTGAGCCCGGCGAAATGAACTCAATAGTGAACTCAATAGGGACAGGCTAATAAAGCAGCTCGCGGAAAAATCCGTGGTCGATAGGGCGTGCGCCGCCGCGGCAAACCATGCTAAGGAAAGCCTTCGATGGACTTTCCTGCGTACGTCTCCTTTACGCTCACCAACGCCTGCAACCTGCGCTGCCAGATGTGCGGGCAGTGGAGTCCCGAGGGCTATATCCGCACCGGCCGCGGCCACGCGGGTCGTCCGCTCAAGGTGGAGGAGTGGATGCGACTGGCGGACGAGGCCGTGGCGCACGGGATCTCGTCGATCCTGCTGCGTGGCGGCGAACCGTTTATGTTCCCCGGGATCGGGCGGTTGCTCGAACACCTGCGCGGCCTCGGCCTGTTCGTGTCCATCGATTCCAACGGCACGCGGCTGGGCGACTTTGCGGAGGATCTCGTGCGCCTGGGCGGCATCCATGTCACGGTATCGATCGACGGCCCCGAAGCGATCCACGACGAGGTACGCGGCGTGCCCGGATGTTTCGCGCAAATCGCCGGCGGCCTGGCCCGGCTCGCGCAACTCGATGCCGGCAGCCCGCGGCGGGTGAGCCGGTCGGTCTGTTTCACGATCAGTCCCTGGTCGTTGGCGGGGTTGGGAGACATGCCCGCCGTGGCGAGGCGCCTCGGCGTGGACAGCATCTGCATCGTGCCGTACTGCTACGTTTCCCCGGCGGCGGGCGAGGAATGGCAGCGGCAAATCCAGGAACTGCTCGCCTGCCGGGCCGTCGCCTGGGAGGGATTTCGCCACGAGCGTTCCGGCGTGGACGTGGCCGTGTTTGCCCGGGAGCACGCGCGCTTCAAGGCCGCGCTGGATGGAATGACCAACTATCCCTACCTGCCATTGACGGAGGAGGCGTACCGCGACTGGTTCGCCGATCCGGCCATCGCCGTCGGGCCTCCGGAATGCTCGAACGTCGAGCGCCTGATCGACATCCAGCCCACCGGCGAGGCCAATTTCTGTGTCGACCTGCCGGACGGATCGCTGGGGAACGTGCGGGAAGGAACGATCGCCGCGATTTGGAACGGCGAGCGGGCCCGGCGATTCCGCGAACGCCGGCGTCAGGCCCCGCTCGGCGCCTGCGGCCGGTGCGTCGCCCGGCACATGGCGGATATCCGGAACTGATCACGGATTTGACCGCAGATTTCGCAGATGGCGCAGATGGGGAAGGATGGATTTGAATGCGTTGAACCCAACTCTTCACCTGCCGGGTGAAGCAGCGAGTTCGGGGCTCGTCCGGTTATCTGCGAAAACCTGCGAGATCTGCGGTTGAACTCCGACTCAGGGGATCGGCTGAATTTAGGGCACGGAATGTAATCTGTCCCTATCCACCCGCCTTGCCTGGGGCGGCTTGACGGGCGAGAAAAACCTCCAGCAGCTGATCGGTGTCCTCGGTGCAGGCACAATATCGATCGTCCAGGGTGGCGAGCGCGCGCCGCTTTGATCCGTCCAAAGCATGAACGAGCGCCTGCCGGACTTTGCGATCCCGCGGCGGGCCGGCCGGGGCCAAGATCGCGTTGGCTTCTGCGGCAATCTCCGCCAATTGATTCGCGCCAATGGCCCGCAGCGCTGCTGGCGCATGAAACGCCACGTCCCCGCGGCTGCTGGCGAAAAACTCGGCGAATCCGCCATTGTTTACGCCCGCTTCAATCAGCCACGTGGTCGCCAGCGTCTTTTCGGTGCCCGGCAATGCGTCAAAGCCCTTTTTTTTGAGCTGATCGAGTGCTTGTTGCGCTGCGAGGTCGGTGTTCATGAGGAGGAGGAGCCGAACGGATTCAGGCGGAGGATTGTTGATTTGCCGACCGACGCAAGGAATCAGAGGAACATGCAGTTTGACACAGAGGACACAGAGGCCGGAAGGAGGGCACGGGACGGATTATTAGGGACGCGGCAAAAGAGCTTCGGATTTAACCGCAGATATCTCAGATGACGCAGATCCGGAAAGATCGAACTGATTTTAACCACTAATGAACACTAATGGACGCTAATCCGGATCGGTCAGATTGGAGGTCAACCCGGAACTCGAAACGCGGAACCCGGAACTAGGATTTATTGGCCCACGGAAGGCACAGAAGGACCCAGAGGCGGAGTTGACCACTAAACACACGAAAAACACGAAAGTCGGAAGAGGGGTAACCTGCGTCGCGCCTATAGGCGCGCGGGAGGGTTTAGCCGGAGCCCCAAATACATTTTGCGCATTTTTGCGGCCAACGGATCGGTTGCCGGGCCAGCTGCGGTTAAAAATCAGGTTTCCGGGTTCCCGATCCCGAACCCAAGTCTTCCTCTGTGGGCTCCTGTTTGAGCGCTGTGGACTCTGTGACGAGATCGGTGTGCAGGGCGCAGCATGAAACATGAGGCCATCATTTCGTCGGAGCGTTGTTGGCGCTCGTCTTGAGTTTTTTGATTTCGCGGGTGTGCTTCACGGCATGTCGACCTATCGCGCTCCTCGGAAACCCTATCGCGCCAACAGTGCTTCGGTCATGGGCAAAGGGTCCAAAAAGTACGATCCGCCGGGCTTCGCGCAGCGGATTGCGGGCAAGCCGTCGTCCCCGCAGGGAGGGCGCGGCAAGCCTGCGCCCTTACACGATCCGCTCCATGGCGGGCCGGAGAAGACCGGGTTTTAAAGAGGGAGGGCGCGGCCAGACTGTGCCCTTACACGTTAACTCGAAGCCAATGAAGCTATTGAGACCTCTATCAGATGGTGGCCGCCTAAATATTCATTCCGATGATGGTGTGAATAGGGGTCAAAAATTTCTCGTTTCCCGCGCTTTTGAGTCGATGACAGAGGGTTAGCTTAGCGCTCGTGAAAAGATCACGAGCGAACCTGTAATCATGAACAAATTCCTCCAATACCTCGCCGTGATCGCACTGCTCTCGTTGACCGCCAACGCCCAGGCCCAAGACAAGAATTTCTACATCTTCCTGTGCTTTGGACAATCGAACATGGACGGTTTCCCGGGACTCCGGGATGAGGACAAGGGGCCCGTGGACGAACGCTTCCAGGTCATGGCGGTGGCCGATTTCCCCGAGCTGGGCCGGAAAAAAGGCAACTGGTATACCGCCGTTCCGCCGTTGGCCCGGCCCGGCAACGGTCTCTGTCCCGCCGACTTTTTCGGCCGGACCCTGGTCGCCAAGCTTCCGACCAACATCCGGGTCGGCGTCGTCAATATCTCCGTGAACGGCTGCAAGATCGAGCTGTACCAACTGGACCATTACAAGGACTACGCGGAAGTGGCCCCCGTGTGGATGAAGAAGATCATCACGCTCTACGGTGGAAATCCGTATCAGTATCTGGTCGACATGGGCCGCGAGGCCCAAAAATCCGGCGTCATCAAGGGCATCCTGCTGCATCAGGGCGAATCCAACACCGGCGACCTGGATTGGCCGAACAAGGTCAAGATCGTCTACGAGAAGCTGCTGCAGGATCTGAACCTGAAAGCCGAGGACGTGCCGCTGCTCGCCGGTGAAGTCGTGGCGGCGGACCAAAAGGGCGCCTGCGCGAGCATGAACCTCATCATCGACCGGCTGCCCAAGACGATTCCCACCGCCCACGTCGTTTCCGCAGCGGGGTGCGACAGCCGGCCGCCGGATCATGTGCATTTCACCCCCGAAGGCTACCGGGAGCTGGGCAAGCGGTATGCGGAAGCCATGCTGCCGTTGCTGGGCTACAAGCCGTGAAGGGCGCAGCCCCTCGAGAAATGACCCGTTGAAAAGACCAACCGCCGGGAAACGGGCGGTTAGCGTGCGGTTATGGGCCGGCTCGCCGGCGCTTGCTCACTGGAAAGACTGCTGGGTCTCCTCCGATTGCTTGTTCCCAACGAACTGCCCGTTGACGATGAGAAAATTCGCGACCTGATAGGTCTGCGTCAGGCGGTTCTTGGTCACCGGCTCGGTGGTCAGAACGACATCGGACCAGGTGCCGTTGCCAGTCTGACGCCGGCCCATGACCGGCTTGGTGCCGATGGTCACGACCTCGGTGGAAGACTTGATCAGCCGCCGGTATACCCAGATCTCGCCATGCCCAGCCTCGGCAGTAGTGGACGGTACCGGGATAATTTTCTCGGGTTTTCCGATCAGAGCCTGCAACTCCGCGGCCGGCATCCCCACATAGACGCCCTTCTTGGCCGACTGCGCCACCGGG
>Ga0265323_10001177_pt1 | contig 13355 bp, 12 predicted proteins | sample 41225metaG_FD_193580 | JGI IMG/M metagenome (GOLD analysis project Ga0265323, IMG submission 193580) | Rhizosphere microbial communities from Carex aquatilis grown in University of Washington, Seatle, WA, United States - 4-12-25 metaG | ecosystem: Host-associated > Plants > Roots > Rhizosphere... | reverse complement strand
AAACCCCAGTTCTCGAGCTCGATGGCCTGCGGGGCGTCGCGGAGGAATTCCTGCGCCTGCAGCAGCAGGAGCCTTTCGATCAGCCGCCGGATGAGGGCGAGGTCGGCGGGCAGGGTCTGGGGCGCCTGATTGGGCGTGCGCATGACAATCTGCCAGGGATCGGTGTCGAGCGGCTGCGGCCCGGCGAGACGCTGGAGGGTCAGCTCGGGGCGGTTGGGCGCGCCGAGCGTGATGGAGGTGAGGGCGCGTGGATCGAAGCTGAGCAGCTGCTTGTCGCGCAGTTTCTCCTGGGCTTTGCGCAGGTTGTCGAAAAGCAGGTCGGGAAAAGTGACGGTGAAGACGGGCGCCCGATCCTCCATTTTCGCGTAGAAATCGGTGGCGGGTTCCGGGGGGGACCCGCCCGGCTCGGCCCCGGCGCCCGGCGCTTTGCCCTCCGCATGGACCGGGGCGGCGGGGTTGCCCAGCAGCAGGGTCTCCCGGCGGCCGTTGCCTTCCAGCGTGAGCCGCAAGGCCGGATTGGCGAGGCCCGTCTGTTCGGAGGGGACGGAAGCCGGATCGACAAACGACTTGGTGTGAAGCGCGTTGAGGTCGTTGATCGCCAGCTCGACTTCAGTCCGGTTTGCACGCGTGAGGATGGGGGCCTCAAACAACCAGCGGGGTCCGTCGCGGCGGAGGCGGATGCGCAGGTTGGCCGGCGCGGCGGTCTGCAGGTTGAAGGAGCGCACCTCGAAGAGGGGAATGTTGAAAATCGTGTCGGCGCGGAGCTGGTCGAGGGTGAGCGCCAGGCTGTCGGCCAGGCTGCGGTCGACCACGTGGATGCGCTCGCCATCAGGTGAGAGGACATACAGGCGGTTGCCGACCTTGGTGCTGTCGCCGACGCGGAGGATGACGGTTTTGAGTGATGCGGCCGCGCCCTCGCGGGCGGGCAGCGCGCTGTCCAGACCCGCGGTGAACGTCAGCGTGAGCCGGGGTTTGTCGAGCCCGTAGTCGGCCAGCGAAAGGCCGCTTTTCGGGAGATCCTTGACGAGGAAGCTGGTCTCATGCTCGAGGAACATCAGTTTGTTGAGCATGCGGCTGACGGCATAGGGATTGGCGGGCCATTCGATGGGCTTCGTGAGCATCCAGCCCTCGGGACGCTTCTCGATGCGCACGGGTTCGGCCAGGCGGCCACCGGTGATCGTGAGCGACTGGATGGCGGCGGCCTCGGGGCCGAGCACGCGCCGGCGGCTCTCCTCCCAGATCCGGTCCGTCTGCCACTTGCGCACGAACGTGAAGATGAAGAAGAAGAGGACGACGTTGAGCAGCAGCAGGACGAGCGTGACTTTGGTGCGCATGGCGGCAGGGATTTAAGCAGAACGAGGGAAAACGGCGGAGGGCGCGGCGGCGCCCGGGGGATTCGTTCGTGCATTCATATTCTTCATTCGCATTAGCGGCGCCGCGTCCAGTAGACGATAAAGCCGAGCAGGGCGGCGGAGCCGGGGAGGAGAAACAGGAGACCCAGCCGGAGCTTGGCGAGTTCCTCCTCCGAGAGGGAAAGTTGGAAGCGCTCGATCGGGCGCGGGGGGATGTGCAGCTGGGTGTCGCGGTCCACGGCCCAGTTGACCGCGTTGATGCACAGGATCTGGTTGCCTTGGTCGGTCAGGCGGCGGTTGGAGAAGATGTCGCCCGAGCCGACGACCACGAGGCGGCCGCCCGGCACGCTGAAGGGCAGGGCGCCGGCGGTGACGCGCTCGGAGGTGACGATCACGCCGAGTGGTCCCTTCAGGTCGGAACCGGGCGTATACGCCGGCAGGACGTTCGTCAGACGGTAGCCAAACTCACCCCACGATGTCGGCGAGGAGGTGGCGAGGATGGAGACCTTGAGGGCGTTGTCGAGGGGGCGGCTGGGATCGGGCCGGACGGAACGGGGCGGGCTGATGCGCAGCGGGACCTTGTAGTCGGCCAGGCCCTTGGTGATGGGGTGGCTCCCGTCGATGTGGCGGATGATGAGTTCGCCATTGTCCGTGATGACCTCGGGATTGGTGTCGAAAATGACATCGTCGTCGACGCGCACGCCCCAATCAAAGAGCAGGTTGTCGAGGCCGAACTCATGCGTCGGGTCGAGAGTGAGGATGATGCGGCCGGCATGGGTGGAGAGGTACTGGCGCAGCAATTCCTCCTCGCGTGGCTGGAGGCGTCCCTGGGGGGACGGAATGATGATGAGATCGGCGCCGTCGGGGATGCGCTTGGTCAGGGAAAGATCGAGGCCTTCGAGGTCATAATTCCGCAGGCGCAGCTCTTCGCGCAGCACGGAGAGGCCGCGTACCGGACTGATGTCGTCCGGGCTCATTTCCCCGTGGCCGGCGAGGAAATAGATCTTTTTCTTCACCGGACTGGAGACATCGAGCAGGGCGGCGGTGATGGCCTGTTCGCCCTGGAAGGCCTCCCGCCGGCCCTCCTTGTGCACGTAAAGGTCGTTGAAGCGCACGACGTGGCGGTTGTCCCCGCTGAGCAGCAGGATGACATCGGGCTCCTCGAGGCCGAGCGCCTCGGCGTCGCGGCGGCGCTGGTAGACGTCGAGATATTCCACGCCGATGCGGCCGTCACGGCCGGCCTTGGGATCGTGGTTGGTCGCGGAGGCGTAGAGATATTCCCGCAGCAGGTTCTGCACGTCATGGTAGGCCTGGGCGGCATCGGCATTATCGGAATCGGGCGTGAGCGTGACGACCACGCGCACGGGCCGCTGCAGCTCGCCCAGGTAGGAGAGGGTCTCAGGCGAGAGCGAGTAACGGCGGTGCTGGCTGAGGTCGAAGCGCCAATGGTAATGGATCGAGAGGTAGTTGAGCCCGGCGAAGAGCGTGAAAAACAGCACGGCCTGCAGCACCAGGTTGATGGTGCGGAGCCAGCGGGCGGCGCGGTAACTCTCGATCGGCAGCATGGGGCGGGGCTAGTGGTGGAGCAGCTTCGCCTCGACCCCCAGGATGGTGAGGATGAGCGTGAGCGTGGTGCCGGTGAAGTAGAAGAAGAGGTGCCGGGTGTCGATGATGCCGCGGCTGAAGTCATCGAGGTGCTGGAACACCTGCGAGTAGTCGAGGGCCGTGCGCACCGGCCGGAAGGCTTCGATCTGCAAAAGCTGGACGTCGAGCGCCAGCCTCGGGCCGAAAATCAGCACCATGAGCAACACGAAGCCGAGCACGGCCGCCACCGCCTGATTGCGCGCCAGGGCGCTCGCAAACACCCCGATGGCCACGAAGAGCAGACCGGACACGGCGATGTAAAGGTAGCCGCCGATGAGCGTGCCGGGATCCAGCAGGCGGGCGTCGGTGGCGAAGCGGTGCAGGATGTAGAAGAGACCGCCGGTCGAACCCCATAGCAGCAGGTAGAGAAAATAGGCGGCGCCGTATTTGCCCAGCACCACCTCGGCGGTGGAGACCGGCGTGGTCAGCAGGGTCTCCAGCGTGCCAAGCCGCCGCTCCTCGGAAACGCTCTTCATCGTCATGAGCGGCACGATAAAAATCACCGCAAACCCCAGAAAGAGCCGGAAGAAGTCGTGGGCGGGCGACGTCTCCTGCGCCTGCTGGCTGTAAACCTCCAGCAGGCCGGTGAAGATCAGGCCCATGATCGCGAGAAACAGCATGGCCGCGACGTACGTGCCGGGGTTGACCAGCAGCATGCGGATTTCGTGGCCGAGGATGGTGAAGAAGTGGCGCATGGATTATCAGAAGTCAGCGGACCTCCGACGGCTGGCGTCCGCTTCACGCTTTGCCGGCGCGTCGACGACATCCCAGCTGCGCCGGGTGGCGGCGAGGAAGACGTCCTCCAGCGTGGGATGGGCGCGGCTGAGCGCCCGGATGCGGTAGGACTTCGCGGTGAGCGCCATGAGCAGGCTTTCGCCCAGCTCCCGGTCGCTCGTGGTGGTGAGGATGACGGAATGGAAGCCGGTGTCGTCCGGGCCCGAGGTCATCTGGACGGCCAGTGCCGTGTCGACCCCGGCGAGCACGGCGGGCAGCGCCGCCACATCACCGGCGAGCTCGAGTTCGTAATGGGTGCGGCCCAGCACTTCGCGCCGCAGCTCGGCCGGCGTGCCCTGCGCGACGAACCGGCCGCCGTTGATGATCAGCACGCGGTCGCACGTGACCTCGATCTCGGGCAGGATGTGGCTGGAGATGATGACGCTCATGCGCCCGCGCAGGCCGCCGATGAGATCGCGCACGACGAGGATTTGATGGGGATCAAGGCCGATCGTCGGCTCGTCCATGATGATCACCTCCGGCTCGCCGAGGATGGCCTCGGCGATGCCCACGCGCTGGCGCATTCCCTTGGAAAGCTTGCCGATGATGCGGTGGCGGATGCGCTTGAGATCGCAGAGCTCGAGCACCTCGTCGAGCCGCGTGTGAAGCTTTTCGCGGGCAACCTCCTTCAGCCGGCCGCGGTAGTAGAGGTATTCGTTGATGCGCATGTCCTCGGGCAGCGGATTGTTCTCGGGCATGTACCCGATGTGCCGCTTGGCCTCGTCGGTGCGCGAGGCGACGGGGATGCCGCAGATGCGCACGATGCCGGAGGTGGCCGGCAGGAAGCCCGTGAGGATGCGCATGGTGGTGCTTTTGCCCGCCCCATTGGGGCCGAGGAGCCCCACAATCTCGCCGCGCCGCACGGTAAAGCTCACGTCATTCACCGCCGCGATCCCGCCGTAGGTCTTCACCAGGTGCTCAACCTCAATGGTGAGTGGGGGGGTCTCTGGATCGGCGGGAGGCATGCGGGGGAAGACAGGATGGTGGACAACGATTTCCAAGCTAGGTTACCCCGGCGGCGCGTTCAACCGCCAGGCGGCGGCGAGGCCCCGCAGGGTGAGGTCGGGCACCAGGGTGAAGGGATGGCGCAACGTCTTCTCTAGTAACGCCGCTGCGCCGCCGGTGGCGAGCACCTTTGGCAGGGGCTCGCCGCGCCGGGCCAGCTCGGTCAGCACCGCGTCGAGCAATGCGCGCTGGAAGAGGGCCTGTCCGTTGACGACAACGCCGTAGTGCGTGTGCGTGTTGCCGATGTCGATGCAGAGAAGGGTCATGGCGCTGGGCGATGGTTAAAGGTCAAAGATCGCAAGGCGAAGGGGAATCGATCAAGCGCGATCGAGCAAGTCTGCAACCGTGGATCAGCTTTTCTCCAGTGTGACTTCGCCGGCATGGAAACGCTGGGGGCGGCCGTTCTCGCCGCGAATGAGCAGCGAGCCCTCGTCGTCGATGCCGCCGGCGACGCCCGTGATGCGCCGGCGGCCCTGCACCAGGGTGACCGGCTGGCCGCGCAGGAGGTCAAAGCGGTTCCACAGGTCGGCAAACGTGTCCCGGTAGCCATCCTCGATGAACCGCTCGTAGGCGGCGAGCACGCGGCCGATGATCGCCGCGGTCAGCCGGTTGAGATCGAGCGGATGTCCCGTGCACTCGGCCAGCGTGGTGGCCTGGCTGGCAAGTTCGGCGGGCAGCGCGGCGAGCGGGCTGTTGACGTTGAGGCCCAGGCCGAAAACGAGGTCGCGAATCTGGTCGGAGTCGATGCGGGCCTCCGTCAGCATGCCGCCGAGCTTGCGGCCCTCAAAATAGAGGTCGTTGGGCCACTTGATGCCGGGCTCGAGGTGGCAGAAGTTGGCCACGAGTTCGCAGAGGTTGGCGCCCATCCAGAGGGTAAACAGTTGCATGCGGCCGGGCTCGAGGTGCGGGCGAAAGACGAAGCTCGCGTACAGGTTGCCGTTGTCCGCGCTGTGCCAGACGCGGCCGAGGCGGCCGCGGCCCATCGTCTGCCGGCGGGCGAGCACGACGAATGGCGTGGCCCGGCCGGAGGCGAGCTGGCGCTCAGCTTCGTCATTGGTGCTGTCGACTTCGGGCAGGCAGAGGATGTCCAGCTGCCGGGTGGGCGGCTTCAAGTGGGCCTCCACCAGCAGGGGGTTGAGGCTGGCCGGCCATCGGACGAGCCGGTAGCCGCGACTGCGCGCGGCCTCCAACTCAAAGCCCTGGTCGCGCAGCTTGCCCATGTGCATCCAGACGCCGACGCGGCTCATGCCGAGTTTGCCGGCGAGGAGATTCCCGGACACGAACGCCGGTTCGTGTTCGAGCAATTCGCGGAGGATGACGAGTTCGGGCGAAATCATGGCAGGCGAATCCGCGGCCGCCCCCGGGCAGGCGGTGAGGATCGTTTAAAGTAAAAACCAAAGCGCGACGGTTCGGCAAATGACATTTGACGAGTTTCGGCAGAGGCGTCGTCGCCGCCGGCCGGACTGGACCCGTGCCGACGCTGGAGACGGAAGGGAGAATCGATCGCGCGCGAGGTGCGGCCAGGGTGAAACCCGCTACGGCGGCTGATCGCGGGTGAAAGTGTCATTGCGGACCTTCGTCAGTTCCTTCGCGGCCTCCGGATCGAGTTTCTTCATCTGGTCGATCTGGTCGTTCATCCATTGGAGGTCCTGCAGGCGCTTGTCCTCCTCGTACATCATGCGGGCGCGGGCCTCCTTGGAGATGCCGACAATCGGCAGCGTGAAACGATTGAGAAATTCACGATCGAACGGCGTGAGGTATTCCTTCACCAGCAGGTCATCCAGCGCCTTCGGCGTCAGCCACTCCTTTTCGTCGATGCGCGGCAGCCGGTTGTCTTTGACAATGACTGGGTCCATCTGCACGACGTCGGGATCGGGCGGCGGCGGGGGAGCCTTCTCGGTTTTCTCGGGTGGGAGCGGGCTCCAGACCGGCATTTGGATGGACAGTTCGGCGGTGAGCTGAGGGGAAAGTCGGGGGCGGGGCTTGGGTGCCGCCGGTTTGGCGGGGGAGGAGGCGACGGTGGCAGCCGGCTCGTTCGTCACTTTGGCAGTGGCTGGCGCGACCGGCCCGTTGGCCGGCGGGGACACGCTAGGAGCCGCCGGCTGGCCGGTTGCGTCCTTCGTCTCAGGTTCCGCACCGGCCGGCGCACCCAACGCCATGATCAGGGCGAAACAAGGCACGATGTTGTTCGGGTGGACGATCATCGCATGATTAGACGGGAAATTCCGGGAAAAGTTTCCCTTGGGAGGACAAACGGATGCGGAGTCTGGTCAATGCCGGCCTGCGGCCAGTTTCCGCGCGATCATCACGACCTGCGGCTTGAGCACGTCGATCACCGCCTGTTTGTAAGCCGCCGGATCCACAGTCACCTCGTAACTGCCGCCTTTGCGCTCCTCGCGATCGCGACCGCGCGTGCGCCGGATACCGGCCACAAAGGCATGCTCGTATCCGATGGCGGTGGTGAGGGTCAGCGTGGCTGACTGGCCGTCCGGGGTGAGAAACGCGGCTGAACCCGCCGAGAGCAGGATCTGCGGCCGCGCCCGCAGTGGGGGTGCTTCAGGGGTGTGTCCGGCGGGGAGAAACTCGTGCCAGTCGTAGGTGGTGGTGCGCTCGCCCGAGTAGGCGACAAATTCGACCAGAAACGAAACGATGGGCAGGGTCGCGTCCAATTCGCGCGTAAGGCGGGTGGCGGCAAGGAAATTGCCCAGCATGAATGATTCCACCCACGGACAATGACGCCCCACCAGGGTCATGGTCTTGCGCGCGCCTGAGATGCCCGCGACGGCCTGGTAGGCTTGGGGTACGTCCTGTTCTTTGCCGCTTCGCGGGGCCTGATAAGCCAGCTCCTGGAAGCCCGGATTTACGGCGAGCGGTTCGTAGGGCAGGACCTCGATGCCCTGCGCCTTGAGCTCCGTGACGAAGGCGGCGAGCACGGCATCGGCGATCTCCTGGAAATCTGCGGGCTGCAGACCGGCCAGGCGGAGGCTCGTCGGCAGGGCGCGGTCGGTCTCGTCACGCTGGGTCAGGCGAAAGCCGGAATCCGTGACAAAGGAGAGATTGACGAGCGGGGTGGTAAGGCGTTTCAGGCCGCGCAGGTTGTCCCACGTGGACTCGCTATAAAAAGGTGCAACATCCGAGGTGGCCTCAAACCCGGTTACCTTGATCTGGGCGCAGAGACAGGCAGAACCCGCCGGCGCGAGGACGGCGGCCCACGCAAGGCGGCGGAGCCAAAGGCGGAGCGGCATGACAGGCAATCCGCTGGCGAGGATTTCCGGAAACCGCGGCGCCGTCAAACCGCCAGGTGCGCCCAAGTCTCAGGTGCCTGTCGGTGTGGCGGCCCCGCCGGCCGGCTTCACAAAGGCCGCCAGGACGAGTCCGGAAACAATAAAGGCGAGCACGGCGTAGAGCGAGCAGACGAGGTGCCAGGCCCACGGGTGGTGCCACCAGATCGGGTCGGAGTAATCGATGAGCGCCGAGCCCGCGACGCCCACCAGCGTGGTGAATTTGACGCGGCCGGAATAGCCTTTCAAGGCGGGCCCGGCCATCACGAGCAGGATGGCCAGCAGGAGGCTGACCACGAAGTAGTGCCCATAGCCCTTGATGAATGTCGCCGGCTCCATCCCCGCGTGCCCCTCCTTGACGAATTGCACCTGGACGCTGGGCCCGCGTTTGTAGAGCTCGGCCATTTTCTTCTGGTCCAGCTGTGCACCGGGAATGAGGTAGGTGCCGGTCTCGGGAAAGATTTTGGCGAGGGCCAGACCGGCCGTGTCATCGTCGGCCGTCGATTTGAGAACTGAGTAAGGGAAGGGGCTCATCCAGTAGATGGCTCCGAATACGAACATGGCCAACGCGGCAAGCGCCGGTCCGAGCACGAACTTCTTCATGGTCAGGAGGGGTTGGGAATTCGGGGTAAGTTCGGGCAAGGAAACCGTCTTTCATCGGTGCGCAAGCCGGGGCGTGCCTTTCCAATCTGCCGGCCGGAATCCCCCCGGCCGGAGCTAGCGGGAAAACCCGGGCCTAGCTCCGCACCTGGCCGGAGCCGGTGACGACATACTTGTAGCTGCAGAGCTCGCGCAGGCCCATGGGGCCGCGCGCGTGCAGGCGGTCGGTGCTGATGCCAATCTCGGCACCGAGACCGAATTCAAAGCCGTCGTTGAAGCGCGTGCTGGCGTTCCACAGTACCACGGCGCTGTCCACGCCGGCGAGGAAGCGCCGGGCCGCGGCCGCATCGCGCGTGACAATGGTATCCGTGTGTGCGGAGCTGTCGCGGTTGATGGTGGCGATCGCTTCGTCGAGCGTCGGAACAACGCGCACGGCCATGATCAGATCGAGAAACTCGGTCGAATAATCCGCGGTCCGGGCTGATCGGTGGGCGAGCCGGTGCTTTTTGAGGATGGCGGCCGACGCCTGGTCGCAGCGCAGCTCGACCTGATGCGCGAGCAACGCGCGGGCGAGGCGCGGCAGCAGCGTGCCGGCCACGGCTTCGTGCACGAGGAGCTGCTCGGCGGCGTTGCACACGCCGGGACGCTGCACCTTGGCGTTCACCACGATGCTTTCCGCCATGGCGGGCGCGGCGTCCTGGTCCACATAGACGAAACACACGCCCTTGAAATGCTTGATGACGGGAATGGTGGAATGCTCCGCCACAAAGCGGATGAGGCCCTCGCCGCCGCGCGGGATGAGGCAATGCACCAGCGAATCGAGCTTGAGCAGCGTGGTGAGCGCGGCGCGATCGGTCGTGGGGATGAGCTGCACGGAGTCGGACGGCAGTCCCGTCCCGGCCAGCGCCTGCGCGATCAGCGCGGCGAGTGCGGTGTTGGTGTGAAAGATCTCCCGGCCCCCGCGCAGGATGGCGGCGTTGCCGGACTTCAGGCAGAGCACGGCGCAGTCGATGGTGACGTTGGGCCGCGCCTCGTAGATGATGCCGATGACCCCGATGGGCACGCGGATTTTCCGGATCTCGAGTCCGTTGGGGCGCATGGTGTGCTCCAGCTCCTCGCCGACGGGATCGGGCAGCGCGGCGACCTGCCGCACGCCCTCGGCCATCTGGGCGATGCGCTGAGGCGTCAGCGTCAGCCGGTCGATCTGGGCGGAGGGGAGTTTGTTTTTTTTCGCCGCGGCGAGGTCCTTGGCGTTGGCGGCGAGGAGGGTGTCCGTGACGGCGGGCAGCAGTTCTGCCAGCCGGGCCAGCGCGGCGTTCTTCCGGTCCGTCGATGCCGTGGCGAGCACCAGCGACGCGGCGCGGGCGCGACGGGCGAGGGCAGTCACCAGCCTGGCAAGATCGGCGGACATGGACCGGACAAGTTGAACCACGAAGGCCCGGAGGGCACGCAGAAATTTCGGCCGGGCTGCATGCCGCGGCGCCCTGGCGTGGCGCCTTCAGTCGAAGAGCTTGCCGCGGCTGAAACACCATAAGGCCACGGCCATGATACCGGCGGCGATGCCGGTGAGGATGCCGACCTTGGGCAACACCTCGAGCAGCGACTGGCCCGCCCAGAGCACGTCGGTGAAGCCCTCCACCGACCAATACACCAGGGTGAACTTGCTCACTGTCTGGATGTAGTCGGGCATGAAGCTGACGGGGAACCAGGCGCCGCCAACCGCGCTCATGGAAATGACGACGAACGTGGAGATGCCGCTGGCGGCCGCCGCACTGGGGGCGATGGAGGCGATCAGCATGCCGAAGGCCGAACAGGCCGCGGCGGCGCTCAGGGTCACCGCGAACAGCGCGCCGGCATGGCGGAAGATGTCGAGGCCGAAGAACACGCGCCCCGCGCAAAAGAGCGCGGTGATCTGCACCAATCCGAGGATGATCCCGAAGAGAAACCGCGCCCAGAGGATGTGCGCCGGCCGCACGGGAGAGGAGAGCAGCCGCTGGAAGACGCCGGAGTTCTTTTCCTCAAACAGCGTGGTGGCCGAGGCGCTGACGGCCATGAGCAGGAACATGATGGCGTAGCCGCCCACCAGGCGCGCGCCCATGGGATTCTTGACCTCCTTGCCGGCCACCTGCTCGGTCTCGATGTTCACCATCCGCGAGAAAATGTTCGTGGAGGACTCCTGCTCCGCGGGGGACGTGGCGGCGGGGTTTTGACCTTGCGGCTTCGCCCCCTGGTTTTGCGCATCAGGCGTGGTCAGGGCCGGGGTCGAATCCAGGCGGCGCAGGCCCGGCGGTGCCGCGGGCGTTTCCTCCACGCCGGCCCGATTGAGTTCACTGAATCCCAGATCGCCGGCGATCGTCTGCTGGTAGATCTTTTCACGGTCCCCGCCGAAATTGTCGGCGACGAGATTGGAGATATTGCGGTTGAAACGCTCGAAGCGTTCGTCACCGAGGAAACGGCGGGAGCGTTTCTGCAATGACTGGCCGAGCAGCTGCGGCACATTGGAAAAGACAGTCTTCTGCAGCAGGCCGTTGACGGTCTGCGCCTCGATCTCGTTGCGCGGATTGAAGAGAAACTTCATGCGCACGCCGAAGGCGTCGTCCGGGAGGAGGTCGGCCGGCAGGATCAACGCGTAGCGGTACCAGTTGTCATGCAGACCGGCGCGCACGTCGGCCTCGGTCAGCGGCCGGGTGGCCCCTTGGCCGAGATCGCGGGTGGTGATGACGCGAAAGGCCTTCTCCGCCTTCAGCGCCTCGATGAGTTTCTGCGCGGCGGGCTCCTGGCTCAGGTTCACGACCGCGAGCGGGATGCCGACGGGGCCGCTATCCTTGCGGTACAACCCGAAGACGTGCCCGAAGAGGTAGATCAGCACGACGGGCACCAGAAAGGTGATGGCGACCGCGGCCTTGGCGCGCCAGAACATGAGCAGGCTTTTGCGGAGGAGAATGCGGACTTGGGACATGGAAGGGGTGCGGAAAGGGCGCGGTGGTCAGCCGTCGCGCAGCGTGCGGCCGGTGAGGTGGAGGAAGAGCGCCTCGAGTGTCGGGCGCTGGCTGACGAAAAGCCGCGGCGGCAGGTTGAGCGACTCGGTGAGGGCGAAAAAGGCGGACAAGGGATAACCCGTGCGCGGGCGGAAGCGGTGCGTGCCGTCGACTGCGGTGATCTCGCCCTCGGCGGCGAGGTGGGCCACCAGCGGCGCAGTGGCGGGATCGACGGGGAAGGTGATCTCGTCTTCGAAGGGCAGCTGCACGAGCAGTTCATCCAGCGTGCCGAGCGCGAGGATCCTGCCGTGGTCGATGATGCCGATGCGCGAGCAGAGGCGCGCCGCCTCCTCCATGTAATGCGTGGAGTAGATGATCGTGACCCCGCCACGATTGAGCTGCTGCAGGTATTCGAAGATGGCGTTGCGCGACTGCGGATCGACGCCGACGGTGGGCTCGTCGCAGAGCAGGAGCTTCGGACGGTGCAGCAGCGCAGCGACGAGGTTGAGCCGGCGCTGCATGCCGCCGGAAAAGGTTTTCACGAGCGAGCGGCGGCGGTCGGTGAGTTGCGCGGCGGCGAAGGCCTCGTCGATGCGGGTCCGCAGTTCGGCCCCGCGCAGGCCCTGGAGTTCACCGAAGATCCGGAGGTTTTCGTCGGCGGTGAGTTCCGGAAAGAGCGCGATGGTCTGGGGCACCAGGCCGAGGGCCCGGCGGGCGGCACTGGCACCGGACGCCACCGGCCGGCCGGCAAGGACGATCGTGCCGGCCTCGGGGGTGCGCAGACCGGCGGCGAGCGACATCAGCGTGGTTTTGCCGGCGCCGTTGGGGCCGAGCAGACCGAAGAACTCGCCCGGGGCGATCTCCAGCGAGACGCCGTCAAGCGCGGTGATGGTGCCGAAGCGTTTGGTGACGTTGCGGAGGGTGAGCATGGAGAATTAGCCCAATTAAGAGGAAAACCGGCAATGGACGCGAAGGTTACAAAAAAAAGCAATGTTCTAGTGGTTCACCACCGCCGGGCGGCCAAAGAGGGTGGGCGGCGCTTACGAGGACCCTTTGGCTTTCAGAATCGCGGTGAGCGCAGCCACGTGACCCTCAAATGCACGCCGGCCCGCCGCTGTGGCCGCAACGAAGGTTTTCGGTTTTCGGGCGACGAAGGCTTTTTGAACGGCAATATAGCCGGCCTCCTCAAGCGTGAGCAGATGCGCGCCGAGATTGCCGTCAGTAAGGCCGAGCTTGGTCTTGAGAAAAGTGAAGTCCACCTGCTCACGGCCGCCCAGATGGTTAAGCGCAGCCATGATCTGCAGGCGCACGGGCTGGTGGATGATGGAGTTGAGTTCGGGCATGGCGGGGGCCGGCGGGTCAGCGCCAGCAGTAACGGATGTAGAATCCGGTGATGATCAGGGTGCCGCCGCCGAAAATGGCGATCCACCACCAGAAGAAGGCGGCGAAGCAAAACAGCCCGACCAGGATCAGGGCGGTTATGACCAGACCAAGCCAGAGCAGGTAGGTGTCGAACCAGATGCCGGCGATGACGTAACAGAGCATGGCGACGAGACCGGCGTAGGCGAACACGGTTTGGTCGTTGACCTGCGCTCGCAACACGAACGGCCAAAGCACGGCGAAAAGGATCACCGCAACGAGCACGCCGAGAAAGCGCTTGTCCACCGGCCCGCGAATCTGGCGGCCCTGAATGCAGCCGAGCACCATCGAACCACCGAACC